>Ga0182030_10027231_pt1 | contig 10293 bp, 11 predicted proteins | sample 812S3MmetaG_FD_121299 | JGI IMG/M metagenome (GOLD analysis project Ga0182030, IMG submission 121299) | Permafrost microbial communities from Stordalen Mire, Sweden - 812S3M metaG (Illumina Assembly) | ecosystem: Environmental > Terrestrial > Soil > Wetlands > Permafrost | place: Sweden... | reverse complement strand
AACGCGTTCGCAAAAGTATCGGTCGTCACACGGTGAAATACCCGAACGAACCCGTGCGCCCGAAGTCCCCCAAAGCCGCCCAAGCGCCAAACCGAACGTCGTCATGAATAGGAAGGGCTAGCGAGCGGAAATAGCTCGCGTTGGAGATATTTTCTTTCTGAAAAGTGCAAAGGCAAGTACAATGTCATTGTGCCTTTCAGGAGTCTCCGCCATGCCCGCCGCCGCCAAGTCTCCCATCCGCAACCCCGCCGCCAGTCGCGAGCGCACGCGCCACGTGTTCGCCCGGCTGATGGAGGGGCAGTCGACAGCCGCCATCGCCGCCGCGGAAGGACTCAGCGTGCGGCGGGTGCAGCAGATCGTGACCGCCGAGCTGGCGCGGCGCGAGGCCAACCCGGCCGAGGACTACGTCATCATGCAGGTCGCGCGGCTCGAGCGCGCGGTCGAGCTGCTCGCCGGCAGATCGAGGCCGGCCGCGCCACGTCGGCGCTCGCCTTTGTGCGCACGGTCGAGTTGCTGTCCAAGCTCGCCGCCCGCCCGATGCGTCTCGACAGCCCGATCTTCCGCGAACAGGGCGCGGTCGCCGCGATGACCGAGCGGCTGGCGCGGCTGGACGCGGCGCGCGAAATCGTCGCCGAGCGCGCGCTCGCGGCGCAAGCGAAACAAAACGACGGCCAAGCGATTGAAAAGACGGAATTCGGCGAAACCGCCGATTGCGCCGAGGCTCCGCAATCGTGAGGCGAGCGGGCGAAAACGAAGCTCCACGCTTCGTCTTCCCTTCGCTTCGTTTCGCCCCGTTTCGCCTGCGCCGCGTCCCGCTCCCGGAGGGAGAGGGGATTCGCACGCGCCGGACAGACCTTGCCATCGAGCTCTTGGAGAGCCCGTTTTCCAAACCCGCGCGGCTGTCAATGATCGCCTTCGGCGACCGCCGCCGGCGGCGCGCCCAATCGGGCGCGTCATTGACAGCCGCGCGGGTTTGGAAGTTTCGCATCCAAGAGTTCGACGGCGAGGTCTGTCCGTCGCCGGCATGTTCCGCGCGCGCTCGCCGCCGCGTCGTCCTCGCCGCCGCGTCGTCCTCGCCGCCGCGCCGATCGTCGCATAGCGCTCGCCGCCCCTTTCTCGACATTCGTCCGAATTCCGGTCACAATAATTCGTTGCAGCCTCGCGACGCTCCGGAAACGCCCCCAAGTGTTCACCCTCGACGATCTCGCTCGCATCATCGCAGCGCGCGCCGACGCGGGGGCGGAGACTTCGTACACCGCTTCGCTGCTGGCCAAGGGCGCCGCGCGCTGCGCCAAGAAATTCGGCGAAGAGGCGGTCGAGCTGGCGATCGCCGCCGTCGCCCAGGATGAGAACGCGGTGCGCGCCGAAGCGGCCGACGCGCTCTACCACCTGCTGGTTCTGCTGCAGTCGCGCGGCGTGGCGCTCGCCGAAGTGATGGAAGAACTCGAGCGCCGCACCGCGCAGAGCGGCCTGGCGGAAAAGGCGTCGCGACGCGCGTGACCAGACCCGGACCGGCCTTTCCCGATTTCTTCGCCGCCGAGGCGGAAGCCGACCTGCGCGCGGGCGCGATTCCGCGCGCTCATCCGCTCGACGCCATCGCTTCGCACTATCGCCACTTCACCCGCGACGAATGGGCGAAGTTGCGCGCCGACACCGAACTGACGCTGACGATCGACGATCTGCGCAAGCTGCAGTCGACCCACGATCCGATTTCGCTCGACGAGGTCGAGGCGATCTATCTGCCGCTGTCGCGCCTGCTGGCGCTGTACGTCGCGGCGACGCAGGGCCTGTTCAAGGCGACGCAGCGTTTCCTCGGCGCCGACGACGGCAAGGTGCCCTACATCATCGGCGTCGCCGGCTCGGTGGCGGTCGGCAAGTCGACCACGGCGCGCGTGCTGCAGGCGCTGCTGACGCGCTGGCCCAACACGCCCAAGGTGCAGCTGCTGACGACCGACGGCTTCCTCCATCCCAACGCCAAGCTCGAGCGCGACGGGCTGATGGCGCGCAAGGGCTTCCCCGAGAGCTACGACGGCGCGGCGCTGATCCGCGTCCTCGCCGCGGTCAAGGCCGGCGAGCGCAACGTCACCGCGCCGGTCTATTCGCACCTCGTCTACGATGTCGTGCCTGACGAAACGATCGTCGTCGACCGGCCCGACATCCTCATCGTCGAGGGGCTCAACGTGCTGCTGCCCAACCGCCTGTCGCGCGAGGGCCGCGAGATTCCGTTCGTCTCCGACTTCTTCGACTTCTCGGTGTTCCTCGACGCCAGCGAGGAGCTGCTGGAGAAATGGTACGTCGAGCGCTTCATGCGCTTGCGCCAGACCGCGTTCCGCGATCCGCGCAGCTATTTCCACAAGTTCGCCGACATCGCCGACGCTGATGCGGAGGCGATCGCGCGCTCGCTGTGGCGGGGCATCAACCTCGTCAACCTGCGCGAGAACATCCTGCCGACGCGGCCGCGCGCCAGCCTGAGGCTGGTCAAGGGCGCAAGCCACCGCATCGAGGAAGTGGCGTTGCGCAAACTGTGAGGCCGACGATGCCGCTATCGCGTCGCGCCGCCGTCGCCGCTGTGCTGGTCGCCGGCGCGCTCGCCGCCGCGCCGTCTGCGGCCGCCGCTCAGAGCGCAAAGCCGCCGGCTTGCGCCGGGCGCGACATCGCCGCCGGGCTCGACCTTGCCGCGGCGCGCGCGGCCCGCGCCGACGAGCTGACCGACGGACAGGGGTTGCTGTGGCGGGTCGAGCGCGACGGCGTCGTGGCGTCCTATCTGTTCGGCACGATCCATTCGACCGACGACGGCGCGGCGGCGATCGCGCGCCGCGCCGCCGCGGTCGCCGCGAAAGCGACGGTCGTCGCCACCGAGCTCGGCGGACCGTTCGACGCCGTCGATCGCGGCGCGCTCGCCGCCAAGCTGCTGGCGGCGGCGATCGATCGTGACGCGGACACGTTTGAACCCGATCTCGCCGGCGCGGCCGGCGCGTCGGTCGAGGCGCTTCTGGCCGCCCACGGCATGCCGAAGGAACTCGCGCATCATCTGAAACTGTGGTTCCTCGCCGCCAGCGTCGAGGCGCCGCTGTGCGAGCAGACCCGCGAACAGGCGGCGCTGCCCGAAGTCGACGAGATCGTCGCCGAGGCGGCCTCGGCGGCCAAGATTCCAGTCGTTGGGCTGGAGAGCGCCGACGAGCAATTGGCGGCGCTCGCCGCCGCGCCGCCGGAGCTCGCCGCCGCGCTGCTGAAGACGTCCGCTCGACTGCCGGGAATGGACGACGACGCCTATGCGACCCTGGTGCGCCTCTATCGCGACGGACGCCCGGCCGAAATGCTGGCGGTGGTCGACGCACTGCCCGAGCTGACGCTTGAAGAGCGCGCCGCCGAGCGGCGGTTCGACGATCTGCTGCTCGTCGGACGCAACGAGACGATGGCCGAACGCGCCGCGCCGCTGCTGGCCAATGGCGGCGCCTTCGTCGCCGTCGGCGCGCTGCACTTGCCCGGCAAAGGCGGCCTGATCGCGCGCTTCCGCGCGATGGGCTACCGGGTCGTCAACGTCTGGTGAGCGCCGGCGCAGCGGTCTAGGATCGCCGCTGCGGCGCTCGCCGAGGACGCGCCGATCGACGGAGGGCGCAATGGCTGTGGTGCGCATATCTCTGGGACGCTTCGACGCCGACCGTTATGAGACGGTCCGTCGGCTTCTCGATCAAAGTCGAGAGACCCTCGTTCCCGCGATCCGCGCGCTGCGCGGCAATCGAGCCTATTACGTCGGCGTCGACCGCGAGACGAACGCGATGACCAACGTCAGCGTCTGGGAGACCCGCGACGACGCCGAGCAAATGGCGACGCTTGGCGCGATGCTCGACTGGGCGAAAACTTTCGCCGAGACGGGCGTGCGTTTCGAGCGACCGATCACCAACCACGAAACGCTGTGGATGCTGTGAACGTCGTCTTCTGGAGCTGACCGATGGCCGCCTTCGCCATCAAGCCGTTGGCCGCTTCGCCACAGGCGCTCGACGCGCTCGCCGACATCCTGGTCGAGACGGTGGCGGCGGGCGGCTCCGTCCACTTCATGCATCCGCTGGCGTTCGAAGACGCGCGCCGGTTCTGGGAGAAGGCCCTTGCCGCGGCTTCGCGCGGCGAGCGGATCGTGCTCGGCGCGTACGACGGCGAGACGCTAATCTCGACCGTGTCGCTGTTGCTCGACACGCCGCCCAATCAGCAGCACCGCGCCGAGATCGGCAAGATGATGACCCACCCGCGGCGCCGCGGCCGCGGCGCGGCGGCGGCGCTGCTGATCGAAGCCGAGCGCCTCGCCGCCGAGCGCGGCCGCTGGCTGCTCAATCTCGACACCGCCGCCAACGAGGGCGGCTCGCCCCTCTACGAGAAGATGGGCTACGTCTTCGCCGGCGAGATCCCCGACTTCGCCTTCAAGCCGCACGGCGGACTGACCGCGACGAGGATCTATTGGAAGCGATTGGGCGGCGCGTGACCTTCCCCCCTTGCGGGGGAAGGTGGCGGGCAGAGCCCGCCGGATGAGGGGTCGCGCCGCAAGGCGCATCTTGAAGAAGGCGCTGACGCGCCGACCCCTCATCCGGCCGACTTCGTCGTCCACCTTCCCCCGCAAGGGGGGAAGGCGCTCACTCCCCGTAAGGCGTCCAGATGTTCTTCACTTGCGTCGCGCGGCGCAGATAGTCGCGGCCCTGCTCGTCGGCCCAGTCGCGCGGCGGCAAGCGCGTCCAGGTCGCCTTGAGGTTGGCGGCCGAGGCCGCCTCGACCGTCTTGGCGAGCTCGCGCGCGCCGACGCACCAGAGCGCGTCGACGCCGTCGTGTTCGGCCAGCGTCTTGGCCAGCGTCGCCGCCTCGCCGGTGACGATGTTGACGACGCCGGCCGGCGCGTCGGACGTGTCGAGCAGCGAATAGAAGTCAGTGGCGGTGAGCGGATGCGAAGCCGAGGCGACGACGACCACGGCGTTGCCCATCGCGATCGCCGGCAGGACGAGCGAGACGAAGCCGATCAGCGGCGCTTGGTCGGGGCAGACGATTCCCATCACGCCCCACGGCTCGTTCATCGCCAGGGTGACGAAGCGCGTCTTGGTCGCGTGCACCGCGCCGTCGTACTTGTCGGCGAAGCCCGCGTAATAGAAGGCGCGTCGCACGGCGGTCTCGACTTCGGCGCGCGCCTCGCGCGCGGCGGCGCCGGTCTGGGCGACGAGCCGCGCGGCGAATTCGTCGGCGCGCGATTCGAGGTTTTCGGCGAGAAAGTAGAGCACCTGGGCGCGGTTGTGGGCCGTCGCCGCGCCCCAACCCTTCGCCTTGCTCGCCGCCTCGACCGCGTTGCGCACGTCCTTGCGGCTGCCGAGTCCGGCGAGGCCGACGACTTTTCCGTCAGGGTCGAGCACAGAGTACGCGTAGCCGGAGTCCGGCCGCGTCTGCTTGCCGCCGATGTAGAGCTTGGCGGTGCGGTCGATCGCATCGCCGCCGGGCGCCGGCGCGCGGCCGGGCAGGGCGCTCAAGGGCGCCTTGACCGCCTTGGCCGGCTTCGTCGCCGTCGCCGGCGCGACGAGGTATTCCGCCAATCCCTCGCGCCCGCCCTCGCGGCCGAAGCCGCTTTCGCGGTAGCCGCCGAAACCGGAGGCGGCGTCGAACAGGTTGGTCGAATTGATCCACACCACGCCCGCCTTGATCTTTGCGGCGACCTCGAGCGCGCGATTGACGTTCTCGGTCCACACCGAGGCGGCGAGGCCGTAACGGGTGTTGTTGGCGAGCGCGATCGCTTCGTCCGGCGTGCGGAAGGTCATCGCCGCCAGCACCGGGCCGAAGATCTCCTCGCGCGCCAGGATCGACGCCGGCTCGACTTCGGTCGCCAGCGTCGGCGGATAGAAGCAGCCGCGCTCGGGCAGGGGCCCCGGCGCGCGCCAGACCTTGGCGCCCTCGCGCTCGCCCGCCTCGACCAACCGCTTGATGCGCTCGAGCTGGACCGGCGCGACGATCGCGCCGACATCGATCGACTTGTCGAGCGGATCGCCGACCCGGAGCTTCTCCATCCGCGCCCGCAGCTTGGCGTACATCCGCTCGGCGATCGATTCGGCGACGAGCAGGCGGGAGCCGGCGCAGCACACCTGCCCCTGATTGAACCAGATCGCGTCGACGACGCCCTCGACCGCGCTGTCGAGATCGGCGTCCTCGAAGACGACGAACGGCGACTTGCCGCCGAGTTCGAGCGACAGCTTCTTGTCCGTGCCGGCGGTCGCGAGGCGGATTGCCCGGCCGACCTCGGTCGAGCCGGTGAAAGCGATCTTGTCGACGTCGTCGTGGGCGACCAGCGCCGCGCCGGTCGCGCCGTCGCCGGCGACGATATTAACGACGCCGGGCGGCAGTCCGACCTCGACGCAGATCTCGGCGAAGGCGAACGCGGTCAGCGGCGTGAGCTCGGCCGGCTTCAACACCACCGTATTGCCCGCCGCGAGCGCCGGCGCGATCTTCCACGCCAGCATCAGCAGTGGGAAGTTCCACGGGATGATCTGGCCGCAGACGCCGACCGGCTTGCGGCCGGGGAACTCGTCGGCGATCAGCGAGGCCCAGCCGGCGTGGTGATAGAAATGGCGCGCGACCAGCGGCACGTCGATGTCGCGCGACTCGCGGATCGGCTTGCCGTTGTCGAGGCTCTCCAGCACCGCCAGCAGGCGTTCGCGCTTCTGCACGTGGCGGGCGAGGGCGTAGAGATGGCGCGCGCGCGCGTCGCCGGAGAGCGCCGACCAGGATTTCAGCGCCTTGCGCGCCGCCGCGACCGCCGCCTCGACGTCGGCCGTCGTCCCCTGACTGACGCGGGCGATGCGCTCGCCGGTCGCCGGATTGACGACGTCGAACAACTGCCCTGGCGGCGTGAACGCGCCGGCGATGAAATGACCGAAGCCGTCGCGATGGGCGGCGAGCCAGGCGCGCGCGTGTTCGTCGCTCTCGGGAGCGACGCCGTAGTCCATGGTGCGCAGAATGTCGCTCACTGCCGTCATCGTGCGCTCTCCAAAAACCGCAACTCCCAACCGTCGTCATGGCCGTCCCCGGACTTGATCCGGGGATTGACCCCATCGGCGGTAACTTGGCCCGGCAGGCGGCCTCTGGCCTTGTCATCCCCGCGAAAGCGGGGATCCAGTCTTTCCGCTGCACGCATTCTCGACGGGCGCTGGACCCCCGCTTTCGCGGGGGTGACATTGAAGGATCGCATTACGTTAGCGCCCATGGGGCTTGACGGATTGGAATTGAAACGCCTCATCGCGTCGTCACGCCATCGCGAGGCGGTATGTCGCGGAATAGCGTCCGGTCGCGTAGTGACTGAGCTGGCGCTCGATGTCGCCGAGCAGCGAGCTCGCGCCGATGCGGAAGAGGTCGTTCTTCATCCACGCCAGACCGAGCTCTTCCTTCATCAGGATCAGCCAGGTCAGCGCATCCTTGGCGGTGCGCAGGCCGCCGGCCGGCTTGAAGCCGATCTCGAAGCCGGTGAGGTCGCGGTAGTCGCGCAACGCGCGCAGCATCACCAGGCTGACCGGCAGCGTCGCGTTGACGTCCTCCTTGCCGGTCGAGGTCTTGATGAAGTCGGCGCCGGCCTGCATCGCCGCCATGCTGGCGGCGTAGACGTTGCGCAGAGTCTTGAGGTCGCCGGTGGCGAGGATCGTCTTGAGATGCGCCGACCCGCAGGCCTCGCGCATCGCCTGAACCTCGTCGTAGAGCGCGTTCCAGTCGCGGTTCAAGACATGGGCGCGCGTGATGACGATGTCGATTTCGTCCGCCCCCTGGCCGACTGCGTATTCGATTTCGGCGAGCCGCGACTTGAGCGGCGTCAGGCCGGCGGGAAAGGCGGCGGCGACCGAGGCGACCGGAACGCCGGAGCCTTCGAGCGCTTTGACCGCGGGCGCGACCATCGTCGGATAGACGCAGACCGCGCCGACCTGCGGCGGATCGTCGGCGAGGCCGAGCGCGACGACGAGTTCGTCGTCGAGCGGCCGGCGCGCCTTGGCGCATAGGCGACGCACGCGGCCCGGCGTGTCGTCGCCGGCGAGCGTCGTCAGATCGAGGCAGGTCAAGGCGCGCACCAGCCACGCGGCCTGGTGCTCCTTCTTGACTGAGCGGCGCCCGGACAAGCTCGCGGTGCGGCGCTCGACGGCGCTGGCGTTGACGGCGACCGACTCGAACCACGCCGGTTCGAGCGCGACGCCGGGGTTGCGCAGACGATTGTGGCCCGCCGCGGCGGTCGGCGGCGCAATCTGGCTCGCCTCGTTCAAGAATGTTGCTCCCAAGAACGCTTGCACCGCTGGCTTCTTAACATTGATGCGGCGATTGCGAAATTCGGCGCCTGGGAAGGAAGCGACGATGCTCGCGTTACGCCGCCCGCCCTCGCGCGCGGGCCTTGGGCAAATCGATCGCGAGCTCTGCGTTCATCTTCGCCATGGCGTCGTCGATGATCCACATATGCGAGCTATGTCGCAGATCGAGCAGACGGCGCACCGAGTTCTCCGGCATTCCAAGTTCCTTAGCGAGCTTGAGTCTCGACCAGCCGCGTTCACGCATCGTTTCGTAGACGGCAAGCTTTGCAGTGACGAGCGACGGCAGAACGACACGGTCGGCGCCGATGTGGCCTGCGCCGACTCTGGGCAGCGGCCTCCCGGCCTTCATATAGCCTTCGAGCGCGGTGACGACGCAGTCGAGCGCATTGGCGCGCGCTTCCTCCTCGGTTTCGCCCTCAGTTAAGGCTTCCGGGATGCCGGAAAAGCGGATCAGTTTCCATCCGTTCTCCTGGGTTTCGATGGTGTATTGGTAGCCAAACGCCATCAGGCAATCTCCAAATCGTCTTTGCGGAGGCCAAGTTGATCGACCATCGCGCTAAGCAGGCCCGGGCCGATTTCCTTTTTTCGATCCTTCAGCGTCGTGAACCGTTCGCCGTAGTAGAGACGCCCGTGACTTCCCTTGCCCCGGCCGGCATCGAAGGAAACCGCGACGCGTCGAGCGCGGCCGAGCTTCCTCACTTTTCGTTCGAATTCATGACCGTTCACGAAATCGGAAGTTCGCACATATATGTGCGAATTGCAATTCGCAAACGAAAGGCTGTCGCGGCAATTTTGTCGAGGGCTAACGTCGACAGAATCAGACGCCGCCTGTGGCGCGAGCCGCAAAGATCGAAGATGCTTCGACCCCCCGCTCAGCCCACTTCAACGACCTCAAACACCCGCGCTTCCAGCTCAACCTCCCGTTCAAACTCGACCGGGCCGGTCATCAGCACGTGGTCGTCGCCCGCGCGCCAGTCGATCGTCAGCTCTCCGCCCGGCAGGCCGATGCGCGCCGAGCGGCCGGTGAGGCCGAGCCGCGACGCGGCGACCAGCGTCGCGCAGGCTGCCGAGCCGCAGCCGAGCGTGACGCCGACGCCGCGCTCCCACACGCGCAGTTTGATCTGGTCGGGAGCGACGACCTGGGCGAACGAAACGTTCGCCTTCTCGGGGAACATCGGGTGGGTTTCAAAGCGCGGTCCGACCACTTCGAGCGGGATCTCCGCGACGTCGGCGACCCAGAAGATCGCGTGCGGGTTGCCCATGTTGACGACGCTCGCCAGGCCGAAGTCGGGCAAGCCTGGCAGCGTCAGCGCAACCCGGCGCGGGTCGTCGACCGGCCACGCCAGCGGGATCTCGCTCCAGCCGAGGCGGGGGCGCCCCATGTCGACGCGGTAGGTCCACTCGTCGAGGCGCTCGCAGGCGATGACGCCGGCGGCGGTCTCGACCGCGAACGCGCGCGCGCCGCTGCCGCGGGCCAGCCGGTCAGCGACGCAGCGCATGCCGTTGCCGCAAGCGCCCGCCTCGGTGCCGTCGTTGTTGTAGATGCGGACGAAGGCCTCGGTCCCGGGCCGAACGGGATTGGCGAGGACCATCAGCTGGTCGTAGTCGAGCCCCGGGGCGCGATGGATCGCCCGCGCTTCGGCCGGCGTCGGCAGGATCGCCGTCCCGCGCAGATCGAGCGTCAAGATCTTGTTGCCGACGCCGTTCATCCGCGCAACGCGGCGTCCGGCGAGCGGGCTCGGGGCGAATGAATCCGTCAGATCGGTTCGCGCCGGCGGCGGCGCGCCTCCCTGTCGATCGCCCGCGCGCCGAGCTGCGCTAGGGCGATCCGCAACTCGTCGTCGACGATCGGCGCGGTCAGCGCCGCCGCGCGCTCGCGCGCCGCTTCGCTCGGCGCCGGCGCGGCGCGGCGCGGTCGGCGGGTCGCGGCGAGCGGCCCCTGACGGAAGGCGACGCGGCCGATGCAGCGCCAGCCGAGATGGGCGTT
>Ga0182030_10027227_pt1 | contig 10293 bp, 9 predicted proteins | sample 812S3MmetaG_FD_121299 | JGI IMG/M metagenome (GOLD analysis project Ga0182030, IMG submission 121299) | Permafrost microbial communities from Stordalen Mire, Sweden - 812S3M metaG (Illumina Assembly) | ecosystem: Environmental > Terrestrial > Soil > Wetlands > Permafrost | place: Sweden... | reverse complement strand
GATGACGACGCCTGGGAGAAAGTTGGATGGAGTCCGGAAGGCGAGCGCCCCTACCACCGTTTCCAGGAAACGCGGGTCCTGGATAGCTGGATACATCTCCAGGACATTCGTGACGCCCTGCTCGAGCCGGCCGATGATCACGGCGCGGCCGAAGAGATTGTGATCAATCGCTTCGAGGGGGCGCTGCCGTTCATTATTGGCAAGAAAATGGGCGCGCACGAAGGCACGGTCATTCACATCAACCTCACGGGTCGCTTGGCGCGCACGATCGTCCTCGCCGTAGAGAACGCACGCGCCGTGGTCGTGCACGACGGCGACCTGGTGCCCACGCTGGAATTCACGACGCCCGTCGCACTCTTTTGGCGACGGGCGGCGGGCCGAATTAGTGCGCCAGCCTTTCTTAATGCGTCAGCCACGGACGTACGCGGGGACCATGATTTGGCCGAGCATTTCGCCGAGGCGCTCACGATTCTGCTTTAGAGGTTCTTAAAATCAGCAAGTAGGCTGACATCTCTTATGCACGCCACTTCCATGAACCTAGATGACAATCGAATCAAGCTCTCCGTGGAGATCGACGAAGCCGAAATGAACGATGCGATTGACGCGGCCGCAACATCGCTGGCCAAGCAGATGACGGTCAAGGGCTTTCGCAAGGGCAAGGTTCCCAAGAGCGTCATGATTGCTCACCTCGGAGGACCTGACGTCCTGCGTTCTGAAGCGATTCGTGAGTCATTGCCGGACTTTTATTCACGGGCGGTCGCCGACACGCTCACTGACCCAATTGGTCAGCCCGACATCAACATCACCGGCGGCGAAGAGGGCGGACTTCTCACCTTTGAAGCCGAAGTCGAGGTCCGCCCGCAGATCAGCATCAAGGGCCAGAACGAACTGCGAGTGACCATTCCCTCGCCGGTGGTCAACGACGCGGAGATCACCGCACAGATCGATCGATTCCGCGAGACCGACGCAATCCTGCGTGAAGTGGACCGTCCGATCATCACCGGCGACCTCGTCGCGATGGATATCCACGTTGAACGGCTCGAAGGCGACGGCGAACCCATAGACATGAGCGACTACATGTACACGGTGGGCTCGGGGGTCATCACCGAAGGCGTGGACGACCTCATCGTGGGCCTCAAGGCCGGTGAAGAGTTGAAGCTGAACGGCAACATGGGTCCCGGGGTGGTGGCGACGTACGAGTTGACGCTCAAGCAGGTGAAGGAACGTGAGTTGCCCGAACTCACCGACGAGTGGGTGAAGGAAAACACCGAGTGGGATGACATCGACGCAATGCGCGACGCCATCCTGGGCCAGATGCGAACGATGAAGATCGTAGAAGCCCAGACGTCACAACGCGACGCCGTCTTAATGGCGGTGAGCGAACTCGTGAGTGAAGAAGCAGCGCCCGAGGTGTTGGTGAACGGCGAGACGAGTGAGCGACTCCAGGAACTCGGTCAACGCCTCGCGCAGCAGAAACTCAACCTCGAGACGTTTTTGGAGATCACCAATCAGACGCCCGATCAACTTTTAGAGACCCTGCGACAAGATGCGGTTCGCGCGGTTCGCATCGACCTCGCCATGCGCGCACTGGTGAAGGCGGAAAACCTTGAACCGACGCCCGAAGAAGTCGACGACGAGCTCGAGCAGACCGCCAAGGCCATGGGCGTGGACGCCGACAAACTGCGCACGAATCTGCGCGACTCGGGGCGCGTCGTGGCCTTTAACGCAGAAGTCGCCAAGATGAAGGCGTCGCGTTGGCTCAGTGACCACGTGACCTTCGTTGACCCTGATGGTGTGGAGATTGATCGCGAGCTCTTGAAAGCGGACCAATCCGAAGACGCCGCCGTTTAAGGTAGAGGCGTGAACGAACATTTTGAAGCCAAGAATTACCTCGTCCCGACCGTGGTCGAGTCTTCGAGTCGCGGCGAGCGCGCCTACGACCTCTACAGTCGCCTGCTGCGCGAACGAATCATCTTTCTCGGTACGCCACTTGACGACACCGTCGCCAATCTGGTGTGCGCCCAGATGCTGTTCTTGGAGTCCGAAGATCCCGATAAGGACATCAACTTTTACATCAACTCACCCGGCGGTGACATCACCGGGCTGCTCGCCGTCTACGACACGATGAAGTACATCAAGCCCGACGTGTCCACGTTCTGTTTCGGACAGGCTGCCTCGGCCGCCGCCGTGCTGTTGGGCGCGGGTGCCAAGGGCAAGCGTTACGCGTTGCCGCATTCGCGGATATTGCTCCACCAGCCCTGGGGCGGCGTGGGTGGGCAGGCCTCGGACATTGAGATTCAGGCGCGCGAGATTCTTCGCATGAAGGACATGATCAATGCCATGCTCGCATTTGACACCGGTCAAACGGCCGAACGAATCAGCAAGGACACCGATCGGGACTTCATTATGGGCTCCGATGAGTCAGTGGAATATGGGCTGATTGACGAAGTAATCTCCAATCGCTTGTAGGTTCCGCTTTTTTAACGTGTTCGCTTCTAGGATGTTGTGGGCGAAGGTCGTGTCGGAGGTAGTCAGTGGCAAAGTTTGGCGAAGGTAACGACCTGATTAAGTGCAGTTTCTGCGCTAAGGGTCAAAAACAGGTTAAGAAGCTCATCGCGGGACCCAGCGTGTACATCTGCGATGAGTGCATTGACCTGTGCAACGACATCATCGCGGACGAGTTTGGGGACCGTCCCGAATTTGTCCTCGAGGACCTCCCGACACCTCGCGAGGTGTCGGCCTTCCTGGACGAATTTGTCATCGGTCAAGTCGACGCGAAAAAGATCCTTTCGGTCGCGGTCTATAACCACTACAAGCGGATCCAGACCGGACCCCTGCATGACGATGACGTGGAAGTCGCCAAATCCAACGTGCTGCTGCTCGGCCCAACCGGGTGCGGTAAGACGTTCCTCGCCCAGACGTTGGCGCGCATGCTCAACGTGCCCTTTGCGATTGCCGACGCCACGGCACTCACCGAAGCCGGCTACGTCGGCGAGGACGTGGAGAACATTCTGCTCAAACTGCTGTCGGCCGCGGACTTCGACGTCAAGCGGGCCGAGCGCGGCATCATCTACATCGATGAGATCGACAAGATCGCCCGCAAGGCCGAAAATCCCTCAATCACCCGTGACGTATCTGGCGAGGGCGTGCAGCAAGCGCTCCTCAAGATCCTTGAGGGCACCGTCGCGAGCGTGCCGCCACAGGGTGGGCGCAAGCATCCTCACCAAGAGTTCATCAACATCGATACCGCGAACATCTTGTTCATTTGCGGTGGCGCTTTCGCCGGCCTCGAGGAAATTATCGAGCGGCGACTGGGCAAGAAGTCGATGGGATTTAATTCACCGATTGAATCCAAGCGCAGTGGCGACATCGCGCTGTTCCGTCACGTGCTACCCGAGGACTTGATCAAGTTCGGACTGATCCCGGAGTTCATTGGCCGTCTGCCAATCGTGGGCGCGGTCCAGCAACTGGACCGCGAGATGCTGGTGAGCGTGCTCACCGAACCGAAGAACTCACTCGTCAAGCAGTTCCAGCAGGTGCTCGCGATGGACGGAGTCGAACTCATCATCGAGCCCGACGCGCTGGCGGCGATTGCCGATCTCGCCATGGAGCGCGGCACCGGCGCGCGCGGCCTGCGCTCGATCTTGGAGAACGTCTTGCTCGAGCCAATGTTTGATGTGCCCGGTCGCAGTGACGTGGTCAAGTGCGTTGTCTCTGCCGAATCAGTGCGCGACAAGATCACGCCGACCTACGAAATGCGAAAGGCGACGCGAACCCGTCGCGCGAGCTAATTCGTGCATTTCAAGTCGTACCTTGAGGCACTGACGTGGCTTGAATCACACATGGACTTTGAGCGCGTGGCGCCCAATCGCCAGGTCACGCCCACGCTGCAGCCCATATTCGACACATTGGCGCTGCTCGCCAATCCCCAACAGGACTATCCGTCCGTGCACGTCACCGGCACGAACGGCAAAGGTTCCACCAGCACGCTCACCAGTGCGTTACTGAGCGCGACGGGGCTGCGAGTGGGCACCTTTACCAGTCCCGACCTGCACGCGGTGAACGAACGAATCGCCGTCAACGGTGAAGCGCTCGACGACGAGAGTTTCGTGTCGCTCATCTCGCGACTCGCCGACGTCGAGACCGTGAGTGAACTGGCGCTCACACGTTTTGAACTCCTGACCGTCGCGGCGTTGTTGCATTTTTCCGACGAGGGCGTCGACGTCGCGGTGATTGAAGTGGGCATGGGCGGGACGTGGGACTCAACCAACGTCATTGACAGTGACGTCGCGGTCTTGACCAACGTGGACCTCGACCACACGGCGGTACTGGGCGACACGATTGCCGAGATCGCGGCTGACAAGGTGGGCATCTTTCGCGCCGGTGCGATCGCCGTCGTGGCGACGATTGACCCGGTGGTCGTGGATATCGCCCGGGAGCGGGCTAGCAAACTTGGCACGACCCTCTGGCTGCTCGACGAGTCATTCTTCTTAGAACAGAACGACCTGGCCGTGGGCGGACGGGCCATCACGGTCTTGACGCCCTATCACCGCTACGAAGAGATACTGGTGTCGCTGCACGGGATTCACCAGGGCATGAACGCGGCGACGGCCATTGTCGCGGCCGAAGGATTCTTGGGCCGAGCCTTGGGTCAGTTCGTGGTCTCAACGACGATGGCCAGCGCGCGAATGCCCGGACGGATGGAACTTATTTCACGTCGCCCCATGATCGTGGTCGACGGCGCGCACAATCCCGCCGGCGTCAACGCCCTGGTCGCCACGTTGGACGGCGCGTTTCACGTGCACGGGGACCGGCGTTGCGTGCTTGGTATGTTGACCGGTCGCGACATCGACGACATGGTTGGTCCGCTCGTCGCACTCGGCTTCACCGAGTTCCACTGCTGCGCGCCGATGTCGCCGCGCGCGGTGAGTGCGCACGAGGTCGCTGAGGCGGTGCGCCGTGCCGGGGGCGTGGCGTTCGAACATCCCAGCGGTCTCTCGGCGTTGGCGCACGCGCGGGAACGATCAACTGACGACGATCTCATTGTGGTCGCGGGCAGCCTCTATCTCGTCGGTGAAGTACGCGGCGACGTCATCCATGTCGCCTCACGTCATTTGGCCTAACCCTGTTAGATTTGCTCGTCGTGGAGAGAACCTTCGTCATTATCAAGCCTGACGGTGTCGAACGCGGTCTCATTGGCGAAATCGTGGGTCGACTGGAAGCCAAACAGTTGCGCGTGGTGGCGGCCGAATTGCGCACGATCGATCGCGCCACCGCAGAACGACACTACGGCGAACACGTGGGCAAGGAGTTTTACGAGCCGCTCGTTACCTTCATCACTAGGAGCCCGGCATTGCTACTTATTGTCGAAGGACCCGAAGATACGTGGAAGATTGTGCGCACGTTGATGGGCGCGACCAATCCGATGGAGGCGGCGCCGGGAACTATTCGCGGTGATCTCGCGACGATAACGAGAGAGAACCTCATACACGGCTCGGATTCTGCCGATTCGGTCGAGCGAGAAATCACAATATTCTTCCCCGATCGGGCCTAAGCAAATCTTTTGGACCTTAGCGGCCATCTTGGCCTAACCTTGTAGTCAAAAGAGAGGTACGTCGGTGCTCTCGTTAAAGGGTCTCTATGGTTGATCATCGATTTTCACTTCTGGGCCGCGACATGGCAGTTGACCTCGGCACGGCCAACACGTTGGTGTACGTGCGCGGTCGCGGCATCGTGCTGAACGAACCCTCGGTGGTGGCCATTGACGTCAAAGACGGCAAGCCGCTCGCCGTGGGCGCTGAAGCCAAGCGCATGATTGGTCGCACCCCGAGCAACATCCAGGCGGTTCGACCGCTCAAGGACGGTGTCATTGCCGACTTCGAGATCTGCGAGAAAATGTTGCGCTACTTCATTCACCGCGTGCACCAGCGTCGTTTCGCCAAGCCGCGCATGGTCATCTGTGTGCCCTCGGGCATCACCGGCGTCGAGCAGCGCGCCGTCATGGAGGCGGCCGAGTTCGCGGGCGCGCGCAAGGCGTACATCATTGAAGAGCCAATGGCGGCGGCCATAGGTGCGGGACTGCCGATTCACGAACCGACCGGCAACATGGTCGTGGACATTGGCGGCGGTACCACTGAAGTCGCGGTCATCTCATTGGGTGGCATTGTCGCGAGTCAGTCCATCCGCGTGGGTGGGGACGAACTTGACGAAGCGCTCGTGGCGTTCGTGAAGAAAGAGTTCCAGTTAGCTCTCGGTGAGCGAACCGCGGAGGAGATCAAGATACAACTCGGCTCGGCCTACCCGCTCGAAGAAGAGTTGCGCGCGGAGATTCGCGGTCGTGACCTCGTGACCGGTCTTCCCAAGACGGTCATCATTTCGACCGAACAGATACGCAAGGCGATTGAAGAGCCGGTGCAGGCGATTATTGACGCGGTCAAGGTGACCCTTGACCGCACCCCGCCCGAACTGTCGTCCGACCTCATGGAGCAGGGTATCGTCCTGACCGGCGGGGGCGCCCTACTTAACGGCCTGGCCGCTCGTTTGGAGTCCGAGACCAACATGCCCATCATCGTGGCGAAGGATCCTTTGAACTGCGTGGCCCTTGGCAGTGGCATGTGCCTCGAAGAGCTCGAGACATTTGAACGCATGTTGAAGACCAGCCCTTCGCGCTAAACCGTGGCCACCGATCGCTCAAAGCGTCGTGCATGGACCTTGGGCGTCGTGGTGGCAGCGGTCCTCACCGTCCTCGCCTTGACTGGTGGCGTCTTAACCGGTCTTCGCAGCGCCGCCAACGTGGTCGTGACACCATTCAATTGGACCGTGAATGAAATCGCGCGACCGCTCGGCCATCTGTTCGCGGGCGCCATCAACTACAGCGACGTCGTGGCCCAGAATCAGAAGTTGCGCTACGAATTGGGTCAGGCCGAGCTCAAGGCCAACGAGGAGTGGTCGCTCGAGCGACAACTACAACAACTCTCCACGTCGCTCAAGGTGCCCTACGTGGGATCGCTGCCGACCGTGGCGGTCGAGGTAACCACGCTGTCACCCACGAACTTTGCCGCCACGGTGCAGATTTCCAAGGGTCGCAACAGCGGGATCCTGGTGGGCATGCCGGTGGTCGCCAACGGGGGCCTGGTGGGCAGCGTCGTCGCCACAACCTCCGACGGCGCGACGGTGCGCCTTATTACTGACGTCAACTCCGCGGTGGGCGTCACGTTCGGCGACGGCGCGATGTCGCTCGTGGTGAGCGGGCGTGGCGTCAACAACGGCATGAGCGCGACGTCGGTGCCGCTGACGACGCCCATCACGCCGGGAACGAGATTGGCGACCAACGGGCTCAATGGCGGCCTCTATCCGCCGGGTCTGCCCGTGGCGAAGGTCGCGCAGGTGTCACTCACCCCCGGTGCCGCGACCTACAACCTGATCCTGCGTCCGACGGCCGACCTGCGGCACCTGCAGTACCTTGACGTGGTGCTCTGGGAGCCGACCCCGTGAGACGGGCGCTCGCGCCGGCGGTGGTGGTGACACTGCTGATCGTGGCTCTTCAACTCACCGTGCTGTCATCGCTGCGCATTGAGGGAGTTGTCGTGATGTTGGTGTGGCTCTGGCCATTCGCCATGGGACTCACTGGCTACACGTCCCTCGCGCTCGTCACGGCGCTGCTCGCCGGCGTCTTTTTTGATACGCACACCACCACGCCATTCGGTCTCACCGCGGCGGTCGGTCTTGTCATTGCCTACGGTGCCTCGCGCCTCGGTCGAGAAGGCGTGGGTGACCTCGACTCCGCCGCGTGGTGGGTGACGCCAGTGTTGGCCGCGGTCGCCGGATTCGTCGCGCCGGCACTCTACGTCGTGAGCGGCGCGTTCGCGCTCAATTTCAACCTGTGGCGCGGCAGCGTGCTCTCGATGATGCTCGTGAACGCCGGTGCCTTCTTCATCCTGGCTCGACCCGTGACCCGCCTCGCACGCATCGTGGGCAACGTGGGCGAACGGGTGCATCGATGAGGCGCTCGTGGCGAGAACGTCCCGTCGGCTCGTGGTTCTCGCGACTCTGGCGACCCTGGACGTCGCTGCACCCCTTTCGAGGACGTGGTCGCACCATCAACGAGCCCGATCCCGTGGGCATTCGCGACCTGGTCGCGTCACCCGATGAGGTCCAAGTCCGACCCGAACGGCGCTGGCGGCTGATCGGCGGGTTCTTCGCGCTGCTGTTCTTGGTGCTCATTGGCCGGCTCTTCATGCTCCAAGTGCTCGAACACAATTCGTCGGTCGCGACGGTGGAGTCAAATTCGCTGCACCCGAGTTCCATCCCCGCGACGCGCGGGTTGATCCTGGACCGCAACGGCAAGCCGCTCGTCACCAACGTCTCGACGGTGGAGATTCGACTCTCGCGCGCCGAAGCCGCAATTTATCCCCGGGTGAAGGGCACGCTCGCGTCACTGACGGGCATCGGGGTGGGACAGATCAACAACGACCTCAACAATCAGCAGTACGACCCGTACCAACCGGCGCCGATCATGACCAACGCGTCGCCCAGCATCGTGGAATTCATCAAGCTGCATCCCAGCGAATTTCCCGGGGTGTCGGTGCTGAGCGTCGCGACCCGTGCCTACCCCAACGGCGGCGGCGTGGGCGCCCAGATTCTGGGCTACGTGGGTCCGATCACCGGCGACGAAATCAAGGCCAATCCCAACGCGGGCTACCAGCCCGACTCGGTGATCGGCAAGACCGGCATCGAAGCCTTCTACGAGCAGTTCCTGCGCGGCAAGGACGGCACCAGCACCATTGAGGTAAACGTCAACGGCAAGATCCTGGGTTCGGTGCACACCACGCAGCCGACGGTCGGCGATTCGGTGGTGCTCAACATCGACACCGGGCTGCAGAAGGCACTCGACGGCTATCTGGCGCGCGACATCATCAACGTGCGAAATTCGGTTGACCCAATCAAACACGTGCACCCGCCGGCACTCAACGGCGCGGCCATTGTGATGAACGTCAACAACGGTCAGGTGCTCGCCATGTCGAGTTACCCGTCGTACAACCTGGACTCGTTCGTCAACGGACTGTCCGAGAGCACCTTCAAGCAACTAGAGGCCGAGGACGCGTTCAACAATTACGCCATTCAGGGCGTGTACACCCCCGGCAGCACGTTCAAACTGATCACCGCCACCGCGGCGCTGCAGACCGGCATCTTTCCCGCCGACAAGTACATCGACGACACCGGTACCTTTCGGGTGCCCGGTTGCTATCAGGGTTCGCACGGCTGCGTCTTTCACGACAACGACAACGAAGCGGCCGGAGAGGTCGACCTACCCAAGGCGCTGACGGTCTCGTCGGACTACTACTTCTACAACCTGGGCTATCTCTTCTGGGCCCAGACCGCGCGCTACGGCCAGACGCCGATCCAGAACGTCGGCGCGCAGTACGGACTCGACGACCCCACCAACATTGACCTGCCCAACGAAGTGACGGGCCGCATTGACTCACCCTCGGTGCGCAAGATCTTGCACCAAGAGTCACCGGCCAACTTTCCCAACGTCAGTTGGTACACCGGGGACAACATTGAGATGGCCTTCGGTCAGGGCACGACGGCGGTGACGCCGATCGAGCTCGCCAACGCCTACGCCACCTTCGCCAACGGCGGCACGCGCTACGAACCCGAAGTAGCCGCCGCGGTCATCAATCCTCACGGCAAGGTCGTCGAGCGCTACGCGCCGCGCAGGCTCGGTCATGTGAGTCTGCCGCCGAGCGTGCGCAATCCGATTCTGGCTGGCCTCACCGGCGTGGTCGAAGATCCCTCGGGTACGGCCTACGACACGTTTCGCAGCCTCGCGAAGTTCTCCTTGGCGGCCTATCCAATCGCGGGCAAGACCGGCACGGCGACCACTTCGGCAAAGCTGGAACCCAATTCGTGGTTCGTGGGATTTGGGCCCACCACGCACCCGCAGTACGTGGTGCTGTGCGTGGTTGCCGAGGGCGGTTACGGTGCCGACGCGGCCGCCCCGGTCGTCGCCGAGACGTTCAACTATCTGGTGTCGCACAAGATCGGACCCGTGGTTCTGACGCCACAGCTCACGGCGCCCACGGGCAAGAAGACCGGTTCCAGCACGACAACGACCACGCTTTCGCACTAAAGGTCCTGTTGGGCCGGGTCGGCGAGTAACATCAAGGATGTTGGGCGCAGATGTGCAAAATGTACGGTGCGCGATAAGAACGCAGCAGGAGAGCAGTGCGACGCACTCCGCTTCTGAAAGCATTGAGGACGCAACGTGGTACTCGCATTTGTAGTGTTTTT
>Ga0182030_10027226_pt1 | contig 10294 bp, 12 predicted proteins | sample 812S3MmetaG_FD_121299 | JGI IMG/M metagenome (GOLD analysis project Ga0182030, IMG submission 121299) | Permafrost microbial communities from Stordalen Mire, Sweden - 812S3M metaG (Illumina Assembly) | ecosystem: Environmental > Terrestrial > Soil > Wetlands > Permafrost | place: Sweden... | reverse complement strand
GGTTGTACAGATTTACGATAGTGCGGGTAATTTTTTAGTTGACCTGCCGGGCACCAAGCGCAAAGGCATCAACAAAATAACCTGGAACATGCGGTTAAAACCGCCACATGTGGCACAGGGTGGTTCAAAACTTGACTGGGCTTCCACTATTGGCCCTATGGTGCTGGAAGGAAAGTATAAAGTAAAGGTGCTGGTGAACGGTAAAACCGCAGAGGGTGAACTCGACCTGGTGCATGACGATAAAAGCGCCGCCACCTCACAGCAATTAGCCCAAAACCACGATGCCATTATGCGCTCCTACAATATGCAGGAACAACTGGCATCTTTAATGGACTCCGTATTACAGGAAGAAAAACAAATCAAAGAAGCCATAGGCCTTTCGCCTGTAATCAAAGAGTATTACGACAGCCTTGAAGAGTTACGCGCAGAACTGGTACCGGTTAAAGAAGGCCGCACAGTCATATTTGTTGACGAGGAAAAAATGCGGGATAAAATAAGCGACATCTACGCCGGCGTCAACTTCTACCAGGGTCAACCTACCAACTCGCAGGTAGAGGGCCTGAATAAGCTTCAACGTGATATAAAGGACGCCGATAAGAAATTAGAAGAGCGCAAAAAAACCTACCGGCCTAAAGTAAATACCGAGTTGAAAAAGTTGGGGAAGAATCAACCGTATTAACCTGTAATTAAATCTTTCAGTTCCTTTTTGAAATCATCAAGAGATATTGCTGACGATGGGTTACTAAGGTAGTTTGCCCAACGTTCCTCCAACATTTGCATTTCTTCGGCATCCGGATCTTCTTCAATGACTTCAATCTTGCTTTCAAAATGGGCTGATTGCAATAACCTTTTAAGCAGTTCTGCATCCTTGTCATTTTCAACCTTTATAAGAAATGTTTTCATATCCGGTTTCCTTTCCCAAAGAAATTGGTTTCAACTTTGTATTCTCGGCTGTTAAACTCCGTGCGAAATGGTTTTTCGGTCACTTCGTTATAAATCCAACCCAAACTCCCTCGCAGTAGCTTTCGCAATTTCATAACCGGCATCCGCATGGCGTATAACACCCATAGCCGGGTCGTTATGCAATACGCGTTTAAGCCTGCGTTTTGCATCATCAGTGCCATCGGCAACAATAACCATCCCAGCATGTAACGAGTAGCCCATGCCTACTCCGCCACCATGATGGAATGATACCCAACTGGCGCCACCAGCAGTGTTAATCAGCGCATTTAAAATCGGCCAGTCTGCAATAGCATCACTGCCATCCATCATTGCCTCTGTTTCCCTGTTTGGTGAGGCAACCGAACCGGCATCCAAATGGTCGCGCCCTATCACAATAGGAGCTTTTACTTTACCGGTTTTCACCAGCTCATTAAAGGCAACACCTGCAATTTCCCGGTCGCCCATGCCTAACCAGCAAATACGTGCAGGCAATCCCTGAAACGCAATTTTATCTTTCGCCAGCTTCAACCACCGGTTAAGCCCAACGTTATCCGGGAAAAGCTCTTTCAATTTTTCATCACAAACATGAATGTCATTTTCATCGCCACTTAAAGCCACAAACCTGAAAGGTCCTTTGCCTTCACAAAATAAAGGACGGATATAAGCCGGCACAAAACCAGGAAAATCAAACGCATTGGCTACTCCTCTTTTATCCTTTGCCTGCCCGCGGATATTATTGCCATAATCAAAAGTTATAGCTCCGCGCTTTTGCAATTCAAGCATTTGCTTAACATGCTTTGCAATTGTATCCAGCGACCTCTCAATATATTGCTCCGGGTTAGCCTCTCTTAAAACCTTTGCCTCCTCAACACTCAACCCCTCAGGAAAATAACCTATCAACTCATCGTGCGCCGATGTTTGGTCGGTTAAAGTATCAGGTGTAATATTTCTGTCAATCAATCTTTGCAACAACTCAACAGCGTTACAACACACTCCTATCGAAACCGCTTTGCCTTTTTCTTTTGCTTCTAAACTCCAATCAATGGCCTCGTCAATATTGTTGGTGTATTTATCTAAATAGCGTGTTTCAATTCTCTTCTTAATTCTCCATTCTTCTACTTCGGCAGCAAGGCAAACGCCTTCATTCATGGTAATAGAAAGTGGCTGTGCGCCCCCCATACCACCTAGACCGGCAGTAACATTTAGTTTGCCTTTTAAGGTGCCATCAAAATGCTGGTCTGCCAGCGATAAATAAGTTTCATACGTGCCCTGCACTATTCCCTGGCTGCCAATATATATCCATGAACCGGCCGTCATCTGCCCATACATAATCAGGCCTTTCTTTTCCAGTTCCCTGAAATGCTCCCACGTAGCCCACTTACCCACCAAATTCGAATTAGCCAGCAATACCCGTGGCGCATCTTTATGCGAACGCAACACCCCAACCGGCTTGCCACTTTGTATCATCAGCGTTTCATCTTCTTCCAGGTCACGCAGGCATTCAACTATTTTATCAAACGCTTCCCAGTTACGCGCTGCCTTGCCTATGCCACCGTAAACTATCAGGTCCTCCGGGCGCTCAGCAACTGCAGGGTCAAGGTTATTCATCAGCATTCGCAAAGCTGCTTCCTGTACCCATCCTTTACAGCTTAGTTCATTACCTCTTGCGGCATGTAATATTCTTTTAGTTTCGGTTGTCATATCAGGTCTTTATTTCTGTTAGTAACAGTATATTTAAAATCAAAGGGCTAAACTAATAATTTGGGTGCATATCAAATTGCCGCTTTAATTTTTTTGAAAGTTCTTTATTGCCGTCTGCTTTAGCTGACGGATTGTAATGACAAAAAAAATACGGCTTTAGCCAAAAGGGTCTTTTGGCTAAAGCCGATGAGGATTTTTACTATACTCCGTTGGCTGAAGCCAACGGCAATAAGGAAAAAGAAGTAGCGACAATTTGAGATGCACCCCATAAAACGTTACAGTTAATCATCAAATATCTTTTGTATTCCTCTGCTCTCTTTGCCACTTTGCGTTAAAAATGTATTTCAATTTTTCTCCATCACCTTCGTCTGATGAAAAATAGATTCATTATGCACCTGTTGAAAAAGTTTAAGAATAAACTCCTCGGTTAAACCGCCCATTTTGCCTTTTTCCAAAGCTCTTTTTACAATCTGCGACCAGCGCTCAGCCTGGTGCACAGCCAGGTGCTCGTTCTTTTTAAAAATCCCTATTTCTTCCGAAATACCCATGCGCTCGCACAACAGTTCAATAATATAATCATCAATCCTGTCAACCCGGGCACGCAGGTCGTGCAGGGTTTTAAAACCATCTTTATCCAGTTTGGGCTGTCTTACTATAAGGGAGTTCAAAATTTCAGCCAAACGCTCAGGCGTTACCTGTTGTTTGGCATCGCTCCAGGCCTTATCAGGGTTAATGTGCGACTCAATCATTAAACCATCAAATCCCATATCCATGCCCTGTTGCGAAAGCAGGTAAATCAACTCGCGCGTGCCGCCCATGTGCGACGGGTCAACAATAATAGGAACCTCAGGATATCGCCTGCGCAACTCAATAGGTATCTCCCACATAGGTTGGTTGCGGTAAATACTTTTTTCGTACGAAGAAAACCCACGGTGTATTACAGCAAGTTTGTTGATGCCGGCAGCATTTAAACGCTCCACGGCACCTATCCATAATTCAAGGTCAGGGTTTACCGGGTTTTTAATGAACACGGGTATATCTACGCCCTTCAGAGAATCAGCAATTGATTGTACATTAAATGGCGAAACCGTTGTGCGCGCACCTATCCAAAGCGCATCAATACCCGCTTTCAAAGCCGCTTCAACATGTTCAGGATTGGCCACTTCAACCATAACCGGCAGTCCAACTGCAAGGCCTGCATTTTTTACCCAGGGCAAACCTATTTCTCCCACACCCTCAAACGAATTGGGCCGGGTGCGGGGCTTCCATATCCCGGCCCGTATCATATGCACCTTACCGGCACAATGCTTTACAATTTGGGTTACGGTTTCAAGCATCTGCTCTTCGCCCTCAGCGCTACAGGGGCCCGCAATCACCAGCGGACTGTTACCGGCCAGCGTCCAGTCAGCTAAAGGCAGTATTTTAAATTTATTACTCACGGCAACGAAAATAACTTTTACGGTAATTACGAATGATTATTTTTGGAGTATTCCCGGATAAACATGAAACACACCACTCTGCTAGTGCTGATAACAATATTGGCACATTTAAGTTTTGGACAAACAAGCTATAAAATATCTACCTACAATACTACCGGCCGGGTATTCAAAAATCTTCTTCTTTCAAATGAAGCGGTGGAAGCAAACGATACGCTGAACGAAGAAATACTTGACCTGGTGCAGCCCATGGTAAACGATTCCGTACTGGGCAGAAAAAAAGAACACCACCAGCTGTTCCTGGTAGGATGGCTTATTCATGCCTTTGGCGATTATAACTGGAGGGCTGTTTCAATGGTGAAACAAAAATTTGTAGGCACAGTAAAAAATAACGCCCGTAGCGGCGAAGAGGAATATACCGAATACGATATTAATTACGACCTCAATTTTCATCTTCAGAAATATCTTGACAAAGCCTTTAATTCCTATGATGTACAAAAATCATATCGCCGCCAGGATTTCAGGCCATCACATAAAACCAATTATAATGCGCCCCCTTTTGTACGGGATACAAACAATATAGATATTACACGTTACCGGGTTCATAGCGAAATGACTCCTTCGCGCGAGTTCAGGGTGCAGCTGCATTATTTGTTTTTTCCAACCCAACCCGGGTTGGAGTTGAAAGACCATCCCAATTTCGGAACCGATCATCCAAGTATGGGTGTTTACGGTGCAAGTTGCCTGGATTGTAACCACAATTGCCACCCCGAAATTCATCCCTACGAATGGATTTGGTGGCTAAACCTGCATGGCAAAGACCCTCAGGCAAAGGTATGGCTGGTAGGTTTGTTTTACGAAAGCAGTAACCGGTTCAGGCATTGGTCGCACCAACCTAAAATCGGCAAAATAACTATCCCTTTTGCCTTTGTAATAAAGGACAACAAAAGCGTATCTCCTTCTGTTACTATTGAACACCTCGTCTTCAATAAATTTATAGATAAGGACATCAAAAAGCTGGAAATACCCGATAATGCTTTTGACGCGAAACTCGAAAACCAGGATATCGCAGTTACAGATAACAGCGGTGCTAAATACAACATCAACGTTAAGTTCAAAGACGTGCTTCTTACCGACGGGCTCAAATACTGGCTGAGCGATTTAAACTGGGATGATAAAAATCATATCCTCAGCGGCTATCTTAATCTCGCTACGGCAGTAAAAGAACTCTATACAACCCGCATTACATTTAAGAATTAGTAATTTAGTGTTGAAATGAGGATGAGGAAAAACATTTTTCATATTGCAACATTTTAAACTGAATTATTACTTATGGCACAGGAACAAACATACGATTACATTGTTATCGGTTCAGGCTTTGGAGGCAGCGTTTCTGCTATGCGGCTGGCTGAAAAAGGTTATTCGGTATTAGTAATTGAAAAAGGTAAACGATGGAATACCTTAGACTTCCCAAAAACCAACTGGAACCTACCCAAATATTTATGGATGCCGCTGATAAAATTCTTTGGCATACAAAAGCTGACATTCTTTAAAGAGGTTTTTGTAATAAGTGGTATAGGCGTAGGCGGCGGCTCATTGGTATACGCCAACACCCACATGATGCCGAAAGAACCTTTTTATAAAAACAAAATATGGAGCCATTTTAAAGACTGGAAATCAGTGCTGGCGCCTTACTTTGAAACAGCCAAATTTATGCTGGGCACCACCACCTTTGAAAAAGATTATGAAGAGGACCGGATACTAAAAGAAGTAGCCACTGAAATGGGACATGGCGATTCATTTAAACCGGTTGATGGAGTTGGTGTTTACCTGGGCCCGGTCAACAAAGAAACAGACCCCTATTTTAAAGGCCTCGGCCCTTTACGCTCCGGTTGTACTGAATGTGCCGGCTGTATGGTAGGTTGCCGCGAAAATGCAAAAAACACGCTTGATAAAAATTACCTCTGGTTTGCCGAGAAAGAATTTGGCGCAAAAATTTTACCCGAAACATCCGTTACCAAAATAGAATTTTTGAATGATGAATATCAGATACATACCGAATCCTCAACTTCAATATTTTCTAAAAACAAACAGGTATTTAAATCAAAGGGCCTGGTTGTATGTGGCGGTGTTTTAGGCACCATGGATTTGTTGCTCAGACAGAAGTATGTAGATAAAACGCTCTCAGGTTTGTCAGATAAACTGGGTGAGAACATTCTTACGAATTCAGAAATGCTGAGTGGTGTTATGGCTGCTGATAGAAAACTAAATCACGGCATCGCTATTTCAAGGGTATTCTCTCCTGATGAAAATACGAACATTGAGATAGTAAAGTTCCCTGATAAAAGCGGGGCGATGACCCGCCTGGGAGTAATGGCTGCAGGCGATGGCTCGCCGGCCGTGCGCACTGCAAAAATGCTGGGCAATATGATTATCCACCCTATCCGTTTTTTAAGAATGACTTTCTCTACCGACCAGGCCAAATCCGGTGTTATATTTCTGATTATGCAAACCTTGGAAAATTCTATGCGCCTGCGTATTAATAAAGGATTTTTCGGCACCGGTATGTCTATGGTTAACGATAGTAAGCAAAGAGTGCCAACTTACATCCCCGTGGGTCAGGATGCGCTATATCGTTACGCCGAAAAAGTGCACGGTGTACCTATGAATGCATTTAGTGAGGTAATGTTTAATCTGGCATCAACTGCACACATCTTAGGCGGCTGCCCTATGGGCGCAACTAAAGAAGAAGGGGTTGTTGACGAATACTTCCGCGTGCATGGTTATCCCAATATGCTTGTGCTGGATGGCTCTATTATGCCTTGTAACCTGGGTGTTAATCCCTCCTTAACCATTACTGCGCTAAGTGAATACGCCATGGATCATATCCCTGCTAAAGCTGGTTCAACAATCAAAACGCTGTCTCAAAAATTAGAAGCAATAGTCGCGGCGAATTAGTATTTAGTTGTGTGGGCTTAATTGCTGCTAAGGGAAAACCTCATGTCTGAATACTTTATACTCAATACTAAAATCTCCAAATTAATACTTAGGCATGCCGGGGTCAATCTGGTCGGCCCAGGCCAATATACCACCCTTCAGGTTAAATAAATTGGTATAGCCATATTCCGCCTCCAGGTACTGGCATATCCTGCCGCTGCGGGCACCACTTCTGCAATGAATAACCACCGGCACATCTTTAGCAATCTCTTCAATATGCTCAGGCACCTCATTCATCGGTATCAGTTTGCCATTTAAATTGCATATCTCATACTCATTCGGTTCTCTCACATCTATCAGTTGAAAATCAACGCCGCTATCTATCATTTGCTTTAGCTCGGTTACGGTTTTTTCCTGCACGGGTTTAATTTTAATTTAAGCTTGTTAATTTTCAAAGTGTGTTACTCGCTATCTATAAATTTCCTTTCTATCACCAACTGCTCTGATTTCCACGATCCGGATTACGTCATCAACAGCATATATAACGCGATAATTACCTATCCTTATTCTCCATAAAGGATCAGAAGAACCTTTCAATTTTTTAACACCTTCAGGACGTGGGTTGTCAGAAAGCTTTTCGATGGCGCTTCTAACTTTGGGGATTTCAATTATGGGCAATTCAGCAAGTTCCTTTGCCGCGCTCTTTTTGAAAATTACCTTATAGCTCACAGCTTGCCTTGTCGTTTTAAATCTGCGGTTACTTCTTCGATCGTAACAGTTTCCTCATCTTTCCGCGATTCCGCTATAATAATATCAATCAAATCCAAAATCTCCTCGTTATCAGAATTGTTGATTAATTCCAGATCAATCTGAACGTATCGTTTATGTGACGTTTCGTCCTTTAATATAGTTACACCTTCCATGGCACTAGTTTAACACAAAATTACAGCAAAAATTTATTTAGGTTCAAAAAAGCCCTTTTTCACCATTTAGCCATCTCTTTTAAAACATCTCCATGGCTGACAAAATCGCCCTCATCAATTCTATTCATTGCCGCATCTATCTCTTTGTTGTATTGCGCAATTGTCGTCCGGTTTTTCTTATCAGCAGGCTGAAGAAAAGATTTTATCATTCCTATAATAGATTTCTTTTGGTTGGTATCAAGTTTCTCCCAATACTTGTATAATTCCTTATCCATTGTCTGAATCATAAACGCTCTTTTACATCACGAATTTACTAAAAATTAAGTTTTTACACTCCAAATACCACAGATTTCGCCTTAAAAACTGAAGGATTTTCTGTATATTGTACTATGGCATTGAAGCTGAAAAAGGAAACATTTTGGGAGTACGATATTAATTCGCTCAATCCTGCAGAAGACTACGCAACTATTATCCCCCGCATTTCCATGCGGGGCTCTTATGATGAATGGCTTGAAATGCGAAAATATTACGGTGATGAAAAAATCATTCAGGTATTAAAGCAGGTTCGTTATTTAGATGCAAAAACCCTGCATTTTATCAGTTCGCTTTTCGATATACCTAAAGAAGAATTCCGATGCTACATTATGAAACAGTTGAACCCCGTACCCTGGGACTTTTAAAAAATCTGATGGCTTTTGAGCCCCTGGGTTCGTTTGTTTTAGTGGGCGGCACTGCCCTTGCCCTTCAGTTGGGCCACCGTATATCTGAGGATATAGATATGTTTACGCGCGCAGGGTTTGATGAAGATATTCTGCTAAATATTATACAGGAGCATTTCCGGTTTCAGCTTAATATGAACAAAAAAGGAATAAGGACTTTGAACCTTATAATTGATGGCGTTAAAACTGACCTGCTTTGTTATAATTATCCGGTAATTGACGATCTGATAATTGAAGATGGTATCAGAATGATGGGCAAAAAGGACATTGCCGCTATGAAACTTTCCGCAATTTCGTCACGCGGGGAAAAAAAAGATTTCTACGATCTCTATTTTCTTTTACATTATTTTACTTTGCAGGAAATGCTGGGGTTTTATCAGCAAAAATTCAGCATTGCCAATACTTTTCATGTTATTAAAAGCCTGGATTATTTCATGGATGCTGAATCCTCAAAAGATGTGGAAATGCTGCACAGGATTGAGTGGAAAGAGGTAAAGAAATATATTACGGAACGAAAAAATGAATTTGCCCGGTAACCCATTAACCAACAACCATACGAGGCCCCGCCTTTCCATCGCTGGTCTTATCAGCATAAGTGTTCGAAACCTTAAAACATGGGCAAAATTAGCCTTACCCTGTTCCCTCTCTATCGATTGCGATGGAGAGAGTGCCCTGGCGAAGCGAAGGGCGGGTGAGGTCCGCCTGTCCCAATGCTTTGGCCGGGAGCTGTTGGCAATTGTGCGTGTTTCGAACACATTGGTATTATCAGTTAAATATAGTTTGCGGTATATCTGCTTTTCTGGTTGGCTCTTCTGAATATCACCTCCTTAAAAAACAGAAGTATCCCTTATGGGTTATTCAATGGACCTTTTTATGTTCAGGCCAAGAATTCCGCCATCAATATCCGTCGATGTTTTTACACTCCATCCTTTATCTAAATTCTCTACGTTGCAACCAAGTTTTACGGTGTCTAACCCATTATCATCCAAAACCTGATATGAGCTGTCCTTATCCGATTTTCTGATCATAACTTCCGCCTTTTTAATTCGATTGCTCTGAGGAAACACCTGTAAAAATAAATCATATTTGCCTTTCCGAAATATATAACTCCGGGTACTATTTGCATTTATTTCTGCCCCGGTTTGCTTTTCTGCAAAAATTGGTTGCCCCAATTCCAAAATAACGCTATCTATTTTCATCTCCATTACTTTAGCCAGGTCTATAGCAACATTTACGTTTGCCTTTTTGCTATCCATATAATTACCAATAACACCTGCTATCAGTATTATCACAAAAATAACTCCAATTATTTTCAATGCCTTTTTCATAGTTGTTTTTTTTAGTTGTCCTGTGAAAATATATAAAACTTCCAATTTTTATATATGGAAATCCGATTGCCTTAAAAATTTAACAAAAAAATTTGCCGGCTATTGATGAATGGGTAAAGAAAGGAAAAATGTATGCGCCGGATGCCACTTACTAATCAATAACCATACAAGCCCCCACCGTAACATTGGTAGCCTCATCAATCAAAATAAAGCTTCCGGTATCGCGGTTTTTGGTATAGGCATCGCAACAAAGTGGTTTGGTAGTACGCAATGATATTCTTCCTATATCATTCATGCCGATTGACGGG
>Ga0182030_10027225_pt1 | contig 10294 bp, 9 predicted proteins | sample 812S3MmetaG_FD_121299 | JGI IMG/M metagenome (GOLD analysis project Ga0182030, IMG submission 121299) | Permafrost microbial communities from Stordalen Mire, Sweden - 812S3M metaG (Illumina Assembly) | ecosystem: Environmental > Terrestrial > Soil > Wetlands > Permafrost | place: Sweden... | reverse complement strand
TCGCAGCAGATGAAGTAGCGGTAGCGGCGGCCCCAGGTGTTCAGGAAATCGCGCACGTTGCCGCTCTTGCGGGCCTCGTTGATGAGGCGGCGGCGGTAGTAGATTTTGCCGAGCGCATCGAGTTCACGGATCAAGTCATACCAGCGGCGCTCCTCCTCGATCCATTTGTCCGGGTTCGTCGAATCGCTCAGGATGAAAAAGTCGAAGCGGTCGAGCTGGCCGGCCTTGGCGAGCGATTCGTAGGTCGCGCGCAGGCCTTCATAAACACGCACGACATCTTCGTTGTAGATCGGGAACACGATGGCCGTGCTGATGCCGTCAATGCTCTGGCCGCGAAAATTGGCGAGGTTGGTGATGCGGCGGTCATCGCCAAACAGCCGAAGAAAAAATCCAAAAAGGCCGTGCACGCAGCCGATCGCGGCAAACAGAAACAGCACCACAAACAGCACCATCAGCACGGTGCGGGAAGAGGACCAGCCGGTGCGCCAGAGCAGATCGGCAAAGAGCAGCGAGACAAGGCCGGTCAGCAGCACGGCGCAGGAATAAAAAATAAACACACGCCAGCCGCGCCGGAAACGCGGGGCTGCCGTCACGGAAATGTTCGGTGTGTCCACCATTTTATTACTGGAACCAGTCAACGAGGTGGAACAGTTTGGCCCGGGCCTGTTCGAATCCGGCATGGGTGAGCCAGAATATGGCGATAAGCAGCAGCGCGAACACGGTCCAGGCCAGCACCATCCGGACATAAGGCATTTGCCCGAGGTTGGTCAGCGTGGTGATCGGGCCGAGGTCGAGCGGGCGCGGCGTCATTTTGGAAAGCTGGAAGTCCGGGCCGGCGCGAAAAAACGTTTCGCGCATGGCGCTGGTGAATTCCTCCGGCCACGGGCCGGGCCGCAGAAATTGATCCTGCCATTTGCCCGGCATGTCGGCGAGCAGCAGCGCGAGCCGGCCGCGCGTGGAAAGGGTCTGATCGGTGTTTGTCGGCGAGGCCTGGAGCACTTCGGAAAACCATTCGGTCACGATGCGGTCCATTTCCTCGGCGGCGAGCAGCGTGGCGGAGCGGTCTAGCTCGGCGGGCGCACGGCGCTGGGCGCGTTCGAGCACGCGCAGCACAAGCTGGCCGAGCAGGGGCTTGTTGCGGATGCGGAGCGCGTGAAAATAACTTTCCACCTTGGCATAGGCGGCGTTCCATTCCTCCAGCGTCCGTCCGGCCAGCTGGCCGGATTCGTCGGGCAAAATCGCGGGGTTCACGGCGGGCTCCATTGGTAAGTCCACGTCTCGCCCACGACATTGGTACCCTGTTGCAGGGAACAGCGCAAATCCACCGGATCCACATTGCCGGGATTGGGCTGCATTTTCAGGATGACACGCCAGGTGCCAAGCTCTTCGTTGCGGATGACCTGATTGTCAACAATCACCGCGTTGGTGCTGCAATTGGCAATGGCCACCAGCCTGGTGTTTTCCGGAATGGCATCCAGTTTCGGCCCGTCAAAATCAATCACGATCTGCCGGCATTCCTTGCAGTTCAAGTCCAGACCGATGCGCGTGGCGACCGCCTTGTTTTCTGAAATTTTCAAATCCGTTTCGCGGGTCCACTTGAGCGTGTAGCCGAAACGATACGGCTGCAACGGCGCGGGTTTTTCCTTCGGATCCCAGAACGCGACGATGTTGTCCAAGCCCTCGAACTGCGCGTTCAACTCCAGCAGGTGCAAATTGCCCTCGCCCCAGTTGCCGTGCGGTTCCACCCACACGCCCGGCACGAGATGATAGGGATTAAAACTGTCCTGATAAGCCGAGAAGGAACGTTCGCGCTGCAACAGGCCGAAGCCGCGGATGTTCGGCGCGGAAAAAATCTGGTGCCGCATCATGGCCGGATTGTCGAGCGGCCGCCACAACAACTCGCCGTTTTCCATTTTTGCCAGCAGCCCGTCGCTGTCGTGGACTTCCGACCGGTAGTCGTCTGGCTTGTGTTCGGTGGTTTTGCCGAACCAGAACATGCTCGTCAGCGGCGCGAGGCCCAGGGTCAAAATCGGCTGCCGCTGAGGGTCCACCGCATGAACCTTGTTGGTCTCGCGCAGATACAAGACGGCTTCCACGTCGCAAATGGTGGTTTCGCCGGGCCGGATGAGAAATTCATACGCGCCCACGCAGCTCACACTGTCGAGAATCGCGAAGAGCCGTAGTTCGGTGTCCTCTTTTTGCGGCTTGCCCAGCCACCAGTCGGTGAAGATGGGAAATTCCTCCGGACGGTCCGGTTCGCCGCTGTCCAGCGCCAGTCCGCGCGCGGACATGCCGTAACGCTGATCTTTGCCGAGCAGCCGGAAATAGCTCGCGCCAAGAAACGCGCCGAGTTCGTCCAGTTGATTCGTCTGGTTCAACGGATACAAAACGCGGAAGCCTGCGTAGCCGGTGTTGACCGGAATCTGGTTCTGAATCTTCAGGTCGCCGTAATCAAAAAAATCCTGCACGAAGCGGATCGGCTGGACGTGCGTCAGCGTGAATTCATGAACGTGAACCGGTTCCTGGTAAAGATAGCCGGGGTGGAAAAACTCAATGCGGAACGGCAGGTCGTCCGCCGTCCAGAGCGCGCGGTCGCGGCGGAAACGGATTTCGCGGTATTTGTCGTAGTCGAGAGTGTCCTGGCGCAGCACCTTCGGCAAATCCGCGCGCGGCGAGTGGAAGGGCTTCTCGGCGCGTTCGAGCGCACGCTTCGCCACATAATCGAGGTTCACCTCGGCGGACTCCGAGGCGGCGCAGACCGACACGACCAACAGACTTCCGATTAAAATCAAACGCCTAAAGGCTTGCCACATCTTGGGAACATGAGAACCGAAATCAGCCCAATTTGCAAGTTCAGCGCGAAAACCCCCTGTTTTCCTTGGAAAAATGGTCAATCCAGCGTCTGCCGGTAGCGTTTGATGCCGACGACCAGCATCACCAGAAGGAACAGCGCGATCGGCCATAGGTCGGGCGCAATTTCGGCCACGCCGTTGCCTTTCAACAAAATCCCGCGCACGACCCGCAGAAAATGCGTGAGCGGCAGGCATTCGCCGACGTCCTGCGCCCAGACCGGCATCCCGCGAAACGGAAACATGTAGCCCGACAGCAGCAGCGACGGCAGGAAAAAGAAAAACGCCATCTGCACCGCCTGAAGCTGGTTCTTGGCGACGGTTGAAAACGTGATGCCAACCGCGAGGTTCGCGACGATGAACAGAAACGTCATTACGATCAGCAACAGCAGGCTGCCCACCATCGGCACGTCGAACAGAAATTTTGCCGCCAGCAAAATCAGTGCGACCTGGATGTAGCCGACCGCGATATAAGGGATGATCTTGCCGATGAGCACTTCGCCCGGACGCACCGGCGTGGAGAGCAAATTTTCCATCGTGCCGCGCTCGCGCTCGCGCGTGATGGCCAGCGCGGTGATCATCACCATTGTCATCGTCAGCATCACGCCCATGAGTCCGGGCACGATGTTATACTGCGTGATGTTTTCCGGGTTGTAATGCTGCTGGACGACGAGGTTGAACGGCGCGGTGCTGGGCTGAAGTTTTGCGAGCGGCCCCGTCAAATCGCGGTTCAAAACCGTCGGCGTCAGCGAATTCATCGCCGCAATCGCGTAACCCACCGCCGTCGGGTCCGTGGCGTCGGCTTCGAGCAGCAGATCCGCTTTTTCGCCGCGCAGCAGCTTGCGCGAAAAATCCACCGGAATGGTCACGGCGAACTGCACGGTGTTCTGCGCGAGCAGCGTGTTGATTTCCGCCTCGTTTCTCGGTTCGCGCGTGATGTCGAAATAGCTGCTGTTGCGCATGCCCCAGACGATGCTGCGCGCGAACACACTGTTGTCCGCCGAGTAAACCGCCGTGGGCAGGTGCTTTGGATCGGAATTAATCGCGTAGCCGAACAGGATGAGTTGGATCATTGGCACGCCGATCATCATGCCGAACGTCATCCGGTCGCGGCGCATCTGGATGAATTCCTTGCGGACCACCGCGCAAAAGCGCCGCCAGTTGAATTCGTGCAGCTTCACGAGAAATTGTCCTCCGCCGTGTCCATCAGGCTGATGAACACGTCCTCCAGCCCGGATTGAATCTGTTTCCAATGATAATCGCCCGTCATCCACGGGCTGACGCTGGCGCGCAATTTTTCCGCGTCGCGACCGCTGACGTGCAACGCCGTGCCAAACGCGACCACCTGTTCCACGCCGGGCAGGCCGCGGATTTTTTCCGCGAGCGCCGCGAGGTTTTTTCCGGAAACTTCCCACGTCGTCAGCGCGGCGGCTTTCACGACCTCGTCCACCGCGCCACTGGCGAGCAAATTTCCGTAGGCAATGTAGGCGAGCCGATGACAACGCTCGGCCTCGTCCATGTAATGCGTTGTGATGAGCACGGTCAAACCGCCGGCGGCGAGCTGGTGGATTTCGTCCCAGAATTCGCGGCGAGCCTTCGGATCAACGCCCGCCGTCGGCTCGTCGAGCAGCAGCAGTTGCGGCTCGTGAATCAGGCACGCGGATAAGGCGAGTCGTTGCTTCCAGCCGCCGGAAAGCGTACCGGCCAGTTGCTTGCGGCGTTCCACCATGCCGAGACGCTCCAGGCTTTTTTCCACGGCGGCCTGGCGCTGCGGAATTTCGTAAAGCCGCGCGATGAAATCCAGATTCTCCTCGATGCTCAAATCCTCGTAGAAGCTGAACCGCTGCGTCATGTAGCCGACGCGTTTTTTGATCTCGGCGCTTTGCGTGCGGAAATCCAGACCGAGACAACTGCCTTCGCCGCCGTCCGGCTTGAGCAGACCGCAGAGCATCCGCAGGAAGGTTGTCTTGCCGCTGCCGTTTGGACCGAGGAATCCGTAAATCTCGCCGGGCCGCACCTGCATGGCGATGTGGTTGACGACGGTGCGCGCGCCGAATTTTTTCGTGACGCCACGCACGTCAATGACCAGATCGCCCGTGTTCATTGCGAAAGCTTCACATCCACCGGCTGGCCGGGCCGGACGTCCGCCGCGTCCGCCGGTGTAAATTTCGCCTCGATCATGAACACCAGCTTGGCGCGGTTTTCACGATTGTAGATTACCGGCGGCGTGAACTCGGCCTGCGTGGAAATATAATTCACCATCGCGGAATAATTTTTCGGCGCGCCGTCGAAGCTGACGATAACCGTTTCGCCGGTTTTGATTTTTGGCAACACTTCCTGCGGCACAAAAAATCGCACCTTGAGATTTTCCGGCGGCAGCAGAACGACGACCGGATTGCCCGCCGCGACCCATTCGCCCTGCCGGTAAAGCGTGTCATGCACCTTCGCCTCCGCCTGCGCGAACTGCTGCTTCTGGTCAAACGACCATTTCGATTTGTCGAGCGCGGCTTGCTGTGCTTCAACCGCCGCCTGCGCGGCGTAAACCGTGTCTTCCCGTCCGCCAAGTTTTGCGGTCGCCAAATCCGCCGCGAGCTGGTTGACCTGTGCCTGATCGGCGTCGCGTTGCGCACGCGCCTGATCCAATTCCTCCGCGGAAATCACGCTGGCGCCGCCGAGCTGTTCGCGCCGCGTCAACTGGTCGCCGGCCAGTTTTAAATTAGCCTGTGCCTGCTGCAACTGCGCTTCCAGTGAGGCGATTTCCGTCGGCCGTTTTCCCTTGGTCAAATCATCCAGTTGAGATTGGGCCTGCGCGAGGTTCTTCTCAGCCTGCCGGACGGCGCTGGCTTCTGACTCGCGTTCCAGTGCGAATAAAAGCTGGCCAGCTTTCACCGTGTCGCCGCGTGCAACGGCGAGATTGGTGAGCGCGCCACCCAGAGGCGGGGCGACGTAAACGTATTCGCCCTCGATGTAGCCTTGGAATTCGTGATCGGAATTGTCGGAGCAGCCGGTGAGAAACAAGCCGGTCGCAAGAGCGAACAGGTTCAAGCTGGAGAAAATTTTCATGCAAACTACGGGTTCACGTTACCACGAAAATAATTTTTGACGAGCGAAACGATTCATTCGACTTTCAACTTACCGAATGGTAGGATGCTTTCCGTTGTTATGAAAAAATTGACGTTGTTCGCCCTGGTTTTGGGTTTCACCTTTGTGGTGGCCGCCGCCGAAGACACCAATTCCGCGCCTTCGTGGCTGACGCGGCCGGTGTCGCTGGCGGATTGCCTGAACATCTCGCTCGCGCAGAACGCCACGATTCTCAAGGCAAAAAACGATCTTGAGGCGCAATACGGCGTGGTGGTGCAGACGCGCGCGATCGCATTGCCGCAATTGACGGCAAACGGCCAATACAAGGACACCGACCGGAATGCGATTGAGAATTTCCCCGGCACCAGCGCGACGCCAAACCAAAACTGGAACGCAGGGCTGACCATCACACAATCCATTTATCAAGGCGGCAAATTGATGGCGGCGATCCGCGCGGCGAAGGTCACCAAGGAGCAGGCAATCGCGCAATACGAGTCCACCCTCGCCGACACGCTGCTTGCCGTGCGGCTGGCGTATTACGACATTTTGCTCGCGGCGGAGCAGATCACCGTGAACGAGGCGTCCGTCAACCTGCTGCAAAAGGAGCTGGACGACCAGCAGCACCGTTACGACGCCGGCACCGTGCCGCATTTCAATGTGCTGCGCGCCAAGGTTTCCGTGGCCAACGCGCGTCCGCCGTTGATCCAGGCGCAGAATAATTATCGCATCGCTAAGAACAATCTGTCCAACCTGCTCGGCTACAATCTGCCGCGTGAAATCACGGACAACATTCCGTTGAACCTCACCGACACGCTTGACGCCGCACCGTATCAGATCAACCTCTCCGATGCGCTGCAACAGGCGTTGGAAAAGCGGCCCGAATTGGTTGCGTTGCAGAAGACGTCGGAGTTGCAGAAGCTCAACATCACCGACGCCTCGTCGGGTTACAAGCCGAACCTCTCGGTTTTTGCCGGCTACAACTGGTTGAACCGCCAGTTCGGCAATTCGTCTTCCACGGAGCCCGGCCTTGATGAATACCTGGACGGCTGGAACGCCGGGGCGCAGGTAAGCTGGGACATTTTTGACGGCATGTTGACGCATGGCAAGGTCGTCCAGGCCAAGGCGCAATACGAAAAATCCAAGACCGCCGTGGACGAGGAAATGCGCAGCATCGAGCTCGAAGTGCGCACCGCCTATTCCGACTTCCTCGAGGCGCAGGAAGTTTTGGAATCGCAAAAGACCGTGCTCGAGGAGGCCGAGGAATCGTTGCGCGAAGCCAACGCCCGGGCCGGTGCCGGCACCGGCACGCAGCTCGACGTGCTGGACGCCGAGAACCAGCTTACGCAGGCGCGCAGCACGCAGGCGCAGGCCCTGCACGATTATGACGCCGCCCGCGCGAAGTTTGAACGCGCCATCGGCGCGGAAATCGTCCAGAACCAAAGCACGAAACCGTGATTTGAGATTGCGGCGGCGGCGAAATTCTAGGATTTTGTCCGCTCATGGAAAAAATTCAACGCGCACTCATTTCGGTCTCGGACAAAACCGGCTTAATTCCCTTCGCCCAGATTCTCGCGCAGGCGGGAATCGAAATCATTTCCACCGGCGGCACCGCCAAGGCGCTGCGCGAGGCCGGCTTGACCGTCAAGGACATCAGCGAGCACACCGGCTTTCCCGAAATGCTTGATGGCCGCGTGAAGACGCTGCATCCGCTTGTTCACGGTGGATTGCTCTACATTCGCGGCAACGCCACGCACGAGGCGGCAGTGAAGCAGCACGCCATCAAGCCGATTGACCTCGTCGTCGTGAATCTCTATCCGTTCGAGGCCACCGTCGCCAAGCCGGACGTGAAACTGCACGATGCCATTGAAAACATTGACATCGGCGGGCCTTCGATGCTCCGCAGCGCGGCGAAAAACCACGACAGCGTCACCGTCATCGTGGATCCCTTCGACTACGCGGAAGTGGCGAAACAGATTTCCGAAAGCGGCAACACGACGCTGGAACTGCGCCGCAAGCTCTGCGCTAAAGTTTATGCGCGCACGGCGGCCTACGACGCCGCCATCGCCGCGCATCTGCAAAAGGAATTTGCCGCCGACAAGACGGCGCTGCCGCTGGTGCTGACGATTTCCGCGCCGCTGGCGCAGCCGTTGCGCTACGGCGAAAACCCGCACCAGACCGCCGCGCTCTACGGCAAGTTCCACGATTTCTTCAAGCAGCTCCACGGCAAGGAACTTTCGTATAACAACATTCTCGATCTCACCGCCGCCGCCGCGCTGATCGCGGAATTCAAAAACGAGATTCCGACGCTCGCGATCTTGAAGCACACGAATCCGTGCGGCGTGGGCCAGGGCGCGAACCTGCGCGAGGCGTGGGACAAGGCGTTTGCGACCGACAAGCAGGCACCGTTCGGCGGCATCATTGCGGTGAACCAGACGCTCGACGGCGCGTGCGCCGAGGCCATCGCGGAAATTTTCAGCGAGGTGATTGTCGCACCGGAATTTTCTCCGGAAGCGCTGGCAGTTTTGCAGAAGAAGAAAAACCTGCGCCTGCTGCAAATCCAGAAATGCCCGCACTCGGCGCAGCCATGGGACGTGCGCAGCGTCGGCGCGGATTCCTTCCTGCTGCAGCAACGCGATTTGAAAACCACGACGGCGGCGGATTTGAAAATTGTGACGAAGCGGCAGCCCACCGAAGCAGAACTGAAGGCGATGCTCTTTGGCTGGCGTGTGGTGAAACACCTGAAATCAAATGCGATTCTTTATGTCGGCGAAGGCCGGACACTCGGCACCGGCGCGGGCCAGATGAGCCGCGTGGATTCCAGCCGTATCGCGGTGTGGAAGGCGGGCGAGGCGAAATTGGATTTGAAAGGCAGCGTGGTTTGTAGCGATGCCTTCTTCCCGTTTCCTGACGGGCTCATCGCGGCGGCGGACGCGGGCGCGACGGCGGCGATCCAGCCCGGCGGCTCGGTGAAGGACTCGGAAGTCATCACGGCGGCGGATGCGCGCGGCATGGCGATGGCGTTCACCGGTGCGCGGCATTTCCGGCATTGAAAAACGGATGAATGGATGGTTGGATTGGTGGATAAATGGAATCGAAGCCTGCCACCAATCCATTCATCCAACAATCCCATTACTTTCCACCGAGCAGCCAGTAAACAAGTGCCATTTGCCCGGCGGTGACACCGGCCAGCAGCGCCCATACAAAGCTTTCGCGGACGGCCACGCTGCCTTGCCGGGCGGCGGCCAGCCAGAATTGGAGTTTAACCGAACCGGCCGTGATCGTGTCGCCGTTGCGGAGGATTTTGTTCTGAACGGATTCGCCGTTGACAGTGGCGAGCGCGTTGACGGACGTGATCAGGTTGAAGCCGGCCTGCGGATCAAACTCAAGCGTGAGGTGCCGGTCCCAGACACCGTCGTCTTCCAGGCGCAGTTCATTCTCCGCTGCGCGTCCGATGCGGAAAGGAAAACGGCGGGCCACCGTCTGGGTGCCCGCCTGTTTGCCGGAAAGAATGTTGAGTTGAATCATCAGAAAATGCGGCGTGGCACATAGACCTGGTCGCCGGGATAAACCTTCGCGTCGAGCGTCGGGTTTTCCAGGGCCTTGTCCACGTTAACCTTGAGCCGTTCGCCGTTGGCGCGAATGAGCGTGACTTTATGGCTGGCAAAATCGGTGAAGTCGCCGGCGGAGGTGATGGCCTTGGTGACGGAAGTTTCCCCGACGTAAATCTCACGTCCAGGCTGCTTGACCTCGCCTTTGACATAATAGATCAGGTCGCCCGGCTTCACCGTGACGGTGAGGCGGACATAATATTTCGGGACGTAAAGATCCTGGATTTCTTTCTGCAATTCGCCCGCAGTTTTACCGAGCGCCTGCACCGAGCCGATCAGCGGCAAATTAATGTTGCCGTCTTCCTTGACAGTTTCCTCGTGTGGTGGGAACTCGGTCGGATCGGGTGTTCCGGAAAAGATGATGTTGACCGTTTCGCCGACATGAAAATGGGCGACTTCGGTATTGGGCTGCAAAACTCCGGTGGCGGGCGCGTCAGTCTGAACTGTCTTGGCGGCGGGAATGCCGTCCAGTGAGCTGGGCGTCGAGGAACAACCTGTTAAAAACAACCCGGCCGCAATCAGGCCTGATGCAATCAATCCGTGAACAAATAATTTCATGGGGGCTTATCGTTGTGAAATCCGGTATGGAATCAATATTTTTGTTTGATTCCAACTTTATCCGAGTCGCCGGCATTCTTGGGCGCGGCGGCTTCCTGATCCTTGGCATTGCCGGAATAATAATAATCGTGGTAATAACCGCTGTAATAATAATAGCTCTCGTCCTGCGACATGTTGATGTTGTTCAGCACGATGCCC
>Ga0182030_10027224_pt1 | contig 10294 bp, 6 predicted proteins | sample 812S3MmetaG_FD_121299 | JGI IMG/M metagenome (GOLD analysis project Ga0182030, IMG submission 121299) | Permafrost microbial communities from Stordalen Mire, Sweden - 812S3M metaG (Illumina Assembly) | ecosystem: Environmental > Terrestrial > Soil > Wetlands > Permafrost | place: Sweden... | reverse complement strand
GGTCTTTCTATAGCGGGGGGGTGGTGTTCCTGGCCGCGGTCTTGTGGACGATTTTCTCGGTGAAGGAATACTCGCCGGCGCAACAGGATGCCTTCAACGCCCACGAAAATGAAGCCGCCGCGAAGGAGGGAACGGAAATCCAGATGAACACCAAGAGCTATTATGTGGAAGGCATGGTGCTGGTGGTGGCCGGCTTGGTTCTGACTTACCTGGTGAGGAGCCTGGATTGGTATCAAGGACTTTATATTTTGTCGTTCGGCCTGGCCGTCTATGGCGCGCTGCAAATTGCCGCCGCCAAACGCTATTCCCTCGGCAAGGTGGATGCGCTGGTCGAGATCATCTATGACCTGCAAAACATGCCCTCCACGATGAAACAGCTCGCGCTGGTGACGCTGTTCACTTGGTTCGCGCTGTTCGCCATGTTCATCTACACCACGTCCGCGGTGACGAGCTATCACTTCGGCAGCACGGATCCGAAATCCGAACTCTACAACCAGGGAGCCGACTGGGTGGGGGTGCTGTTTGCCGTTTGGAATGGGACCGCGGCCGTCATCGCCTTTCTCCTGCCGGTGCTGGCACGCAAGGTGGGTCGCGTGACCACGCATGTCATTTGTCTGTTCATTGGCGGGCTGGGCTTGATTTCCATGGTGCTGTTCAAGGAACCCAAATTATTGCTGATCTCCATGATTGCCCAGGGCATCGCCTGGGCCAGTCTGCTGACCATGCCTTACGCGATATTGAGCAGCGCGGTACCGCACCGCAAAATGGGAGTCTATATGGGGATGTTCAACCTGTTTGTGGTTATTCCGCAAATTTTAGCGTCGGCCGTCCTCGGTTTGCTGGTTCGCACCGTGTTCGGGGGACATGCCATTTACGCCCTCGTGCTCGGCGGCGTCACCATGATCCTGTCGGCCGGGCTGATGATGTTCGTAAAAGATTCCAAGAGCGAAAAGAACACCCATGAACAACCTGTGGCGGGTTCGCACTGAGAAGTTTATCAACGAAAAAGAGGCGGTCATGCGGTCCGGTAACGTTTACCAGATCGCCAATGGCTACATGGGCTACCGCGGCACGCTCGATGAATTCGGGCCGGAGCAACTGGTGGGCATCACGCTGGCGGGCCTCTTCGACCGCGTGGGCAACGCCTGGCGGGAGCCCGTGAACGCACCCAATGGCGGCTTCACGGAGGTCACACTCGGAGTCGTGAAAATGTCGGCGTTGACGGCCAAAATAAAAAGCCATCGGCAAAGCCTGAACCTGGAGAATGCCGTCTTTGAACGCGAAACCACTTTTTCAGCGCGCGGAAAAAATCTCACCCTGAAGTCCTCGCGCTTTTTGAGCGCCGCCGATCCCCATCTCGGCGTCATCCAGTTCAGCGTCACTTGCGACCACGCGGCGAAGGTCGTCATCCGCACCGGGATTGACTTCAACATTTGGGACTTGAACGGTCCGCATTTGTTGCGGCTCACGTCCGCCACCAGAGACGGGATGCTGCTGGTTCAGGGCATCACGAACGAAGCCGCCAAACGCGTGGCGGTGGCGGAGGCCCTGACAGGCGCTCCGGGCAAGGAAACCCAAGTGACGAGTGACCGAAAGCAGCTTCACGTCATCCGCCTGGACCTTGAAGCCGGTAAAACCTATGCATTCCAAAAATTCTTTTCCGTCTATTCGGACAATGATCGGGCCAAGTCACCCGGGGATGCGGCCTTGCGCTGTGTCCGCGAAGCGAAGTCCCTGGGTTACGCCGCGTGTCTTGCGCTCCACAACGCCGAGTGGGCGAAGCGGTGGGCCCGCTGCGACGTGGTGATCGAAGGCGACCCGGAAGCCCAGCTCGCGTTGCGATTCAGCATTTTCCAGCTATTAATTGTCGCGCCGGTGGCCGGCAGCGCCAATTCCATTCCCGCCCGCGCGCTGTCCGGTCAGGTGTATAAAGGCGCGATTTTCTGGGACACGGAAATGTTCATGTTTCCGTTCTTTCTGCACACGCAGCCGGAAACAGCCGCGGAACTCCTGCGCTATCGCATCCGGACGCTCGCCGGTGCGCGCCGCAAGGCGCGGACCGAAGGCACCGGCTTTCGGGGCGCATTTTACGCGTGGGAGAGCCAGGAAACCGGCGACGAGGCCTGCACTTATTTTAACATCGGCGACCCGGTGACCGGGCGCGATTTGCGCACGTATTTTCGCGACAAGCAGGTGCACATCAGCGGCGACATTGCGGTGGCGATGTGGGCATACTTCCAGCTGACCGGCGACGACTCATTGTTGCTCGCCGGCGGCGCGGAAGTCATCTTGGAATGTGCGCGTTTTTATTATTCCTACGCGTACTGGAAACCGGAGAAGAACCGCTGTGAAATCCTCGATGTCACCGGCCCGGATGAATACCACGAGCGCGTCAATAACAACGCGTTCACCAGCATGGCGGCGAAGGCGACCTTTGAAATTGCGAACGCGACGATCGCTTTCCTCAAACGCAAGCATCCGGCGGAATTGGCGGCCTTGCTGGGGAAAATCAAAATTGCCGGCGAGCTTCCGCAATTCGCCGAGGCGGCGAAGCTGCTTTACGTGCCGCCGCCGGACCCCCGGACGGGCGTCATTGAGCAGTTCGATGGTTATTTCCGGCTGGAAGACACGACCGTCGAGGCGGTCAAAGCGCGGAAGATTCATCCGGACGAATATCTCGGCGGCGGACAAGGCGTGGCGGTCCAAACCCGGGTCATTAAACAAGCCGACGTGGTGATGATGCTGAACTTGTTCAAGGACCGCTTTTCCAAGGAAGTCAAGCAAGCCAACTGGGAATACTACGAGCCCCGTACGGAACACGGTTCCAGTTTGAGCGCCTGCGCTTACGCGATGGTGGCGGCCGACATCGGCAAATTGGACTGGGCCTACAAGTATTTTCTCCAGACTGCGACAATTGACCTGGAGGCGAAGTACAAGGTGTATGTCGGGACCATTTTCATGGGCGGCTCGCATCCCGCGGCGAATGGTGGCGCGTGGATGACCGCGGTTTTCGGCTTCGGTGGCCTGACCGCCACGGAAAACCAGATCACGCTCCAGCCGCGGCTTTACAAAAAATGGCGCCTGCTGAAGTTCCATGTCGTCCACCGCGGTGACCAGTTTAGAATCGGGATTTCGAGGAACAGCGTCAGGATTGACGCTGCCGCCGGAAACCGGCTAAAACACAAATTTGTGGTCGCCGGCAAAACAAAATTCGTTGTCCCCGGCGCCAACCTCGTTTTGAAATATTGAATCCAATCAAATCTGAACCGGACTTTTATGAAAAAGAACTTCATTCCATTCGCCGTTCTATTTGCCCTCGTGATTGGTCCGGCGGCCGCCCGCGCGGACGCGGGCGCGGCCGTGCCGTGGACGACTTATGAGGCGGAGGACATGAAAACGACGGGCACGGTTTTGGGACCCAAATACGACCCGAACTGCGTCGAGAACGAATCCTCCGGCCAGAAATGCGTTAAGCTCAATTCCATGGGCGAGTATATCGAGTTTGCCGCCGGTGCGCCGGCCAACGCGATGGTTGTGCGTTATAGTCTGCCGGACTCGCCGGAAGGCGGTGGTCTCAACTCCACGATCAGCCTCTGCCAAAACGGGAAGTTGGTGAAGCTGATTCCGCTCACGTCCCATTACTCATGGCTCTATGGCGACTATCCCTTCAGCAACCAGCCGACGAATGGCCGGCCCCGGAATTTCTACAACGAAGCCCGCTTGAAAGACCTGAAGATTGCCAAGGGCGATGTGCTTCGCCTGCAAAAAACTTTCACTGACCCGGCTTATTGCGTGGTGGACCTCGTGGATTTGGAAAGAGTCGCGAAGCCATTGAAGGCTCCGGCGAATTCGCTTTCGGTAATGGATTTTGGCGCGGGCGGCCAGGGCGAAACCGATGACACCGCGGCGTTGCGGAATTGCGTCGCGGCGGCCCGGGAACAGAAAAAAATCGTATGGGTGCCCGCCGGCACTTACAAGCTGGCCGGCGACATCCTTTGCGAATCCGGGGTGACCATCCAAGGTGCCGGCATGTGGCACACCGTGTTTGCGGGCGACGCCGATCTGTACAATCAGGCGGACAAGCGCGTGCGCTTCAAACTCAAAGGCAGCAACATCCAGCTCGCCGATTTTGCCATCGTCGGGAAATTGAATTATCGGAACGATGACGAGCCGAACGACGGCATTCATGGCGCCGGTTGCGATCACTGCACCGTGTCAAACATCTGGGTGGAACACACGAAAGTCGGCATGTGGTTTTATAATGGCACGAAAGTGACCGTGACCGGCTGCCGGTTCCGGGACACGCTGGCCGATGGCATTAATCTGTGCGTGGGCTGCCGCGAATTCTTGGTGCAAAACTGTGCGGCGCGGGGTACCGGCGATGACTGTTTTGCCATCTGGCCGACGGCCTCCGACCAGGGTTACACCGAGCAAACGTCCCTTCCCGGTTTGAATATCATTCGCCACTGCACCGGGCAGGTGCCGTTTCTCGCCAATGGCTGTGCGATTTACGGCGGCAGAAGCAACGGCATCGAAGGCTGCCGCTTCGCCGACATCTCCGAGGGCTGCGGAATTTTGTTGAGCACGACTTTCCCGACCTCCGACGACCAATTGAAAATCGACAATAATTTCAGCGGCACGACCGTGGTCCGCGACTGCGACTTGATTCGCTGCGGCGGGTGCGATCCGGGGTGGGGCTGGCGCGCGGCGTTTCAGCTTTGCCTGCACCGGCGGAGCATTTCGGGCCTGGAAATCAGCAATGTGAACATCCAGGACAGCTTGTCCGACGGCTTTGGCGTGGTCGCTCCGGGCAGCGTGCACGGGGAGGGGACCCTGTCGAATGTCCGGATTGAAAACCTGGCCATTCCGAATTGCGGCCTCGCCACCAGCGGGCGGCACGGCTTCACGATTCGGGAAGATTCCAAGGGCAGTTTGACGATGAAAAATTTCCAGATCGTGGACACGCAAAACAAGTCAGCCGATTTCCAGATCATCAATGAATAGGTGCGGGGCAGTTGTCAGCCGCAAGACCTGCCGAGCGGCTTGGGCCCGTTGAATTGCGAGCGTTGCTGCGGTTGGCTTTCAGCACAGCCGCGCCATGGCCACGTCGGGCCGGCCTGGCGGTCAGCGGCGTTCCCACCGAAACGGATTTCGTCCCGCGGGACACTGCTTGCGGACGTGGCCTGGCTGCCGGTCACCAGTCGCACGAGTTCGGCGACGGACTGCTTCATCACCTCGGCCTGCCCGTTTAATTCCTGCGCCGCCGCCGCCGATTCTTCCGCGTTCGCCTGCGTGACCTTGTCCATCTGGCTCATGGCGGCGTTGATTTGGATGATTCCCTGACTTTGTTGACTGAAGCTTATTGCCAAAATGATTGGCAATTCATGACTGGGTGGCTGCCCAAAACAAAAAGCCGCCCCGGAAACCGGGGCCGCTCTTCTGCCGGCGCACGCCGTGCCCGAAATGGAACAGCGGTCAAAACTGTTTTCAGACTAAAGTCGTTGGCGAAACCGCCGATAGACAATTGGAAATTTTCGGGCGAAACAACAGAGAAAACGGGACTCGTTGAATCCGCGAGCTGGTTCCCGCGTGTTCAACCTTGGCGCAGGTAAAATTAATGCCGGCATCGAGCGAGCGGTCAGACAACGGACGAATCAATGAATGCCATGACTGAAGAGAATCGCGCCGAAGAAGCGTTGCGGGAATCGCAAACGCTCTCTCATTCGCTGGTCGAACAACTGCCGGTGGGAGTTTTCCACAAGGATGCCGAAGGACGCTTTGTTTTCGTCAATTCCGAATTCTGCCGGCTGCACGGCCGGGACGTGAATCAGCTTCTCGGCAAGACCGCCCAGGGAGTGGCGGATGCCACACCCACCCAGGCGGGGGGGACACTCCAGCAGAAGGGGATTAATTATTACCTTCAGGGTGCCAGCCACCATGAACAAATCATGCGAACGGGCGAGAACATCGAATACGAGGAACAATATCCGACCGAGGATGGAGCAGGAAAGACATTTCATGTGGTTAAATCACCGGTTTTCGGCCTCGACGGGAAAGTGACCGGCACCCAGGGGGTTCTGGTGGATATCACGACGCGCAAGCGCCTGGAGGCCGAGGTCGAGCGGGCGCACAAGCAATTGGTGGCGGCGACACTCCAGGCTGACATGGCCGAAGTTGCCACCAGTGTGCTGCACAACGTGGGCAACGTGCTTAACAGCGTCAACGTTTCCAGTTCACTCATCGCTGACACCCTGCGGAATTCCAAGGTGGCCAATCTGGGGAAAGCCGTCGCGCTGATGCGGGCGCACGAGCCGGAACTGGGAAATTTTCTGACCAGCGATCCGAAAGGGAAACAATTGCTCGAATACCTGGGCAACTTGGCGTCGTGTTTGGAGCAGGACCGGGAAGACGTTTTGCGCGAAACCGGCATGCTTGCGAACAGCATCACCCACATAAAGGAAATCGTCACGGTGCAGCAAGGCTACGTAAAATCCCTGGGGGTCGTTGAATCCGTCAAGGTCACGGATCTGGTCGAGGACGCCATGCGCCTGAACAGCGGCGCCATGGCCCGCCACCATCTAAAAGTAGTGCAGGAATTTGCCGAGGTGCCGCTGATTCTCGTTGAGAAGCACAAGGTGCTGCAGATTCTGGTGAACCTCATCCGCAATGCCAAATACGCCTGCGATGACTCGGGCAAGGCCGATAAACAACTCACCTTGCGGATCACGGGCGGCGAAAACCGGGTCAAAATCGCGGTTATTGACAACGGCATCGGCATTCCGGCGGAGAACCTCACGCGAATATTCGATCGCGGATTTACCACGCGCAAGGAAGGGCATGGATTCGGCCTGCATGGTAGCGCGATTGCCGCAAAGGGGATGGGAGCGATACTGTCGGTTTTCAGCGCCGGGGTGGGGCACGGGTCGGCTTTTACCTTGGAATTGCCGCTCGCAAAAGACCAGCCAATTTTATGAGCATGGATCCGAAACACAACCAGAGGATTCTGGTCATCGACGACAACCGGGCGATTCACGAAGATTTCCGGAAAATTCTCCGTAAAAAACGCACCAGCCCCGGCAACGTGGCCGAAGCGGAGGCCGCCTTGTTTGGCGATGAGGTGACGACCTTTGAAATGCCGGAATTTGAAATAGAATCTGCGTTTCAGGGGCAGGAAGGATTCGACCTGATTGTGAAGAGCGCCGAAGCGGGAAATCCCTACGCGATGGCGTTTGTGGATGTGCGCATGCCGCCCGGTTGGGATGGGGTTGAGACCACCGAGCGCATCTGGCAAAAGTATCCTGACCTGCAAGTCGTGATCTGCACCGCCTTTTCGGATTATTCGTGGGAGGACATGCTGAAAAAGCTGGGTTATTCGGACCGGCTCGTCATTTTGAAAAAGCCGTTCGACAACATCGAGGCGTTGCAGCTGGCGATCTCCATGACTGAAAAATGGCGGCTCTATCAGCAGGCCCAACTGCGACTGGAAGACTTGGAACGGATGGTTAAAGAACGCACCCTCGCCCTGCAAAAGAGCAATGGCGACCTCGCCTCCGCCAATGACCAGTTGCGACTGGCCACGGAAAAGACCCAAAAACTGGCCGACAGCGCGCTGGCCGCCAGCAAGGCCAAAAGCGAATTTCTGGCCAATATGAGCCATGAAATCCGCACTCCCATGAACGGGGTCGTCGGCATGGTGGATTTGCTGCTCGATACCCCGCTGAAACCCGATCAGCGTGAATGTGCCAAAACCATCCGGAACAGCGCGGATGCCCTGCTGGCCATTATCAACGACATCCTTGATTTCTCAAAAATCGAGGCGGGCAAGATGACATTTGAAAGTGCGGATTTTGACTTGTTGGAAACGGTGAAGAGTGCCTTGGCCCTTATGGCGCCACGGGCCAAGTCCAAAAACGTGTCCCTGACCTTTTCAATTGGTGAAAGCGACGGGCATCTGATTGGCGATGCCGCCCGGCTCCGACAGATCCTGCTCAATCTGATCGGCAATGCCGTCAAGTTCACCGAAACGGGCGAGGTGGCCCTGGAAATCACCCGGATCAACGAAACGAATGAGGGCATTGCCCTGCATTTTTCCGTGCGCGACACCGGATTGGGAATATCGGAAGACGTTCAGAAGAACCTCTTCCATTCTTTTACCCAGGCGGATTCGTCCACCACGCGGAAGTTTGGCGGCACCGGCTTGGGGCTGGCGATTTCCCGCAAGCTGGTCGAATTGATGGGCGGCTCCATCGGTCTTACGAGCATTTTGGGCCAGGGCTCGACCTTCTGGTTCACACTTGAATTTGGCCGGCAAAGAAACCGCGTCCTGCCGGCAGGGACGGCTGCGCGGCCCGAAGACTCCAGGAAGTTTCATGGGACCATGCCACCCGCCGTCGCCAACAGCACCCGCGTCATCTTGGCCGAAGACAACCAAATCAACCAGCTGGTTGGGATGAAACAGCTCAAGAAGCTCGGTTATGTCAACCTGCATCTGGCCAGCAATGGCCTTGAAGCGGTGGAGGCGTGGCGGCAAAAGAAGGGTGATATCATCCTGATGGATTGCCAGATGCCGGAGATGGACGGCTATGCGGCCACCCGAACCATCCGCAAGCTGGAATTGGCGGGCAACCTGCCCCGCACGCGGATTATTGCGATGACCGCCCACGCGATGCAAGGCGACCGCGAGCTCTGTGTGGCCGCCGGGATGGATGATTATGTTTCCAAACCCGTGAACATGGAGGAGTTGGACCATGCCCTGAAAGCCGCCGCCGGGCTTATCCGCTGTGCCGTTGACGCTCAACAGCACATCCGGGTTAGTGGTGCCGATGCCCACAAAGTCGGAGGATAGAAGGGTCATCCGATTGACATGGGCGACTGACGGGAGACAAGTGCAGACGCATCCCGGTTGTTTTTTATTAATTAACCACGGTTCGCCCGTCCATACCACCCGCGAGACTGGTTGCAGACCTGGCAGACCGAGAGCATCACGGGCACTTCCACCAGCACGCCCACCACGCACGCCAGCGCGGCGCCCGAGCCGGGTCCGAACAGGGTGATGGCCACGGCCACGGCCAGCTCAAAGAAGTTGCTCGCCCCAATCAGCGCGCCCGGCGCGGCAACGTTGTGTGGCACTTTCAATTGGCGCATGATCAGATAGGTGAGGCTGGAATTGAAATAGACCTGAATCAAAATCGGGACGGCCAGCAGGATGACCGCGCCCCATTTCTTCGTCAGGTTGTCGGCTTGAAACGCGAAGATGAGCGCCAGCGTCAGCAGCAGCGCCCACATCATGACCGGATGAAACATCGGCAGAAAGCGCGTTTCAAACCAGTCCCTGCCGCGGGCCTTCAGCAGCAGCATGCGCGTCAGCCAACCGGCCGTCAGCGGCACGACGATAAACACGATGACCGAGGTGATGAGCACCCTGGGAGGGACCCCGACGTGAGCCACCCCGCATAGGATCATGACCAAGGGCGCGAAGAGCACCAGCATGATCAGGTCGTTCACCGCCACTTGCACCAGCGTATAAGCCGGGTCGCCATCGGTGAGGTAAGACCAGACAAAGACCATCGCGGTGCACGGCGCCGCCGCGAGGATGATGAGGCCGGCGGTATAATTCTTCGCCGTTTCAACGTCGATCCAACGGGCGAAAACATGCTGCATGAACAGCCATGCCAGGAAGGCCATGCTGAATGGCTTGACCAGCCAGTTCACAAACAGCGTCACCAGCAGACCCTTGGGCCGTCTGGCGATGCCGCCGAGGGCGCTGAAATCCACTTTGAGCATCATCGGATAAATCATCAGCCAAAGCAGAACGCCAATGGGCACATTCACCTGCGACCCTCGCCCGAACTCCATTTTGCTCAGGCTCGACGTGACGCCTGGCAGTAGTTTGCCGAAGGCCACTCCCACGACCATGCAGAGCAACACCCACACGGTGAGGTAGCGTTCAAAGAAGGCCAGACGTTTGGGTGGCACAGCGAGAGTGGACATCATCCAATGGACCTGGCCGTCAAGCCGCTTTCGCCTGGTCCTGGCGACCGTCGGCATAGGCTTCAAAAACCATTTTGATTTGGTCCCGCACCTGCCGGAATACCGCCAGCTTTTCCTCGTCTGTGCCGTTGGCGTGCGCCGGATCGTAAAAGCCCCAATGATGGCGGTTCACCTGGCCGGGGAACATCGGGCAGGCTTGATCGGCGTTGCCGCAGACCGTGATGACCGTTTCCACGGGCTGATTCAGGAACTCATTCATATGCTTGGAATGATGGCCCGAGATATCAATCCCAATTTCCTTCAT
>Ga0182030_10027223_pt1 | contig 10294 bp, 7 predicted proteins | sample 812S3MmetaG_FD_121299 | JGI IMG/M metagenome (GOLD analysis project Ga0182030, IMG submission 121299) | Permafrost microbial communities from Stordalen Mire, Sweden - 812S3M metaG (Illumina Assembly) | ecosystem: Environmental > Terrestrial > Soil > Wetlands > Permafrost | place: Sweden... | reverse complement strand
TTCCTGCGTTGCTCACTCGGTCAAGTAGCGCTGCGGCTACATTCCCTCGCTCGCGCCTTGGCCCACGCCCCTGCGCCTCCTCGCGCCATCCCGCCATTTTAGTGTGAACAGGCCCTAGGCCCCATAAAATTTCGGCTCTGGCACGACTTTTGCGGAAAAAGTCGCGTTTTCCCGTTTACAAGCGGCAATCCTCGCACACTGTTTTATCCGTCCCTCCATGGCCACACCATCTCCTGCAAGCCCCCCTGACGTCCTCTCGGCGGAAATCCGCAAACTGGGCCGTATTTTGGGCGAGATCATCGTCAAACTTGAAGGCAAGGACATCTTCGACCTTGAGGAACGGCTTCGCCTGCTGGCCAAAAGCAGCCGCGCCGGTGACGCCACTGCCGAGCGGGAGCTCCGCGACGCGGTCCGCCGGCTCACCGTGTCCGAGGCGGCCCGCATGGCCATGGCCTTCACCGTCTACTTCGAGCTGGTCAACCTGGCCGAGGAAACGCACCGCGTCCGCCTGCTGCGCCAGCATCGGCGCGCCCAGTATGCGGCGCCCGGCGCGCCTCCGCTGCGCGAATCGATCGGCGCGGCCCTGCGCGAACTCAAGGCCAGGAACGTTCCGGCCGGGACGGTCCAGTCGCTTCTCGACAAACTTTCCATCGAGCTGGTCTTTACCGCCCATCCGACCGAGGCCAAACGCCGCACCATGCTCAACAAGCTCCAGCGGCTCGCGCAACGGCTCCATAATCCCGAGGCCCTCATCGAAGATGAGATTACCGGCATCGCCAATCCCCGCGCGCTGGAACGGGAAATCACCTCCCTCTGGCTGACCGACCGCTCCCGCACGATCCGTCCGGAAGTCACCGATGAAGTCCTCACCGGCCTCTGGTATTTTGACACGACGCTCTGGCAGGCCGTGCCCCTGTTGCAGGACGAACTCGAACGCGCCCTGGCCGGCGCCTATCCCACGGTCAAGGCCCCCACGCGCTGGATCACCTTCGGCTCCTGGATGGGAGGCGACCGCGACGGCAACCCCAAAGTGACCCCGGCGGTTACGGCGCAAACGTTGATGCTTCACCGGCGCCTTGCCCTCGACAAGCTGCAAATCTCCCTGCGCGAACTCTCCCGCCAACTTTCCATCTCCTCCCGGCTCGATGGCATTTCGCCGGAGCTGGCGCGACGGCTCCGGTCCCACGAGCAGACGGATTCCCATGTCCGGGCCCTTTACGAGCGTTATCCTTACGAGCCGTACCGGCTGGCTCTGGCCGGGATGCGGGCCCGGCTGATCGAGGCGGGAAAAGCCGAGAGACCGCAATGGCTGCTCAATCCCGAGGCCGGGGATGGCTCGGCGTCCGCGCTGAAAACCGGCGAGGTCGCGGAATTGCTCGATCTCATCGGCGAAAGTCTGTCCACCCACCGCGCCGCCCTGCTGGCCGAGGGTGAACTGCATCGGCTCCGCCAGCAGGTCGCGCTCTTCGGCCTCAGTGTCGCCCGGCTCGATGTCCGCCAGCATTCCGGACGTCACGAAAGCGCGATGAAGGAAATCCTCCACGCGCTCGGTCTCGCGGCGGATTACTCCGCGCTCTCCGAGGAGGAACGGCTCGCCCTTCTGCTTGCGGTCCTGGCCCGGCCGGCGCCGAAGCTGTCGGATGACTTCACGCCCGAAACCGGCGACGTCATCGGTTCGCTCCGCGTCCTGAAACGGGCCGTCGAGCTTTTCGGCGAGGAGGCCGCCGGCGTCTACATCATCAGCATGACGCACGATCTTTCCGACATCATCGAGATCCTGGTCTTCCAGCATCTGGTCGGCTTTTCGGTCGACACCATGCTCGACATCGTCCCTCTTTTCGAAACGCTCGGCGATCTCGAAGCCGCGCCGGGAATCCTCAACCGGATGTTCGATTGCGCGCCGTACAGAAGCCATCTCCGCGCCCGCCGCGATCACCAGCAGATCATGCTCGGCTATTCCGACAGCAACAAGGACTGCGGCTACCTCACCGCCAACTGGGCGCTTTTCCAGGCCCAGGAAACCATTTCCGACGTCTGCAAAAAGCGGGGCCTCGGCCTGACGCTGTTCCACGGACGCGGCGGCAGCATCGCCCGCGGCGGCGGTCCGGCGGCCAAGGCGATCCTGGCCCAGCCCTGCGGTTGTTACGACGCCAAGATTCGCGTGACCGAGCAGGGCGAAGTCCTCTCCACGCGCTACCACGATCCCGACCTCGCTTTCCGCATCATCGAGCAGATGGCCTACGGCGTCCTCCTCGCGGCCGAGGCGGCCCAGAAGGAAGCGCACGTGCCCGAGGCCTGGCGCGCCGCGATGACCGAAATGTCGAGATTGGCGTACGGGGCCTATGAAGCGCTCGTGCACAAGGACCCCGAGTTCATCGAATTCTGGCGCACGGCGACGCCCATCGAGGAGATCAGCGGCCTGAAGCTCGGCTCGCGTCCGACCTTCCGCAAAGCCACCCAATCGGTCGAGGACCTTCGCGCCATTCCGTGGGTCTTTTCCTGGATGCAGAGCCGCTTTGTTTTTCCCGGCTGGTATGGACTCGGCAGCGCGCTCAAGCAGTTCGCCGCCAAAGGCCCGGAGCAGGCGGAACTTTTGCGCGCGATGTACCAGGAATGGATGTTCTTCAAGGCCACGATCGACAACGCGCAGTTGACCCTCCTCAAGGCCGACATGCGGATCGCCTCCCATTACGCGCTGCTCGTGCCGGATGAATCGATCCGCGTCCGGATCTTCGACGCCATCGCCGGGGAATTTTCGCGGACGGAACAGGCCATTCTCGCCATTACCGGCCAGAAGACGCTCCTGGAACGCGAGCCGGTCCTCGCCAAATCGGTGCAGCTTCGCAATCCCTACATCGATCCGCTCAACTACATCCAGGTCGAGATGATCCGCCGTTTGCGCGGCCTGGAAAACAAGCAAAGCGGGGAGGCCGACGCCCTGCGCGCCGTGATCGAACTCACCATCAACGGCGTCAGCGGCGGCCTGAAGAATACGGGCTGAGCGGAATTTTTTTGGACAGGATTAACAAGCTCAGGATGACTTGCCTTTTTCAGCAAACTCCTATTTCTTCCCCGCCGCCTCTTTTTGCAGGCCGCGCAGCGACTCCAGCACCTGCTTGATTCTCGCGTCGGTGGGATTGAGCCGCAAGGCCGTTTCAAACTGCCCGATCGCCTCGGGAATCCGCCCCTGCCGGGCCAGGACGAGTCCCAGAGTGCAGTGCGCTTCGGGGTAGTCCGGATTGAACTTCAGCGCCTTCGCGCTTTCCGCCATGGCTTCGGGAAGGCGGCCGGACTGGAGCAGGGCGTTGGCCAGGCCGTTGTGCGCCTCGGGATAGCGGGGATCGATTCTCAACGCTTCCTGATAGTGGTCGATCGCCTCCGCCGCCCGGCCGCTCAGGAAGAGCGCATTGCCCAAGCCGTTGTGCGCAAAGGCATAGTCGGGCTTGATTCTCAAGGCCGCGTCGAACTGTTCAATCGCCTCCGGGAGCCGGCCGCTGTTCAAAAAGACAAGGCCCAGATTGTTGTGCGCCACGTCGGAGTCCGGATTGCCCTGCAACGTGTAGGTCCAGAGTTTTTCCTGGTTGACGAAATTTCCCGCATAGCCGTGGCTCTCCGCCGCCGCCAGCGCCAGCATGATCGTCATCGCTGCGATGCCCAACGGACGAAAGGACTGGGGAAGTCTCTCGTCCATTTGCCCGCAGCCCGCCACCGCAAGCCCGATCAACCCAATCAAGGGAATGTAAAGAACATGGTCCATCACCCAGGTGAAACTCATGTAAGCGGCCTGGGTGAAACCCACAAACGGCGCCAGGTTGATGAGGAAAAATCCCAGTCCCAGCAACGCATGCCGCCCCCAGGTTGTTCTCTTATTCCAGCACCAACCGATCGCTCCGATCAGAATCGGCCAGGGCAAAAATTGCGCAAGCGACGGAGGATCGATGGTCCACTTGGGGTAGATGGGCAGCAGTCCGATGGGTAAAACGCATTTGGAAAAATAAAACGCGATCGCCAGTCCCGCGAGCGCGAACCGCGAAGTCAAGCCGCCCAACGGGACCGAATTTACGCCCATGGCCGGATGCAGGAACTCGAGGGTGACCAGTCCCAGCGCCAGCGAAACGGCGAAGAAGGGCGCGCAGGCTTTGAGATCGTTCCACCCGATCCGGTTGCGCCTCCACCAGGCATAAAGCAGGATCACCACGGGAAACATCACCATCGTGGCCTTGCAGAGCATCGCGGCCAGGAACAGGCCGAGCGCCCGAAAATAATCCCTCCGATTTCCCAGGCGGTCGTAATCGATCCAGGCGCCCATCGCCAGCAGAAAAAACGGCAGGGAGAGAGTGTTCTTGAGTTCCGAAATCCAGGCCGCCGATTCGACTACCGCCGGGTGAATGGCAAAGAGCAGCCCGCCCAGCCACGCCAGCCGCAGATTGAACTTGCTGAAAAGACGCCACACCAGCAACGCGCCGAGCACGTGCAGGATGACGTTGACGAGGTGGTAGCCGAGGGTGTCCCCGCCCCACAGGCGCCACTCGAACCATTCGACGCTGACGGTGATCGGAAGATAGTCGACCAGTTTGCCCGGCTCGAACCAGATTTTCCAGAGGCCCGAGGGGTCATGGATCAGCCAATTTTGACGAATCAACAAGCCGTCATCCCAGAGCCAGTCGCCGTGAAAAGCAGGCGAGAAGACCCAGAAACCCGCCACAAGGATCAGCAGCGCCTGTACAAGAGCCAATTGGTTCGGAGTTTTAATCACTCTGTTTCCAACAGTCCCGAATTTGTGTCTGAAAGCAAGGCTCTTACACAAACATCCCGGCGACGCTGTCGGCGACGAGCTTTCCTCGCGCGGTGAGCCGCACGCGTCCGTCCTCCTCGAAGGCGAGGCCGTGCGCGGCGAGTTGGCCCAGTTGCGGCCCGGCCCCGCCGAACTCCGCGCGAAGAACACCTTCGCGCATCCGCAGGCCGAACATGATCCGCTCCTTCGTCCGCGTCGCGGCATCGATTTTCTCCATTTCCCCGCGCACCGATTCGCCCCGCGCGATACGCTCCGCGTAGGCCCGGGTGTCGGGCACGTTCCGCCATCGCAAGCCGCCAATGGTCGAGCACGCGCTGGGACCCAGCCCGAGATAATCGGCGCCGCGCCAGTAGGCGAGGTTGTGCCGCGCCTCGAATCCCGGCAGGGCGAAATTGGAAATCTCGTAATCGACGAGACCCGCCGCGCTCAGCACGTCGCGCGTCCGCTCGAACATGGCGATTTCCCGCGCCTCGTCCTGCCGCCATTCGCCCCTTTGCAGCTTCTCGAAAAAGGGCGTGTCCTCCTCATAGGTCAGGGCATAGGCCGAGATATGTTTCGGCGCGCAGGCCAGCGCGGCCCGCAACGTCGCTTCCCACTTCGCCTCGCTCTGCCCCGGAAGCGCGAACATCAGGTCGATGTTGATGTTCTCGAAGCCATGCTCGCGCAGCAGCGCGCACGTCTCGGCGATGTCGCCCGGCGCGTGCTGCCGCCCCAGTATTTTTAGCATTTTATCGTCGAACGACTGCGCGCCGAGGCTGATCCGGTTTACGCCCGCCGCGCGCCACGCCGCCGCCTTTTTCGGCGTCACCGTCGCGGGATTCACTTCCAGCGTAAATTCCGTGGCAGCCGTCGCACTCCGTGCGACGGCTGCCACTGCACCGGCGCAAGGGCCTGCGCCGGCTACCTTTTGAGGTACGACGGCTACCTGTTCAGCCAATTCCGAAAAAAGCTCCGCCGAAAGCATGGAAGGCGTGCCGCCGCCGAAATAAATCGTCTCGAGGGCGAGGTGAAACTCTTCCCGCGCGCGCCGCCATTCCGCGCGCAGCGCCGCGACAAATTCCCGCTGCGCCGCCACGCCGCCCCGATGCACGTAAAAGGCGCAATAGGGGCAGATCTTCGCGCAGAACGGCGTATGCGCGTAGAGATGGCGGATCATGGGGAGTAGCTAAGAGCTTAGAACGTAGAGCTTAGAACGCAAAGGCTGCATTTCTCGGTTCGACGTTCTACGCTCTTCGGTCTAAGCTCTTGGTTCAGATGACCCTCCATCCTCTCCGCGCCGAAGTGATTGGCAACGAACTCGCGCTGGTCTGGAGCGACGGGAAGGAAAGCTACATCGCCCTGGAAAAGCTCCGGCGCGCCTGCCCGTGCGCGGCGTGCGGGGGCGAGCCCGATGTCCTCGGCCAGGTCGAGCGCCCCCACGTCAGCTACGGCCCGCACAGCTTCGAGCTTCGCAGCTTCTGTTTTGTCGGCGGGTACGCGCTTAAGCCGACCTGGAACGACGGCCACGACACGGGTCTTTATACTTTCCGCCAACTCCGCGCTTTAAATGACCATGCCGCGCCGTGAATTCCTAACGCCGCGCGATGAACGGGGAAAACGCGAGGAACTGAAGACCTATCGCGAACTGGCTCTTCGGCGCGATCTCAAATCGAAGGTCCAGCGCCGCCGCGTGGAGGCCAAAGGCGACAAGCGCGTGCTCGGCGATGGGTCGGCCACGCAGCCCTATCTCATCGTGGAAACGCGCCGCTACCGCGAGGTCCGGCTGGAGGTTGAGCACGGGCTTCTGGTCCAGGCGCGGCAGACCGGGCTCGACCTTTCCGTCGGTCTTCTCCTGCGCCAGCTCAAGCCCCGAATCGAAGCGCTCACCTACGCGCAGCTTGCCGAGGAAGGCGGTCACGACGCCCTGCGCCATGTTCCCATCGCCGCCCTTGGCCGCGCGCTCACCGCCGAGGAGCAGGCCCGCTTCGCGGCTTCCCGCGCCGCATCGGAAAGTCCGGCCCGTACGGCGAACCATGCGACGCGCACGGCCCTTAACCATGTTTTGGGTTCGATCGAGCAGCGACAGACCCATAACCCGGCCCGCTACCAGACCCTCTGGGCGCAACTCGTCGGGCCCGACGCCGCGCAGCAATCGCAGCTCGACCACGTCGATCCCAACACGCAGACGGCTTATTTTCGCTGTTACAATTCGGTTCTCTCCACCGATCTCCAGCGCCGGCCGGGGCTGGCGCAAAAACTGGCCCGCGCCCTTGGCCTGCCCGTCCGCCAGCTTCGCGCGAAGTTTTAGGCCGATTTTTAGACAGGAGGAACATGAAGGCTGATGAAGGGGAAATTTTTTTGGATAGGATTAATAGGATGAATAGGATTGGCTGAAGGAAGAGGCGCTTGCCTTTTAAATCATTTTAATCTTATTAATCCTATCTTCCTCCCTGACTTCATGTCCCTCATGTTTCTCCTGTCTAAAATCAGTTTTCTTACTTGCGGATCGAGAGCTTGTAGCCCTCGAAGATGCCGATGGCGTAAATCAGGTACATGATCGGATCCGTTTGATCCAAGATGCGGGGCACCATCTGGGTCAAATCGACGGTTGTCAGCACGCTATAAAAATCGTGTTGCGGGGTGGTTGAGAGTTGAACCACCGTCAGGATTTCACCGCCCAGGCAACCGATCAAAGTGAAAACCGCGCCGATAATTCCGAAAATCATGCTCGACCCGTGGCCGACATGGCGGACGGCCAGTCCCACCAACGCGCCCACGCCGAGAGCGACGTACCCCACGTGCAAGCCGGTGGCTACGGTGATTCCCATCCAAATAAGCGCCCCGATGACAGCCGCGACGGCTCCGGCCAAAATGCCGAAAGGAAGATTCTCCTCGCGGCTTCGCACGCCATCCATCACAACGTCTTTTGAAAATTGTTGAGACATGAGGGTAAAAACTTGCAATCGCATCTTTCCAAATGCAAGCAATATGCAGCGCATTCCTCGTTCCCAAACTCTATTTGGGAACGCGCTTGCTGAGGCAATTCCATTGCCGATTTAGCGTTCGGAGCAATTGAGTTGCACTGACAATCCCGTTCCCAAATAAAGTTTGGGAACGAGGGAATTCATTCGGCGTGACCCGCGCCGACTTTTCGGACAGCCTCTAGTCGCTGTGTCCACGCCATGGGTAAGATTCTTTTTCTGGGTTTATCTCTTCTTTTGGATCTGGGCCGCCGCCACTGCCACCAATCCGGCCGACCCTGATCTCTGGCACCGGCTTGCCGTGGGTGAATTCCTTTGGCAAACCGGACACTTTCCGCCCGGTGATGCCTTCAGCTATCTTTCTGATTACAAGCAGGTTGCCGATCACGAATGGGGCAGCGCGGTTATTTTTTATGGACTTTGGCAATGGGGCGGCGGCACCGCCATTGTCGCGGCCAAGCTCGTTACCTTGACCGTCACGCTGGCGCTGGTGGTTTGGGCCGGGATGCACGACCGCAGGCCGACCGCGTTGATGGTCGCCTTTTACGCGCTGGTGCTCCTGGCGCTCCTGCCCTCTTTCCAATCGACCGTGCGGTGCATGATCTTCACCCACATCTTTTTCGCTCTTTGGCTTTACTGGTTCCAACGCGAACGCCATGGCCGCCCTGTTCCCACGCTTGCTTACGTCCTGGCCATGATCGTCTGGGCCAACCTCCACGGCGGTTTCGTGGTCGGCCTGGCCTGGCTTTTCGGCGTGGGCGTGATCGAGAGGGTTTATCAAGGCGATTGGAAAAAATGGGCCGTCCGCCTGGGGCTTTGCTCGCTTGCCACCCTCATCAATCCCTTCGGCGTACAGCTCTGGATTGCCACGGGACGCGCCCTGGTCACCACCCGTCGCGGCTTTGGCGAGTGGGCGCCGGTTTCCTGGGGCTCGGACCCGCTTAACTACCCCGGCTTCAAGCTTTTGTTTCTCGGCGTCCTTGCCGCGCTCGCGATTCAGATCTACCGGAAGGGCTGGAAGCGGATCGACCGGCCCGGCGTGATTCTCATCGGCGCGTCCATGGTTTTCGCGATGATTTCCGCGCGGCACACCTCGCTTTTTGCCGTGGTCGCGGGGGCGCTGGTTCCGGGCGTCTTCCCGCTGAAGTGGCCTCATGTCTTAAGCTTGGGGCCGGTCCGCCGCCTGTGCGCGATGGCGGTCAATTTCGCGCTTCTCCTTGTCCCTTTTTTCTCGGCCCTGATTGTCCTGCCCGGAGCGGGACTGGACCTTGAATATCCCCATGTCGCCTGCCCCGTCGAGGCCGTCGCGTATCTCGAGCGCGAAAACATTCGCGGGAAGCTCCTGGTTCCCTTCAACTACGGCAGTTACGCGCTCTGGGCGTTGCGTGGGAAGATGCGCGTCTCGATGGACGGTCGTTACGACCTCGTTTACCGGCCCGAAACCTATCGGCGCGTGGATGATTTTTTCTTTGCGCGGGACGATTGGGAAACACTTCTCGCCACTCCCGCGCCCGACGCGATCCTGGTTCGCCGCAGCGATGACGTTTACTTCAAACTCCGCAATGAACCGGGTTGGACCGAAGCCTGGCGCGATTCCTGGGATGCGGTGTTTTTGCCGAGGTAGGCTGAAGGTTCGCACGGAGGAGGCGGAGAGGGGATGAGGACAGGATTTTTCAAGCTTCCGTGTCCTCCGCGCGAAACCTCAGTCTGCCCCCTTTCTCGCTTTTCATGATCCTTCTGTCTAAAATTCCGTAAATTTTGTTCCCAATTCCGTTAATTCCGTCAAAAGTCTCCTCTGAAAACCGCTTTTTCCAAAAAAATCCGCAAAATTCTTTAAAAAGCTATTGACCCTCCACCGGATTCCCGTATGTTTGTCCTTACCCCGAAATGGGGAAGATGGTGCAGTTTGAGACTTCAATTTCGTCCCGCCGAGCCGATTTAGGCCCGGCATAAATGGACAGGTTTGTCTCCGGCGTCATCCGCAGTCAGTCCGAGTCTTTGGTTAAAAACGAAGAAAGGCAGACCGCGGGTGAAGCGTCGTCGAGTGAAGCTAAAGCGACATTTCGATGACGGTTGGGCAGGGGGTTGGATGCGAATCCAGCCGGACTTGTCCCGCCAACTGGACGATCTGCGATCTTTGAACACTTTACTGGAACCGGGTGGCGCAACAACACAGTTAGCCGCGCTTGAAAACCCGGTGGAGACAACCTAAGTAAGAAGTACAGCGAATAGATTGAATTGTGCGGAACGTTGAGTTTCTTTCCTATGCGGATGAAGGCTGGCGCAAGTCAGCACTCACATCGGTAGGATCTCAAAGTTTTTGACCGATTAAGGTCAGAAGAATCTGCCCCCGCCTAGCCGCGGGACGCAGACTTACTTTTTGATAATGATCAAATCCTTCCGCAAGGAAGTGTTTGAATTAACGGAGAGTTTGATTCTGGCTCAGAACGAACGCTGGCGGCGTGGATAAGACATGCAAGTCGAACGCGACTTATCTGGTTAGCAATAACTAGGTAAGTTGAGTGGCGAAAGGGTGCGT
>Ga0182030_10027222_pt1 | contig 10295 bp, 5 predicted proteins | sample 812S3MmetaG_FD_121299 | JGI IMG/M metagenome (GOLD analysis project Ga0182030, IMG submission 121299) | Permafrost microbial communities from Stordalen Mire, Sweden - 812S3M metaG (Illumina Assembly) | ecosystem: Environmental > Terrestrial > Soil > Wetlands > Permafrost | place: Sweden... | reverse complement strand
TGGCCAACGTCGCACCGGCAACCAACGAGTTGTTGCCGCTCAGCGACCAGGACGCACCCGCGTCCAGCGCGATCGTGCCGATCGCACTGAATGCGAAGCTGCCAGCGCCAACGGTTACCGTTCCGCTGGCGTTACCGAGGGCGCTCAGCGTCCCCTGCGTTCCGGCGGCGAGCTCCATCGTCGTGGTGCTACCGGATGCATTATTGCCCAGCACACGGCCGACGAAGGTGCCCCCGGATTGAAGCACCAGCCTCTCGTTGCCCGTGCCGAACACCGCCGCGTAGCCGCTGCTGCCTGCGCTGCTTTCGATCAGCCCATTGTTGATGAGCGTGCCGGTGGCGGCTGTCGGTCCGGTTTCGAAATCGACACCGACCGTGCCGGCGATCGTGCCGTCGTTCTGCACGGTCGCGCCCGCCCCAGCTGCCCCGCTGGAGATTCTCACGCCGTCGAAGGTGCCGGAAATATTCGCAGCCGATCCCGCGGTAAGGCCGTTGACGACCGTACCACCAGCCGCGAGATCAACACCCAATCCCGATGTAGCGGTGGCCTCAATGGTTCCAATATTCGTGACGCTGCCGGCCGCGCCCTCAACAATCGCACCCCATTCCAACCCATCGACCAGCGACTGCGTGCTGAGGTTCCCGATCGTCCCCCCGTCCTCGAGGAAGGCACCGATGACCTTCTGCGTAGCGTCACTGCCATCGGCCTCGATCGTGCCGTAGTTGAACACCGACCCCGGCAGGGCAACCAACACGCCGTCGAACGCACCGACAATCAGTGCGGAAGTATCGGTGGCCAAGGCGCCATTCGTCAGAGTTCCGCCGCCCTGAAAATTGACGCCGCCCGCACCTCCACCGGTGATGGTACCGAAGTTGGCAACCGTCGCGGTACCGGAACCGACCCGCACGCCATTGCCGCTGGCTCCGCCATCGATCAGCGCCCCAAGGGCGCCGATCTGGCCATTCATCACGGTTCCGGATCCAACAAAGACGGCATCCGAGGCCGCACCAGTGATCGTGCCGTCGTTGTTGATGATGCCGTTGCCAGTGATTTCCACACCGTTGGTGGTGCCGGAAATCGTGGCGCCGGTGTCGCCAAGCTGGCCGTTGTCTACCGTGCCATTGCCCAGCACGGTGCCGGAACCCATGAAGACGGCGGCGGTGCTGATGCCGGTGCCGAGGATCGTGCCACCGTTCATTACCAAGCCGCCGGCTTCAAGCAGCACGCCGCCGCTTGCACCCGAGATCAGCGCCGATGCCGGGCCGCCCCAGCCATTCTGAATTGTTCCACTATCAAATTCGATGGCAGCGTAGGTTCCGCTGTTCTGGATGGTGCCAGCGTTGAATACCGCATCACCGCCATCACTCTGCGTGCCGAGCACCCCGCCGAGGTAAAGTCCGGCGACAATCGTGCCGCCATTGGTCGTGACCGAAACATTGTTCAGCACGCCATCGTCCAGCGTGACTGTGCCGGTAAACCTCAGATCAGTGGTGATCGTGCCAACCACCGCCAGCGTGTTCACGATGAGGGAGTATGGCCCAACGAACGTCAGGCTGGAGCCCGTGGGCAGAGAAACACTCTCATAAGGGGAGAACAACGCATTCGACAGCGTAATGGTGTAGGCAGTGTTCGGTGCGGAATCTGCCCCACTGCTGATGTCCAGCAGGTCCGTGGATAAGTCGACGGTATTGGCGACGGTGAAACTGTTGGTGACCATTACACCCTGATCCCACGTGCCGGTTTGACCGACTGGTGCGGGCCGATGCGGCAAGCCAATCTCGGGCGCGCCTGATGCAGATCGCTCATTGCGTCACCCGCTTTTCGTCGTGCCATTCAACGGTGCAGCGGATGCCCGCGGGAATGGTGTGATTGGGATTGGGCAGGATCAGCCGGACACCGAACGTATCGCTGGCGGCATCGATCACCGGATCGACCACTTCCGCCTGCGCCGCATAGGCGCCGCCCACCGGCGCGACCGGATGCACGATCGCCGTCGAGCTGACCTTGATGCTGCCATAGCGCTCCAATGGCAGCACCAACTCGACATTGAGCGGATCGACCTGCGCGATCGTCATGATCGAGGTCTGCTCGTAGATATATTCGCCGGCGTAAAGTTTTCGCTCCATCACTACCCCGTCGATCGGGCTGCGGATCTGCTTCAGCGCCAGCGCGCGCTCGCTACGGTCCGCAGTCAACGCAGCGAGCCGCTGATCCATGCGGGCCTGCTGCACCCGTAGCTCACCTTCACGGACCTTGGTCTGCAGCTCATCAAGCGAGTTCAGGTTGGCGATCTTTTGGTCGACCAGGAATTTCTTGCGTTCCGTCTCCCGCGTGGTCAGTGCCATGTCGGCCTCTTCCACCTTGACCGCACTGTCGTTCGACGCCCGCATACGATCCAAAGCAAGAGTTGCCTGTTCAACGCTCGATTCAAGCTGAGCGACGACCTGGCCCTGTTTCACGAAATCGCCGCGATCGACCAATGTCGCCGACAGCACACCACTCACGGCGCTGCCAAGCTGCACCGTTACATGCGGCTTGATGATGCAGGTGGCCGCCCCGGCATCGCTCGCCACCGTCGCGTCGAACGTTGCCGTCGAACTTCCCTGCGCGGACCCGTGCCCTGGCGCCTGACCCCAGGCCGGCGCCACCGCGTGCAATAAAGCAACCATCATTACGATTGCTGACGATGTTATCGCAGACCGGCGCATCTAATCGGGCCTCCCCGCGAAGGACAGCGAACCTTGCAGTCGCGCTTCAAAACGCATCAGCTCGCGCCGCACCGCGCGATGCCGCCGTTCGGCCCGGTGCTGCATCACTGCGAACAGCGCGCACGCCACGACGCGATGGCTACGCGCCAGTGTCAGCAACACCCGTCCCACGGCACCGGTGCGCAACGGATCCATCAGCGCGTCTTCGAGCGACAGGACCTGGAGAAACGAGCCTGGGTCGCCCTGTCGTGCGCCACGACCGGCAAGCTGCCGATCGATGCGCGCCGCATCGTGGCGGTCACTGAGCACCACCGCGAGACCGCCACGCTCGCAGACAGCCTCGGTCAGCTTGATGTCGGTACCGCGCCCCGCCATATTGGTTGCGATCGTGACGCAGCCTGGCTCGCCCGCACGCGCTATGATCGCAGCCTCCGTTGCATCCTGCGCGGCATTCAACAGGCTATGCGGCACGCCATGGCCATGCAGCAGACCACTCGCCAGCTCTGACGCCGCCACCGACCGTGTGCCGACCAGCACCGGGCGCTCCGCGGCCGAAAGTGCCACCGCATAGTCGGCAATCGCGCGCCACTTCGCGTCCGCTGTCGTGGTAATCACGGTGGGTTCGATCCGCCGCCGGCACGGATTGTGGGTCGGGATCCGCGCAACACCGACACCATAGACGGACCGCAGCTCGCGTGTGACCTCGGCGAGGGTGCCGCTCATGCCGCACAGATGGCGATAGCGCGTGAAGAAGCGCTGATATGTGATACGCGCGACCGAGGTTCGTTGGCCGGTCCGCGCGCACCCCTCCTTCACCTCGATCATCTGGTGCAGGCCATCGTTCCAGAAGCGGTCTGGCATGACCCGGCCGGTATATTCGTCGATGATGGCAACGCGACCATCACGCACCAGGTACTGCACATCACGTTCAAACAGTAGCCTCGCGGTTAGCGCCTTCACCACCAGCTCCGACCGCACCACCGTGCTGCCCCAGTGGCTGCCGAGCGTCGCCGACAACGCCTCGACCCGATTGCGCCCGGCCGGCGTCAGATCGATGCGACGTTCGCTGCGATCGATGCGGTAATCCACCCCCTCGATCAGCTCTGCCACCAGATCGAGTGCCTCGACACAGGCTTGGTCCTCGACGCCGGCGTCCGCGGTCTCGCTGATGATCAGTGGCGTGCGCGCCTCGTCGATCAGCACGCTGTCGGCCTCGTCGACGATCGCAAAGTCGAGGCCGCGCAGCACCAGGTTGTCCTCATGCACGCGCTTGCCGTCGAGCCGCGCGACCCGGCCATGCAGGGTGGTCGGCGTCGCCCGCCGGCGCATCTGATCGCGCAAATAGTCGAACACCAGCTCCTTGTTGCTGGTATAGACGATGTCGCAGGCATAGGCGGCGCGGCGCTCGACCGGGCTTTGGCCATGCACGACAAGACCGGCGGTCAGACCCAGCGCGCGATACAGCGGCGACAGCAGCGCGTGATCGCGTTCGGCAAGGTAGTCGTTCACCGTCACCACGTGGACCATGCGCCCCGCCAGCGCGGCGGTTGCCGCGGCCAGCGACGCCGCCAGGGTCTTGCCCTCGCCGGTCGCCAGTTCCGCCATGCGTCCTTGCAGCATCGACCAGGCCGCCATGAGCTGCACGTCATACGGTGTCAGGCCAAGCTGCCGGGCGGCCACCGCACGGATCAGCGCGAAGCTGCGCGCGGCCGCATGGGGTGTGATCCCGGCGCGCAGTGCGGCGCGTAGTGCGGCGACCATCACGGCTGGCGCGTCCGCCGCTAACATTGTTTCGGATGCATAAGTCGCTGCAAGCCGTGCCACGCGCCTGGCGCCAAAGCGGAAGACCGCCTGAGGCGGTCGTGGCAGCAACGCGGCTGTCGCCCGCAACCGCTCCTCCATCATCCCACGCGGTCGGATGTGACGTTCCGGATACGGAATCGCGGGTGCCAGCCGCAGTTGCGTCGGCGCGATGCCACCCGGGACGCCGGTCCCCCCCGCGCGCACAATCGCTGGCGGCGGCACCGTGGGTGCGTCGAGCCCGTTGATGATCTTGGCCGCCGCGCTCATAGATCGAACCGCCTAAGGAACAATTGACGTGCGGTACGAGAGATGCGCCAGGCCAACGTGCGACCACCATGTTGGAATCGCACATAAACCCGCTCGCCGATGCTGTGCTCCTGCAGCACGCCGTCCGGCAGTGGCACATCCATCTGAAACACGACTTCCAGCGCACGCAGGTGCTGATCATCCGCCGGATCGACGGCAATCGGGCCGCCACCCACGCTCGCCAGCGCAACGCTCGGCAACTGCCGCGTCGCGGTGGGCACCTCCCGCGTCACCTGGTCAACATGCAGCACGCGCATCGGGCGGCTGGCGAAGCGCAGATCGATACCGCGTGTGTCCTCGCGCACCAGCTCGATTTCCGATTGCGGCACGATCACGCGGACGCTGGCCGCGTTGTCGTCCAGCACGTAGCCGATCAGCTCGCCGCGGCGCAGATATTTACCATCGAGATCACGTGGCATCGAGACAAGGAAACGGCCCGCCATCGGTGCGGCCACCGCGAGAGCCTGACGCCGGCCACGCGCCTCATCCAACTGCGACCGGAAATAGGCGATCTGCTGGCGCAACATCTGCGCCTGGACCCGGTCGGTCGTTTCGGCCGCGGTGTAGCGCAGCTCGACCTCGTGCAACTGCGATGAGAGCAGTCGCACGCGCGCATCCAGCACCTGATCGGTCAGCCGCGCCACCGGCGCGCCACTGGCCAGCATCGCGCCGGGTTCGGCGATCAGGTTGGTAAGGTTGCCTTCCACGCCCGCGCGCAGATCCGCCCCGGGCGGCGCCCACACGACACCCTGCGTGACGGTTCCGTAGGGCAGTTTCACGGTGAACAGCAGCAATCCGACGACGGCGACCGCGCCACCGCTCACCAGCACCGCGCGCACTCGGTTATGCTGCAGGGTCGGACCACGTGCGATTTGCCAAACGCCGCGCGCCAGCGGATAGCAGATGCCCGATGCGACGGTCCACGCCGCCAGAACCGCGCCCACCCCGTGCAACTGCGTCGCCACAAACAGGGCGATCGAAAGCATGACCCAAAGCCGGTAGACGTACGACGTGAGGCCGTAGAACGCGAACCATGCCGCCTCCCCACTTGCCTGCACGGGAGAGCTGACGCCGCGCACGCCGAACGCGTAACGGTTGACCAGGTAGCCATAGAACCGGATGGCACGGGCACCGAGGTTAGGGATCTCGATCAGGTCGGACAGGATGAAATACGCATCGAAGCGCAACAACGGATTGCCGTTGAACAGCAGCGTCGACACGCCCGCGATCAACATGCAGTTGAACGCCGCCGCCCGCGCCAGGCCCGGTTCCACGTTCGTCCACACGATCATCGCGATACCGGCACAGAACAACTCGGTGATCATGCCGGCGGCACCCACCAACGCGCGACGCCATTTGCTGGCGAACGCCCCGGCGCCACTGACATCGACGTACGGTACTGGCACCACCACCAGTGTCATGATGCCGGCTTCGTGCACGGACGCGCCGCCAATCTTCGCGGCGTAGCAATGGCCAAGCTCGTGCAACAACTTCAGCAGCGGAAACGTCACGGCGAGGATCAGCAGATTGTCGCGCGCCAGCACGCGGTCGGCGAGATCATGCGTCAACGCCGTCCACTGCAACGCCGCATGCACCGCGCCCCAGCCAACCACGGCAAGCCACAGCAGCAGGCCCCACACCGACCAAAGCGGTCGCACCAGCCCGACGGTCGCATCGAGGAAGCGATCCGGATCGAACAGTGGCACCCGCAAATACAGCGGATTGGCGAGCCGCCGCCACAACTTGCCCGACGCCATGCGCCGCGCCCGATCGGACATCTCGGCAAGGTCGGGCAATCGTTCCGTCGCCAGCAGATTGGCGCTGTCGAGCTGGGCCATCAGATGGATCATTTCGTCCTGGGTCGGCCGCTCCTCACCCAGCGCGGCGAGCGCCTGCCAGATCTCATCCAGCGTGTGGCTGCCATCCATCAACCCGATCGCCTGCTGCGCCGCAGGCGCGAAGCGATGCACGCTGTTCTCCACCAGGTCTTCCAGCACGAACCAGCGGTCGCCACGGAAATGCTGCCGCGTGATGCGCACGTGGTCGCGCAGCCGCGGCCGCACCGCGGCGACGCGGAACCAGTTGGCGCTCAGCAGCGGTTTGCTGGAGGTGCTCATGGCCACCACGACCACAGGCCGAGGCGGATCGCATCGATCAGGTGATGCGTCCAGGCCCAGATGAGCAGATGCCGGCCGGAATCAAGTTTCGCCACCCCCTCCATGTTGGGACGCAACTGCGGTGAGGTGCCGTCGAGACGCGCCTCGACGCGGAATGTGTTGGCACCATCGGTCTGTTCGGCGATCGGTGTGACGCGCACCACATGCAGGTCGAAATGGCGATCCGGCAACGCCGACAGCACCAACGCGCCGGTATTGCCCGGCGCCACGCGGCCGATGTCGTTGTCCGGCACGCGCACGACCACACGGTAACTGTCGAGCGGCGCGATCTCGAACAGCACCTGCGCACGTTGCACCGGCATGCCGACCGACTGGCTCAAATCGCCGTTGGTGATCAACCCATCGAACGGCGCGACGATCCTGGTGCGCGCCAGCTGCGCATCCAGCAGCGCGATCTCGGCGGCCGCCTCGGCGATCTGCGCGCTGTCGATGTTGACATCCGCGCGCGTGCCGGTCGCCAGCGCGCGATCGAGTTCCAGTTGATGCTGCTGGCGCGTCGCCATCCAGCGTAGCCGTTGCAGGTTCAGTTCGGAATCATCCAACGTCGCCAGCACATCGCCCTGATGCACCACCTGGCCGGCGCGGGCGTGCTCGCTGCCGATATAGCCGTCCAGCCCGGCAGCGATGGTGCGCCGAACCTCACCCTCCACCACCGCCTGTGCGCTCACGCGATAGTCGACGTGGAACAGCGCGAAAAACGCGATGACCGCAACCGCCACACTGGTGGCCAGCTTCAGGATGTAGTGCTCTGGCCCCAGCAATTGTTTCGCTGTGCGCGCGCTGATGTGCAGCGCCATCGTGCTCAACCAACGCTCGCCCTGATGCAGCTGACCAAGAATGGGGCCGATCAGCGCCGCGATCGCCTCGGTCAGGTCGATCATTGCCTGATCGATCGGCTGGTCGCGTTCCACGGTGATGGCCCCGGTGATGCGGCCATGCATCGTCAACGGCACGGTCAGCACGTGCGGACCGCCCCCCTGCGCCACCAACCTGGCATGCGCGGCCCGGCTGGGTAGGGCGTCGCCACCGGGGACCGGAAATATCAGCGACGCCCCCTGATCCACCGCCTCGTCCATCGTGGCTGCCAGATTGACCGTCGCGTCCGCCTTCTTTCCGGTGCCGACCGCGTGCGACAGGCCGACGACGCGCACCGATCGGCGCACCACCCACCCGATGGCGACGCGCGAGGCCTGCAGGCGCACCGCCATTTCGGTCGCGGTTGCCCGTGCCGCCGCATCGAACCGTTCCGCCGCCAGCGCGGTCGCCGCCACCTCCAGCGCCGCATAGCCTTGCCGCAGCCGCGCGGCACTATCGGTCGCCTGCGCGCGTCGTTGCCGCAGCTCGATCCACGACGCGCCCCATTGCAATTGCCGCATCGCATCGCGCAGCGCGGCATCGCTGATGCCCTCGCACTCGACCGCGATGACGCCCTGATCGTCGTTGTCGAACAGCAACGGGAACCCGAGATGCGACGCCCGATTGTCGTCGATCCGCGCGGCACCCAGACCTGATTGCGCCGGCACGCGCCCACGCGGCCGGCTGACCACACCTCGACGTTCCTTCAGTGCGAGCTCTGCGACATGGGCAAGCTGCGCCGATCCGGGGTCGCCTTCCGGCCAGCGCGCGATCGGCGCGAGAGAAGCGTCCTGGCGCAGCACCAGCACGGCGCGCTGAACGCCCGGCAGCATCCGGCACAACAGCGCGAGCCACGCCCGCGCAAACGGTGCAACCGCCGTCTCGTTGGTCAGCACGCTCCAGAGCACCTGATCGAGCGGTGTGACCGTGGCGGCTTCCGGTTCGGTCAGGCTCTCGCGTTCCACGTTTCGGCGCTCCGCGGCGCTACAACGTCAATGGGCCGACGCGCGCCTCATAGTCGCGCATCCGCGCCGTCAGCAGGGTGAGCAACCGCTTCGCCGCATAGGGTGTCAGTACGATGCGGTTGCTCAACTGCACCGTCAATTCGGTGGCCTGCGAGACGTTCCAGGTCTGGTTCATACCGAACAGCAGCGTGAGCTCCTCACGCGTGGCCAGCACGTTCACGACATTGGCGAACGTCGTGACCATCTTACTGTCGTCCCAGTTGACCTTTGTGTTGATGACCTGGTCGGCGATCGCCACGTCAATCGGCTTCGGTGTGTGGTCGGCGTCGCCACTGGCTTCGGCCATGCTGTTCTCCTGCATCAATTCGGCGCGCTTTCCCAGCGGATCCGCGACGTTGCGGCCCCGGCGGGGTCATCCTGGATGGCATCGATCAGCAGCCAGGGCTGTTCCAGCGCGCTTTGAATTGCGGCTGAAAGACTATCGTCGGTGTCGTCGCCGGTGATCGGATCGAAGAAGGTGATCGTCGCCGGCGGCTGTGCGGTGAACCGCTTCGCCGCGGCGGCGAAGGCCTGCGGCAGTTGGGAGATCTCCGGCGCCGCGGGCAACATCAGCGTGGCGGTCTCGTCGCCCGGCAGGGTGAAGCTCGGCAGCATGATTCCGTCCTGGGTCGGCACCAGGATGGCATTCGCCGGCGACGACGCGAATGTCGCCGGTGTTACCACCGGCAATATCACCGGCGTGGGCGCGACCAGTGCTACCGGCGTCGCAACGACGGGGGCGGTGGTCTGTGGCGATGCCGTAACGATGGCCGGCGCGACCACCGGGGCGGCGGTCACGACCGGTGATGCGGTCGGCGTCGGCTGCGTGCTCGATGGCGCTGCGGCGGTCGACGCTGGGGTGGTCGGCGATGGGGTGGTCGATGCGGTGGCGGTCATCGGGGTGGCCGATGTCGGCGCGACCACAGCCACCGGTGCGATGTCATCATCCGACGCACCGCCGCCGGAGCCACCACCAGCGGAGCCGCCACCCGATCCGCCGCCGCCGGACCCACCCGGCAGACCGGGCGGGGGTGCCGCCAATCCTCCGCCGGCGGGTGGCGCAGGGGGCGGAGGCGGCGCCGCAGCCGCACCCTGGCCGACGGTGATGGTCACGGTCGTTGCTGATCCGGCGACGTACGTTCCGTGCGGTAGATAGGTGAACGAGTCGGTGCCGGTATATCCCGCCGTCGGCGTGTAGACGAACGAGCCGTCGGCGCTCAGCACCAGCGTTCCGTGCGTAACCGAGGTCACCAGCGTCGCGGTCAATGTGTCGCCCGCGCTGTCGGTGTCGCCGATCAGCACGCCCTGTGCGGCGGGCACGTTCAGCGGGACGTTCGCCCGAGTGGCATAGCTTGCCGCAACACCAACCGGGGCCGGATCGACCACGGTCAAGGCAACCGTCGCCGGCGTGCTGGTTTTCGCATTGGCGAGAGTACCCGGTG
>Ga0182030_10027221_pt1 | contig 10295 bp, 16 predicted proteins | sample 812S3MmetaG_FD_121299 | JGI IMG/M metagenome (GOLD analysis project Ga0182030, IMG submission 121299) | Permafrost microbial communities from Stordalen Mire, Sweden - 812S3M metaG (Illumina Assembly) | ecosystem: Environmental > Terrestrial > Soil > Wetlands > Permafrost | place: Sweden... | reverse complement strand
TGTTCAGGCATGAAGTGTCAAGCAGGTACCGGAGCCACTGTCGCCCAGGTACCGGAACCGGATACGGGGAGTGTCAACCAGGTGCCGGAGCCACAGTGGAAAGCATGAACCGGACTTTCACACAAAAGTTCGGGGCACGTTCGGGGCACGCTGCCAGATCTCTGGTGTCCATCGGATCGTCTGACCGGACAGAAACCTCCCCTGAACAGGGACGCTCCGGAGAGCGGGTGACGGGAATCGAACCCGCGTGTCCAGCTTGGGAAGCTCTCCGGGACGAACGTCAGCGAACGTCCAGGCACGAATACGGACCCCGTAAATCGAAGGTGTACGCCTACGGATGACCCCGAACGGCAGCGTCCGCGGGATTTTCGCGGGATGGAACTTGCTCCTACGATCTGGTCGAAACCGAGTTGGTCCGCCTTGGAGGCGCAGCCAGGCGATGCCCTCGGGGGCGGGTTCGGTGTGCATAGACTGCGTTAGCGATGCCAACGTCAAACCCATCTGATGACCTTGGCTGTGGCCGAGGTGGTGCGCTCAGTCCCGGACAGGCACATGCCTGACCGAACTTCGCCTGACTTCGATGCGCCCCCCGTGGTGGAAGTGGCGATCGCTGCGTACTTCCAACCGCTTTCGGGACTGCGAAGCACCCACCTCAACGAAATCCACGACCTATGGAAGGCTGACTTCCCAGGCGTCGAAGAGGTTCAGCCTGCACCTCCGGTCCCAGAGGTCGGGGCGGAAGCGAAGCCAGAAATCAAGTTTGAGGTCGTCAATACCCCGGTCTCGCGGTACATGTTCACCAGCGCCGATGGGCGCCTCCTGATCCAGGTGCAGCGCGACCGGCTTGTCTTCAACTGGCTGAAGATTGACGGCGGAGACACGTACCCCAGGTTTGCCAGCCTGCTGCCCCAGTTTTCATCTGCCTACGAATCCTTCACGTCGTTCGTAGAGCGGAGTGGAATCGGTCCAGTGAGGCCCACGCAGGCCGAAGTCCTCTACGTGAACGCGATCGACGATGTTCAGGACGTTCTCGCTCCGTGGAGCGGCGAGTTCAACGATGATTTCTTGGGCCGACCGGACAGCTTTACTGCTGACATGCAGTTCGTGATCAAGGACGATGCCGGTGCAAATCGGGGTCGCCTTTCGGTCACTGCTGCGCCGGGATTGAACCAACAAACGAAGAAGCCGCTGTTCATACTTCAGCTTGTGGCACGCGGTGAGGTCCAGCCAGCAGACCAGGCAGGTGTGGTGGGGTTCGCTCAGCTAGGGCATAAGTGGATCGTCAACGGATTCGTGTCGGTGACGAAGGAGGCCAAGCACAAGGCATGGGAGAAGAAATGAACACGACGCTGGCGACGGGCACCCTTGTCCGAGTTGTGGAACATCCCACCGAAATCGTTCGTTCCATCCAGGGGGCAAGGAACGTCCCTGAGCAAACGGTGGTGACGTGCGAGACACCGTATCGACGCCGAGCGCGTGTGAGCAGGGAACTTGATCATCACCTGCCCGTCGTCGAGCAGCTGATGCGGATACCTCTGTGCTCGGATCGACCGCCACAAGAAGATTGCGTCGAGGAGGTCGTGATTCGGGCAGCCTTCGACTTCCTGTCCCGCAATGGAGCAAACATTCCATGTCCGTCCTCGCGGCGAACCCGTGGCTGTGGGGTTCAGTTTGAATGGACGAGTGGACCGACGGAGGTGTCCGTTGAGTTCTTCGCGGATGGGGATGTAGTGGTCGCCGTCGAAGTGGATGGCGAAGTTCAGGCGGAAGATGGTCTGGATTCGGCTCTGATGGGAGAAGCACTGACGCTGATCAAGGACGCGCCGGATCAGTTGCTACGTAGTTGACGGCTGAGGCCAATGGTCGAACTTGGAGTACCAGGTACTGCCGTTGACGAAAGTGCGATCATCCTGAGGTTCCTCTTGGATCGCGACATCCCGACGAAGGCCGGGCGCGACAAGCCAAATAGCGATTTCTATCGGGCTAGCTCTGACGGATCAGGCACTTCTGTCATGGCGGTGTGCGCAGAGGAACACATCCCCGAGGTGCTTGAACGACACGCCGACTACGCGTACTGGCGAAGGATCGACGCCCAGATCGTGGTTAGTGAGGGACTCACGGTCCGGTACGACCCGACTGACGAAGAGCCGCTTCACTGCGCAATCCACGGATGGCCAGAGGGGAAGGGTGCGCGCACCCGAGTCGAGCGGAATCTGATCAACAAGTCGGAATGGCATGGGGCACCACCACCCGTACCTGAGTAGGCCATGACGAAGTCCGCGGTGCGCGCATCCGCCACCCGGACAGCCGAACGTGCATACCGTGGCCACATGGAGGCTCCTTCTGAGAGTGTGAATCGGCCCCCTGTCGTCAAGGTGGCGAACCGGGGTGACACCGACCGAATGACCCGTGCCCGTGAACGTGACCTGATGGCGCTGCAACTTCGCCTCCGGGGCGAAAGCTGGCAGAGGATCGCCGACCAGATGGGCTTCAGGCACCCCAGTCAGGCGTACGCCATCTGGAAGCGGGCGATGGACCGGACCTGCCGCGAGGTGGCGGACAATACCCGGAAGTTGGAATCGGACCGACTCGACGCCCTGTGGAGGGTGATGTTCGCCAAGGCGATGGCCGGTTCGTGTCAGGCCGTCGACCGTTGTTTGATGATCATGGACCGGCGCGCCCGGCTGTGGGGACTGGACGCTCCGGTCAACCGGTACGTCGGAGTTGTAGGAATGGGCCAGCTTGTCGAAGCCGTGGAGAAGTTGGAGCGGGAGAACTACGCCATGGAGGCCCGGATCGCAGATCGGATGGCCGGGATCGACGCCGAGAAGGACATCTTGGATGCCGACTTGATCGACGAGGGCCTCCGTTCGACCTCACCTATTCGCCAAGGGCGGACTTCTTCGCCTTCAGTTCCTGGTCTGACAGGACACCGCTCCGATGCAGTTCTTCAAGCATCTGGACGTTCCGACGGGTCGCTCCGGTTGGCTTAGCCACCTTCGGCTTGGTGTCCACCGACCTTGATGCCGTGGGTGGGGACTTCTTGCCTTTCGACCCGCGCACGACCGCCCATGTCACGAAGATGACAATGAGCCACGCAAGCTGTGCAGTCACGCCGAAAACCCAGTACCACGGGTCGTGGGTCCAGTGAACATTGCCGTTCCCGGCCGACCAAATGTCGCTGTCGATCAACCAGATCGGCCATGACAAAAGGAAGATCACTGCGGCTACGGCCATAGCAACCAGAATCAGTCGAATCCACCAATCGGCCTCCTGCTTGGCTCGGCGCTCAAACATGCCCACTTTTCCTAACCTCCCGCTTACGATCAGGGCCTCTAGCCGCAGGTTACATAGCCGCTCCAAGTCGGCGATTGCTCCTGAGGGCTACGTACTGAAGACCGCTGGCTGGTGCTGGTCCAGGTACGCCGTCAGGACACATTCGATGTCGTCCACGACGCTTTGGTCAAGGGGGTCACCATTCAGTTCCGTCAGCCAAAGATGGAACTTTGGCCCATCGCAGAGCAGCACGTCCCCGACCATTTCCCAGCCGCCGTCCTGCTGAACGCGGCCTCGGCCCCAGATCACAACAACGGGTCTGACCGTGACATCGAATCGACGGGGTCCGTAACGCAGCATCTTCTGCACCTTCACAGCACCTCGGCGGGCCTGAGCGATCGGCTCCCGGCCGTAGATTCCGTCGACACCGCCATCGGAAACCTGGCAGGGCGAAGTGGAGTACTTCGATTCGATGGCGAACACACCGCCCGGCCCGATCAGGACGTGGTCCACGTCACCCAGTCCGCCGAACGGCAGGCCGTTCACCAGTCGCCAGCCCTGCCTCCGTCGGGAAGGCCCGCAGACGGCCTCAGCGGTGGCTTCCTCGCCCAGCTTTCCCAGATGCCACCCGTAGGACCCCGATGACACGAAGAGCATCCAGAAGGCGATTCCCAGGAAGGCCGCTGCCAGGAAGCCGATGGCGAAGGCCCTGAAGGCCAGGAACGTGGGTGCGAGGGCGAATCCAACGGATGCGCCAAGCCACACGGCGACCAGCACCAGAATCTGTCGCCACATGCGCGCCACGGCGTCCCGCTGCATCGCCCGCATCTGAAGCCGCGCTCTCTCGCCGGGACGATTCTTCATTGCCTGGATTGTCGGCTGGATCGCCAGAATGCTGTAGGACTGCCGACACCGGGGCACTGTGGCTAATGTTCGGGACCGTCCGCGACGAAGACATAGTCACCGCACTTGGTGGCCTGGCCTGGCCTCAGCAATGGAGTACTTGATGACCCAGCAGCTCGCGAAGCTCGTCCCACTTGATCCGCATGAGGTTTGGCCACATGAAGCCCATGACTTCACTCCGTGGCTACTGGAAAACGCTGACGCCCTGGCTGAGGTGCTGGGGATCGACATCGAACTGACCAACAACGAGCATCGGGTCGGGAGCTTCGCCCTGGACCTGCTCGGCCGCGACCTGACGAACGAGTGTGTCCTCATCGTGGAGAACCAACTGACCACGACCGATCACGGTCACCTCGGGCAGATTCTGACCTACGCAGCAGGTACGGAGGCCGGAACGATCGTCTGGATGGCCACCGATTTCCGCGAGGAGCATCGCCAAGCTCTGGATTGGTTGAACATACTGGCCGAGGGGAACGCCCGCTTCTTCGGTGTGGAGATTGGAGCCGTTCAGATCGCCGATTCGCCCCCCGCTCCGCTGTTCAAGCTGCGGGCACAACCGAATGATTGGGCTGCCCAGGTCGCAACGGCTGCAAGGGCTTCATCGCAGGTCACTGGGAAGGGCGCGCTGTACGCCGAGTTCTGGGAGCGCCTGATCGACCGGCTCCAAGACGAGCATCCGGGATGGTCCAACGCCCGTAAGGCCCCGTCCGCCAACTGGATGACGTTGCCCAGTCCCTTCAGGAGCGCGGCCTACCTCTCTATGGGATTCGCGAGTGGGGGGAAGCTCCGTATGGAGTTGTACATCGACTCCCAGGACCCAGAAGCCGTGGAGGCCCTGTACGGATTCCTTTTGGAGCGGCAGGACGAAATCGAAGCCAGCTACGGCGAACCATTGACCTGGGAAGTGCTCCCCGGCAAGAGAGCGAGCCGCATCGCAGCGTACGCGGATGGTGACGTTGTTCTCGCCGAGGACCACGACAAGTACATCGACTGGTTCTTCGATACCTGCGGGCGGATGCGAGTCTCGTTCCAAGAACCTGCCGGAGCCTGGACCAGCCACGGTTGATCTGGCTGCTGATCATCCCTCGGGCCATGGGCCGGGGTGAATAATGGCCAGATGCCTCCCAAGAAGCGAAGCGTTGACCAGCTGGCTGATGCACTTGGTGAGCACCTGAGGGAATCCCTGTTGAGGATGCGAGAGGCGTGGGAGGACCAGTCGGTCCCTCCTGGGTTCCTGGTGTTCCCGACGAAACGGAACGAAGCGTGCCGTGTCAGCGAACAGGAATCGAAGATCATTGCGGCTGACTGGCTGCGGCGAGAGCAGTACCCCTTTTCCATCGAAACCCCAACCGGGGAGGTTTTCAGACAACGGGGAGCCAAGGACCTGTCCGCCCTGACGGACGTGACGGTCTACTCTCACGGCCGCGCAGGTCTAGGACGCATCCTCAACATCGAACTGAAGGCACACCAGCCAAATCGCGAGTCATTCAGGAAGGATTTGGAGAAGCTGCTGCGCGAGGGCGTGGATGGGATGTGGTTCCACACATTGGAGTCAGCCGACGGCGCGTCGTGGACAGCAATCGGCAGGAAACTTTGGTGGTCGTACAGAACGCTGAGTGCCGATCCCAAGTGCCGACGCGCCTTCCAGGAGCAGAAACACGCCGTCCGCTTCAAGTTCCTCGTCCTCCGGTCCGGCGAAATAGACTTCTTCGCCGTGAGATTCGCACACTGGAAGGCCGATCTTGGAGAGAGATTTCCCGAGGTTGACTTCCCTGTACGGAACTGATTCGTTCACGATGGTATTTCGATCCCGTTGAAGTGGCTGGCGTCGATGGTGGGACGGCCAGCGTTGGACCGAGCGCAGGCAGGACGCCTCAGGACCGACGGGGAGGCTAGGGGTCCGGCAGACTGAATCCGGTGGCCACTCATTCCCAGCGCCGGACACCGTGCAGCGTGGTGTACTCAGTACAACGGCGGGCAAGAGGCCCAAGAGGCCCAAGAGGCCCAAGAGGCCCAAGAGGCCCAAGAGGCCCAAGAGGCCCAGAGCAGAAGGGGAACAATGAGTCCGTACCCACACCTCTCGGAATCGTTACCGCAGTTGGCCACCCCTGATGAGGTGGCACCCCTTCTCGGAATGACACGCCTCGGGGTGGTCCGTCAGTGCCGGACTGGCAATCTCCCCGGAGTGAAGGTCGGTGGCCGGTGGCTGATGCACGTCCGCAAGCTGGCTGCACGGCTTGATGGTGAAGATGGTCCGCCGGAAGGCACAAGGAAGTGAGTTCGGGAAATGATTTTGGCTGGGCCCAGTCAGGATCAGGGGTGGCTCACGATCGACCGATTCGGCACGCTTTGGCCGACTCCCTGCCACGATTGACGCACCATGCTTACCCTCGGAGTCGATCTGGCCTGGCAGACCCCTCGGGGCAAGGTGCCAAACGAGACAGGCGTTGTCGCACTCGATGACTCGGGGACTGTCGTCGATGCCGGATGGGTGACCGGAATCGAATCCACCGCCGAGTGGATCGACGGCCACAGTGACTGCTCACCCGTCTGCTTCGTGGACGCCCCGCTCGTCGTCAGCAATGAGGCACACCAACGCTGGTGTGAAAAGGAGGTGGGACGGCACTACGGGTCGGCCAAGGTGTCGGCGAACTCCACCAACCTCAATCAGGGCAGGGCCAGACTGGGGGGCGTCCGATTGCTGAGCAGGCTCAGCGACCTCGGCTGGACCTATGAGGATGGTCTGGTAGGGCCACCAGCCACCGGCCTGCGAGTCTCGGAGTGCTACCCCTACACCGCCTTGGTGGGCGCTCTTGGGTTCGCTCCTCGCCCCGCCTACAAGCGACGACCGAAGGCCGTACCAACGCCGGATTGGCGTACGCACCGCGCCGGACAGTTCAGACGGATCGTCACCGCACTCGTTGATGTGGCTCCCACCCTGGCCCCTCTGGACATCACCAGCCACGACATGACCGCCGCGCTGCTGGACAATCCACCAACCAACAACCAGGACTACAAGCACCAGGAGGACCTCCTGGACGCCGTGCTCTGCGCATGGACAGCCCAGTTGTGGCTTCGGCACGGCACGGAACGTTGCCAGGTCCTTCGTGGTCAGACATCAGTCACTGGCGCGGTGGCGTCGATCATCGCCCCCTTCGACGCCAGTCGTGGTCACCTATGCACTTGTTCCCCAGAGCGAACCTAGCCACCGCCCACACCACGACAGGCTGATGTTGCCCGCCGTTCTAGCTGAGCAAGGAATCGAAGAGTGCAGCGGTATCAGCGGTGATCTTGCGGACGCCCCGAAGGGTCTGACGATCCACTGCATGCGGGTCTGCCCCGTCGCGTTGGTCGAACTTGATCACGTCATTTCCACTGGATGTGACGAAGATGACTTCGTCCAGTCGGCTGTAGGGCACAGATACGTCGTACTGGCACTGAGACAATGGCTGCATTCCGATGAGGTGATCGACCGCAGTCCAGACGGGTTCACCGAAGTACTTGTCCGCTTCTTGCTGGTTGAGTACTTGGTCCACGACGAGTCGACCAATGAGGTGAACCGATCCTTCTAGAACCGTGACGACGTAGACGGTGTCGCCGATGGCCACGCCACGCTGCTCAAAGGTGTCGTCCGCCGTGTGGAGTAGTTCGTCACTTTCCTCATTGTTCGCCTGGTGTGCACGAACTGTGCTGTTTTTCCAATAGTGGGTCCAGTAGGCCACAAGGTTCTCCTCCGACGAAGGGTGGACTGACGCTGCCGCACGATACGTCTCCCACCGTCGGTGTCGCACGCAGAGTCTGGTGCGGCCCGTCACCTCGCTGGTTCGGTACGTGCGAAATCGACCGAATCTGACCCGCGGGTTGATCGCCTCAACGACCCCAGCAGATCGTGGGACTCAACCCGTGAGCGAAATCAACGAGTCTGATTGCCGGGCAATACACCTTTACGCTACGCAGGTCCCATGAAGCAGAACCCGAAGACGTTGATCGGATACGCCCGAGTCAGCACCGACGACCAGAACGCCCAGATGCAGATCGACGCGCTCTTGGCAGCCGGCTGCGCCAAGGTCTTCACCGATACCGCCTCGGGGTCGCTGGCCAACCGGCCCGAGTTGGACAAGATGATCGACCAGCTTCGTCCCGACGACGTGGTGATTGTGTGGCGGTTGGACAGGCTGGGTCGTTCACTGAAGAACTTGATCGCTCTCGTCGAAGACCTCGGCAAGCATGGCGTGGGATTCCGCAGCCTCTCGGAGTCCATCGACACCACCACGGCCAACGGGAAGCTGTTCTTCAGCATCATGGGTGCCCTGGCCGAGTTTGAGCATGACCTCATCCGGGAGCGGACGATGGCCGGATTGACCGCCGCACGGGCACGGGGTCGGGTTGGAGGACGGCCCTCGGTCATGACGCCGGAGAAGGTCGCCGTGGCCCGCCAGATGTACGAAAGCCGGGAGCACACAGTGGAGGCCATCGCCACGACTCTTGGGGTGTCCCGGAAGACGATCTACCGGCACCTGGACACTCGGACCTCCAAGGCCGCCTGAGCCTCAAAGCTCCCTACCGGCTGTGTAGCCGTTCGACCATGTCGTCAAGTGATCGAATAACTCCACGTCTGTCGGCATCCGACCAAGGTGACGCGCCAGCCGCCTTCGTTGTCCCACAACAATGTCGTTTGCAATCTGCCCAGGGTGCAGGTTGCCTTCATCAGACAGCATCACCCTGCACTCTGCCGCCGCGGAGCCGACTCCTCGGTCCTGTTGATGCGAGAAGATTTCAAGCGACCTCACTGAAGAGTGTCAATCCAATCGAGGCCGAAGTCGGCTATGAACTCCTGGAACTCCAATGGCAACAACGATGGCCAAGGCGCCTCGTTGGTGGGTCTTGAAAGTAGGTCCCACCTGTTTTTGTAGCCGTGGAGTTCTGGGTCTGCGTGCAGGCGGGTGTCATTCAAGTCGGCGTTCCGCTTCGCCAAGGTCGCCGTTGGAAGCGATGGGTCGGTTCGGTACTTCAGCCAGGCGATGTGCGCCATCGCACGGACGTGATTCCTGGGCACCACGTAGGCAGTTGGAGAGGCCCACGAAGGTTCGGCCAACTGCACGAACACAAACCATTCGTTCACCTGTGGCACTGAAGGCTCCTGCGCCTTCCTATTGACGCGCCAGTTGCCCGTGCCGTAGCTGGCCGTCTTGACCTGAACCTCAATCGGGATGCGGGGAGGCCCAGGGTGGACTGCGAGGATGTCAGTGTGCGCGATGCCATCCCTTGTGAGTGCCACGGTCCAACCCCGCGCTGCCAGAACAGAACACACCCAGTGCTCTCCCGCCGAGCCAGTCAGCTTGGTGTCCGCCATCAGCAGATGATCCCACATGGGTGTTTCGTACTTGGCCCCCGGATTCACAACACGCGCGACGGCGGAGTCGGCCCATGATTTGGGCGTAGGCGGTCTCAGAGGGGTGGCTGCCACGGTGGGTGCGAGGTCCTACCGGCGTCCCTGAGAGCCCTGCAAGCCCCGGAGAAGGTCGCCGAGGTCCATGTCCAGCGCCAGGGCCAGCCGAGCCATCAGGTCCAGCGACGGATTCCTGCGACCCGCTTCCAAGCTCGCTATGTAGGTCCTGTTGATCGACGCGAGGTGGGCGAGCTTCTCCTGAGACAGTCCGATCCGGTGGCGATGCTCTCGGACGCGGTCGCCGAACTCAATCTGCCTTGCGCTCTTGGCCTTGTCGGTCCCGCCCACATGGTCAGTCCACCCGTTGGTCTATTCCGGGTCACCCGAATCCGGATAACATTCTGAGGGCAGTTGCGGCCGGTCACTTCGGCCTTTGTGCGGGAAAGCGGTGCATGGTGGCAGACATTGAGTGGGTCCTGAACACCTCGGGAACCGGCTGGTACGCCAAGGGTCCTGACATGCGAACGATCAAGCTTTCGGCCGACGATGAGGGCGGGTTCACCTGGGGAGTTTTCCACCAGGGCGCCCGGCTAGTAGTCGAAGGTCGATCGGACTGTGGCGACGTGCACGACGCCCAGCAGGAGGCGGAAGCAGCTGCACAGGCAGCGTTCCACGGGGCGTTCATGGTGTCAGAAGACGAACAAGAAGCCGGGCTTTCGGCAGCCCA
>Ga0182030_10027220_pt1 | contig 10295 bp, 11 predicted proteins | sample 812S3MmetaG_FD_121299 | JGI IMG/M metagenome (GOLD analysis project Ga0182030, IMG submission 121299) | Permafrost microbial communities from Stordalen Mire, Sweden - 812S3M metaG (Illumina Assembly) | ecosystem: Environmental > Terrestrial > Soil > Wetlands > Permafrost | place: Sweden... | reverse complement strand
GTATGCGTTCGACACGTCGGACGGGCATTTGCTGGCGCGGATCAAGGTGGGCCAGGGGCCGCACGGGCTTTGCGTGTATCCGCAGCCGGGACGTTATTCGCTGGGGCATACGGGCGTTTTCCGGTAAGATTGCGCCATGAAGATCACGCGGCGCGGGTTTCATGGGATAGCGGTGGCGGGTTTCGTCGCAGGTTTGCGAGCGCAGAATCCACCTGATGCGCCGCGCAACCGACTGCTGGCGCGCGTGGGATCGGCGAGCCCGGCGGCGCCGCTGGCGGCGGGACTGCATCCGCTGGGTTTCCGCACGGAGCGCGACGGGTTGTTGTATGTGCCGGAAGCGTCGGCGAAGTTCGACAAAGCGCCGCTGGTGCTGTCGCTGCACGGGGCGTCGCGGAGTTCGGACCGCGGGATTTCGCTGCTGCAGAGTCTGGCCGATGAGCATGGATTTCTGCTGCTCGCACCCGCGACGGCGCGCGGCACCTGGGACATCATTACGGGGCCGGGCGGGCCGGACGCGAAGTTCATCGACCGTTGTCTGGCGCGCACGTTCGAACTGCGGAAGATCGATGCGGAGCGGATCGCGATGGCGGGATTCTCGGACGGCGCTTCGGCGGCCCTGTCGATTGGCCTCGCGAACGGCGATTTGTTCAGCGCGGTGCTGGGATTCTCGCCGGGGTTCGTGGTCGATCTGGAGCGCGTCGGCAAACCGCCCGTATTCATTTCGCATGGCACGGTGGATCAGGTGCTGCCGATCGACGAATGCAGCCGGCGCATCGTGCCGCAGCTGAAGCGCGAAGGCTATCAGGTTACGTATCGCGAGTTCGACGGAAAGCACGAGCTGCCGCCGGCGGTGGGGGCAGAAGCGATGCGATGGGCCCACTTTTGATCGCTCACAACGCCCGCCCGAGTGGCGCGCTGTGCGCTCGGGGCTTGCCGCGTGAGCTGACTTCAACCGAGCGACGTGTGTTTCTGGCATGCGTGGGCGGATGGGCGCTCGACGCGATGAGCGTTCAGCTTTACAGCTTCGTGATTCCCGCGCTGATTGCGGTGTGGGGGCTGACGCGCGGACAGGCGGGCGTGCTGGGAACGGCGGCGCTGCTGGTGTCAGCGGCGGGCGGATGGTTCGCGGGATGGTTTGCAGACCGGTACGGCCGCGTGCTGACGCTGCAGATCGCGATTCTCACGTTCGCGGTGTTCACGTTTCTCTCGGGACTGGCGCAGAACTATGCGCAGCTGTTTGTGGCGCGGGCGCTGCTGGGATTCGGATTCGGCGGCGAATGGGCGGCGGGCGCGGTGCTGCTGGGAGAAGTGATTCGCGCGGAACACCGAGGCAAGGCGCTGGGATTCATGCAGGCGGGCTGGGCTGTCGGATGGGCGACGGCGGCGCTGCTCTATGCGTTCTTCTTTTCGGTGATGCCCGCGCAGATGGCTTGGCGCGCGGTGTTCATGGTGGGGCTGGCGCCGGCATTGTTCGTGTTCTATGTAAGGCGCTACGTGGAAGAGCCGGCGGTCTACCGGGAGTCGAAAGCGAAGATGACGGCCAGCGGGGAGCGGGCATCCGTGCTGGAGATTTTTCGGCCGCCACTGCTCAAGGTCACACTGATCGGCGGAGTGCTGACTACGGGCGCGCAGGGCGGATACTTCGCGGTGACGACGTGGCTACCGACGTTTCTTCGCACGGAGCGGAAGCTTTCGGTGCTCGATTCGACAGGCTATCTGGTGGTGCTGATCGCGGGATCTTTTGCGGGTTATCTTTGCGGGGGATGGCTGGCTGACCGGATCGGACGGCGGCTGCAGTTTCTGGTGTTCGCGTTGGGCGCGGGCGCGGTGGTCGTCACATACACAATGATCCCGTTCGGAAATTCGGCAATGCTCGTGCTGGGATTTCCGCTGGGATTCTTTGCATCGGGAGTGTTCAGCGGCATGGGAGCGTTCTTCACGGAGAATTTTCCGACGCGCGTGCGCGGGGTGGGGCAGGGATTCACGTACAACGTTGGACGCGCGATAGGTGCGATGTTTCCGACGCTGGTGGGAGTGCTGTCGGCGCGGATGGCATTGGGTAAGGCGATCGGTTTGTTCGCGGGTATTGCTTACGCGACTATGGCGATCGCAGCGTTCCTGCTGCCGGAAACGAAAGGCAAGGTGCTGGCTGCATGACGCTGTTGGCAGTACTGATGATGATTCTCGCGCAAAGCGAGCCGGTGTTTCGATCCGGCGTGTCACTGGTGCGCGTGGACGCTCAGGCGGTGGATGCGAATGGGCGCGTGGTGGAGGGGCTGAAGCCGGACGACTTTCGCGTCCTCGACGAAGGCGTGCCGCAGACGCTGGTGAATTTCAGCTTCGCCGTGGAGCCGCTGGATCTGATTCTGCTGTTCGATACGTCGGGCGGCATGCACGACAAAATTCTGAGCATCGTGCGCGCCGCGGAGCTGGGTTTCAATGAACTGCGGAGAACGGATCGCGTGTCGGTGCGAGCTTTCGGAAAATACAGCGCGGAGTTTCTGCCGTTCACGGACGATCTGTCGGCGGTGAATGTGTCGATCCTTTCGCAGGTGATCCGGAATTTTGGCGGCACGGGGAAGTTTGAAACGGCGGCCGACGAGGCGGCACTGCGGTTTGGCAAAGAAGCGAAGACGCACCGCAAGCGGGGCGTGCTGATCATTACCGGAAAGGCGGGCGTGAAAGAGGCCAATGAAGCGGCAATCGTGCGCGATTTCTGGGGCTCCGATGCGATTCTGAGCGAGCTGATTCTAGGGCCGAACGGCGGAAACGCCGTGGTGGATGAGACCGGCGGCGCGACCATCGCGGCGACCACCGATCTGGGCACAGCGTTCCGCGATTCGGTGCATTATCTGCGCAGCGGGTACACGATGTACTATGCTTTGCCCGATGCGAGCACAGGCGCGGAACACAGGTTACAAGTTGAGTTGACGCCTGAAGCAGCGAACCGTTTGCCAAATGTGCGCATACGCGCCAGATCCGGCTACATAGCGAAGTAGTACTCACTGCGTAATCTTTTCGCGGTTTTTCGCATCTCCGCGGCGAACTTATCGGGAGTTGGCGCGTATCACCTATCGAAAGCGAAAACGCTTTCCAAGCCAAACAAATAAGGAAGATTACAACAATGATTCAACGTGCTATTCGTGCGTCCGTACTCCTGTCCGGTGCGGCACTGACTCTCGCATCCGCCGCGTTGCAGGCTTCCACGGTGAAGTCGGAGAGTATTGAAATTCCTTTCAGTTTCCAGGTGCAGAAACATACTCTGCCCGCCGGAGAATACCAGGTTCAACAGGCCGCGGGCGTGGAGTTTGCGACCCTTGTGAACGAGAAGACCGGCCAGCGCGTTGTGGTTCTGCGCCCGGCATCCAACAGACGCAAAGGCGAAGCGCACCTCGTGTTCACGCAGGACGGGAACGTGCACGTGCTCAAGCAGATTTCCTGATCTGCCTGCATCCGGAACGAGGCGGACGCGCCTTAGTGGGCTGCTGAAAAAGCACTTTTCGTTGCCGCTTGCTGACGCGCGCGGTTCAGTAATCCCTGCGGAATCAGCACCTGCTTTTCCAGCAGCCTGTTAGTTAGTGGGTTTGCGTTGCCGCTCCCTTACGGTCACGGTTCGGTTTTTCGACGTGGTGGTCGGTCCAGGCGAGGATCAGGTCGGCAAGCTGCAGGTTGTTCTTGTCCTGCATCAGCATGTGGCTGTTTCCCTTGATGCCCATCTTCGGAAGCCACAACATCTGGGCGTCGCCGCCGGCTTTATTTACCGCATCGACGAACTTCTGGCAAGTGTCGAAGTTCTGCGTCCAGATGTTGCCGAAGGGGCCGGTCACATCGCCCAGATGGTCGCCGAACATGACGAGGATCGGGATCTTCGCCATGATGGCAAGCTGCGCCTGCGGCATGTCGGCGCGGCAGGACTGCTCGATGGAGATGAGTCCGCGGACGCCGGTGGGATCGAGCAGCGCCGCTTCTTCGGGAAAGAAGCCGGATTCGGAGTGCCCCATCAGAATCGCGCCTTTGAGCTGTGCGGCAAGCGCGGCCATGTCCTTCCACGTCGGGTTCGGCGTCGGAAGGATGCTGTTGAAGTCGGGAATCATCTGCTTGTAAAGTTCGTCCGCCGCATCGACCGGGAACTGTTCGTCGGCAAACGGCTTGCCGAATTCGGGGCCGAAGCGGAAGACGGTCCATGCGACCTGATGGCCCGCCATCAGAACGTTGGGTAGTTTGCTTGCGGGCGACGCGCCGGTCTTCACTTCGTTGATGACGGTGGCGTCGAAGCCGGAGCGGGCGCGCGAGACCTGATCGGCCAGATAGACCGAGCGGCCTTTGCGCAGGAAATATTCGTTCCAGCCCATGCGGCCGTCGGGCGTGGTTTCCCATGTCTTGCTGCTGAGGCAGCAGCCATGCACCATCACGACCGGCACGTGACGCGTGGCATCCATCGGTTTCTGATACTGCACATACATCTGGTTGATGGTGACGTCCGACGGCGCTGCGCCTGGCGAGTTGGGAGGCGCATTCGGTGGAGGCATGATGTGCCGGGTTTCGCCGCCCACGAAGAAGCTGCCCTGCTCGGCGATGACCAGCGGTTTGTTGTCCGCCGCAAGTAACGTCGAGCAGGCGAGCGCGAATGCGAGGAAAGTTCGCATACTATTTAAACTTACGCGCACAACGGACCCGTCGGCCTGTGCGCTCATCTGAGTTTGTCCGCGAGTTTCGCCAGGGCGGCATTGGCGCAGGCCGCATCTTTGTCGCCACCGGGAGCGCCGCTGACAGCTACCGCGCCGATCGTTGCATCACCGACTTTAATCGGCACGCCGCCCTGTGCGTTGATAGTGCCGGGAATGGTGGCGGGCGGAGCAGCCTGTCCGGGGGGCGGAGGCTGGGCGGGTCCGGAGGGGCGGTTGTAGAGCATGGTCGCGGTGGCTTTCATTTTCGCTACTTCGGTGGTGGAAGGCGTGGCACCATCGTCGCGCAGCATGGCCTTTGGGGCGTTCATGGCGTCAACAACCAGCACAGTGACTTTGTAGCCATCGGCGCGGCACTTGGCCATGGCTTCCTGGGCGATCTGCTGGGCGACATCCATGGTGAGAATTTTCGATGACGGCAGCTGCGCGAAGGCGCTGGTCGAATAAGCGGCGGCGGCGGTGAGAAGGGCGAATCGTGTCAGTTTCATGTCGGGCGGGTCCTTTCCGGTGTCGTGCGAATGCTGGTATTGTAATCCAGGCGGGAGGAGAGTTCATGGATCGCAGGAAGGCAATTCGGGCGGTGATGGCAGGCGCGGCTGCGGCGGCGACGGTGGGTATGGCGAGCGCCGCCGATAAAGAGATCGAGATATTTGTCGAACACTGGAAGAAGTCGAAGGACCTGACGCTGAAGGTGGCGGAGGCAATGCCGGCCGAGAATTACGACTACAAGCCTTACGCGGGGTCGCAGTCGTTCGGGGGCGAATTGCAGCATCTGGCGCAGGCGGAAGGTTTCTATCTGGGACGGCTGGGTAAAGGACGCGCGCCGGCCGCGCCGAGCAACGACACTACGAAGGCGACGACGATCAGGTATCTGACGCAGAACTACGACTGGGCGATTGGCGTGGTGGGGCAGCTGACGGCGGCGGACCTCACTAAGCCCGTCGCGGGCGGGCCGGGACCGGCGATGACCGGCCTCGAGATCCTTTATCAGGCGATGATTCACACGGCGCATACGCGCGGTTATGCGGAGATGTTCCTGCGCAATAAGGGCATCGTGCCGCCGACGTACGACGTTTAAGGAGGCCGGTTATGCGATTGATCGCGATTTTCGCTCTGGTTTGCGGGCTGGCCTTCGCCGGCGACGGCGAGAAACTGCTTCGCGTGGATCACTACGTTCGCGTGAACTCCACGGTGCCTGCAATGGCGGGGCAGATCACACAGATCTATGTACGCGAAGTGGTGATGCCGGGCGTGGCGCTGCGCGATGCGGGAGCGGCGGACCGCGTGGTGCTGTTCGTGCATGGCGCGGGAACTCCGGCCGAGGTCTCGTTCGATGTGGGTTATCAGGACTACAGCTGGATGGCGTATCTGGCGCACGCGGGGTACGACGTGTTCTCGATGGATATGACCGGCTACGGGCGATCCACGCGTCCGACGGCAATGAACGACTACTGCAATCTGTCGAACGAGCAGCAGAAGGCGTTCGCGCCGATGCCCTGCCCCGCGAGTTACGGGCAGCAGATGACGACGATCGCTTCCGACTGGAACGATATCGGCGCGGTGGTCGACCATCTGCGCGCGCTGCGGCATGTGGATCAGGTTTCGATGGTGGCGTGGTCGCTGGGCGGACCGCGGGCGGGCGGGTATACGGCGCAACATCCGGATAAAGTGCGGAAGCTGGTGCTGCTGGCGCCGGCATACAACCGCGAGTCGGCAGCAGTGGCTCCGGCGCAGGTACCGGCCAAGGGCGCGGCGTTCACGACGCAGTCGCACGAAGAGTTCGCGGCGAACTGGGACCGGCAGGTGGGATGCCCGAATCAGTATGAGCCGGCGGCGAGCGATGCGGTGTGGAATTCGATGCTGGAGTCGGACCTGGTGGGCGCGACATGGGGCACCGGAGTGCGGCGCGCGCCGGCGGTGACGACATGGGGATGGAACGGCGCGGCAGTCACGAAGATGAAGACACCGACGCTGATGGTGAGTGGCGCGCACGATAAACAAGTGCCGCCGGACCGCGTGCGGACCCTGTATCAGGACCTGGGGTCGAGCCAGAAGGTGTTTGTGGATCTGGCGTGTTCATCGCACAACGCGATGTGGGAGAAGAATCATCTGCTGCTGTTCCGGGCGTCGCTGGAGTGGCTGACGAAGAGCACGGTGAATGGGTCTGAGCAGGGGATGCTGAAGCTCGGGTATTAGGCGGCAATTCGGGATTTGAGATCCAGATTTTCTGGTAAGCTGCGAATCATCATGAGGATTCTGCGGCTTCTGATGGTTACAGCTTTGACCAGTGCGCCCGCGGTTTTCGGGTGTTCCTGCGTAAACACGGGATCATACTGCAGCACCTTTCAGGGGACGAAGATCGTCTTCGTGGGTCACGTTGCCGAGGACAGCGGCGAAGGTGTGGGTAAGGGACCCGCGAAGATGATCGTGGATGAGATACTACACGGACTTCCTAAGGGTGTTCGGGAGTTAACCGTCGAAACCGGCGCGGGCACGAGTTGCTACATGCGGCTCGCGAAGGGCGAGCGCTATGTTATCTACGGCAGCCCGATAGCCGGCGCAACCGAGCGGATCAGCCGGGATTGGTGCTCATTCTCGTTTGATGTCGCGGGTAACGAGACACTATTGGCCGCGCTCGAACAAGCGGAAAGGAAAGGTAACGCGAACCTGCTGGGAAAAGTGCAGGTGATGCATCAGGAGTTTGATGTTTCCGGTGAGGGGGCGCCGGGCGTGCGCGTCACCGCCACCAATGGAACGACCGCGTTGGAAACTCTGACAAACTCCACTGGCGAGTTTGAGTTCCCGAATGTTTCGCCGGGGAAATATCATGTGCGCGTCGAATCGCCCGACTTCTTCGAGGACAAGTTTCGCTTCCCGGACCAGGACCCCGCGGTTGAGCCAATGGGCTGCGGCTATCAGAACCTGTACGTCTGGACCAACGGACGAATTGATGGCACAGTGCGGGGCATCGACGCGAAGCCAATTGCGGGAGTCACGGTGCAGGCCTTCGTGACGGAACAAAGGGGTGAGCTCGGAAACTCAGCTCTGCGGGAGACACAGACGGGAGCGGACGGAAGTTACATCCTTTCGGGCCTGCCTCCGGGCGCAGTCGTTATCGCGGTTAATGGTGAAAAGTACGACGACAAGGCACCATGGACGCCGACCTTTTACCCGGGCACGGGAGACCGGGAGCGTGCACAGCGAATTCTGCTTGATCGCGGGGAAAAGCGATCCGGGATCGATCTGCAACTTGCTCCACCGCGACAGCCAGCCATGCTGCACATCGAGGCCGTATTGGAGGATGGAAGCCCGGCGCCGGATTCCGGAGCCAATGTGGAAAATACAGCGGGCATCCAGAGGTTCTTTGTGAGGCCAGTTAAAAACTCCAATGTGCTTGATGTTCGGGTATACGAGGGTGAAACGTACGTGGTGAGAGGCTTCCGCGTTGTTGTAAACGCGCCGCAGGAGCCCGTTGAGGCCGGTAAACCGATTCGCATGCGGAGTTCCAACTGGAGCGGTTCTTCCGCGCCGGTACAGGTTAATGGCCCCGATGCCCACGTGCGGGTCGTTCTGCACGCCGACCCGCCATTCGGTAAGTGAACTGAAAGAAACCTCCGGCGCCACCGACTACCTTGGGTGTGGTGGAAGCGGTAACGGGTCAGGACAGCGCTTATCTGGCTGCGGCGGAAGAGTTCGGCGCGGCGCTGGATCGTCTGGCGCGGGCTTACGAATTCGATGACGAAAAGCGGCGCGACCTGCTGCAGGAAATCCACTTTCAGCTTTGGCGGAGTTTCGCGAAGTTCGACGCACGCTGCGCGGTGCGCACGTGGGTGTATCGCGTGGCGCATCACGTGGCGGCGTCCTACGTGATTCGCGAGCGGCGCAGGTTCGCCACGCTGGTCAGCCTGGAAGAACTGGAAAATCTGGCGGATAAAGACGCGCGTCCGGACACGCGGCTGAATCTGGAGCGGCTGGCACGGCTGATTCAGCAACTGAAGCCGCTCGACCGCCAGGTGATCGTTTCGTACCTCGAAGACCTGGATGCCGAGTCCATCGCGGAAATTACCGGCCTCGCGCCGGCCAACGTGGCGGTGCGGATTCATCGCATCAAGAACGTGCTGGCGCGGCGGTTTCACGAAGGAGGGAACGATGGAAAGTAATCCTTCCGCAAACGATCCGAAAACGATCTGGCGAAGACAGCCAGGGGAGGTATCCAAAGTGACACTGATGCTGATACGCCAAAGGGCGCGGGATCTGCGCGCCAGAACCCGGCGGGAACTGTTTCGGACTGCCTGGGCTCTTCTGCCTTGGGCGATTTTCTCGATCGTCGGCATTCTGAAAGGCCGCTCGGTCATCGGCTTCAGCCCGGGGCCCGACTCTTCTCAGCGGATTGCGTTCGGGGTCGCGCTGCTCTGGTGCATGGCTGGCGCCTGGGTGTACCAGCGCGGCATGTGGGATGCGCCGCTGCCCGGCGATGCCGGTCTGGAAACGGGCATAGCGTTTCTGCGCCAGGAGATTCAGCGCCAGTGGGAGCTGTTCGGCCGCTGGCTCCTTTGGGTACTCGGCCCGGTGCTTTTCACGCTGAGTGTGGCCGTCGGCCCGATCGTGTGGTTTCTGGCGACAACGAATCCGAAATTACTGCGGAACGCGATTCCCTTCTTCCTGATTCTCACGGTCTGGATGGTCGCCATGGTCGCGATCAGAATACGAAGAAGGCGCGAACTGCAAAGGGAATTCGATGAACTGGCGGCGCTTGAAAAGGAGAACCGGTGAAACGCATGGCGACGGCGGGTTTGATGCTTCTTGCAGGGTCCGTGCTCTATGGGCAGGATCTGAGCGCAGATTGGCACACTGAAATCGATTGAACAGAGTTCCGACTGGGTATGGACACTGCCACCTCCTCGTTCACGCTGCAAGGGTCGAATGTGAAATTCGCCATCGACGGGAAGCTTTGGATAAGTCCCCAGCCGACTACAATCGGATAGCCGCGGCGCCGATCAGAAAAGCCGATGGACTGCATGATCAGACGCACCAAATCGGGAACGGGCCGATACCGGAGATCGGGTATCAGCGTTGCAAGCGAAGAGCGGGGCTAACAACCCCGCCGCGGGATGACATCCCGCCCCACATCAGGCAGGTTCGGCAGGATTCGGAGAAAATTTACTTTTTGGGTTCGGCTCCGGCGCCGCTGACGTCCAGGAGTTCCACCTCGAAAACCAAGGTGGCGCCGCCGGGGATGCCGGGGCGGCCCTGATCGCCGTATGCGATATCGGCCGGACACACGAGAGACGACTTGCCGCCGACACGCATCTTCTGCACGCCTTCGGTCCAGCACTTGATCACCTGGTTGAGCGGGAATTCGGCGGGCATGTTCCTTTTGTAGGAGCTGTCGAATTCGGTGCCGTCGGTCAGAGTGCCGCGATAGTTGACCTTCACGGTGTCGGTGGCTTGGGGGGAGACGCCGGTGCCGGGGGTCAGTTCCTTATAGATCATGCCTGAATCGCTCTTTACGGCACCGGGTGCCGCGGCGGCCTTCGTGAGATATTCGGCGGACATGGCTTTCGTCCGGGCGGTGACGCGCGAAGCACGCGCGGAGGCCAGGGTGTTGAT
>Ga0182030_10027219_pt1 | contig 10295 bp, 16 predicted proteins | sample 812S3MmetaG_FD_121299 | JGI IMG/M metagenome (GOLD analysis project Ga0182030, IMG submission 121299) | Permafrost microbial communities from Stordalen Mire, Sweden - 812S3M metaG (Illumina Assembly) | ecosystem: Environmental > Terrestrial > Soil > Wetlands > Permafrost | place: Sweden... | reverse complement strand
GCCCATGGTGTCAGTTCTGCCGGTTGTGCCGGCTCGTAAGTACTGTGCCGTCTATTATTTGGCCCATGACTCCTATTATGGCATGGAAGAGGTCATCGGTTCGATCCCGATCAGGTCCACCAATCATTTCAATAATTTAGACAGGGCGAGCGTTCACTGGCAGAGCGTTTGTGTCATGGTTTGTGTCATAACCCGCCATTTTGCTGCTATTGGCAAGGGTTTCCATCGCTGTGCGCTTGGCTTCCATGCGGACGTGGGAGTACCGCTCCAGCATCTTGCGGCTGACGTGTCCGGCAATCGCCATGATGGTAGAGTCTGCCGCCCCGCTCTCCGCAAGTGACGTGATAGCGCAATGCCTCAGATCGTGGAACCGGAAGCCGGGCAGCCCTGCCTTCTTTGTCAGCGTCCGCCATGCCGTCCGCCAGCTATTGATGTGCTTGGTTGGGTCAAATCCGGTCACGTTGTAGTCGATGATCTTTTTTCCGCTGAAAGTGAACTTGGGAACGAACGCAGCAAAGACGAAATGCGCCATGTCCACCGGGCCAAACGATTCTGCCCGCGCCCGCAACCGTGCCAGGGCGGAGCAAGCCACCCCGGTCAGAGGGATGGTCCGTTCCCCTGCCGCTGTCTTGCTCTTGCGGATCGTCACGGTCCGAGAGAACAGGTCAACGTCTTCCCATTGCAGCCCCTTCAACTCACAGCCGCGGGCCGTGGTATTCAGGCAGAGGATCGCCGCAAGGAAGGCCGTCTCCCACTCCGGCCGCATTACAGCCGTTTTAAGCAGCCGTTGCTTGTCATCCTCCGTCAATGCCCGCCCGATGGTGCTCGGCTCTTTCAGGGGCCGTATGTCGTCAGCAACCCGCGCCCAGAGCTTCGCCCGCTTCAAGATGCGCCGCAAGATGCCAAGCTCGGCGTTCAGTGTAGCGGGGCCAGCGCACTGTATAACCTGCAAAGTGCCCCCACGTTTCTTTTCGACTGTCTGACTCGCCCGCCATGCCCGGTATTCGGTGATCCGCTTGGCAGTGATCGCCTTCAGCGGCTCTTGTCTGAAGTAGGCTCGCAACTGCACCAGCAATTGCTTTTCCTTGGCTTGGCTTGCCGGCGCCAGCTCCAGCTTTCGGGCCGTCACGTAATCGTCTGCCGCCAGTCCGAACGGCTGACGCGCCAGGGTGGTCGAGGTCTGGTGCAATTTGCCCTCTGAGGCTTGCGCTATCAGATCCTTCTCTTTGGCTTGCGCCTCTCTCCAGTCCGTTGTATCAAGGCTCTGCCGGAATCGTTGCCCGTTGACAACGAAATGACAGTGCCAGGTCTTACCGCGTTTTTTGAGTGCCATGCTTTCCCCCATTTCTCTTCTGTTTGGTCGTCGGAATCTCAACGTCCCTGCGATTCGCGTTCCACCAGTTCAATTTCGTTTGGTTTCTTCCCCATCTCTTGCAGGCTGAGTCTTCACAGAATTTCGCGCTCGATTTCCCAACAAAATAGGACTTCTCGCACTTCGGACACTCGCATTTGCGCAACCTCTCCCGTCCAACGCTGGACAGGTCCAGCAAGAGCAATTCCCAAAGCGTGAAAGCACGGAAGATCAGGCGATCCGCCACAAACCCGAACGCGCCCTTAACCGGCAGACGAAAGCCTTTGCGCGTAATAATCAAGTCCTCAATTCCGACAATGTGCGGAAAAATCCTGTATTCATCGAGTCTCAGTTTTACCTGCAAGGCTTCCCAAATCATCCGAAATTGCTCCTGCCGGTCACGCCACTTCGACTCAGGAAACCTGAAAGGCGGGAGCTGGGAGGCAAGCCGCGACACCTCTCCTACCCGCCAATCATCGGGGGCAAGTTGCGCGGTGAAGTCCGACAGGCTGTTTTCAAGCGGACCGTATCGATTCGTAAAGCGGAATACATCCGTTTCATTTGCAAAATCCACTGCCAGTTGGCCGGGCTGATTTGGGGTTAGCCATTTTAATTTTTCATTCCATTTGCCCGTGATTCCCGTTCCGGCGCTGCTCCCCTTTTGCGTTTCCCGATACCGCTCTACCGAGTTCACGCCCACTAGACAACGAAACTGAAAATCAAGCCTCACAGCGTCTAGACCCTCTATTTATTCTTGCGTCTAGAGAAACAATACCACAAACTACAACAAGGAGGGACAAATGTCCAAACAAACTTTTTACTCGGTCAGGCAGGCCGCGAGCCTACTGGGATGCACGATCAAATACGTCCGCGACCTGCTGTATGAGGGCAGGCTTGAAGCCGAAAAACTTGGTAGGACATGGCGAATTGATCCGAAGTCGCTGGAAGCCTTCAGGCAGAAGCGGAGGCAGCAATGACCATCCCAAGGCTTCTCTCTTTGTCTGAAGTGGCGGACTTGCTTCGCGTCAGCCCGCACACAATCCGCGCGTGGGTCCGCAAGGGCCGCTTGCAGCCTGTCCGTATCTGCCGCCGTCTGCTTTTCTCCCCGGATGTGGTGTCGCGCTTTGTCGGCGTTGCGGAGCCGCGTCAGTGACGGCACTACCCCGCGAAGTCACTGAGGCAAGCGCGCGCGGCTGGCGTCTGTTTCCGGTAGCAGTGAGCGGCAAGTCTCCTCTGGTGAAGGGATGGCCGAAAGCGGCCACCATCGACCTTGTACAGCTTGAGGCATGGGCGGATCTGTGCCGGGCTTGCAACTGGGGAATGGCAACGGGCACACCTTCCGGGCTGGTGGTGATTGACGTTGACGGCGCGGAAGGCCGCGCATCATTGGCGGACCTGGAGCGGCAAGGTCTCACGTTGCCAGCCACGCTCACAGTGACCACGGGGCGCACGGATGGGGGCGAGCATCGGTACTACCGGCTGCCGGCCGGGGTTGACATTCGCAATGACCAAAGCGGCAAGATCGGTGCGCACATTGACGTGAGAGGCACAGGCGGCTTTGTAGTGTACCCGCCGTCTATTCATGCCAGCGGGAAACACTATCGCTTCATCGACCCATCCGCGCCGGTTGCGGACTTGCCCGGTTGGGTAATCGAGCGGCTCACAGTGCGCCCGCCAATTCCCTCCGCGACGGCACACGCAAGCCCGCAAGCCGTGGAGAGAGGTAGCAGGACAAACACTTTGGTTTCTTTGGCCGGAACCATGCAACGGCGCGGAATGAGCCTGGAGGCAATCGAAGCGGCGCTGCTCGCGGAGAATGCGGCGAAGTGTTCTCCGCCGTTGCTAGACGCGAAAGTGCGGGGCATTGCGCGCGATATTCCGGCCCGCTATCCGAACTCGCCGAAAGAAAGCGGCCTCAAGCTGGTAGAGCTTGGCGACTTGCTTTCCCGGCCTGTGGTCCCCGTGGATTGGGTTCTCCGGGCGCGGCTTGCCGCGGGGAGCGTTTCAATCGTCGCCAGCAAGCCAAAAGTAGGGAAGTCAACACTGGCGCGTAACTTGGCGCTGGCGATAGCGCGGGGCGAGCCTTTTCTTGGATGGGCAGTGAAGCGCGGATCGGTCATATATCTCGCCCTGGAGGAACGCTCCGAAGATGTAACGGCGGATTTTCGCGCATTGGGCGCGGATGGGAGCGAGGATATTTTGCTGGCCGATGCGGGGATGGCCTTGGATGTGGTGACGACCCTTCGGGAGAAAAAGCCCGTTCTTTTGGTTGTAGATCCTCTGTTCCGGTTGCTGAGTGTCAAAGACGAAAAAGCCTACGCCGAAATGTACGGGGCGCTGGGGCCGCTAATTGATGTTGCGCGACAGACGGGAACGCATATTCTCTGCCTCCATCATTCTTCAAAGTTGGCAAAGACTGAGGCTATCGACGCGCCGATTGGGTCCACAGCTTTAAGCGGAGCTGTGAGCACATTGCTCGTAATGAAGCGCACGGAAACATACCGCACACTGCAAACCGTTCAGCGCATCGGCGAAGACTTGCCGGAAACCGTTTTGAATTTCGACGCGGCGACAAAGCGGCTTTCTTTAGGTGGGAGCCGTGAGGGGTGCGAGGCTGCAAACATGGCCGCAGCAATTCTTTCCGCGCTTGACGGCAAGGCAGCAACCGAGGCTCTCTCTGAGCCGGAAATTGGGGACGCTGTAGAAGGCAAAACCACGCTCAAACGAAAGGCGCTGCGCGACCTGACCCGCCAGGGGAGAATTGTGCGTTTGGGGACTGGTAAACGGGGCGATCCATTCAGATACGCTTCTTGTTTTCTTGTTCCCGACCCTATGGAAAATAGCGGGAACAAGAACCTTCCATATAGAAGTACGGATGTGATTTTTGAAGAGCCGGAAAAGGTTGTTCCCGGCTTCCATACCTATATGGGGAACAAGGGAACAAGCAATGAAAACGGCCCCAAAGGTAGCGCAAGCATTGAGGAAAAGGTTGTTTCCAGCAAAGCGGGACTTCACCCACTTTCCGAAAAGAACGGGAACAAGCTATTTGCGGAGCGAGAGAATGTGGACGCAAGGACAGACCCCGACAGCATATTTCAATAGCCTCTCTAATGGCGATTCAATGGGGATGCCGGTAGTGGTGCAGTTTGAATTTCCACAGGTCTGGGATAAGCGTTAGACTTGGAGCATGGCGAAACACAGGTTCGAGAGAGCGGTATTTGAGGGGATCGCGGTCGCAGGTGTTCAATGCGTTCGCTGTTCTCAAATCGTTCTCTATGTGAACGCGGAAATTCCTGAAGAGTTCCGCGAACAAGAATGTCCAGCCACGTGCGAGGATTTCAGCCAAGCCGCCGCGCGGACCGTGCGAGAGGCTACAAGGGATAGGTAATATTCCTAGTTGCGTCGGCGCGCCATACAGCAAATCATGCGCCCATATACGAGGCCATTGAGATCATCGAGGGTTTTGTGAGATATGTCCTCAAAATCCCCTAATTTACTAGTCCATTCTCCACTTTCAAGCTGTCGCGCGGCATGAGTTGGAAGAATAGTCTTGTCTGGTTGCTCGATCCCGTACAGAGCAATTTTCTCGATTCCTTGTTCCAAACGCTCATCGAAACAGAGTTTGTACCCTAGGGTCTCATAAGCTTCAACGAACGCAGCCATCGTCTCCTCGCGGCGCACGACCGGAGGCCAATATCCTTTATTCGTAATGTCTGGCCACCATTTGCGCGTTATATCGCCAGCAGCCCACGCGATACAGTTGTACCGCCTTTTGAATGGGCTTGTTTCCACGCAATTAGTTTCGTTTAGGTAAGGAAAATCCTGAACGGGCCAACTACCCGGAATAGTTCTCGTCATACCAAGACAGCCACCTTGCGGCCATTCTTACTGAATCGCCCTGATCCTCAGGCGCGATCGGATTTTCTCCAGTAATACGCTCCAGAGCCCAAAACCACATATCAGGGTCATCCCCCTCAGACCGCATCTTTCCTATGATCAAGGGCAGCCCCTGTTCTCCCATGCCGATGATGCTTTGGTAAGACGGACTCATCAGCGCTTTAGTGACTGAGGATGATGCCCCCCTCTCCTCTCTCCATTGTGCCGTGAGATGTTCAAATTTCATCGCTCTTTGAACGTCGCTCAACGCTCTTGCTGCGTCCTCATCAACGACGTAGGTACGCTCGAATGCGAGAGGCTGTTCGATTGCAATTTGTGGTTCACAATTGGAGAAAGTCTGTTCGTTTGCGTTGGCATCAGCATTCGAGTACAGCAACGTAAATGATGCAACAACGAACGAAAAGCCCCATGCTACCGGACCTGTTAGCTTGAGTGATCCCATCTCAATTCACCTTTCTGCCTGGTTCTGGTCTGCGCAGTGTGTCTGGAGCTGAAACTACTGTAAGCATTTGTCCTGCTCTTAGCGCGTACATCGGATTCCCTTCAGGATCGTATTGCCCATCGATGCGAATAGCGGAGAGTACAGTCGGCTTGATGCGGAGAACAGATCCGTCCTCAAGGGTGACTTCTGTCCACCTCTCCATGGATTCTTTGACAGCGACTTCAGTCCCCTCCACTAGCGGACTGGCCGGAGTGGGAAAGGGAATTCTTATCTTGCGATCTGCCATACACACGCTCCCATCAGGCTGGATAATCCCTCGGGAACCAGCATAGCACTACTCTTGCGCTTGACTGGCCGATGAATCGGCCTCTTTCTTAGTTTTTGCCCATCTTGCGAGAACCGCATTTCGTGCACTAGCAGTCCGCTCCTCAGCCGTCATGTTGGCCGCTCTGGCCGGGCCACCCTTTTTACCCCCTTTACGCCCTAGTGCAACTGCGTATGGGTTTTTCTTTGGCTTATCCATGGATTTATTATACGTGAGCGGTCAGGAAACACAAGTGGGTATTTCACTTGGCTTATACGTGACCGCTCTTGTGGCGAGAACAAATCGGCGGACGCAAGCATTGATGCTGTTGTTTGACGATCTGCGTTACGATGGATGTGCGGACGGTGGGACTCGAACCCACAAATCCCAGTCACGAGATGGCGGTTTTAAAGACCGCTGTGTTTACCGGTTTCACCACATCCGCACGAGGCGGGGGCATCCCAAAATGCCCCCGTTGCTGTTTACGGGGATTGGCGCGTGGTGGCCCTCGAATCCGCGTTCCTGTGTTCACGGATCAAAGTATCGTACCTAACAGTAGACGTTACAATGACTTATAGATTGTCTTATCCCTGACGTTTTCATGACGTAAGCATGACGTTTCCCTGACGTTCCTTCTTTCGTCATGACGTCTTCAATTGAACGCTTCGCTTGAGCTTCTTCGAAAAGAACTCTTCGTAAGCTGCGATGGTTTTCGCTCTTGGCGGCGTTCCAGCCAAGTGACGATATACATTTCTCTCCTGAATCCCGATACCTTCCGCAAGAGCCTCTTTTGTGAGCCTAGCCTCATTCATCAAGTCGCGAATCTGCGAGCCGACCTCTTCGCTGCTTGTGGCGGAAGATGCGGTACGGCTCGCTCTCATTTTTTCTACGGCGGGGCCAACGGTGGATAGGGTTTCCGCCAGTTGACGCAAGAGCGGATTCAAAGAATTTCCGTGGGCGACCTTAAGATGCTCATCGAGCGATTCGAGGAGCGATTTCCGGTATGCCATGAGCATCAGTGGGCTGGTGCGTCGATAGTCGGCAAGGCACTTCAAAGCCCATTGGACAGACATTGACTTCAATTGTGGAGTCCACAACCTGAAGTTTGGTGAGCCTATATAAGCCGCAGAGTACAGGCCAAATATCTTCACAACGTAAGAACTCAGGTAGGTGGATGTCTTTAGTTCGTGCGCGATGTTTCCATGCGAGTCCACGCAGTTCTCTAACGCGCGCGAGAGACTCATCTCCACGGCCTCAAGCTCATGAGCCTGCTTTACCGACAGCGGCGGAATTGGAGGTATGGATTGGTTCTTCGCCATCGCACCCTTGCTTCAGGCGCAATGGAGCAGTACGATAGGGGTAACCAGCCGCACTATCGAAATGCCCCGGCCTCGCGCCGGGCTTTTCGTTTTGTTGGCTTGATTCTACTAGGATTCTTTGCGGAGACGGGCACCAGTTCGAGTCATTCACATGGCCGTCTATTGGTGACTCGCTAAGAGGTTTACAGGTCCAAGTGTCTCACGGGGTTTTTCTGCGCCGTCTTGGGTTTGTTGCTAACCTTTGCCGCGCGAGCCAGCGCCATCACGTCTACCCCTTCGCGGCGGTGCCGGCGCTGTGCGGCCTTGCCTCCCTTGATGGCGAACATGTGACGGGACCATGTGGGGCCGAGCGGGTACAGGGCAAGACGTTTGGCAACTGCCTTAAGGATCGCCCGGCGCCACAGCGGGAGATTCCCGGCCCACCGTTGACAGAATTTCCAGAAGAGTTGCTCGGCCGCGCGCTGTTGCTCCCAGGTGAGGGCGGCGAAAGGGCCGCCGGGCGGGGCAGGCTTGCGGTAGGGGTCGAGTGCGGTGATTCGCCGGTTTCGTTTCATTGGCTTTTCTCCATGTCTCAAAAATCTCGCTAAAGTAAAGAGACACCCTGAATTTCTTCCAGATTTCAAACTGACCCACTACCCTACTTTTGAGCATTGAAGAATTGACAGGCTGCTTTGGTTGATCTTTCGCTGTCAACTTTGTCAGTTGTGAAAGCGACTTTCCCCTGCTTGTCATAGACCGTGATGTAAAAATGAGTGAGCCACCCACACCCCGCAGCACATACGCTTGCGACAATGTCGTACTCCGCCTCAGATTCATCACGAATGATCGAAACATTCGGGCACAGTTTGCCAAAACCTTTTACAAGTTGCTCAGTTGCCCCCGCAGATCGCGGGTCAATTGCGACTTTGACCTGACGCGGGGGTTGTTGATCTTTGCCTTTTGGGGCATCCGCCGTAGAGGTGGACTGTGCCGATGTCCCCACAGCCCCCACCAGCAACACCAAGGCTGCCAAGGGGGGAATGAATCGTAGTCTCATGGTATTTCCCTTTCCTGCCGCACCGGACAGCGGGCGCGATCGCGGTTGGTTCGTCATTGCACCTTCGCCGTATGATCCTCGAACCATTTCCGCGCCCATTCCTGTGCGCGGGACAGATCGGCTGGCGACAGGTGAGAGGCAACCGCGTCCCTATCTTTCGCAACGACTTGTGTCATGTTTCCTCCGATCTGAGCAGTGGAAATGTCGAGCCAAAAATACGCTTCAACATAATTCTGCGGCACACCTTTTCCTGATCCATACAGTTGACCAAGATACCACTGCGCGATTGGAGAGTTTTGTGCGGCCCCCTTGCGATACCAGGAGGCGGCTTCCGCGTAGTCCTGTGGGACACCATTTCCTTTTTCGTAAAGAACTCCGAGTCCCTCTTGCGCTCCTGCGTTCCCCTGCTCTGCCGCTTTGCGATACCACGTAGCCGCCTCTGCATTGCTCTGCGGGACACCTTGACCGCGATCGTAAAGTTCGCCCAGTGCCTCCTGTGCGATGGCTAAACCCTGTTCCGCAGCCTTGCGAAACCAAACAGCGGCCTGCGTGTAGTCTTGCGGCACTCCTTCGCCGAGTTCATACAGCCAGCCTAGATTGTTTTGCGCTCCTGCATGGTTTTGCTTTGCAGCTTTTCGCCACCACTCGGCCGCTTGAGCCTCGTCGCGCGGTACGCCGTGTCCCTTCTCGTATAAGACGCCCAGAGTGTACTGTGCGGCAGCAATTCCTTGCACAGCAGCCTTGCGATTCCATGCGGCAGCCTGAGAATAGTCCAGTGGCACACCTAGGCCATTGTCGTAAAAGAGGCCCAGATTGAACTGCGCCTCGGCATTTCCTTGCACAGCAGCCTTGCGATACCAGATCGCGGCCTGTGCGTAATCCTTCGGTACGCCCCAGCCCATGAAGTACAAGTCTCCCAGACCATTTTGCGCCTCGGCATTTCCTTGCTCAGCAGCCTTGCGGAACCAAATCGCAGCTTGCGGGTAGTCCGGTGGCACATCTAGGCCGTCATGGTATTCCATGCCAAGCTCGAACTGTGCCTTAGCGTCGCCTGTCGCAGCTTTAGCTTTGATCGCCGCAATGTCTGGAGCCGTTTGCGCCGCGCAAGTCGCAATCGCAAGCAGCACTCCGGCCACGCACCGGAAGATCTTGGACATTTTCAGTTACCCCGGAATAGGCGCTCTTGTGTCTCATGCGACACAACGCAGCTTCATCCTAAAGCCATGCTGAGGGCATGGCAAGCGACATTTGCGTGCGCGTCGGGCGCAAGATTCGGGCACTGCGCCGAGCGAAAGGATGGTCACAGCAATTGCTCTCCGACCATGCGGAGCTGGAGCGGGCGCATCTGTCGCGGCTGGAAGAGGGCAGGCGGGAAGCGGGGTTAAGGGTGCTGGAGCGGATCGCGATTGCGCTGGAGGTGGAAGTGGAGGATTTGGTGCGGCGCGGTTAGACCCCTGATTCCCACCCCTTCGACGGCCTGCCGCCGGTGGCGGGAAAGTTTGCAACCATCGTTCCGAAGGTCTGGTATTTGAGAGCCTAGAAGAAAGTGAGCCGCCTTCCCGCGCTGGCGAACCGGGGGCTTGGCGATCCGGCTGGATGGAACCATAGGGGGTCCACTGCCCTGTGCCGTCTAGTGCCCTGTGTCGTTTTGTGTCATGGTTTGTGTCATAACCCTGCCATCCCTGCCGGTGTCGGGCCGTCTCGGGCTGTGTCGCTCAGACACACACAAAAGGCAGTGAACGAGCGCGAAACCCGCATGAACACTGCCTTTCTGTGTCGCTTCGTATTTCTGTGTGTCTGCCCGTATTCATTCGCCCTTGGAAATGGCATGGAAGAGGTCATCGGTTCGATCCCGATCAGGTCCACCAAAAAATTCCAGTAAATTAGGCATGGTGAACGCTCACGGTCTGAGCGTTTCTGTCCTGCCTTGCTTGATCACCTGCACG
>Ga0182030_10027218_pt1 | contig 10296 bp, 8 predicted proteins | sample 812S3MmetaG_FD_121299 | JGI IMG/M metagenome (GOLD analysis project Ga0182030, IMG submission 121299) | Permafrost microbial communities from Stordalen Mire, Sweden - 812S3M metaG (Illumina Assembly) | ecosystem: Environmental > Terrestrial > Soil > Wetlands > Permafrost | place: Sweden... | reverse complement strand
TTCTCGCAGGAGTGGTGGCGCCAGGAGCTTTGGCGCAGCAATGCCACATTCGGCAAGACCTTCGACGAAGTGGTAGAGCACTTCCGGACGAACTTCATTCCCGGGGCGGATGCGAATAATCTCATCCTGCAGATGCGTACATGGGAATTCCACGACGTGGGCAAGACTGCGCCCTTCAATGGGGACGTAGAGGCGGCGCTGCGCTCCATCAAGGTGCCGGTTCTTTACATGCCTTCTGAAACTGACCTGTATTTCCCGATCACCGATGCGCGATATGAAGCCGCGTTCATTCCGCACTGTACGCTGGCCATTATTCCGTCACTGTGGGGACATCCGGCAGGCGCGGGGGTCGCGCCGGCGGACGGGAAATTTCTCAACGATCATGTTTCCGGCTTCCTGGCGGCCCTCGCCAAGAACTAGTCTCGCACTCGAGAAACTCGACCAACAGCTGACTCACAGCGGCGGGCCGTTCCTGCTGCACCCAGTGGCCGGCGCCTTCAATGAGGTGCATGCCGCGAAACTGAGTGCAGGCGGATGAGTCATATTCCATTTTGTCCTGCGGCAGCTTGCCATGATCGCAGCGCCGGTAGATCATCGTGCGCCATGAAAATACAAAAAATGAGCCGATTCATTCTGCTCTTTTTGAGCGGCTTCATCACCTTTGGGGTTGCATGCGCCGCCGATCCGGGTGCGCCCGTATCCGAGCAGCACGCCGTGAGCAACGTCTATCACAATGTGACGGTAGCCGATCCGTATCGCTGGCTGGAAAACGCAGCGGATCCGAAAGTCCACGAGTGGAGCGCGGCGCAGGACGCGCGCACCAGAAAGTATCTGGACGCGTTGCCGCAGCGCGCGCTGATCTTCAAGCAATTGCTGAGCCAGATCTCTGCAACATCGAGTTCTTTCCGCGGCTTGCACGCCGTGGGGGATTCTGTTTTTGCTTATTATTCCCAGCCGCCAAAACAGCAGCCGATGATTGCGGTTCTGACCAATGCCGCCAATCCGTCGCTGGCGCGAATCATCGTCGATCCGAACGCCATCAATCCCAAGGGCACGACGGCTATCGATTGGTTCGTACCATCGCCGGACGGCAAAATCCTTGCTGTTTCTATGTCCGAGAATGGCAGCGAAGACGGCACGCTGCATCTATTCGATGTCGCTTCTGGCAAGCCGGTAGGTCCGCTGATTCCCCGAGTGCAATACCCTACCGGAGGCGGCAGCCTGGAATGGCGCGCCGACGCCGCGGGATTCTGGTACACGCGCTACCCGGGACCGGATAGGCCCGCGGCGGAGCAGCACTTTTACCAGCAGATTTTTTTTCACAAGCTGGGGGATGATCCATCAAAGGATGCGTACGTACTCGGCGAGGGCTTTCCCAAGGTCGCCGAAATCCAGCTGGATGCCAGGTTCAATCCGAAGCTCATCGTCGTAACGGTTGCCAACGGCGATGGCGGCGAATTTGCCCACTACGTCATCGGCGCGGACGGAAGCGCGCAGCAGATCACGCATTTTGACGACAAGGTTGTTGCGGCGACCATCGATGCCGATGGCGCGCTGTACTTGGTGTCCCGAAAAGGCGCGCCGCACGGCAAGCTTCTAAAACTGGACCCCGGAGTAACGGACTTCAGACGCGCCGCGACGATCGTCCCGGAAAGCGACGCAGTCATGCTGGGAAGCGGTGAATTCGGCGGCGAACCCGTGGTCGCGACGCCGGGTGCTCTCTACCTGCGCGAACTCATCGGCGGTCCCTCGCGCGTGGCCATCTTCGATCACGCCGGCCGGCCAAAGGGGATGCTGCCGCTGCCGAATGTTGCCGCAGTCGACGAAGTAGAGCCGTTGAGCGACGGCACGCTCTTGTACTCCGTCGAAACCTATCTTCGGCCGCCTTACTTCTCTCGTTACGATGCGAGCGCGGCAAAGGCGGCGGACACACAGCTTGTGCAGACCAGTCCGGTGTCATTCTCCGACACCGAAGTGCTTCGCGAGTTTGTGAAGTCCAAGGACGGCACATCGATCCCCATCAATATCGTTCGGCGCAAAGGTACGCAGCTGAACGGCGTGAATCCTGTCCTGCTCTACGGATACGGAGGCTTTGGCATCAGCGAAACGCCCGGCTTTCTCGGCGCCGGCATCCGCTTGTGGCTCGATGGCGGGGGCGTTTACGTCGTTGCCAATTTGCGCGGCGGCGGCGAATTTGGCGAAGATTGGCATGCACAAGGCGCGCTGACCCGCAAACAAAACGTATTCGACGATTTCCTGGCGGCCGCGGAGCACCTGATCGCAGAGAAGTATACGGATCGCGATCACTTGGCGATCATGGGCGGCAGCAACGGCGGATTGTTGATGGGCGCCGCGTTGACTCAGCGACCCGATCTGTTTCGCGCCGTGGTGTCCCACGTAGGCATCTACGACATGCTGCGCGTCGAGCTGGATCCCAACGGTCTGTTCAACACCACGGAATACGGGTCTGTGAAGGATCCCGAGCAATTCAAGGCGCTGCATGCCTACTCGCCCTATCACCGCGTCAAGGACGGTACGGCGTATCCGGCCATTTTCATGGCGACCGGCGAAACAGACGGGCGGGTCAACCCTGCGCACTCGCGCAAGATGATCGCGCGCCTGCAGGCGGCAACCACAAGCTCCGCAAGGCCCGTTTTTTTGAGTATCAACGCGCATGCCGGCCACGGCATCGGAAGCGCTCTATCGATTCGTGTGAGCCAGCAAGCGGACGTATATGCCTTTCTATTCGACCAGCTCGGCATGAAGCTGCCGCAGAAGTGAACGCGGCATGACCTTTAAGACCTGGCTGCTGTTTCTCGTGATGGAGACTGCGCTGTCCCTGTCGCCGGGTCCGGCGGTATTCTATGTGGTATCGCAAGGCGCGCGCGGCGCATTGCGCCGTACATTGCCGGCGGCCGCCGGCATCCTCACCGCCAACGGCATTTATTTCGCGCTCTCGGCAACCAGCTTGGGAGCCATCATCGCCGCCAGCTCTCGGTTTTTTACCATTGCCAAATGGGTCGGCGCGGCATACCTGATTTATCTGGGGATAAAGGCGCTGCGTTCGGCCAATTCGATGCACTCGGTGGCGTTGGGAGGAGGCAGAGCGGCGGGTGAAAGCGATCTGCGCGGCGTGTATCTGGGAGCGCTCACGCTGCAATTGGCCAATCCCAAAGCGCTGCTGTTCTTTCTAGCGCTATTGCCGCAGTTCATCGATCCGTCGATCCCGGTAGTGCCGCAGATGTTGATTTTGGCGGCGACATCCATGCTGCCGGAGTTCTGTATTTTGGCGGGCTACGGTTGGCTGGCGCATCGTGCGCTGCATGCCAGCGCTAGATTTGGCGTGACGGGCAACATGAACCGTTGGCTCGCTCGAATCGAGGGCGCAGGTCTATTGGGATGTGCGACTCTCGTGCTGAAATTCAATCGCGGCAACTAACCATCGCGGCAAACAACCGCTGTATCAATCGGCAAAGGGGAATGAGATGAGGCAGGTACTTGTAGTGGCGATGCTTTGCGTCGGCGCCGCGCACGCGGTTACGGCAGCGGAAGCGCCGGCCGCCGACCGTTTGGTGCATCGGTATCTCGGCGTTGAGATTTCGCCGACCGGGGGATTGGTCGCCTCGGTCGAAGGCGATTCATCCAAGAGCGGCGGCGCCCCGACGGTCCGCGATCTCGTGATTAGAGATGCACGATCCGGTGCCGCGGCCACCATCGCAATGCCTTGCGGCCGAGTACCGCAGTGCTGGCCGAATTCGCCGACTTGGAGTCCCGACGGCAAGCACCTGGCGTTCACCTTGCGCGCGCCCGGCACCCATGCACGCTCCGTTTATGCGGTTGGCGCTGATGGCAACGGGCTGATCAAGCTGCTCGATTTCAGCGGGACGATCGAACAGCTGCGCTTCATGCCGGATGGGCGTCTGGCCATGCTGGCGATTCAAAACGCAAACAAAGAGGTCGGCGCAACGCAAGCCGGCGCGCCGATTGCGGGCGATTTGGACGCGGCGCCGCCGGAGCAGCGTATCGCAATTCTGGAGAACGGCGCATTGCGCTGGGTTTCGCCCCCTGATCTGTTCGTCTACGAATATGATTGGCGAGCCGGCGGCAAAGGCTTCATCGGAACGGCTGCGCCCGGCGACGGCGACAACAATTGGTGGACTGCGAAGCTCTACGCCTTTCCGGAAAGCGGATCCGGCGCGCGCGTCATTTACTCTCCGGCCGATGATCGACAACAGCTCGCGATGCCGAAGGTGTCGCGGGACGGGGCCCTGGTAGCCTTCATTGCCGGCATCATGAGCGACTTCGGTTCGACGGGCGGCGATGTGTATACCTTGCGCTTAGGAGGGGGCAGCGCGGCTAATCTGACGCCCGACATGCGAGCGTCTGCCACTGCAATCACTTGGCGGTGCGACGGCCGCCTGCAGGCCGAGCTTTTGGCCGGCGATAAAACACAATTTGCGGATTTGGGTTCGGGGCTCAAAGCCGAGCCCGCGCGCGTTGTATGGAGCGGCGAGGAATCATTCGGCGATCGCGCCGGGGGCATTTCAACGGCATGTCCCTCCGGTGTTACCGCCGATGTGCATGAATCTTTCACGCAGCCGCCGGAGATCGAGATCGGCACGATAGGGCACTGGCGGAATCTGACATCGATCAACGCGGGCTTGAGCTTGCCGGCACATGTGCAAAGCGTTTGGTGGAAGAACGACGGATTCGACGTGCAGGGCTGGCTGCTGCTGCCGCTGCATGCAGAGGGCAAGCTGCCCATGATCACCATGGTTCATGGCGGTCCCGCGGCGGCGGTCACGCCCGGCTATGCAGGCCCAGGGACAGTCGGCGCGTTGCTCGATCATGGCTACGCCTTGTTTCGGCCAAACCCGCGCGGTAGCTACGGCCAGGGCGAACGCTTCACCCAAGCGAATGTCCGCGATTTCGGGCATGGCGATTTGCGCGACATTCTTGCCGGCATCGACGCTGCCGCGAAGGTTGCGCCCATCGATACGGCGCGCTTAGGGTTGACCGGTGGAAGCTATGGCGGCTTCATGAGCATGTGGGCCGTGACTCAAACCGACCGTTTCAAGGCCGCTGTCGCGGCCGCCGGCATCAGCGACTGGCTGTCGTACTACGGCGAGAACGGCATCGATGCGTGGATGATTCCCTATTTCGGCAAGTCCGCGTACGACGATCCTGCCGTGTATGCCGCCTCCTCGGCCATCAACTACATGCACAATGTGAAGACGCCGACATTCGCCTACGTCGGAGAACACGATATCGAATGTCCTGCGCCGCAAACGCAGGAATTCTGGCACGCGATGAAAGCCATGAACGTGCCCACGTCCATCATGATCTACCCCGGTGAGGGGCATGGACTTCGGGATCCGGAGCATCTCGCTGATGCACAGGCGCGTACTCTCGCTTGGTTCGATAAATATCTGAAGTAAGCCCCTTAGTCGCGGTCAGGGAAGAGCCCGGGCATCCAGCGAGAGGCCAGCGTTGCCGGAAATGCAAGACGAAGGGGCGCGCGGCTGGTGCCTGCGACCAGCACGCCACGCTCGATCAGCGCTGAGACGACGCGCCGCGCCTGGCGGTCGCCTGTGCCGACGATGCCGCCGGCGTCGCCGCGCGGTAGCTCGCCGCGGTAGAGCACCGCTTCGAGGATGCCGCCGGATTTTGGTGGGAGGCGATCGAGGCGGATTTCCTCCTCAGTCCACAGCAGGATGCGGGTGCGCAGGCTGTCGGGCTGCATCAGCTCTTCCATGAAGGCCACCTGGTCGAGGCAGATGGTCAAGAAGAAGCGCGTGAATTCCGCCAGGTTTTCTTCGCTCAGATTGCCCCGGCCATCGAGATCGTTGCGGCGGGTCTGGTCACAGGCGGCAAGGTGGCCCTTGTAGGCGTTGACGTTGCGGGCCAGGCCGCGGGCGACCGACCAGACAGCGCCGCTATCGAGCGCTTCGAGCAGCGTTGCATGCGACATCAGCCGCGCCACGCGGCCGTTGCCGTCGAGGAACGGGTGAATCCATGCCAAACGGTGATGCGCCGCTGCTGTCGCGAGGATCGTCTCAGTCTTGCCGAGGCGGCTGTAGATTTCCTCGAAGCGCTGGAGGAAGCGCGGCACTGCCGGCGCGCTGATGGCGATATGACCGCCAACCGTGACGTCGCCGGCGCGCAGCGCGCCCGGGATGACTTTCATCCGTTCGTGCGTTGTCGGATCTTCGACCCACAGCAGGTCTTCGGGCAGCGCTCCGCAAAAGCGGCGATGAATCTCGCGGATGGATTCGGCGGTTACGGCGCGGCCCTCGAGGCCGCCTTCATCAATCCATTGCTGCACTGCAATATGCGCCTTCGCTTCGAACTGGAGGTCGCGCTTTTTGGTATCCCTGCTGTAGTCGCCCTGCAACGCGCGCTCGATATCGATTGGGTGCGTGTCGTGTCCTTCGATCAGGTTGCTGTAGTAGCAGTTCATCGAACGCACGAGCGTAGCCAGCGAGGACAACAAGCCTTGCGGCAGCGAGCGGCGGAAGCCTGCGCTTCTCTGCGCCAGTTCGAGCGCCAGATCGGTCAGATTCGCGCGATGGGGAGAGCCTTCGCCGAGCAAAAGCGGCTCCATTAGGGCGATACGTTCGCCCCCATCCTTCGCTACTTTCATGTCCGGTTCTAAGTCCACTTCTTTTTCACAAAAAATTATTATATATCATGCAGTTAATGCTAGCAAAGACGAATAAATATCCGTATAAAGTCCGGTTCTGAGTCCGGAATCAGAGGTGCCAGCAGTTTCAAGGATATCCGCGGCGCTGAGGCCCGCTTTGGCACGTCGCTTGCAATTTCTGCGGTATGAACGCGACACAGCCGGTTTTCCAAGCGCAGCCCAGCAGCGATGTGGCACAGCTCAACGCACAGGCGTCAGCGGATTCGCAGTCGAGCCGAGCCAACAGCCAGGATTTTGCCGCCGCCCTAAATGATGCCGGCGGCGGCAAGCCTGCACGCAGAAATACACCGAGCAAGCCGCATGCCGATTCGGGCGGCGGGGCAATGCCGCCCGCCGGCAATCAGCCGCCGCCTGCGCTCGGTCCGCCGCCGCCGGCCAGGATCCAAGCGGCGCCCCCGCCTCAAGCGAGTGGGGACGGCAGTGTCGCTGGCCCGGGCCAGGGCAGCGCGGCGGCCTCCGCCGCCGCATCCAGCGCGGGCGCTGCCGGCATGTTGCCTGATGCGTCAAGCAATACGATCAACGCGGCCCCCAGTGGTCAAGGTACGCAAGACCCGACATTGCCGGTTGGGATTGCGCCGGGTCTTGCGGCCACGGCGGCCTATGACGCGGCAGCGGCTGGTGCCGGTGCGCAGGCGGCTGCCGATGCCGCTCCGACCAAGCTGCCCCTGGGTCCGACCATGCCGCATGCCACCGCCATGATGGCTGCGCCCCTCAAAGCGGGATTGCCGACAGCCGCCGCGGCGTCGAAGTCGCAGAATGGTGCAGGGAAAGACGCCGCGCCTGCCGCCCCTGTTGCGAAGCCCGACGGTGAGGCGGGAAAGGCGACAATCGCTGCCGCCACCTCCTCTCCAACCTCGACCGACGACGCGGCCGCTCTTTCCAGCACGACATCCGGAGGGACGGGGCCGGACGCGGACCCGACAGCGCAAGCGATCATGGCGGGAGCCACCGCACAGGCAACGGGCGCGCCCACAACGCAATCCTCCTCGCCGGCCGACGATTTGGCGGCTCCGGATACGGGCGTGGCACCGCAAGGCATCTTAGGATCTGCTTCGCCGGCTGCCGTCGTGGCGTCAACGGCAATGCACGCGGCGGCGGTGACGGCGGCGGTGACGGCTGCAACCGCGGCATCCATTGCCCAAGCCGCCTCGGCCTCCGCCGGTGCCGGTGCTGCGGATAAACACTCGCGCGGCAGCGGTCCCGATTCTTCGACATCCGGCAGTTCGAATGACGGCACAGCCGGCGCCGCGCAATTGTTGAGTTCGGCCGCTTCGATCTCCTCGACCGACCCATCGCCGGTGCCCACATTGAAAGTTCCGGCCGGCGTGGACACCTCGGAGTTCGGGCAGGGCGTTGCGGACCGAGTATCTCTTATGATGGACAGCAATCTGACCAGCGCGAAATTGCAGGTCAATCCGCCGGCGCTCGGACCCATAGAAGTGCGTATCGCGCTGCAATCCGGTCACGCGCAAGTTTGGTTTACGAGCCACAGCGCCGTCACGCGCGATGCCTTGGAGTCGACGGCGCCGAAACTGCGTGAAATGCTGGGGGCCCAGGGTTTTGGGCAGGTGAGTGTCGATATTTCGCAGCGTTCCTTCCAAGAGCGATCGCCGCCGCCGAAAGGGTATGAAGCAACGCCGGCGATCGGCAGCGAATCCAGCGCCTCGGCGCAGACTCCGAGCGCGCATTCACGGACCGCGAGCGGGCTGCTCGATGCCTACGCCTGAAGCTTTAGTCCGGCACGGGGCATGAAGTAGCGCAGGGCCGGCGTCGTGATGATGGTGCTCACCACTGCCATGATTACCAGCATGGTGAAAAGTTTCGGGGTGATCACGCCAAGGTCGAGGCCGACGTTGAGCACGATCAACTCCATCAAGGCGCGCGTGTTCATCATAAATCCGATGATCGCGGACTGCGGGTGATTCAATCCGGAGCGGCGCGCCATGAAATAGGCGCCTCCGAGCTTGGTGAGGGTGGCGACCGCCACGATAGCTCCGCACCAGCCCCAATCCGTCAATGTGGCCAGACCGCCGATGGAAGTGCGAAGGCCGGTGTAAGTAAAGAAGATCGCGTTCGCGTCAGATTCAGCTCCATCATGATGCGGCCCAAGGTGGGCAGCGCAGTGATGGACAAGGCCGTAGCGACGAATAGCGCCGTGTTGATTCGAGCCGGCGGCGGCATGCCCTGCGCGATCAGAATTCCGAGCCCCAATCCGCCCGCGAAGGGCAGCGCCAGACAGGCGATGGAAATCCGCAGTACCGCCGCGCGATTCGCCCGTTCGGTCAGGTGGGAGAAATTTCGCCGACTGCGGCCGATTGATAGCAGCGCCGCGCGAGCACGCCGCCGACTCGGCCGGCGGCCACGATAATGGTGAGTTCCAGCAGCGTGTAAAAGAGAATGAGTTCGTTCTTTTGCGCGCCCGTGGCGGCCGCAAGGCTCGGAATATTCAAATCAGATCATTCCGCCGTTGATTGAAATCACTTGACCGGTGATGTAGGCCGCCTGGCGCGACGCGAGAAATGCCACCAAGCTGGCGACTTCGTCGGGCAAGCCGGCGCGTTTCATCGGAACGATGCTGCTGATGGCAGCGTCGTCGAAGGCAAGCTTGCCCATGTTGGTGGAAATAATGCCGGGCGCGACGGCATTGACCGTGATGCCGCGGCTCGCCACTTCTAGGCTCAACGCCTTGGTTGCCGCATTCAGCGCCCCTTTGGCCGCGGCGTAGTTAACCTGGCCTCGATTGCCTAGAAGCGCGGTGACCGACGAGATGCTGATGATCCGCCCCCAGCGAGTTCGGATCATCGGCAGCGTCAGCGGCTGGGTGACGTTATAAAATCCATTGATCGACACATCGATGACGCGGTGCCACTGTTGCGGGCTCATTCCGGGAAACACCGCATCATCATGGATGCCGGCATTGTTTACCAGAACCTGGATGGGTCCTGCCTCGAGGAGCTTCTCGATGGCCGTGCGCGTCGCGTCGGCATCGGTGACATCAAATTGAATGGCGCTGGCTTGACCGCCTGCGCCGACGATCTCGGCGGCGATCGATTGGGCCGCGGCAAGACCGCGGTGTGCGTGCACATAGACAAAGTGGCCTTGGATGCTCAAGGCTCGGCACATGGCGCTGCCGATGCCGCCGCTGCCGCCGGTGACCAAGGCACGAGTCGCAATTTCATTCATAGTCTTAACCGTCCAGCATCCAGTACCACCGAGGCGCGGCCGCTTGCCAAGCTTCTGCCTCGATCGCGCAATGCGAACTCATACAGCGCCGCGATGCCATCCCCGGCGAGTTGGGCCACCTCGCAAATCAAATCGGACTCGATGTCGTCCAGCCGCAGTACGGAAAAGCGCACGCCGCGAACGCCGGCAAGCAGTCCGACCTGCGGCAAACCGCCCGCAGTTGTGGCCGCCGCGCCATTCGCCGCGCCGCCCGCCAGCGCGCCGTGAAGTGCCATGGCTTGCGCGGCATATTCTATACCGCAGGCGATACCTAATCGGCCGTGCGAACGCAGCGGATTATCGGGTGCGCGGTGAGTGGCCGTACGGCAGCGGATGTGCTGCGCATCCCAATCGACCACTTCGTCCAGCAG
>Ga0182030_10027217_pt1 | contig 10297 bp, 6 predicted proteins | sample 812S3MmetaG_FD_121299 | JGI IMG/M metagenome (GOLD analysis project Ga0182030, IMG submission 121299) | Permafrost microbial communities from Stordalen Mire, Sweden - 812S3M metaG (Illumina Assembly) | ecosystem: Environmental > Terrestrial > Soil > Wetlands > Permafrost | place: Sweden... | reverse complement strand
TTTGCCCTCTATCCTGGCGGCCAGCTTTTGATACATGCGAGGTGTTACGGGTATGTCTTCAGGGACTTCGAGAGTGCGCGGGTTGCGGCCGCTGCGCTGCGCATCGCGGCGATCCCCACGCGTTTGGATGCGCCTGACCGGCAGCGCGCCAAGGCCGAGCGAATAGCCGAATGCTGCCGCCAGTTCCTCAAATTGCACCACGCGCCGCGGCTCCGGCTTCTCATGAATGCGGTAAAGCGACGGCACGCCCAGATCCTCAAGCCAGGTGGCAACGCACTCGTTCGCAGCCAGCATAAATTCCTCGATCAGCCGGTTCGCCCAGGTCCGCTCGGACTTGGTTACGCCCCGCATCTGCCCTGACGCGTCAAACTCGATCACCGGCTCGGGCAAATCGAAATCGATGCTCCCCCGCTCCTCGCGCCGCTTGTTCATCAGCCCGGCAAGCGTGCGCATCCGCTCGAATTCAGGAACCAGTGCGGCATAGCGCGTGCGTGCCTCGGAATCTCCCTCCAGTATCGCGTGGACCTCGGTGTAGGTCATGCGCGCAGCGGAGCGAATCACGCCCTCTACAATCTCATAGCTCTCGATGCGGCCTTCGGGATCGAGCTGCATCACGCAACTCAGCACCAGCCTGTCCTCGCCGGGCCGCAAGCTGCAGATGCCGGTCGATAGCTCCAACGGCAGCATGGGAATGGCGCGGTCGGGGAAGTAAACGCTGGTTCCCCGCAGCCGCGCCTCCAGGTCAAGGTCTGTCCCCGCGCGCACATACTCGGCCACATCGGCAATGTGCACCTGCAGCTCGTAGCCGCCTGCGCGCTCGGTCACCAGCACCGCGTCGTCGAAGTCTCGCGCCGTCTCGCCGTCAATCGTGACGATAGACAGCGAGCGGAAGTCGCGGCGGGCCTCGGCTTCGGCAGGGTCAAGATGAGCCACGGCCCGCGCCTCGGCCTGCACCTTGTCAGGAAAGACGCGCGGCAACTGGTGCTTGCGGATCATCATCTCCACATCTACGCCGAAGTCGTCCGGGTCACCCAGCACCTCGATTACGCGTCCAACCGGCGGCCGTGTCGGCGTGGGCCAGCTAGTAATCTCCACATCTACAACCAGCCCCTCAAGGTCGTCATGGACCGGAGCTGCTGTTGCTTCCGTGCCCAGCACCCGATGCGGCGTGGCGGCTTTGTTGGCCGAGGCCAACTCCTGGCCGGGCGGAATCAAAATCGGCTGGGTCATGCGTTCGTCGAAAGGAATTACGCTGTGCCCCTGAGCCCGGTCGGAACGAGCGTAATGAAACACGCCAACCACAGTTGGGTTGCGCCGCTCCAGTATGCGCACAATGCGGCCCATGCGGCGGCCATCGGCCTTGGGAGGCTCCACTTCCACCAGCACGTGGTCGCCCTGCATGGCGCCGTTAATTTCATTCGGCAGAATAAAAATATCGTCTTGCCCGGAAGCCTGCCGCGCATTCGGTCGCACAAAGCCGTATCCATCGCGATGCAGATCGAGCCGCCCCGCGGAGAGGTTTTCCCGTGTCCCAGCCACGCCGGAGACTGGTTTGGGAATGCCCCAGTGCTCACGGTCCAGCTTCACCAGCGCGCCCCGAGCCGTAAGCCGGGCCAGATGCTCCAGTAGCAGACGCCGCTCGCGTCCGCCGCCCAGACTCAGCTCGCGTACCAGTTGCTTGTATCCAGCTTTGCCACCGGCAGAGCGCGCAATCCGCGCCACCAGTTCCTGATCGGTCATAACTCAAGAGTAGGGTATTACGATGAGTTCTAACCGGGAAAGAATATGTGTAGCGGAGTGAATCCATGAACCATCGTGAGCGTCGCGTTGCTTTGGCTCATCCGACCTTGTGCGCCGGCGTCTGCCTCGCGCTTTGTGCGCTGACCGCATCGCTGCCGGCCCAACAGCCGACGGCGGCGCAAAAGGCCGACTCGGTGCTGATTCTCAAGAAGGATCACGTAATGGAACTGCTAGCCGGGGGCAAAGTGATCCGCACCTACAAGGTGGCGCTGGGACGGGGCGGACTCGCGCCCAAAGAGCGGGAGGGCGACGCACGCACGCCGGAGGGCCATTACATCATCGACTCGCATAACGCGGATAGTCACTACCACAAGGCTCTGCACGTCTCCTATCCCGACGCCGAAGACCGAAAGCGGGCGGCTAGGCTGGGTATCGCGCCCGGCGGGGCGATCATGATCCATGGCCTGCCCAACGGCATGGGCTGGGTTGGCGCGGCTCACAGGCTCTACGACTGGACACTGGGATGCATCGCGGTGACCGACGGAGAAATCGACGAGATTTGGGATCTGGTCCCGGTAGGCACTCCAGTCGAGATACGGCCTTGAAGCAACGAGGACTGCCGGAAGACGCGATTTAATCGCCGCCATGTTAGGGAAGTCGATTTGCGCGTACGGGTTGCTCGCGCTCTTGTCGCTTTTTGTGCCCAATGTCTACTTCCATGCCGCAGCCGAGGGAAAAGGCGGGCACAGAAAAGCGCCGACACCCAGGACGAACCCAAATCGCTCGATCCAAACGACGCACCCCCAGCCCCAAAATCGCCCCCGAAAAAACCTGCAACTCCGAAGAACAGCTGATTCGGGAATTGACGTTCCAATCTGAATTCCTTTCCCTGGCAACGTCGAAGGCGAGTATGCAGTTTTGTGCCCATCACATAGAATAACCAAGACGCAACTACTCAGCGGGCCCAAAAGGATTAGCATCCTAACAGTGGCCGCTAAAGGGGTCGCCGGACTGCAATCCGCCCGTCGATCCACACTTTCAGCTTTTCGGGCTCATGGCAGTGGCCCCTGCTTTTTTGAGCTCCATCCAATCAGGTCAGAAAAGGAACCCCTTAAGCGCTATGTGGAAACCAAATCAAACTGGACCGATCACACCCGCCCCAATCCCGGAGCCCACCCGCCCCGTGCCCACACCCCCCGTGGTTGAGACCCCGAGCCGCGCTCCGATTACGGCCGGCGATCAGGCCACCATCGGCAAAGGCCTGCTCGTGAAAGGCGAAATCACCGGATCGGAGTCTCTCTACATCGACGGCAAAGTCGAGGGCAGCATCAACCTGCCCGGCAACCGTGTGACCGTGGGCCGCAACGGCCAGGTCGCCGCCAGCATCACTGCGCGCGAAATCGTGGTGCTGGGCAAAATCCGCGGCAATGTCTCCGCAACGGACCGAGTGGATATCCGTGCCGAGGGATCGTTGAGCGGCGATGTGTCCGCGGCCCGCATCAGCATTGAGGATGGGGCATTCTTCAAGGGCGGCATCGACATTCGCAAGCCTGAGCCGAAAGCCGCGCCTGCGACGGCCCAGGTGGCGCCAGAGGCTCCCAAGCCCGCTTAGCCAAGAGCTGACGCAGTAACCCGCTCCAGCACAAGAGCCTCTGCCCAGGCAGGGGTTGTTGTGTCCTTGACAGGGGCGCGCTCAGACCAGGCACAAGCAACGTAAACTCGGAAGCCAATGCCGCAATGGGATGAAAATGACTTCGACCTTGAACCATGTACTCGAAAGAAAAATAAGATAGATAGCAAGAAATGAACTGTAAGCTAACTCGAAATCTCCTACCCCAGCCCCAGCCGCCGCATCGCCACTCTAGGCAGCGCCGATCCAGTCTTCTCCAGCACCCACCGGGCCACAACCGCCCAGAGAGAGCACCCCAGAATTAACAACCCCAGTTCCGTCCACCGGATATGCGCGGCCGCATGCGGATGGAGCCAGGAAACTGGCAGCTTGTCCACCCCTATAAGAGCCCCCCAGACCACTCCGCCGCCTGCCAGCCCCGCCAGCAGGCAGCGGCCCATCTCGGCAAAATCCAGGCTGGCCAGGGAAACCATGCGCCTCTGGTGCAGCAGCACGGCGAGTGTGAAGGCCTGGAGCGCAATACCGGCGTCCGACGCCATTGCCAGGCCTGCCGTGCCCCACCAGCCATTGCCGATGCGGTATAGCGGGAACGCTACAACCACGATGATGGTGCTCGCCAGCATGGGAAGCCAGGTGATTCCAGCGGCGTAAAAGGAACGCGCATAGATGGCCTGCGCCGACCACAGAAACAGCGAAAACGTGTAGAGAGCGAAAAACAATGCGGTCAGCTTCACATCGTTGGGGGTAAAGCGTCCTCCGCCAAAGATAAGCCCCACAATCGGATGAGCCAGCGCGATCATCGCTGAGCTGGCCAGCAGGCACAGGGCGACCACGCGAGAGACCACGTCGGCCACGCCCACCGCAAACTCAAACCGCCTGCCTTTCGCCCAAAGCTGGGAGAAGAACGGCAGCGAGGCAGTACCGGCAGCCTGCGCAAGCATGCTCATGGGGGCAGAGAAAAGTTGTTTGGCGTTGTTCAGGCGGGTAATGTCGCCCACGGTCCCCGAGGCGTAATAGCTCGAGAAGTACTGATCGAGAAAAGGCAGCCCGAAGCCGAGCATGAGCGGCAGGGTCATGTTGAACCAGATCCGCAGTCCCGGATGGTGAAGGTCGATGCCCCAACGGTAGTGCACATCGTTGCGCGCCGCGCCCCATGCGTTCAGAGCAAAGGCGCCCAGCAGGAAACCCGCCGTCGCACCGATGGCCAGTCCGGAGACTCCCAGGTAGCCCAGAAATATTCCACCCGCAATGATGCAGAGGTTATAAACGACCGGCTGCAGCGCCTGGTACATAAACTGTTTGCGCACCAGCAGCGTTGCGCCTATCACACTCCCCGCAAATAGAAATATCTGCGCCGGCAGCAGGATCCGCGTCATGTGCGTGCAAAGAGCCACCTGCTCCGGGGTGAAGCCTTTGTTGGTGAAGTGGATGAATGGACCGGCGAGAAACATCAGCACGATGGAGGCAGCGGTCAGCACCAGCACCATCAGGTTCAGCACGGTAAAAAGCAGCCGCTCCCCTTCAGCCTCTTTCCCGCCTTCGCGATAGCGGTTGAGGATGGCGACAAATGTAATGGCGACAGCGCCGCCAACCAGAAAGTTGTTCATCAGGTCGGGCAGGCGAAAGGCCGCTACGTAGGCATCCGTCTGCGAACCCGCGCCAAATCGCCACGCGATGAATTTGCCGCGGCCCAGGCCGATGACGCTGGACAGCAATGAAGAACCCGCCAGCAGAATGGAGGCCGTATAGGCGCTGTGCGCGTGCGAAGGGCGCAGCACTCCCAGCGCTCGCGCCCATCGCGAACGCTGACGCTCTGTCTTCAAGTCCCCGGATTTCAGGTCCAGGTTGGATTGAGTTGGCTGCGATCTGTCCACTGCTCAAGATTCTACCGGCCCGAACGTCTTCTACCTTTCATGGCGTGCGGAATCGAAGCACTGGGAAGCTAAGAAAGCAATGACCGATCGATCCCCTCTCGCGTAAGCTGTCCGCAGGAGGCACTGCGTGCAGCGGACTTTTGGATTAGTCTTTTGTGTGATTGTTGCGGCGGGCGGGTTTGCGCAGACCATTCATGGACGGGAAGGCATTACGCTTCCCGCCCCGCCCGCAGTCCAGTCCACCCCGGTCGTCGACGACTACATCGGGACAAAGATCCTTGACAGCTATCGCTGGCTCGAGGACTCCACCAGCACTGAGACGCGAGCATTTATCGACGCCGAGAACGCATACACTGCGCGATACTTCAAACAGGCGCGCATACGGCCCGACGTGGTGGAAGACCTGGACGCGCTGGAGAACGTCTCGGCGGCAGGCACACCCATTCAGCGCGGAGACAGCTACTTCTTCAGAAAACGGCTGGCCGGCGAACAACAGTTCTCAATTTATGTGCGCCGCGGGTGGACGGGCACAGCGACTCCGGGGAACAAGACTTCAGGCAACAAGACTCCAGTTGCCGCCAAGCCGGATGAGCGCCTCGTTGACCCGGCAAAGCTAAGCCGCGATCCAGACACGTCGGTCTACATTGCCGATGTTTCCCGGGATGGCGCGCTGGTGGCGTATGCGGTCCAGCAGGGCGGCGCCGATGAATCCGAAATTCACGTGTTCAATGTGAAGACTGGCAAAACGCTCGAAGATGAGTTGCCCGCGGCCCGGTATTTCAGCGTCACCTTTGCACCGGATGGGACCAGCCTGTATTACGCACGCAACGACAAGAAAGGAACACTGCTCTACCAGCACGCACTGGGGACGCGCAACTTCCGCGACGTGCTGATCTTTGGACGGGAGTTTCGCGGCGAGGAACTGGGTGCGGACGATCTCTTCAACGCCGAAATTACCGACGACGGGCGCTATCTGGTCATTGAAATCGACCGCGGCGTGCCGGCAAGACGAGTGGATATTGTCTACCGCGACCTGACCAGGCCTGGGACCCCTTTCGAGGTGCTGGTGTGGGGACTCGACTCGCGGTTTGAAGCCATCTTTGCCACAGGCGCTTGGTATTTGAAGACCGACTATAAATCGCCCAAGGGACGAATTTTGAGAGCCGATCCGGGGATCATGCCGGACGTGTGGGCGACTATTGTGCCCGAATCGCAGGATGCAATCGACTCCTGGTCGATCGTGGGAGCAAAGATCTACGTGAACCGGCTGAGAGACGTAAAGACAGAGACTACCGCCTATTCTCTTGACGGCAAGCCGGCCGGCACAGTCGACTACGACGCGATAGGCTCGGCATCGAGGTTCAGCGGCCGGACGACCGATCGCTACGCATTTTTCACCTTTGAGTCGTTCATTGCGCCCCCTTTCATCTATCGGCTGGACACGGCGACCGGCAAGCGCGAAGTCTTTTTTCAGCCGAAGATTCCCTTCGATTCCAGCCAATTCGAGTTGAAGCAGGTGTTTTTCAGGTCGAAAGACGGATCCCGGATCTCCATGTTCATCGCCGGCAAAAAAGGGCTGAAGCTGGACGGTACGGAGCGGCTGCTGATGACAGGTTACGGCGGATTCGACGTAAACATGGACCCCTATTGGAGCCAGACCTTTGCGTGGTGGCTCCAGCAGGGCGGCTGGTTTGCGCTTCCCAACCTGCGCGGCGGCGGCGAGTATGGCGAGACCTGGCACGAGCAGGGCATGTTCGAGAAAAAGCAAAACGTGTTCGACGACTTCTTTTCGGCTGCCGAATACCTGATTGCCAACAAATACACGTCGCCGGCACGCTTCGCCATTACAGGCCGATCGAACGGAGGGCTGCTGATGGGCGCATCCATTACCCAACGGCCGGAGCTATTCTCGGCAGTCTGGTGCGGCTATCCGCTGCTGGACATGCTGCGCTATCAGAAGTTCAAGGTTGGCTCCTACTGGACGACGGAATACGGCTCATCGGAAAACGAAAAGCAATTTCCTTACCTGCTCAAGTACTCGCCTTACCAAAACGTCAAGTCCGGCACGGCCTACCCGGCGGTGCTGTTCTTCACCGGCGACAGCGATACACGCGTAGACCCGCTGCATGCGCGCAAAATGACGGCCCTGATGCAGTCGGCCTCATCCAGTGGCAGGCCGATCCTGTTGCATTACAGCCTCTCCGGTGGCCACTCAGCCGGGGTCAGTGTCGACCAGCAGATTCAGGACGATGCCGATCAACTCACCTTCCTGTGGACTGAAACAGGGAAGGCGGGAGCGCGCAAGCAGGGTTCCGACAGTCACTGAACAGGTACTCAGGTACTCCGCCCTGGCGTAACCTCATGCCGGCGCCACTCCGTTCCGATAAGGAATATGCGGGACTCAAGGTACAGATCCTCAAGGGCAGCGTCACTCCCCGGTCACCGCGAGAATCACCTGCGGATTTGGCCTGGGAGTCATATGCAGCCCTTTTGAAAGCTGCATGGCTCGCGCAGGCGCGTAGTCGCTGGGACAAGTAGATTCGGAGTAATCGGAGACACGCCTCCGCAGCTGGGGTTGTGAGCTTGGAGTAAAGATGCAACAGGCGGAGCTGGAGACCAACAGAGTCGATCAGGAGCACGAAGCCGTCCGGCTGGCTGCCCTGAAGGCGGCTGGGATTCTCGATACTCCGCCGGAACCCAGCTACGACGCCATTACCCGGTTGGCTGCCGAGTACTTCGAGGCAGATGCATCCGGGATAGCCTTTGCCGACGAGAGCCGAGTCTGGATCAAGTCCTGTTGGGGCCAGAACATCCGCGAATTACCAAGAAAGAACTCCATTTTTGAGATGGTGGCCGCAGAAAACGGTCCTGTAGTCATCTCGAATTCTTCCATCCAAATCGAAGTCGAGACCCAGGCGCTGATTCTCAGACGGCTCAACGCGGCCATGTTTGCCAGTGCCCCGGTGCGCTCATTCGACGGCAAAATACTGGGAGTTCTGACTGTGTTCTGGCATACGCCGCGACAAGGAATGACCCAGGACGGTCTTCACATGCTGGAAAGTCTTGCGGATATGGTCTCCAGCCAGTTGGAGCTTCGCAGGATGCGCAATGTTTTCGGCGGCCACCGGGTGCGGCGGTCCTGCGTTGCTGCCGGCGCAACCGGGAATTGGCCGACCGGGCCCGACCTCCGCCACGCCCTCGACAAGCGCGAATTTGTGCTGTACTACCAGCCCGAGGTCGATCTTGCCACCCGCAAAATTGTCGGCGTTGAGGCGCTGATCCGCTGGGTCCACCCCGAAAGGGGGCTTGTTCCTCCCATGGATTTTATTTCGCTGGCCGAAGAGAATGGGCTGATCCTGCCCATCGGCGACTGGGGACTGACCGAGGCTTGCACCCAAATCCAGAAGTGGTGCAGGGAAGATCCCCGAAATGGATCGCTGCGTGTCGGCGTCAACCTGTCCGCCCGCCAGTTTTCCCGTGTCGGGCTGGCAGACCACGTCGAGGCACTGCTCATTCAATTCGGCATCTCCAGCCGCCAGCTCGGCCTCGAAATGACCGAGTCAAGCCTCATTCCCAACATGCGCATCGCCATGGACGTGCTCGGCAGCCTGCGCAGGCTAGGCGTTTCACTGCTCATGGACGACTTCGGCACCGGCTACAGTTCGCTGAACAACCTGCACTCTTTCCCGTTCGATGTACTCAAGATCGACCGCTCGTTTGTGGATCGCATGACCGAAGGCGACCAGCCGCTCCAGATTGTGCGCACCATCATTGAACTCGCTCGAGTCATGGGCATGGATGTGGTTGCGGAGGGCATCGAGACCCGCGAACAGTACCGGCTGCTGCTCCAACTGGGCTGCCGCTTCGGCCAGGGTTTCCTTTTTGCCCGCCCCCTGAGCGCAGAGGCCGTAACCGAACTGCTGCGCCTTCCCGGACGCATTCTCCCCGATCCCGAAACACGCGAGTTCTGCGGCATCTGACAACCGGGCGGTTTGCAGGGATATTGCAACGCGCAGTTTCATTTTGAAATCCGCTACTCGCAATTCCTTATACAGAACGGCCAAACATGCCAAATGGGAGATTTCCCACACTTCTCACTGGCCATCGGGCTATGCTCCAAGGCATGCAACAACCAGCCGCTCCCGTGCCCTCACCCAACTCCGCGAGCTTTGCCGGTTTGCTGGCCTCGCTTACCGCGCCCGCGCGGAAGCGAGCGGCTGTCTGGAGCGACGAGGACCTGGCGGATGACTTTGCGACCATCAGTTACGAGAGCGCTTTGCGAACCCATACGCGCCACCGCGTCCCTGATCCCGCCGGACATGCGCCCATCCAGACCGCAACCCCTGCAGCCCGCATCCGCGATGCATCCCAGGGTGTGGCATCTCCGGTGGCTGAAGCTGCAATCCCGCCGCAGGCTCCCTCAACCTTTGCCGACGCCGGCTCCGAGGTCCCTCACAATGAGTCCACAGCGCTCGATCGGAATCTGAAATGCTCCAGCATAACCATTCGGCTCAGCAAAACGGAATGCGAGCAACTGCGCAAACGTGCCGCGGAAGCCGGGCTCACCTTGTCGGCTTACCTGCGCTCCTGTACCTTTGAGGCCGAAGCTCTGCGGGCGCAAGTCAAGGAAGCTTTGGCGGAACTACGGTTGGCCGGCTCCAGAGGGGAACGGTCCAGTTCTCCGCAACCCAGGCGATCCTGGCTATTGGGGATCATGCGAATCGTTCTACCGTGGCACGCCGGCCAGCGCAGCGCCCCAGCTTGAATCAGGCTGCATCTACTCCACCTCCAGCACCAGGCACTTCAGGTACTCGGTCTCAGGCAGGTTCAACACCACGGGGTGGTCTGGAGCGGCGCCGCGGCGCTCCAGCAGCCGAACCCGGCGCCCAGCATCGGCCGCCGCCGATGCCACACTGCCTTCAAGATCTGCCCAGCTCACATGGTGTGAGCACGAACAGGTCACCAGCAGGCCGCCGGGGCGCACCATCCGCAGCGCACGCAGGTTCAGTTCCTTGTAGCCGCGCAAGGCGCCTTCCACGGCGCGCTTCGTCTT
>Ga0182030_10027216_pt1 | contig 10297 bp, 8 predicted proteins | sample 812S3MmetaG_FD_121299 | JGI IMG/M metagenome (GOLD analysis project Ga0182030, IMG submission 121299) | Permafrost microbial communities from Stordalen Mire, Sweden - 812S3M metaG (Illumina Assembly) | ecosystem: Environmental > Terrestrial > Soil > Wetlands > Permafrost | place: Sweden... | reverse complement strand
GGCCGGGGTGTTCCAGTCGAGGACCTCCCACTGCAAGCGGGGGCAATTGTTCTCGACGGCGATGGCGGCCACCCGCCGCAGCAGCGCCTTGCCGATGCCCAGGCCGCGAAACTCCGGCTGCACGAACAGGTCTTCGAGATAGAGCCCCGGCCGCCCGGTCCAAGTGGAGTAGTTGAAGAAGTAGAAGGCAAAACCGGCGGGCTGGCCGCCGCGCTCGGCGATGAGGCAGAAGTAGTATGGATTGGGCCCAAAGCCGTCGCGGAGCAGGTCGGCTTCGGTCGCGGTCACGGCGTCGGGCTCGCGCTCGTAGGCGGCCAGGCCGCGGATGAAATCCAGGATCTGCGCAACGTCGGCAGGGGTGGCGGCGCGGATGGTGGTGGCTTTGCTTTCATTGGCCATGCCTCCATTCTAGGCTGTGATCCAGGCCACACGCAGACTGCCGCAGGGCCGCTACCATGAAACCATCGCGACGGCCTATTGCTGCACCTCGTTTCTGCGTCCGGGATTGAACGGCGGCAGCAACCCCAGGCGAGCGGCGGCCATCGATGCAGAGGCGAAGCAGAAGGAAGTTGACGTACCGGAAAACAGGCACAAGCGGCGCCGGCAAATGCACATCGTGCGCCGCGCTCTTGTGTTGAGCGGTCCATTGGATTTACCTTGAGTCCTGCTGAGGCAACCGGCCGCGCCGCACTTTGAAGCGGACGGAGCCTGATTCAGGACGCTTTTGGGGTCGGCTTTCACTCTTCTCCGCTGTAATCTGCAGCGGCGATTTCAGTACACGGGCCGCGTACCGGGGCACCGCATCGAACAAGCCTCGATGCGTGTTTCATTGATGGGACTTTGTTGAAATGGGATTTTTGAGCGCGCGGAGTGCTTGGCTCCGGCAGCTCCCAAGGAGAAGAACATGAAACGGAACCTTTCATTTTGGCCGGGCGTTCTGGCTGCCGCCGGTCTGGTGGCATTCGCCCTTTCGCCCGTTGTTGCCCAGACGCCCAGCGGCCTCAAGGGGAAAATCCACGGCCACGTCACCAACCCTGTGGGAACATCGCAGAACGTGGGCTCGGTGAGCCTGTCCACCGACGGCGGCCGCACCTCAATTGCCACCTTCCCGGTTGACTCGAACGGCGACTACAAGGGCGAAGCGCCCGAAGGCACATACACCGTCGTCTTCCGTCAGCCCGACACGCCGCCCGACAAGATGGTGGACTCGTTTGAAAACGTGAAGCTCGCGCCCGGCACTGACGTGGTGCAGGACATCGACATGTCGCGCCAGGCCTTCATCGACAAGCTGCCGCCGGAGACGAAGAAGCAACTCGAAGACCTGAAGGCGCACAACTCCCAGGCCCTGAAGGCCAATGAGGTGATCAAGACCCTCAACGCCGACCTGAAGACTTCGACGCAGGACATCAAAGACGCCGACGGTGCCCGCGCCGCAGCCGTGCAGCAACTAGGCGCCTCCGCCGCCAAGGCGGACATCGACGCCAAGGAAGCGGAGATCAAGAAGGGCAAGTACACCGAGATCCAGACGCTGATGCTCAAAGACACGACGGCCAAGCCGGACGCCTCCATCCTGTGGGCGCAACTGGGGCAGGCGCAGGCAGGCCTGAAGGAGTGGGACGACGCCGCGGCCAGCTTCAAGAAGACTCTTGATCTGGAAAGCGCGGCCAAGCAGCCGAAGCCGCAGATCCAGGGCCTGGCCGACAGCGGCCTGGGCGAGGTATACGCCCGCACCAGCAAGGTGCAGGAAGCCAAGGACGCCTACGACGCGGCAGCCAAGATCAATCCGACGCTGGCCGGCTTCTACTACAAAAACGAGGCGGTCATCTTCTTCCAGTCCAACCAGCCGGACGCCCAGGTGGCGGCTGCCGACCAGGCGATCGCAGCAACCCCTGACGTGGCACTGCTCTATTACCTCAAAGGCAACGGGCTGGTCGGCAAGACGGCCGAGGACCCCAAGACACATGCGCTGGTTGCGCCGCCGGGATGCATGGAGGCATACCAGAAATATCTGGAGCTGGATCCAACTGGCCCCTATGCGACTGACGTCAAAAGCATCCTGTCGAGTTTCGGACAGAAAGTCGACAACAGCTACAAGGCTCCCAAGAAGAAGTAGCGCTGCGGTTCGGGCGTGCAAAGGGCATTCGCTGCGGCGGATGCCTTTTGTGTTTGGTACAAGTCTCAAGGCGAGCGCCCGAATCCTTAGGTGCTTTGTATCAGGGCATGACTTCAGTCATGCCGAAAACGCCGCAAAATCTACGCGGGCTTTAGCCCCCGAGGGATGTTTCATCGAGCTTTCTGGACCGGCAAACGAACTTCTCCGCAAAATGTCGAGGCCGGTGCCCATCCAGTTTTCCTGGAAGCTGTCCAGACCGGCTGTCCTGCGGGCGTCCGCGCCCACAGCCTCCAGCCACTACAATCCATTCCATGAGTTCTGCCCTACCCAGCTATGAGCAGGCCGCGGCTGTGGTTGCCGCCATCGCCGCTCGGATTTTGCAATCCCGCCCTGCTGCTACCGAGACGGTAACACTGGCTGACGCATCCGGCCGCGTGCTGGCCAGCGCCCTCGCCGCCGATCGCGACCAGCCGCCTTTCGCCCGCTCCACGCGCGATGGCTTTGCCTGCCGCGCCGCCGAGGCGTCCTCGCATGAATTCCTGAACCTTGCCGGAGCCACCCGTGCAGGTGAAGCTGCTGGTGGGCCGCTGCCGCCGCACGCCGCGTGGGAGATCATGACCGGCGCTCCTGTCCCGGCAGGGGCTGACGCCGTGGTGATGGTGGAGCACGTGGATGTAGTTGGCCAGCGTGTACGCCTGCTGCCGCCGCGGAAGGCTTCGGCGGGCGACAACATCGTGCCTCAGGGTGCGCAGGCTCGCGCCGGGGACGAACTGCTGGCTGCCGGCGAGCTCATCACCTTTTCCCAGATCGCGCTGGCGGCCGAGTGCGGCGAGGCCATGCTGGAAGTCTTTCGCCGGCCGCGGGTGGCCATCCTTGCCACCGGCGATGAGCTGGTGCCCGTCGAAGCCACTCCCGGTCCGGGCCAGATCCGCAACTCAAACGCGCCCATGCTGGCGGCGCTGGTCCAGGCAGCCGGCGGCGAGCCGTGGGTACTGCCCGCAGCGGCTGACACCGCCGAGTCGCTGGACGCCGCGCTGGCCGAGGCGGCAAGCGCCGATATGCTGCTCATTTCGGGGGGCGTTTCCGCCGGCAAATTCGACCTGGTTGAGCCGGCGCTGAGCCGGATGGGCGCCGAGTTTCACTTCACTGGGGTCCGCATCCAGCCGGGCAAGCCGCTGGTCTTTGGCGAACTGCCGGGCCTCCCCTTCTTCGGCCTGCCGGGCAACCCGGTCTCGTCGGCGGTGACGTTTCTCCTTTTCGGGGCTCCGGTATTGGTGGCGCTGGCCGGCAGAAGCTCGCTCGGGCCGCGCTTTACCCAGGCGCGACTTGCTGCCGATACGGACCGCCGCGCCAAGACCGGGCTCACCCGCTTTCTGCCGGCTTTCTGCACCTTCGGCGCTGCCGGCGCGCTTCCCGAGGTGGCCCTGATCCCATGGCAGGGCTCCGGCGACCTGGCCGCCCTGGCTCGCTCCAACTGCTTCCTGGTGATTCCTGAGGACGCCGCCAGCCTGGCAGCCGGCGAAACCGTCCAAATCCTCCTGCCCTGAAGCGCCGTTCGGCCAACTCGAACCCACCGTGCCCCGTCCTTTTCGCGTACTTTGCGAAATGGGCGGGAAACCTCAACCCTCAGCCCACCGCGATCAGCACCCCGCCTCGACTATCATCACTCCCATGTCAGAACCCGAGAAGCTTTCCCACTTTGACGCAGCCGGCAACGCCTCCATGGTGGACGTCTCCGCCAAGCCGCCCACCCGCCGCACTGCCACCGCTTCAGCCTTTGTGGAGCTCTCAGCGGCCGTACTTGCTGCTCTGCCGGCCAACCCCAAAGGCAATCCGCTGGAGGTGGCAAGGTTCGCCGGCATCCAGGCCGCCAAGCGGACCGCCGACCTGATCCCGATGTGCCATCCGCTCGCGCTTACGCATGTGGACGTGCAGGCCCGGATCACCGATGGAGGTGTAGCCATTACCGCCAGCGTGGCCACCACCGGGCCTACCGGCGTGGAGATGGAAGCGCTGACCGCCGCCGCGATTGCCGCTCTTACCGTCTACGACATGACCAAGGCGCTGGACAAGGGAATTGTGATCCGCAACGTTCAGCTCGAATCCAAAACGGGAGGCAAAGGCGGGACCGGAGGCAAAAGCGGGACAGGTGGCAAGAGTGGTAACTTCCAGCGGGTTGCAGATTAAATGCGTAGACATCTTAAGATGAGAGTCCTCATAATCCTTTGAGCCATCCAATGACGGAGTGGCAGAAAACGCGCAACTTGCTGTAGTGGGTTCGGGTTTATGCCGATATGAGCAGTACGGGGGTCTACCATGACAAACTTTCCCAATTCCGATTTCCCCATCAGCAGCAGCGATTGCGCTGAGATTGAAGCGATCTTCATCGAGCTCGTGCAGGCCCGCGATACCGTGCCCCCCGCAGAGACAGCCACCGGCGAGCCGGCTAACGCGGTGCTGCCCTTCCTCGATCCCTATGGGAATGTGCAGGACCTTCACTCGTAGGCCTGCACCCGTAAGCGAGCCTGGTGAACGGAATTCTCAGCAAGACCGGACCGAATTTTGCCCGCGACGCGTAAATAAAATACGATTCTCCTTCCGTGTGAAGGAGCCTTTTTATGACGCGCTGCGGCTTGAGTTTGCTGGCATTTGGTTTGCTTCTGGTTGAGGGCGCAGTTGCCCAGTCTGTCTCCGTCTACCAGACAACCCCGGACCTTCTCGAAGCGCTCTCCGAGCGCGCCACACTGCACTTCTCCTCGAAAACCGAGACCCAAAACAAAGATTCCGCAGCCGTTGCGCCGATCATCGTGGTCGACGATGCCCAGCGTTTTCAGGAGATTGACGGCTTTGGGGCTTCGCTCACCGACTCCGCCGCCTGGCTCTTTGCCAAAAAGCTGCCGCCCGCGCAGGCCGATGCCGCCTTCAAAACTCTCTTCAGCCGCAACGGCGGGATTGCGCTGGGCATTCTGCGTCAGCCCATTGGATCTTCTGACTTGGCGGTAACTTTCTATTCCTTCGACGACCTTTGCCAGCAGGCGGCCAAGGCTTGCACCACGCCGCCGGGCGTGGCCGATCGGGAGTTGGCTCACTTCTCGCTTGCTCACGACCAGGAGTACATCCTGCCGGAACTGAAAAAGGCGCTGGCGCTCAATCCGGCGCTGCATGTGATGCTGACCCCGTGGAGTCCGCCGGGGTGGATGAAGACGACCGGGTCCATGCTGGGGGTGGGCGCGGACGGCAAGGAGAAATCCATGCTACGCCCCGAGTTTTACCCCGCCTTTGCCGCTTACCTGGCGAAGACCATCCAGGGGTACCAGGCTGCCGGCGTGCCCATCTGGGCGCTCAGCGTCCAGAACGAGCCGCTGGCCGCCCAGACTAACTACAGCGCGATGTACATGGATGGTCGCGAGCAAGCGGATTTCCTCGGCACGGCGTTGGCTCCGGCGCTAGCGGCAGCGGGGCTGAAGCCGAAGGTCATGGCTTACGACCACAACTGGGACCGGCCTGACTATCCGCGCACCGTGCTCAGCGATCCAAAAGCTGGCGCACTGGCGGCCGGCACAGCGTGGCACCACTACGCCGGCGACCCAGCGGTGATGACCAGTTTCCACGAAGAATTTCCGCAGAAGGACGAATGGGTGACAGAGTCGAGCGGCGGGACGTGGCAAAAGGGCCTGAACGTCGATAAGGACAGCAAGGGAAACATCCTGGCCGAGGAAGCGGCAGAGCTGATCGCCGTGATGCGCAACTGGTCGCGCAGCTATGTGCTGTGGGCGCTGGCAACCGACCAGAACCATGGACCTTTCGTAGGCGGCTGCGACACCTGCCGCGGCCTGGTCACCATCGACCTGACCGACCCCGACCACCCCAGCGTGAGGCCAGAGCTCGACTACTATGTGCTCGGGCAGGCCGGCCGGTTTGTGCTGCCGGGCGCGGTGCGCATTGCGTCAGACGAGCCGGCCGGGACGAATCTCAAAGACGTGGCGTTCCGGAATCCGAACGGGACAGTGGTGCTCTACACGCTCAACTCGGGAACAACCAGCCAGAATGTGCGCATCGGCTTCCATGGCAAGACGACGGCTACGACGCTGCCCGCAGGGGCGGTGGCGACGTTCATCTGGAAGCCCTGAGTCGCTGAATCGGAAGCGCAGCGATGGGATTGTGCTTTCCCGTCCTTGCGACGGATAGAAGTTGCAAGGACGGGGCACGGGACTTTATCCCGCACTCTCTGCCTCCTGCTCTAACATCATGGCTGGAGGCGTCCCCCGTTGCCCCGCAAACCTCGCCGCTTCACCCGCACCGGAGAACTCCGGCGCCGGCCGAAGCCCATCTCCAAGCCCATATCCTGGAAGACCCGCCTTATTCTCGCCTCTCTGGCGGCAGTAACCGCCCTGCTGGCCTGGGCTGCCATCGCCCGCAGCCTCGCCCCTGGCTCCAACACCAGCCTCACCCGCTTTGACGCCATCATCGTCCTCGGCACCCCGGCCGACAGCGATGGCAACCCCCAGCCCGACCAGTTGGCCCGCGTCACCGAGGCCGTGCATGAGTACCAGCGCGGCGTCGCGCCCCGCCTCATCCTCACCGGCGGCGCGGCGCACAATCGCTTCGTTGAAGCCCGCGTGATGGCCCGCACTGCCGAGGCTGAAGGAATTCCCGCCTCTGCCATCTTTATCGAGCCTCAGGCCATGGACACCATCCAGAACGCCTGCTACTCCGAGCGCATCACGCAGGCGTACGGCTGGCATTCCGCGGAGATCGTCTCCAGCGCATCCCACCTGCCCCGCGCCGCCCTCATCTTCGGCGCCATGCCCGCCAACCCGCCGCTCGCCTGGAGCACCCATGCCGCCCCGCCCCTCCGGCCCATATCCCCGGCTTACCAGAGTGCCGTCTCCGCCGTCGAAGTACTGAAGACTGCTCGCTACCTGGTTTGGGCGCGATGGGCAGACCGTTGTGCGCCGTAACTCCATCCCCGCCCGGTGCTCACCCACGGGCCCGAATCGGACCCGCCTCCGTTGTCCCTCGTCGGCGCGGTCCTGTAAGCTGGATAAGATGCGTTTCTCAGTAAGATTCTCCGCTTCTGCCACTGTTGTGGCCGCCCTCGCCTTGTTCGCCGGCTTGCTCTCCGGAACCAGCGCCCATGCGCAGGACAACCCTGCGCCCACCGGCGCCCAGCAGCCTCCCACCCAGCCACCGACCCAGGCCCCGCCCTTCCGCCCCGCCGCCAACGGCACGTACATGGTGGTCGATCCGCTGGCCGGCGTCCGCTATGACAACCGCTTCGACGTGTCTGTCGGTCTCGCGTATGACCACATGAAGGCCGGTCCCACGCTGTTGCAGGGCTCCAATCTCGGCGGCCTTGACGTGGAAGGCTCTTACTGGCTTACCAAGCACTGGGGCGTTGAAGCCAGCGGCCGCGGCTACCTGGGAACCAGCGGTGCCGGCGTCAACCACGCAAACACGACTGGCGGCCCCATCAACGGCCCATTTGTGGCGCAGTACTTTGTGGTCGGCGGCGCGGAGTGGCTGGGCCCCCACAACAAGCACGGCGCGCTCATCGCCCATGCCATGGTCGGCGGTGTCTATGGCGACTTCGAGAAAGACCTGCTCGGCAACTCGCCCTCGGTGGTCGATTTCTACAACAACCAGTTCGCGCCTGCCGCCATCATCGGCGGCCACATAGACCTGAACCGTTCCGCCCGCTGGGTCTTCCGCATCACCCCAGACGCCGTCATGACCCACTACGGCATCAATTACCCGCCCAAGACCACGCAGTACGACGTCAACTTCGCCCTCTCCGTCGGCGTCGAGTACAAGTTCAAAAAGAAACGCTAGCCCGCACTAGCCAGCGCCTGCCGCCGTCAAGGCGATAGAGACAAATGCGCTGTCATCCTGAGCGAAGCGTATTTCAGCGGAGTCGAAGGACCCGCTTTGGCTTTTGAGGTGCAACCAGCCCCTCTGCGGCGCAAGCCGCGTCTGCCCCACCGCAGGGGTCCGTGCCCCGTCCTTTCGCCGTTCTTTGGCGAATGGGCGGGAAAGCACCAAACCCTCCCGGCCGTACCAAGGCTTCCTTTCCGGGTGCCGATTCAGACCTGAGGTTTCCCACCCATTTCGCAAAGAACGCGAAAAGGATGGGGCACGGAATTCTTTGGTGTCTCAGCCATCCCCACCCCAGGTAGCCTTTTTGCATCGAACGACCTGTGCCCGCCTCCGCTCCATTCCCCGCAAATAATCCTGCGCAAAACCCCAGGGCTGCCAACTTCATCTCCGTGTGGTATTCTCCACCGTTCAGGGGGCTCCCGGAAAATCGCCGCCTGCAAAGATGCGGTACCGGATAGCGGAACCAAACCCTTCAAGCGGCCGCCCCGCGGCGTAGCAAAAGAAAAAGGCAGGTTCGATCACACAATGAGAGACACACTTGGAGTACTGCTTGCCGGGGGCCAGGGCGAACGCCTCTTCCCCCTCACCCGCGATCGCGCCAAACCCGCAGTCCCCTTTGGCGGCCACTACCGCATCATCGACATCACCCTCTCCAACTGCATCAACTCCGGCCTGCGCAAGACCTACATCCTCACCCAGTACAAGGCGCTCTCGCTCAACCGACACATCCGCGAAGGCTGGACCAGCATTGTCGCCCAGGAACTGGGCGAGTTTTTCGAGATCCTGCCCCCCATGCAGCGCACCGGCTCCGCCTGGTACATGGGCACTGCGGACGCGGTCTACCAGAACATCTACTCCATCGGCAGTGAGCAGCCCAAGCACATGATCATCCTCTCGGGCGACCACATCTACAAGATGGACTACAGCCGCATGCTCGCCTACCACAAGGAGAAGGGCGCCGAAGTCACCCTGGCCACGCTCCCCATCTCGCCCGACGAGGTGAAGCAATTCGGCGTCGTCGAAGTCGGCAAGAACGGCGAAGTCCTCGGCTTCCAGGAGAAGGTGGCCACCACCACCTTTCGCTCGCCCGTCAATCCCAACGCCGTAGACGCGTCCATGGGCATTTACATCTTCAATACCGAGGTTCTGCTCAAGGCCCTCATCGCCGACGCCGAAGACCCCAACTCCAAGCACGACTTCGGCCACAACATCCTGCCCAACCTCCTCGGCGAAAAGAAGATGATGGCCTACAGCTTCGTCGACGAGAACAAGCAGCAGGCCCTCTACTGGCGCGACGTCGGCACCCTCGACGCCTACTACGACGCCAACATGGACCTCTGCTCCGTCTCGCCCACCTTCAACCTCTACGACAAGACCTGGCCCATCCGCACCCGCGTCCGCCAGTACCCGCCCGCCAAGTTCGTCTTCGGCGAGCCCGGCCGTACCGGCATGGCCGTCAACTCCGTCATCACCGCCGGCGTCATCATCTCCGGCGCCTCGGTGTCGAACTCCGTCCTCTCGCAGGACGTCCGCGTCAACTCTTATTCAGACGTCGACGCCAGCATCATCTTTTCCCACGTTAATATTGGGCGCCACTGCCGCATAAGGCGAGCCATCATCGACCGCGACGTCCACATCCCAGAAGGCACCGTCATTGGCTACGACCCGGTAGAAGACAAGCGCCGCTACTTCGTCACGCCCTCAGGCCTGACCATCGTCACCCGCGACGCCTCCCTCTTCGAGAACCCCGTAGACCCGGAGTTCCTGCAGCGCTACTAAGACGTTGTTTCGAAGGTCAATCAACAAGCACTGTCATCCTGAGCGACCGCAGCGCAGCGAAGGAAGCCGAAGGATCTGCGGTTGCTCTTCGTACTTTGACCGCCTCGACGCGCCGTGTGCCCGGGTCTCACCTCTGAGACCTGGGAGGACCGAACTCCCGCCTGAGATGCCATGCCTTACACTCAAACCACATGCTCAACCAGGGCTATGCTTACACCACCATCATCAGCAGCAAATACCATGGGCAAACCCTGCTCTCGCACCTGGCAAGCCTCTATCCCCACTCCACCCCGCAGGCCTGGCAACAAAAACTGAACAACGGCGAAGTCACCCTCAACGGCGTCACCGCCGCCGCAACTGAATCGGTCGCTTCAGGCCAAACCCTTGTCTGGAACCGTCCGCCGTGGATCGAACCAGACGCCCCTCAGCACTTCGAAGTCCTGTTTAATGACCCCCATCTGTTGGCCGTCAACAAACCCAGCGGGCTGCCCACCCTCCCCGGCGGCGGCTTCATGGAAAACACCCTCC
>Ga0182030_10027215_pt1 | contig 10298 bp, 10 predicted proteins | sample 812S3MmetaG_FD_121299 | JGI IMG/M metagenome (GOLD analysis project Ga0182030, IMG submission 121299) | Permafrost microbial communities from Stordalen Mire, Sweden - 812S3M metaG (Illumina Assembly) | ecosystem: Environmental > Terrestrial > Soil > Wetlands > Permafrost | place: Sweden... | reverse complement strand
TAAACATTGAAATTTTAAGTTTCAAATATAAAACATTTATTTTATATTTGACTGATTATCATAGTATTTGAAAAATTTCCTTTCAAATCAATAATAATCATAGAGGTCTCTGGCGAACTTTGTAACTTTCAACAGAAGCCCTATTAATAAAGACTTTCAAAGTACGGTTTTTGTTTTTTGGATAACATTTTGGATAACATTTCCTTATTTAGACTTGAGATTAAAATAAAACGTTAATAATAATGAGGCTATTGCTATTATAATTGCAATAATGCCATAATTTCGATTAAATTTTGATGTTTTAATATTTTCCTGTAATAAATCATACTCTGATTTTTCTTTATAAAAAGCCTTCATATTCTTTCTTAAATCTTCCTCATCTTTACCATGTATTTTTGATTCATCAAACATCTTCATACTAAACTTTTTCATATTTTTTTTATTTTTTCAAATGCCATTCCAACTCCAAGAGCAAAATGTTTCCACATTAATTCACTTTGTTTATTACGTATACTCTCAAATTCCTTTTTTGATAAAGGAGATTTTAATTCTTTATATTCCTTAATAAATCTACTATTTACAATATCATAATCTATCGAAACTAATCCTTTCCCTTTTACTGCATTTCCCATTATTTCTTCATTTAAATTTTCAATTTCAGTTATTAATTTCCCTAATGAATCATCATCACTGAAAAAAGAGGAAACAGGAACATTTAAAAAATTTGAAATATTAAATAAAAATTCTACTGAAAGAACTGAACGTTCATTTAAAATATTATAAACAGTAGGTCGAGACAAATTTAATGCTTTTGCAATTTCTGAAATACTTTTACCCTTAGATTTAATTAAACTCTTAATTTTCAAAACTATAGATTCCATAAAAATTTTATATATAAATTTTGTAAATGTAAAATTTATTACTAAATTTGCATTATATTTTACACTTTAATAAGTGTATTTTGTTTACACTGTAAATATATATAAAATAATTGTAAAAATATGGATAATAAATTAAAAAGACCAAAAAACCCTGTAATTACCAAAAGAGATAATGACATTAAAGACAAGTATCAGCAAATGAAACAACAATATAACGCAAAGTATATTATCTCACAATTATCCAATAAAACTGGATTAACTCAATCAACAATTAAAAATATAATTTATAGATAAACCTATGGAATCATCAGAACTAAAACAATTGGTTAAAGAAGCAATCCGGGAAGTTGAAAAAGAAAACAATCAGGATAAATTGTATTCCTGTACAGAAGTTGCTAAGAGGCTTGGGATAGCTTACAACACAGTTAGAAAATTAATTAATGTAGGTAAATTAAAAGCCACTAAAGACGGTAGATATGTAACTGAAAGAGCAATAAATGATTATTTACGGACAGTCTGAAAGCTGTAAACATTGAAGAAAACCCTGATCTGGACAATCAGGGTTTGGTTTTTAAAAAAACTTATTATAAATATAAAGTTATGGACAAAGATAAAAAATCTTATCTTGAAAAGAGGCTAACTGAATTAGAAATACAAGATTCAGATAATAAAATTACTATTCAGCGAGAAGAAATGTTTAATACAGTTTCTTTTTTTTGTTCAGATGAAAACGACAATATTAGAATAAATTATTTCAGTTTATTCAATACTCCTGAATTGTATCAGAAGAAAAATAAATATGTTGAGTTCTTCAGAACTCGGTTAAACCCTGTCAATATTATAAATGATGCGAAATATTTAAGCCCGAATGGTTCTGATAGTCGTTTTTTCTTTCCTAAATTAATAATTGAAGCATTTAAAAATAAAACTGCAATAAATACTTTAATAGTTACAGAAGGCGAATTTAAAGCATTTAAAGCCTGTTTACATGATATATATTGCGTGGGTATTGCAGGTATTCATAATTTTAAAGACAAGGAAACAAAAGACTTGCCAGATGATTTTAAATTACTTGTAAAAACTTGTAAAATAAGGAATATTATTTTTTTAACTGATGCAGATAGCATGTCAGAAAATCAAGTAAAAAAGGCATTACTTAATAATAAAGACCAGTTTACACGCTTATATAGTTTTTATTGTGCGATTAAAAAATTTCGTGAATTATGTAAAGAATTTTCGGAAACTGATTTATATTTTTCACATATAAAAGCCAATTTTGAGGATAAAGGAAAAGGTTTAGATGACCTTATGGTATTATATAAGGGAAAAGAAAACGAAATTAAAAAAGATATAGAAAAACTTGAAAAATCAAGGGACTATTTCCAAACCTTAAACATAACGGATAACTCATTAAATAAATTATATCAATATTTCTTACTTCAATTAGATTCTAAAGGATTTCCAAAGGATTTTTTCAATAGGTTTGAATCAGTGTTGGAAGAAAATGAATTTAATTATAATAAAATAAAATATCAAAAAATAGATGGGAGACTTCAAATAATACATCATCCTGAATCTTCTAATTATATTAGGGTTGGCAATGATTATTATTTGAAAGGTTATACAATTTCATCAAAGAAAGAAAAAATACCGGAACTTAAATTATGGAAAATATCTTTGATAAAACAGGATTATTATCATGTTAGGAATTTTATTAATATGATTCCAAAGTATATTTCATTTACTAATGTTCCCGATAATACTGAAAATTATCTAAATGTTATTGAGGGTTGTTATAATTTATATGAAAAAATTAAAGATAATCCGATTGAAGGAAACTGTGAAAAAACATTAGATTTCTTAAAAGGAATTTTTCAGGACAAAATTATAATGGCTCTTGATTATTTAAGTATTTTATATAAAATTCCTACACAAAATTTACCTGTAATTTGTCTTGTATCAAAAGAACAAAAAACTGGGAAAACAACCTTTTTAAAATGGCTATGTGCAATATATGGTAATAATGCTATAATTCTTGGTAATGAAGACTTTTCTGGAAATTTTAATTCACATTATGCAAGTAAATTAATAATAGGAATTGACGAAAGTTTTATTGAGAAGCGATTAATAAAAGAGAAAATCAAAAGACTTACAACTGATAATAGAATAAATCTTGAAGCTAAGGGCAAAGATATTGTTAGAATGGATTTCATTGGGAAATTTATATTATGTTCTAATAACGAGGATAATTTTATTAATATGGATGATTCTGATAATAGATTTTTCGTTGTTAAGTTAAATAAAATTGAAAAAGAAAATCCATTTCTACTGGATGAAATAAATAATGAAATTGCGGCTTTTCTTCATTTTATAAAAACACGTAGAATAGAAAATGAATTTAAAAGCCGATTATGGTTTTCACCAGAAGTTTATAGAACTGCTGCGCTTGAAAATATTATAAAACATTCCAGGTCAAAAGTAGAAAAGGAACTTATATATTGGTTTAATGATATATTTTCATATATTGAGGAAAATGAAATAAATGTAACTCCAAAATTATTAGCAAAACAAATAGAATCAAGTATGAGAGGGTATCCAATGTCCTTAAAAACAGAAATTGAAAATATTCTTAAGAAAAATTGGAATCTTTCGCATATCGGTAAAAACGGCAGATTTAGATTCCCAACATTGGAAAAATCTTTTAAATCCAATAATGAATATGAATATGAAATACGTTGGGAAAATGATAATGGTAAATATTACTCAGTTACAAGAAAATTAATTGATAATTTAGATTAAAATTTTTAATTTTTAAAAATGTAGTAACAAAGTAACAATAATGCTTAAACCAATGACTGGTATAGGTTACTTTAAAGTTACTTTCTTGTTACTTAATTTAAGAGTAACAAAATAACTAAATAGAAACAACATAAATATTTGAATATCTGTATTTTATTTTGTTACTGATACTGTTACTGGAAAAATGAATTTTAAATAATTTAATTAAAAAACAAATGTTATGGAAAAGAAATGTTTAAACTGTGGAGAAATTTTTATTTTAAAAAGGATTGATCGAAAATACTGTAGTAATTCTTGTAAAACTAAAGCATATAATAAACGAGAGAATAATATTATAAGATTAAATACAGTATTTTATTTCGTTTTAATTTTAGTTTTATTGTATTCTGCTAATGCCTATAGAATTTATTTACGTAATTTAAAAGTAAATTACAATAAGTAAATTTAAAATGAAAAATATAAAAATAATTTCTGATTAAAAGTAAATTAAACATAGATTACGTTCTTTTACCCATCATTTACATAAAACATACATGTAATTTACGGATAATTAGCTGACAAATTATTTTTAAAACACTAAAAATATTTTTTAAAATTTAAAGTTATGATTTAATTTTGATTTAAAAACATCATAACTAATTGGATATAACTATCATATCTTCTTTTAAATAATAAATTTAATTTAATTGGATATTATAAATAGATAAAAGTTTATCGTAAATTTATTTTTTTACCGTAAATAAAAAAAATCACTACTGACCGACTAAAAAATTAAAAATAGGGGTTACTCCCAGTAGGTTTCGCCCCAATGTTGTATGTTTGTTTTTGCACAACAATAACAACAACATGAACAAAGATAACGAAATTAAATTAGTCGGACAGCCGATTTTCAGTCAAATAGTAAGACTAATAGAACGTATTGATTTAAAAGGTATTATTAACAAACATAACACAAACTATTACTATAAAGCTTTTGACGGTAAAACACATCTGATTACCCTGCTATTTGGGATATTGAGTCGCTGTGATTCTATAACAGAGATTTGCGAGGGACTTCGGGCGATGGGCGGGAAATTGAATCAGATAGGCTTAACAAAGTCTCCAGCCAAAAGTACAGTGAGTGATGGGATGCGAAACAGAGACAATAGGTTCTTTGAAGAAATATATTTTAGCCTGGTAAAGCATTATCAGAGTTTTTTGTCGGACAGCCGAACTTTTGGATTGACATTTAAGGAGGTACTATTGATCGATTCAACAACCATAAGGCTATTCAGCGATGTACTAAAAGGAGTAGGTCGGGATCCAATGAATGATGGAAAAAAGAAGGGTGGACTTAAAGTACATATGTTGATAGATGCAGTGCAGTCCATTGGAAAGTTTATCAAGATAACAGAAGCAAGGGTACACGATAAGAACTTTTTAGAGGGGTTAATACTTGCACCCTATAGCATGTTGGTGTTTGATAAAGCATACAATCATTATTGCCAGTTTGCAAAATGGAGTGGCAAACACATTTATTTTGTTACCCGATTAAAAGATAATGCTGTATACACTGTTCAACAATTGTTATTCAAACAAAAAAAGGAACGCAATAAAGCAATGGTATTGCGAGAAGAAATAATAGAAATAATATATGATGATGAAAATGCAATTGGGAAAAAGACAGGATATAAGAGGAGACTATGGTTAAAGAAAGTCTGTTACCAGGATGAAAAAAACCGTTATTATGAATTTTTATCAAACAGTATGAAATCGACAGCCGAAGAAATTGCATTTCTATACAAGAAGCGTTGGGCAATTGAATTACTGTTTAAGAAAATGAAACAGAATTTTCAATTACATTATTTTTATGGGGAAAATGAGAATGCAATACGGACGCAGGTATGGTGTACATTGATTGCACAATTAATGTTAACGGTAATACAAAAAATAGCAGATACGAAAAAAGCATTTTCAGTAATAGCAACATTGATACGAATAAATTTGATAAGCTTGCTGGATTTATATGAATTGCTTCGAAGTACAAATCGGTATTATTTAAAACAGAGAGGTTCTCCTGGTTTATATGGACAATTAAGTTTAAATTTGTAATAGAGGTCGCTTTTAAAATTAAAAATATAAACATTGATTATCAGACAGATAATCGGTTTAAAATACAAATTTTAGGTTTAGTCGGAAGATAGTGAAAAAAAATATAAAAATTAAATCTAAATAATAAATATTATTTGATTAATTTAGTCAAATATTTTACAACAAGATGTAATTAAATTGAAAATATAAAATTAGCGTTAGCTATTTTCTTTTTACGGGAAACTGGTAATTTTTTGAGTACAGGAAAATAAGCGAAACGCTCACGTCAAAGGCGTGAGCTTTCCTTATTTGTACTCAGGCTATACCAGTAGTTCCGTAATAAATAATGGCTAAAGGCTCACGCTGATTTTTTATAATAGCCTTATAGAGCCTGTGAGGTAATAAATAAATAAATTATTTTATGAAAAAATTAATACTTATTTCACTTGTTGTGTTATTCACAAATTGCTTAAACGCCCAATGGCAGAATATTTCAACAGGAATACCGCCATCAAAATTTGGAAGTACATCTATAAGGGCATTAGCAATAAGCGGAAACAATATTTTTGCAGCAACTCAGGATAGTGGTGTGTTTATATCTTCAAATCAGGGTAGCAGTTGGAAGGCGATCAATTCTGGATTAGGAGAATCTTCATTTTCAAGTAATCCTGTTACTTCATTAGCAGTGAGCGGGGACACTCTTTTTGCTGGAACTAATAATGGTCATGTATATTTGTCAACAAATAATGGAAACATTTGGACTTCTGTGAAATCTGGCTTAATTAATGTAAATACATTAGCCATGATTAAAGACACTATTTTAGTTGGTTCTGAGGGATTATATGTCTCACCAAATGATGGCTCAACATGGGCTTATGTAACTACTGGTTTGCCCTTAAATACTCCTTATAATTCTATAGTAAGTTTTGCCATAAGCGGAAAGAATATTCTTGCAGGTTTTGGCAATGATGGTGTATATCTGTCTTCAAATAACGGAAGTACTTGGACTTCTTTGAATTCAGGATTAGCAGATACAGCAATAAGTGCATTAGTTATAAGCGGAAGTAACATTTTTGCGGGAACTGGCAATGGCAATGGTGTTTATATGTCCGTAAATAATGGAAGTAGTTGGAAGGCTATAAATACTGGGTTGCCAACAAATTCAACAGTAAACGTATTAGGAACAAACGGAAATAACATCTTTGCTGGAATTTCGGGTAACGGTGTATATATGACTTCAAATAATGGAAATAGTTGGAAAGCTATGAATACTGGGTTGCCGACAAAAACTAATGTAATGTCTATTGCTTTTGACAATACCTATGCATATATAGGAACATCAGCAGACAGTGTATATAGACAACTTTTAACAGAATTTACTGGAATAGAATCTGAACAAAATAGTTTTTATTTTGATATATATCCAAATCCAACTACAGATGTATTTTATATAGATTGTGGTAATAATTTTAACGGATATAAAGTAAGAATAACAAACATTTTATATCAAACAATTTTCAATTTTCCAATTAGTTCACAAATAACCTCAATTAATCTTAAAACATTGACTGGTTATGGTATTTACTTTGTTACTCTGTTTGATGCAAACAACAATAATATTGCGACAAAAAAAATTATTCTAAAATAATTAGCGTCTTAATTAACGACAAGGCGTAATTAAATTTGTGCCTTGTCGTTAATCCATAAAATTTGCAATAAGTTCAAATTGCTGTAACTTTCAAACGCAAATTACTTTTAAAAAAGTTAATCAATTTGAAAATAAATATTATTTTTGAAATAAAATCAATTTTATGAAAAAAATATTCGTATCTGTTTTATTATTTTTATTCATCAGTCTAATTCAATCATGTAATAATTCAACACCAAAACCTACCAGACAAGAACCATATACAGTAATTGAAAAGCAGGAAATAACATTAACTTATTTGATTCAGGATAAGGAACTTTATTATAATCGTGTTGGTGGTGCGATTTTACTCAATGAAAATCCAAAATTTTGCGTTTATTGCACAGTTACTAATACCAGTGATTATAGCGGAGTTTTCAAACTTTACGCTAAAATATCTTCACAGGGTAATACAATTGAGTTTAATAAAGAAGAATTCATTAAATCCGGTGAATCAAAGAAACTTTACCAAGAAAAAGAAATCAATCCATATAGTTTTGAGACTAATGTAACTGTTGATTCTTGGGGCATTATAGCACCAAAAAAAATAATAGATGTTCCAGTAACCAAATACAGAACTGTAGAAGATAATAATTAATTTTTTAAAATTATGAAGAATATATACCCTATTTGCCTTGCTGATAGTTATTGCAATTAATGCCCAAAATAAATAGAGAATTCAATTTAGGCAATTATTCTGTATGATATTATTTTTCAGATTATAAATTCAAACTATTCCATTTATTCATTTCCCGAATCTTAACAGTATCCAATATCTTAGCATAAATTTGAGTGGTTTTAAGGTCTTTGTGTCCTAAAAGTTTACTTACAACCTCAATAGGAATGCCCAATGTACTAATACCTATTGTGGCAAAAGTATGTCTGGCACAATGGAAACTAAGGTGTTTATTTATATCTGTCGTTTTAATAATTTCCCTTAAATATTGATTAGACTTCTGATTTGAATAAACATTAAATATTTTTTGATTATCAAATCCTGTATTAATAAGTGTTTTGGCTTGATTGGGTAAAGGAATTGTAATATGGTCTTTTGTTTTGTGCATTATCATTTTAATCATGTTATCATTAATATCAGAATATTTGAGGTTTTTTAAATCTGTATATCTTAATCCGGTGTAACAAGCAAAAAGAAAATATCTGAGAACATTTAATTTATTTTTATGTAAATCAGTGTTTTGCAGATTTTCAAGTTTTTTAAGTTCTTCAATAGTTAAAAAATTTCTGTTCCCAACGATGGCTTTTATATGAAAATGTTTAAAAGGATTATCTTTAATTAAATTTTTAATAATGGCTTTGTTTATTATTGCCCTTATCCATGACATTGATTTATTACAGGTATTTTCATTATTTTCAAGTGTTACAATCATATATTTTCTGTATTCATGTAAAAAATCTAATGTAACATCTGATAAATTTAATTCCTGTTTGAATCTTTTTAATTTTGTTATCTGTGTTCCCTGTGTTTTTATGGTATCTTCTGAAAATATACCTTTTGCATTTTCCAGAACTTCCTGAGCAAAGCTATAAAAAGAATCATTTTTAACATTGTTATCAAAATACTGTCTTTCAAACTCAACAAAAGAAAGTGTTTTATTATTTATAACTGAGTTAGTTATAATCGTATTAGCCTTATTTAGAGAGGTTAATATAATTTTATTGTGATTATTATACCAAGGATCAGATTTTTTAACCATTCCTTTGCCAAAATCCCAATTCGCTGGTAATGTAAATATATGTAAGGAATATTTACGGGTTTTTCTATCAATCGTTATTCGCAAAGCGATTGACTTCCTTTCAGATTCAGCGTTATAATCGTAATCTGACCTTAAAATAATTTTTGCGGTGGCACTCATAACGACTTTTTGTTTTTGGACAACATTTTGGACAACAAAAAGCCGTAAACATTGAAATTTTAAGTTTCAAATATAAAACATTTATTTTATATTTGACTGATTATCATAGTATTTGAAAAATTTCCTTTCAAATCAATAATAATCATAGAGGTCTCTGGCGGACTTGAACCGCCGTGAACGGTTTTGCAGACCGCTACCTAACCACTCGGCCAAGAGACCTTAATTGAACTGCAAATATATTAAAAAAATTAATATCTAAGAATAAAAGTCGTGCGTAACAAGCAAAACGACTTTTTTTGGACAACTTAGTCATTTGAAAGGTTTTAGGCATATTGCAAACGCAAAATAAAAAATCTTATCTTTGTATCATAAGAAATACTTAAAAGAAATGGATTATAATATAGATCAGGATTGGAACTTAGTGATCAGACCGAAGAAAAATCTGTTGGATTTCAATTTTAAAGCATTATGGCGTTACCGTGACCTGATCATGATGTTCGTGCGTCGCGATTTTGTTTCAAAATTCAAACAAAGTATTCTTGGACCGGCATGGTTTATCATTCAGCCGTTATTAAGTACGGTCATGTTCACCATTGTTTTCAGCAGAATTGCCGGGATTACGACTGACGGTCTGCCTCCCATGCTTTTTTATCTTAGTGGAACTGTTGCCTGGACATACTTTTCATCTTCGATGCTCGCAACTACAGATACATTTATTACCAATGCTAATATTTTTGGCAAAGTTTATTTTCCACGTTTAACGGTACCTGTTTCAATAGTTATTTCCAACTTTATTTTATTTCTTATTCAATTCCTCTTTTTAATTGTATTTATGTTTTTCTATTGGTTAAAAGGAACTCATATAAATATTAATTCTTCCGTCTTTCTTATCCCTTTTTTATTAATTCTAATGTCAGCTTTAAGTTTAGGCTTTGGTATTATCATTTCTGCCATGACAACAAAATACCGCGATTTACGCTTCCTGAT
>Ga0182030_10027212_pt1 | contig 10299 bp, 9 predicted proteins | sample 812S3MmetaG_FD_121299 | JGI IMG/M metagenome (GOLD analysis project Ga0182030, IMG submission 121299) | Permafrost microbial communities from Stordalen Mire, Sweden - 812S3M metaG (Illumina Assembly) | ecosystem: Environmental > Terrestrial > Soil > Wetlands > Permafrost | place: Sweden... | reverse complement strand
TCCAGGCGTGGCGTGTGCGCCCATCCACACTGTGACAGGTCGTGCAATCGCGTTGAAAAAGCCGCTCCCCATCGCTTGCATCGGCCGCTGCAACCGCAGAAGCTGACGGTTGCCAACTCATTTCCGCAACCAGACGCTCCACTGAGCCAGCTTTCTGCAGACTCTCGAGGTAAGCCACAAGATCGTTGCCGCGCTCATCGTAAAAAAGATACGCATACGAGGGCATGACGGAAGCTCCGCTGACTTCGGCGGGATTGTAGAAATGTGCCTTAAGCCAAAGCGCGGAACGACGTGCGCCCACTTCGGAAAGGTCAGGGCCCTGGCGACGATTGCCGATGAGCGGCGGATGCTGAAGACGAACCTCCGCGACGGTCTCAACAGGCCCCCACATGAGAACGTCCGGAGTATTCGGGCGCACATATTGAGAGTGGCAGTGGATGCAGCCCTCGGAAATGTACACTTGACGCCCCCGTTCCACCTGGGTAAGTTGAGGCGGTTGATCGAAGGCGTGGAGAAACCGGTCGAGAAAGAGAGCCGCAAGCATCACCAGTGCCGTGAGCGCCAATTCGCGGGTGCGCCGGCGAATGAGAAAAAGAAACTGCGGCAGCAGAACCACTATGCCTGCGGCTGTGACAAAGGCAGTAGGAACATAACCGAGATGCTGGCCCATGCCGATCCCCAGCGCGGAGCCCGACCAGCCGGCGAGTGCGTAGAGCCATCCAGCCATGCGGCCCCGCTCGGCGGCGGAACGAGCAGGAGCGATCAAGGAAGGATACGCGACCAGCACAACGGAGTAGAGCGAGACGCCGACGGGATAAAAGACGGAAGCGAGCAACGCGCGTCCGGGATCGAGCAGAAGCAGGCAGGCGCTGCCAAGTGCGAGAAACGCGGCAGCAAGGACCGGCGCGAGGCCGCGGCGGCGCAGAAACCAGACGCCGGCCAGAGCTGCGGCAACGTGCAGCAGGCCGTTTGCCCAGAGATGCAATGCGCCCTGCCAGGTTCCTGTCTTCAATGACGGAGTGTTCTGAATGATGAAGAAGGCGGCCGAGTCCAGCCAGACTAGCGCGGTCAAACTGGCGAGCGCGGGAAGAAACGAGGCCGCGGACAGAGGGCGGATTTCAGTTATTTCGATCGGCGCGGAGCAGGGTGCGAGAGAGATGCCAATGCCTACGAGGCACAAAATGCCCGCTGACAACGCCTGCGTATCCGGTGTCGCAGTAAAAAGCGGCGGGAAGTTGCAGGCAAGATAACCGAATCCCGTTCCTGCGCCTACGGCGAGCAGCGGATTGCGATTGCCGGTCCAACGGCGCAGGTGCGTAACCAAGGTAACGGTAAGCAGGCCAAGCCCGGTGCCGATGAGGAAAGCCAGGGCAGCGGCAGCTGCGAAGCTGAGCGGAAGAAGCGCGAAGAATGCCGCAACTGCGGAGACCGAGAGACCGAGGCGCAGCCGCAGGTTGGGGGAGGGCCAAAGGTTAAGCCGAGGTGCAAGCAGGCTCAGGAGGATTCCTCCCGCAGCCATAGCCGCCATCACGGCCTTGAGGTGCGCATCCGCTATGCCCAGGCTCGAGAGCCGCTTCAGGAATGCGAACTGGGCAAAGATGAGGAAGTAGACATAGGTGATCGCGACAAGGCTCGCGCCTTGCCAGCCGGAGCCTGCGATCTTAGCGCGAGACATGGGCCAGCCAGCCGCGGCGCAAGCCAATTCCCTGAATCAGGACGCACGCGCCGTCAGCAGCTGCAACCGTAATCCAACCGGCTTCGAGCGTGCTGGCCAGAACCTGGCCGATCACGAAGGTGGCGACGCTGGCGCGCGTGAAGGCCGTGAGCAGCCATACTATTTCGAGTTTTGCCCGGGAGCTTCTGCGATAAGCGAGGAGCCCGCCGTAGAGGCAGGCAAGGCCCACGGACAAAACAAATGCGCCTACGAAGGAGATGTAGATGAGCGCATCGGAGGGCACGCTCAAATACATAAGCCTTAGTGCCAGGCCCGGCGCAGCCAGTAGCAGCACGCCGGTTGAGGCATCGGAAAACCCGGTCAGCAGCTGATAACCAATGAGGATGGGACGGTTCATGCTATCTTCTCCAATGGAACTTCAGTGGAAGTGGAGGCTGGCTCGCGAAGCAGCGCAGACGCATCGACGAGCCAATCAATTGAGGCAATAAGCATCAGGATTCCGGTGATGAGGCGAAGGGTGTAAAGAATGTTGCGGGCCATGCCTGGCACAATGGTGAAGGCCGGATCGGAGCCTTCACGCCAGCCGGCGGCGAGCATCAGCACGATATAGGCGACGACGCTGCCATTCCACAAATAAAAGGATCGCGTCCGATTGAAGATCCATCCATCATGGCCCAGAAGCTGCACCATGACGAAGATGATGAAGCTTGACGTGAAGCCGGCCATGGCAATGAAGGAGTGTCCGACGAGAGCGTCGGTGAATTTCAAATTGTCAAGGACACCGGGAAGAAAGGAGATCCATCCGGTGATTACCAGGGCGGCCCACCACCATAGGAAGGCCAATCTCCAGCGGCGGGTGTTTTGAGGCCACGCGAAGGCCGCGTAGTAAGCGGGTGTGAGCGGCAGCCACACCAACAGGCTGGCCAGGCCGAGGTACTGCGCGGGCTGGTGATGACTGATATCGGCGCGTCCCAGCGCGGCGCAGAGGATCGATTCCGCGGCCAGCACGATCCAGCCGATGGCAATGGCCCCGGATTTCCCCGCCTTGCGCCGAGTCAGGCCGAAGGGAAGCATGAGCAGGATGGTTACGATGGCCAGTGAAGACTCCAGCTGGCTTGCGCCTGTAGGGCCGCCGGTATCGGGGTTCAGTGGGGGGTAGCTGTTGGGGTTGGAGGCGACGTAAATGACAAACGGCACCGCCAGCAGAATCGCAAGTCCAAGCAGCTTTGCCGCTCGGGCAGCCGCATTTCCTCTGCCGCCCCAATCGGCAACGAAGGCGAAGGCCAGAAGCAGCCAAAGCACCAGAAGCGCCCCAGGAAACAGGATTCGCGAGTAGCCGGTCCAGTCGAGAAAGAGCTTGCCGCTCGAATGTCCGGAGAGCCAGGAGTATGCGCCGACGGCGAGCGCGGCGGACCACAGCCACAACACCGGCCTGCACCACCTGGCGGCGGGTCCGCGGTCCGCGCCGTAGACCCTGAAAAGAAATCCGAGCATGGGAATGCTCGTCCAGCCATAAAGCTCGAGGTTCATGTGCACCATGATCCAGCGGCCGTATGTCCACTCACCCAACTGCCGGTTGAGAGCTGGAACGAGGAGCAGAACGGCGATCAGCACTCCGGCGGCGTTTGCAAAGACGAGCCAAAAAAGGCTGTGCGACGCGGCGTTGGCGACAGCGCGCGGGTTTTGGCGCAGCGGCTGCGATTCATTGAGCGTATGCATGTTCATGGATCTTTCCACCGTGCATCTCCACTATGCGGTCGCAGCGCAGGGCAAGACTGCGATCGTGCGTGGCCATGAGAAGCGTTACGCCCTCGGTAGCCACGATGTCGTACAAAAGGTCGAAGACCATTTTGCTGGCTTGCTCGTCGAGTGAGCCGGTGGGCTCATCGGCCAGCAGGATCTTCGGCCGGTTCATCAATGCGCGGCAAAGCGCGGTGCGCTGGCGCTCTCCACCGGAAAGTTTCTGAATGCGGTGGTCGAGCCGATGACTGAGCCCGGTGCGCTCCGCGAGCTCCTCAAGGCGCGCCTTCGCGGTGCGGCGGTCGATGCCCGCGGCAACGGTGGGGATAAGGCAATTCTCGGCTAGAGTCAGATCGGGAATCAGGTTGTGGAGCTGAAAGACAATACCGATTTCGTGGCGCAGAAGACGCAGGAGGTTCGAGTGCGGGTTGACCTCGTCTCCGTTGACCCAGACCTTTCCTTGGTCGGGAAAATCCAGTCCGGCCAGCAGATGCAGAAGCGTGCTTTTGCCGCAGCCCGAAGGCCCGCAAAGGGCCACGGTCCGGCCCTCGAAACAACCGATATCCACTCCCTTCAAAACCGCGACCGCTCCCTCGTCGTAGCTCTTCCACAGATCAGTCGCGCGCAGGACGATGCGCCGGGTTCCATCGGGTTCGAGAACAGTCCTCATTCGAATCGAAGCGCCTCCACCGCACGGATTCGCATGGCGTAGATGGCCGGATAGAGCGCGCCCGCAACCCCGGTAAGGAAAGCCAACAGGAGCACGACCAGCATCAGGAGCGGATGGAGACTGGTGTCTACGTACCCGTCAAAAGCGGGAATCAGCTTGAGCGCGTAGAGAAATCCGGTTCCAACCAACAGCCCCGCCATGGCGCCGGAGATAGAGACCGCCGCGGACTCGCCGAAGATGACGCCACCGATCTGTGTATGAGAGAAGCCGTTGACGCGAAGAATGGCGACCTCGCGAATCCGCGTGAACACCGACATGATCATGGTGTTCGCAACTCCCAGGCCGCCGAGCAGCAGTCCGCAGCCCCCAACCGCCCAGGCAGTGGCCTCGAGAATCCTGAACTGCGAGTAAGAACGAGTAAACTCCGCATCCTCCAGAGCGACCAGGTTGGGATCGTTTGTCGCGATCATCTTCTTGAAGGCGGCGGCATCGTCCTTGTTGCGCAGCTTGACGGTGATCACCGAGGAGGTTCCTTCCTTGTGAAAGAAGGATTGCGCAGAAGCGAGCGGCATGAATACTCCGCCGTCCTCAAAGCCGTTGGTAGTTTTCACAACGCCGACGACGTGAAAGGTCGCATGGCCAATCTGAACCTGGCTTCCCAGGACGGCGGAGAGAAACTCCGCCGCGCGCGCCCCCAGCACCACGTTATCGACATGCTGCGCGAAGCTGCCGCGATCGCCCTCAAGCCACTCGGCGTTCTGAATGCGCGCGTCTTCAGGCGTAACTCCGAAGCAGGTGATGATCGGGTGACCTGCGCTGGAGACGATTCCGAACAGCACCGGGTTGGCATGCTCCACCATCGGCCAGCCGGCAATCTGCTCGACGGCGCCGGTGGGAACATTACTGAAGAAAAGGTCGGAAACGTCGCGCTCAAAGACGACGATTTGGCTGTCGTTGGAGAGAATGCCGGAAAACATGCCGATCGCGCCTTGCAGGATAGTGACCACAGTCAGCATCGCGGCCACGCTGAAGGCGATTCCGGCCACGCTGATCAGAGAGCGAATGCGATGCCGGAACAGGTTGGTCACAATCAGCTTCAGGAAGATCACGGCCTGCCTCTCTCCGCCAGGGCAAAGGAATCTCGCGTAACCCTGGCAAGCTCCTGCTGGAGTTCGCCGCGCAGCCTCTCCAGAAACTCAAGTTCCGGCCGCGAAGCAAGAAGACCGCGCAGCACCTTGTCGCCAAGATCGATGAACCGGGTGAGGCGCTGGACGGCGCCGCGGACTCCGATGGCCGAGACGATATTCGGGCGGCCGAGCAGGGCATCGCGGGCAGAAGTCTTTCCAGTTTGCCCCTCGCACTGCAGCACATCCTTGAGATCGTCCACAATCTGATAAGCGAGGCCCCAGAAAACCGAGATGCGTTCGATCTGCTGGAGATCGCGGGCCGAAGCGCCGCCCAGCATGGCTGGAAGCGCCAATGTCAGCCGGATCAAGGCAACGGTTTTGCCCCGCGCAACGCGCTCGGTTGACTCAAGGGCCGGGGGCAGAGCCGAGTAATGGAGATCGAGGCTTTGCCCGTTGAGCAGCCCTTCGACGCCGAGACACTGTTCGATGAAGTCGAGCGCCCGCGCCTGTCTGGCTTTAGGGCAATCGGCGACCGCTCGCCAAGTGAGCGCATAGGCGCGATTGATCAACGCCAGCGCTGAAAGGATGGCGCCTTCCTCGCCAAATACGAGATGAGTGCAGGGAGCGCCGCGCCGCTCCAATGCATTGTCCATGCAGGGCAGGTCGTCAAACAGCAGAGATGCGGTGTGAAAGTACTCGAGTGCTACGGCAAGCGACCGGGCATCGGCGGTTTCCAGTCCGTAGGCGGTTGCCATTTGGAAGACCAATCTGGGACGGACCAGGCTCCCGGGATTGTCAAGCACATGATGAAGCGCGTCTTCGAAACTCGGATCGAGAACCGCCGGCAAGGGCAACGAGAAGCTGAATGCTTCCGCAAGAAAACTCGTATCCAATTGGTCGATGACATTCGCAGACTGCAATTTGATCCCTCAATATGGCTGGATAAGACGGCTTGTTTGTGATGAGAAATCCTGTCACGCAACCATCGCGACCGCGCGGCTTTCAACTCACCGGTGAGACGAACTAAGAAATGCTTTGGAAAGCGCAGAATCCGGCTTGTTTCCATGACGTTTCATTCATCTTCACGGAACCGTTCAACCTGGACGCCTGGCCAAAATGAGGAAAGATGCAGGGCCCGCAACGCAATCGATATCGTTTCCATCAAGTCTCCGCGCCTGCTCACGCGGGCTCGCTGCATGGAAACTCTTCGGGCCTGCGTCCAAGCATAGCGAAGTGAGATGACTGGCAATGAACGCCTGGATGACAACATGTTCATCTTGGCCTGACCGTCGGTTGATTTCGGACCGCAAACAGCGAAATCAGAGGCATGCGCGTGAAAGGGACATTCCAGATGCACTAATATTCATTCATGCGCCTTCTGCTCGTTGAAGACGAAATCGATATACAAAGTTTCCTGCGCCGTTCGCTTGAGGAAGCGGGATACCAGGTGGAGGCTGCCTCGGATGGCAAGACGGCCGAGCGCCTTGCTGTCGAGGGAACATTCGACATACTGATCGTCGACCTTGGACTGCCCGATCAGGATGGAATCAGCTTGATACTCCGCTTGCGTCAATTAGGCGTGAAGGCTCCGGTATTGATCCTGTCTGCGCGCAGATCCGTGGATGATCGAGTGCGGGGACTGGAGCAGGGCGGGGACGACTATCTGACTAAACCGTTTGCGCTTGCGGAACTGCTGGCGCGACTCCGCAATCTGCTCAAGCGCAACAGTCCCGCGAATAGCGAGGCAACACGATTGCGGGTGCTGGATCTTGAATTGGATCTGTTGAGGCGGGAGGCGTCGCGCGGCGGACAGGCGCTGCAACTGACCCAGCAGGAATTCGTCCTGCTTGAGTATCTGTGCAGAAATGCAGGACGCGTGGTGACTCGCTCAATGATTTTGGACAAGGTGTGGGGCATGCGCATTCAGCCGGACACCAACGTAGTAGACGTGCATATCTACCGGCTGCGCGGAAAGGTCGATGGCATGGGACAGCAACCGCTGATTCGAACCATGCGAGGAGTGGGTTATGTCCTTAAAGACCGGTAGGACGCCCATGCGCAGCGCCGCCTGGCGCATTTCGTTGTGGGCAACGCTGGCGTTTGCCTGCGGAACCATGATGGTCTTCGTCTTTCTCCAGAACTTTGTGGAAGGCGATATTCAGCGCCGCAGCGATGCATGGCTATCGGGCGAGGTGGAAGTGCTTGGCGACGTGGCCGAGCGAACACCGAAGGACGCGCTTTATGGCCGCGTGGTGGGAGAAGTGGCGGAGCTTGCGGCTCGGGAGGTGCCCGACAAACCGGCATCAGAGAGCGGTTCCAACGATTCCGTGTTCTTTCTTCAATCGGGGAGCGACGGATCTCTAAAACTATGGGTTGGCGCGGGCAGCGGCGAGGACCACTTGAAGGCTATCGAGGCGACCAGTGTTCCGCCTGACCGTCCCACCGACCTGCAGGTTTCCGGATTTACCGTTCCTTTTCGCGTGGCTTGCATTCGCGTCGGCGATGGTAGCCATATTTACCTGGGCCTGTCAGAGCGGGACGAACTGCGGGTGCTTCGCAACCTGCGCGCGCGCTTCTTCCTGCTGTGGCTTTTGATTGTGCTGCTGGGCTTCGGCATTGTGTTTCTCACCACCCGACGCATGTTGAGCCATGTGCGGAGGATTACCGAGGCCGCCTCAAGAATCGGCCACTCGGATTTAACCGCCCGGGTACCGACCACCAAACGCAACGACGAGGTGAGCCACCTGGCTTTGACTTTGAATCGCATGCTCGACCGCATCGAGAATTCTGTCCACCAGCTGCATACCATCACTGACTCGCTGGCTCATGATTTGCGCAGCCCTCTGACGGCCATTCGAGGAAAGCTCGAAATGTCGTTGTCGACAGCCACTGATGGGGAGCAGACGGAGCCTATTGTTTCAGCGATTGACGAGCTGGACCGGCTCACGGACTTTCTCAACAAGTCGCTGGACGTGGCCGAGGCCAAGGCGGACGCGCTCCGACTTACACGTAGCGCTATCGATCTGAACGAGTTGCTCAGAGTGATGCTCGATCTCTACGAGCCATCCATGACGGAAAAAGGTCTTGAGGTGAAGCTGCACAGCAGTGGCACGGTGGAGATTTTTGCCGATGCCGCGTTGATTCATCGCATGATTGCCAATCTTCTCGACAATGAGCTGAATCACCTTCCGCCCTCCTCTACACTCACGATCGAACTTCGGGCCGAGGGCGATGCTGCGTGGTTGATTCTCGACGACGATGGACCGGGATTCGATTCGGAGGTGCTTCCACACCTGTTCGAGCGCCGGGTGAAGGGGCGGCAATCGATTGGGCACGGGCTTGGTTTGGCATTCGTCGAGGCGGTCGCGCGCGCCCACGGAGGAAGCGTCGCAGCTGCGAATCGCGAAAGTGGCGGAGCCCATCTTGCCATAACGCTTCCGCTCGCTTCAGAGGAGAGTTATCGCACTTCAGTGGCAACGATTTCCGGTTCGATTTGATTCAGGGGCGTGGCGCGAACATCTTCGGAAAGCGCCGAGGGGGTGCTGTGACAAATCAGGCCATGGCCCGCGATTTACTGGCTGCTCTATGCTTTCTGCAAGGATTGGCAACGTTGGTAATCGACCTCAACCGCACCCACGCGACCCATCCTCAATGGCTAGGCCACGCGAGATTCCATCTGGTATGGCAGGCCATGGCGTTTGCCTTGCTTGCGGTGCTCGAAGTGATATTAATCCTTGCGGGCGGCCCTCTTCGAGACCAGCGCTTCTATCTGGCCGCAGTTCTTGCGAGCATCCCCATGCTCGGATTCTTCGCGGCATTGACTGGCCGCAGCGTCTACAAAGGAACTCTTTCAGACCCGAACGGAATACCGCCCATGACCATCACGATCCCGGGATCTGATCGTCGCATCGATCTCAATCTGGTGGCTGAATGTGGCGGAGTCCTGGCGCTTGCGGTGATCATCTTACTTTACCGGCACTGAAGCGTTGCACACCAGCGTGCCGCGCGTGCTCCACTGGTCCTGCGTGTCCCCATCGGGCCGAATGGGACTATCGGCTGTTTTTGAATTCGTAGCTGTCCGCCATTTGGAATTGGGAGGTGCGGGCTGCCTTCTTCTTAGGAGCCATTGCCTCCGCTGCACAGTTTGTTACGGCCGGGGTTGTATTTGGCGTTGCGCACACAGGATAGCGTTCGCCGATCTGCCCGGGCGTGATGCTTGGTCGACGACAACAGCCCAACGCGCGTTTCCAGTTACGACTGGCCCGAAGCTGCGGGTTCCGGTAGTGATCGGAAAACCCCATCGGAAAATGCCCAAAAAGCAGTGCTTTTAAAGGGGTTTCGCATCCGCTGCGAAGTGAGCGGGAATCTAATGATTCGCGCTCGTTGAAAGGCCCGCGCGACTCTTTGCCCGCAAGCCTGCGACGTAAAGGTGGTCAACCCGACCCCTGTCTTGCCGTGCGACGCTGCGTTAGGAATTCTCGGAGCCGAAATCGAGACGCAGCGCCTGCCATGGCATTCGCGCGGTTACTGCACTTATCACTACATGAGGGAGTGCCGTTGTCGTCGTCCCTGTGCCAACGCATGAGCCGGCCGCACCCGAGCCTGTGGCCGTTACCCCGACTAAACCCGTAAAGGCCAAGCACCGGCCTGTTGGCCTGGGATGTGGCGACATGTCCAGCAGCGTCCAGCCAAGGGCGATCATCGCCAGCACTGGGTAGGTTTCAATCACCATCGTGCCGGCGACCGGCGCCATTGGGTTTGCCGGGCCGCCGAACTTCTTCAGAAATTTCAGATCGGTGCCTCGGAGTCGAACATTCCCTGCATGGAAGTGTTGGCCGGCAGGCTCATTATCGTCAATATCATTCAAGGATGGAACTATATTGGCATTGAGACATTCAACGATGAGAAGCGTTCAACGTGGCTCATTCGGAAAGAGAGCCGGTAAGTATCCGCAGGTCTTAGAAAGTGGGGTCGCCGTAGAAGACGCCGCGGCCGTGCGTGCCTATGTAGACTCGTCCGTAGAGTCGAGGGTCGCCGGCAATCTGCAGGACCAGTCCCCATTGGTGCTGGTCGTCGTTGATTCTGAC
>Ga0182030_10027211_pt1 | contig 10299 bp, 4 predicted proteins | sample 812S3MmetaG_FD_121299 | JGI IMG/M metagenome (GOLD analysis project Ga0182030, IMG submission 121299) | Permafrost microbial communities from Stordalen Mire, Sweden - 812S3M metaG (Illumina Assembly) | ecosystem: Environmental > Terrestrial > Soil > Wetlands > Permafrost | place: Sweden... | reverse complement strand
TTTGCTCACCGAACAGCTTCGACGCCCAATCATTGGTATCGGGATCTGTGTTGCGCAGGAAAATCTTGGTCGCGCAGTTTCCGAGCAGGCTGTCGATCGGATGCTCCTCTTCGCTGCGCTTGAGGAGCGCCGGACGGTTTTGCGTGGCGATGATGTTGGCGTGGTTGGAACCGCGCGAGCGTTCGAAGAAATCAGAGTCATTGGTCTCTTTATCGGTCGTGAAGAAGACCTGGAATTCATCGCAAAAGAAAAAGCTCGGGCGCGGTTTCTGGACGCGGAGCAACACCTGCCGCCCATACTCGACCTTGAGCAAGGTGCCGACGGTCTGCGCCATCAGGCGCCGCCGGGCGATCGGGAAATGCACATAGAGCACCTTGCCCTGGTCGATGCACTCGGCCAACGACAGGGTCGATCGTCCGGCCATCAACTCATCGAACGGTGGGTAGTTGAAGGGCGTCAGAATGTTCGACAGCGTGGCGACGATACTGCCGAGGGTTTTCTCCGGCAGCGTCAGCCAGACCTCTTCCAGATAGGCCAGAGCCGCCGCGCGCGATCGGATCGCGATCGGCGACAGACTGGTCAACGCCTTCGCCGCGGTGATCGCCTCCCGCAGCTTCGTGTCGTTCCCCATGATCGAAGTGAATTGCGGGATCGAAGGGATGATCCCCGGCGCGTTGACGATGCGCATGAGCGTCAACGCCGCCTGGAGGAAGCCCTTCGCCTGTTGGGTGAAGAACGCTCCTTCCTCGCTGTCACCGCCTTGCATCTCGAAGACGGCGCCAAACCGGTTCGCCACTTCGAGAGCGTCGTCCGGTGTGTCGAATGGATTCCAACGAAAGCTCGCCGCGTCGTCGGGATCAAAGACGAGAAGGTCCCGCTCCCGGCCGACGCGCCGCATCAGCACAGCGATCTTGTCCTTGTAGTCACCCTTGGGATCGAGGATCAGCCCGGCGGCCGGCATCGCCGACGCCGCCGAGGAACTGATCAACCCATCGAGCAGCGCATTCAGCACACAGACAGTCTTGCCGCTTCCGGTCTGCCCGAAGACGGCGAGGTTCTTGTAAAAATCCGGCCACTCCCAATCGAACCCGCCTGCCCGAAAAGATTCAGCACCGAGCACGGTAACAGGTGGTTCTTCCGCCCGGCGGCGCTCAGCCTCGGCATCCGCCGCCGTCCGGCGCGTGAACGGCATCGTCGCCAATTGCTCGCGCAGCTGATGGAGCAGATTCCATGCCTGGAAGAACTGCCGCCCGCGCATAATCGGAACGGCAACGAGCGCGACAAGGCCAAGAAACCATCCCCACTGCCATACCCAGGCCAAGGGCCTGAGGACATCGAACAGGGGCCACGCGCTCAGCACGTCGAGTGCCATGAACCCGACGGTCGCCATGGCGATCTTGGCGACCGGGTTGATCACCGACATCAGGTTGACGCGAAACAACGCTAGCGTGTGGTGAATGGCGACGGCGGCGCCTTCGTAGTGCCAGGCAAAGCGCTTCGCGAGATAGTCATCCAGCGGTTGCGTGAAACTCCACAAGAGGCAGATCGCGAAGAGAAAAAACCCCGCCGTCAGCAAGAGGCGGATCAGTGATTCTGGGCCCGCGTCCTTGGGCACCGCCAGGATGACGGCGAGCACGACGAGGCTACTGAGCGCGTTGCCCAGGAAGGTGATCAACGCGGACCGCATGGCGGCATGAGCCGACATCAGCCCCCTCCTCCGCACGCTTCATTTCGTGGAGCGCACCACGGCCGCCATGGATCAACGTAGACCACTGCTCTGCCCGATCTTCTGTCTTGCGTCAGAGTAACAGCGCACGTGATGATCGGCATACTGGGCCGCCAGATAACTCAAGCTGCTTTTGCTGACTCGCCATCGCTTCCCACGATCATGCCGCCAGCCAGCGCGTTCACACACGCGCGCGCCGCTGCTAGCCGGGGACCTGTCACGATCAGAGGAGCACAACTCTGCGTTTCCCAGAGAAGGCAGGCGTTCGGCGAGCGCGTCGAAAAGTCGGGAAATAGCCGGATGACACCATCACCGTTATCGAAGTTGGAACGGTCGCCACTGTCCAGATAGGACTCGACCGGCAAGCCCTCGGCCAGCAACAGGTCATGGTGCGGCAACTGGACATGGTAATAGGTGACTTTATCCATCGGCACCTGTGCGATGGTAGTGCCGTTGATCAGATATTTGATCGGGATCAGAGCGTCACCCACGAACACTGCGTGATCTGGTGACAGGAACAAAGCTCGCCTGGGCAAGCCTCGTCCAAATGCTCCGGCCTGAACACGCACCGGCCAAACCGTCTCAGGCTTTGGGTGTGCTCGGCAATTCACGGTACGCCGCCCACTCCAAATGACTGGCGCGCATCTGCCACCTCTTGTGATCGTTAAATCGCCAAGCGCCATGTCTTCGACCTTTTTCATTCCGTCACGGGTCTGGAGCCTTGTCCCGGCGGCAAAGCACATTACCTGCGCCGGCGCATTGTCGGTCGGATCAAGTAGTCCGCCCTCCAACACTGCTTGCCCCTGAAGATTGACAACCGATGCAAGGACGGTCGCGCTGGGACCGACCGTTAGGTCGCCTGTACCCAGCGCCGTGCCGACATTCAAAGCACCGGAAAGATTGATGAGGCTGCCTTGACCGGAAATAATCAACGCGCCGGAACTGTCGCTTTGGGAGCCGATGGTAAGGCTACTGGCCGCGAAGGTCGCGCCAGACAGCACCGACAGCACGCCTGTGCCGTCATCGGCCACGGTAGCCGCGCCAGTTATATCAAGTTCGGTGCCTGCACCGGTAAGGCCTATCTGAGCAACAGAACCCGCAGCCACTCCTGCATCGAGAGCGCCAGCGGTGATGCTTGCTCCGCCGCTCAATTCCAGTACGCCTGCGCCTATCGATCCCACCTCAAGGATCGCGACCGTCCCCGTTCCGGTAACAGCTCCGCCGCTGCTATTGAATTCGACCGTATCCGCCGCATCCGGTGCGGCTGTCGCGCTTAGTCCCGAAGCCGTGTCAACCCAGTTGAGCGGATTAGCGAAGTTTGTGTCACTCGCGCCGGTCCAGAACAATGTTCTTGCCATGACCACGTCATCCTTGATGACGATTGTCTGCTCCGACAGCGCGCCGGAATATCCAGAGCCATTCGCTCCGCTTAAGTTAACTGTGACCGTCTCTGTATTTATGCCAAGATGCAGGGTATTCGGGCTCAAATCGGCCAATGTGAGGCTAGCACCTGCATCAAGCTCATAGATATTTCCGTACACTGCGCTAAATTGATCACCAGACGTTGCGACGGCTCCATTTATCCAGTCGCTGAATTGCGTTGGTGCTGAATTGCCGATCGAAATAATATACTCTTCGCCGGTATCGCTGTATTGCGCGACTGTCCCAAAGTTCACAGTCCAAGCTGATCCCGAATTGACAAACGTCTCCGAACCGGTTCCTACCTTCGTGCCGACGATGTATGGGGTAGCATAGTTCTGAATCGCTGCTGAGATTCCGAACGAATTGTTGTATGCCGTTTCGTTGGGGAGGTCCGGATCATGGCTGACAAAATTGAACAACGATTGTCCGGCGGTGAACGCGCCCGACATATTTGTCGCCAAATCCACCGAAATAGTACCCGTACCTCTGCCCTGTACGCCGGACAGCACCGAACTTGAGAACGGCCCAACCATGATTCCTCCTCCCTGAATGGAATCGGTGAGCGAGCCTGTTGCGGTGTTTGCAACCGTTAGAGAAAAAGGTGCTGGCTCATCGCCTACGTGGAAGGTCCCAAGATTAAGAAAATCCTGAGATACGCCAAAAACTTGAAGCTCTGCTGTGCCCGGTGAATAAACCTTTTGGCTTGCCAAAACACTAAAATTAACCGAGCCACCTCGATAGGTTGCTCCAATCGGGACTTTCACATCCACGAAATCACCGGCCCCGTCGTACTCGGTTTCAATCGGCATCATAAGATCGGGTGCCGACTTATTAGGTGATACGCTGACGACCGGATAAAAATTAGCGGCGCCCCCTTCGCCGCCCACTTGCACAGCGTCGCCGGGATATTCGAGATTACCCCCATCAAACGTCACGTCTATAGTTTGAAAAGTATTCACAAAAGTGTCGGTCCTCTGCGTCGCGAAAATCAAGCCTATTGGCGACACACTCACGCGAGCACTATATGTCGTCGTTGTGTTTGTGCTTGAATCATAAACAGGCGCCGAGAACACGGTTACGGCTGATTCAACCGGTGATCCAGAGCCGTTCGGCCCTGGGTAATTTGTGGTGACTGACGAGCCGTCTGGGTCGTATGTCGTGATCTGCGACGAGCCGTCCGGGTATTCTGTATCAGTCTCCGTCTTAGTACCGGTTCCGTTTGGACCGCTAAAGTAGACCTCTTCTACCGACCCATCGGCATTGTAAGTAAAAACCTCGGACGCAGCACCCATATTCTCGACATACGAATCCGTACTATCTCCGACCATAGATAACGAAAAATCAGCCTGCGATCCGTCACCATCCGCGATTGAAATAGTACCATCCGGGTTGTCAGTCGGGGTCTCTGTTTCTGCGGCATTGGTGATTGCCGCAGCATCTGAAGTTGCTTTTGTATCAATCGATGTGCTGTCTCCCGAAGGCGCACCGGGCTGAGAAAGCAGTGATACAACCGTGTTTATGGAGTGGGACTCATATGTGCCCCACGCCGCGAGTGCCGTACCGCCAACCCCTCCAAATATGATTCCTGACACTTCAGCTGCAACATATGGGTTCGCAAGGGTCGTCGGCTCTGGGTCCAGGTAAGACTGGTCTTCGATTGTTGAGTACAGGAGCGTTGCGGGATCACCTTGATTATTCGTCTCATTAAAAGTCGCACCGGAATTAACCCAACCATTGAGATATGCATTGTAATTGTTGCCCATATCCTGACTGATCGCAGTCCCGGAAATGGGAAGGGAATTCTGTCCATACCCACTTAGGTTATTTTCTAATGCCATTGTTTGAGCCATGCCTCCACCCAGGCTATGGCCGTCGGTCATTATATCGTACCCCGGGAATACCGCTTGGATTGCTGCCAGTTGTTGATTTGCAACAGGAGCAATAGCTTCCCATGCGGATCCCCCCGAGTTTGTGAAATCTGATGTGAAGTTCGAGACGTTATCCGATCCTTTAAACGAAATAACCACTTGGGAGGTCGCGGAATTGACATACGTTACAAATTGATTGGCGCCGCTTTGGTCTTGCCCCGAAAAGTTTGTCGTTCCCGCGAGACTTCCGGTGTAAGGAATCCATGTTCCCTGCGACGTGACCACAGGCACCTGCTTGCCGAGCGGCGTATAAGCAGCCGCTGAAAGCTGAGCAGCTATGAGAGGGCTTATTCCCGGCACACCGACTTCCTTTCCGAGCGAGTGGTGTTATTTTATCCTTACCAGATCTATGGCTGCCCCTGATGATTCTTTTACGCCCTCTCCACGCCGTAACAGACTCCGTGCCACCAAAAACTCGTTCTCATTTGATGTGGGCGAAAATGCAACTAGCCGCCCGTTATCATGGGACCCTCGCTCAGAGAGTTCGAGACTGCCCAGCGAACGCAAGTTGTCGTCGAGAAGTAACATTCGTGTGCTGTACGTTTCGCCAACTTGATGAAGAGCTGAACCAAACAGAAGCACCAGCTTGCCAGGCGTCTCAAAACCGCCGCTTGACACGAATTGATGTATCGATAGTGCCCCTTTTATCTTCACAACCTCATGCAAGTCTTTGTCCAAAGTTACTGATGCGGATAGCCCGTCCTCGGTGTAACCAAATAGCTTCACTGAATTGCCACGACTCGTGCCCTGAACAAGTCGAAACTGCCCTGGCATTTTCTGTGAAGCGGACAGACTACCTCCATCGCCGACTCGAAATAGCTCTGTCTGATCGAGCTCCCAAGATGAAAAGATCAAGTCTGAGCCGCTTGTGATAATGAGAGACCCACGATCAGTGATCGCACCCAATGTTGTCGGAATTCGTAATTCCCATTTTTTCCGCCCAGAAGCATCTAGCCTTAATAGCCAATAAAACTGGTCGACAACAGGAGGAGACGCATTAGGTGTTGGCTCAATAATATGAAGCACGCTGCTTAGAATCACGATGTCCTGACCCCAGCGAGCACAATTCCGTACGGTAACAATTCCCCGATCCGTACGCCCTTGCGGAGCAATATATTGCTTTTTTTCCGTATGGCCATCAGCAGCTATTTGTATCAAAACCGCTGGAGCGTAAACTCCGGGCGGTCGCGGCATGTTGCCGCACAAAAAGATGCTGCCATCCTGCATTTGGATAGCCCCGTTGAATTCGGCACCCTTCCCGATTGGGAGACTCTCCTCCAGACCCATAACATATTGCCACTTAACGCCTCCAGAGATGTCGATCTTAGATGCCCACGCCTGCTGCCTGGCAGCAATGCGGCCGGTGACAATATAGTCACCGTCGTCGGACTTCGTAATGTTGTGAGGATCGATCACCGCTGCCGGGGGATCGGACGCAATGAATGTCTCATTGGCTATTTGTAGTTCCGTCGCACCGACGCTGTTGATCATGAAGAATCCAAACACCACGACAGTTAGAGAGACGATGCGGCAAACAGAGCGGCCCCGAACCATCATAAGCATTCCCGATAAGTTCCGTCCCGTAAAGCCATGGTCTTCCGCTCTCGCTTGGCGCTTGGTGGTCACGGTGTCTTTGTCATCACGACAGTTGTCCCCTCCGGCGCATCCGTGACATCAGCCTACACTGGAAACGTCCTTGATCAAATATTCCATTGACTACATCGGGCACATCCGCATATCGCGACCGGTGCCGTGCCCCTCGCGCCAGAATGCGTCGGACGCTCGGCGGGCCGCACGCTTACCCAAGCGTGCCGCCGGCTCTCCGAAATATGCCGATTGTTCCGCCTCTGCTTGCGCCACGGTGGCAGAACCCACGCAACTCCGAATAAGCTCGACTGTGAAACGGGTGGCGAAATCGCGCCTCCCGCTGGGGGTGCGACAGAGTGGCCGAGGAGCGATACCAAACCCGGAAGGCTGTCAGAGAACAATCTCGGCAAGGGCCGCCGGGACAATCCCCTGGACCTGACTCCGGGTCCGCCGATCAGGGCGCGCCACGCCCATCCTTCCTGCAACGTCGCGGCTTACTGCTTGGCGCCGTTTCCGCTGTCGCGGTCACGGCCGCCGTTACGACCTTGTGGCATGGCGGCGCTGGATTGCCGGAACCGGCCGGACAGGCGGTTGGACCGGAGTATCTCGCGGCCACGCTGAAAGTGCAGGCAGCACCCACGCGGGCGATGCCACCGGATCACGGAACCTGGACGACATGCGTGGCGTCGTCGCCGCTGAAAAATCTGACGGCTCTCGATTTGGTGCTGGCGATCGACACCACGGGCAGCATGGGCGGCGTCATCAACGACGTGAAGGCAAACGTGCGGCAGTTGATCGCCAGCCTTCGCGCGGGTGGCAGTGCCGTGCGGGTCGGGATCGTCGCCTATCGCGACATCCGTGACGCCTATGTCGTCCTCCCCTTCCCTCTCACGACACTCGACGATGCCGGGACCGCGGCGCTTCTCGCCTTCGTGTCCGGGCTTCAGGCCGCCGGCGGAAGCGACTGGCCGGAGAAGCTTGATGCCGCGCTCGAAATAGCTGCCGGTATGGAGTGGCGCGGCGACGTGCCGTCCTCGATCGTGATCATCGCCGATGCGCCCGCGCACAAGCAGGACGAGCCGACGGCCTTCGCCATCGCGGAAGCGTTCAACTCGAAGATTCCTGGCGCCCAGGTTTCATTGATCGACACCGGCTCCGGAGGACACGCCTTCATGCAGGCTCTCCCCAGGCGGGGCGGAGGCCAGTATGTAACGTATGACGGCCACATTCTGAACAGCCTCTATCCCGCAATCACGGGCTGTCCGAGCAGATAACCACCCACCAGGAACAGCACCGATGCAGTGGCTTGGAAACCTCACGCGAACGACCCTACTTGCCCTTCTCCTCTGGCCCGTCATCGCATCGGGACAGGGAACGAGTCCTGCCCCGATGGCGACCGGAGCACCAACCGGGCCGTCGTTCCAGTCCGGCGGGATCAAGACAACCGTGGTATCCATCTCAGGGAAATCCCACAACGTTTCACTGTCGCTTTTGGTTGAGAACAAATCGGCGGAGAATTTGCTTGTGTCGATTATCGGGCCGCCGATCGGAACAAATGGAGGCAGCGCTTTTGATGTCGAGGCAGTCGGCGGGATTTCCTATTGCATATTCAACCCGAAAAACGACAGCTTGCACAAACTGGACCGCTCCTTCGAAATATCGGGGTGTCTGAAACAAGAAAAGCCGCAGCTTGAGCTGAATACTTTTACGCTGATCGAGGCAGGGAACGCAGTTCCGATGAACGTCGCATTCCAATCAGGCATGACGGTGGACCCAGCAACGGACTTCGCATTCGCGATGACCGTCGCCATCTTCAAGGAAGCTGACCTGAATTCGGCCGATGATAGCGCTGGCGGCCTTGCCGCAAAGGGCAACGCTCAAACACTGCCAAAATCATTGCGCTATATCAGCGTCGGGATCGCATCGATCCCTCTCAATCAGAAGTGAGCGCCTAATTTCCTGTTAGCTGATCAAATCTTCGGAGGGCGGCGGCAACCGCCGCGCGAAGCGCGGCTCGTTTCGCCTCGTCACGGTCCTGGTCCTGCCCGGACTCTTGAACCGGACCACTAAGCAACGCGGAATCGTCAACCGACCAGACCGCGTTCAGTGCGAGGTGAGCCGTCACTTTCCATGAGATACGCTCTCCGCTCGTATCCATCGCCGGATCATCAACACGGTCGATGGAAACATCGACGAGCAGAGCCGCGTCATTGCGACTATTGACGATCTGGAATCCTTTGCCCCGCAGACCGCCGCGCAAAGCGCCGGCGACATCGCGGTCAAGGCTGCTTTGTCCCGATGAGAAAACGAAGATCGGCACTTGAGCCTTGGTTGCTGCCGTCAGACCGTGTTCAGGTCCAAGGATAACGGCCGACGCTCGCGACAATGTGGCCCAGACTGCCTTGTGCTGATCCTGAAAGCGCGCCTGATCGAAGGGCGTTATCGCATTCATCGCCGCCAGAATTCCGCGCCCCGCCGTTCCGTTTCGCTGGCGCCACTGGTCCGCCGCGACAAGCAACGCGCCGAGCCGGTTGTCGCTGGCTATCATGGTTTCGGTCGCGGCCTGTCCCATGGCGAGAGCGGTGCGCTGCTGATCATTCAAATCGCCCGACGGCACCTTCTTCACCAACCGGTAGATATCAACGACTGACTGGACATTCTCGGGACTCTCACGCTGCGCCAACGTGTTCACCCGGTCCTGCAGCAAGGCCAGGGAGAGCGGCTTCGCGATGGCGCGGGATTTTTCGAGCGTGGCCTTTTGCTCCGGCGTAGCAATCTCTTCATCGAAAGGCGTGATCGCCGCCGTCGCTTCCACAAGCGTTCGGACCTTGTCCGCCGTTTGCCCGTGCTCGATCGCCGTCACGAGCGGGAACAGCTTCGCGAGGCGGCCCCTGCCCTCGCTCACCGTCGCAGCCGCCCGGTTCGCGATATCAAACGATGCGCGCTCCGAAGGATTCAGTCTGCCTCGGTCGAAATCGGTCAACTCCCTCACGGCCGCCGCAAGCCGCATGTGTGCCGCTCCCGACCGGTCACTGGCGAATGTCTCTGTTGATCCCAGCAATGCCGCGATACGGGCATCGCTCGCGGCAATCGCGGCGCCAAATTCTTTCGCCTTCACCAGCAGCGCCACTTCGCTGGCGTAGCGCGAACGGGATCTGTCAAAATCATCGAGTGTGGCACCGGCACCGGCCGCCGCCGTCATCGCATCGGGCGCGTGGCTGGTTTCCGCCGCTGCCACGGTGCGTTCAAAATTGTCAAAGTGTTGATCGCTTTTCTGGATGCTTGCGCGGCAGCGCTCGCCGTCGCTCATTGCCGCGAGGCGCGCCTTGCTGGCGGCGCGCACGTCGCGGCCCCGCGTCCGGTCTTCTGCTGTCAGCTTCGCATAAGAAGCCACGATCTGCTCACAGCGTCGTCCGGGTTCAGCAACCGTCGCGGCGGTATCGTGCGTCGCTTCGAACGCGGCGAGGCGCAGATCGCTTGCCGGGTCTGACGGCAGGATTGGCGCACTCGCGGACGGTGACGTGCCTGATCCCGAATGAGATACGCCAGTCGAGGACGTGTCCGCACCGCCGCTCAGCACGTGCAGCAGCGCCACGACGGTGCAGAGGCCTGCCGCCAGCACCGTGATCTTCCACG
>Ga0182030_10027207_pt1 | contig 10300 bp, 9 predicted proteins | sample 812S3MmetaG_FD_121299 | JGI IMG/M metagenome (GOLD analysis project Ga0182030, IMG submission 121299) | Permafrost microbial communities from Stordalen Mire, Sweden - 812S3M metaG (Illumina Assembly) | ecosystem: Environmental > Terrestrial > Soil > Wetlands > Permafrost | place: Sweden... | reverse complement strand
CGCCAACGCCGACCTCACCCACGCCAACGCCCACGTCACCCACGCCAACGCCGACCTCACCCACGCCAACGCCCACGTCAACCGCGTCACCCACGTCGGGGACGTCCAGCTCGGCCCCGTCTACCGGGATCTCATCCGCAGTGAGCATCGCGCTCACGCTGCCCGGGATAACGTCTGGATTGGTGTCCGTCGGGTAACCAAGGTGCAGAAAGCTACGTAGCGTTGCGGCGAGTTTCTGCTGATAGTGGGTTAGTGACCCTGAACCGATCCGCGCAGTTCAGGCACACCGCAGAGGGTAACCGGCATCTTACTTCGCGCAAGATCTGCGATGAGTCCGCGTGATGCCCCTTAGGAGCGATAGCATGCGATCCGTCAGGATTTGGAATGGCCAAAAATCGAGCTACCCGGCAAGGCGGTAGCCAGCAAAGCGTCCGAGGCCCGATGGTGGTCCGGTCCGAGGGGGGAGGCCCGTTGTGGGCAGACACGCGACCGGGAGGAGCGACTCGACTGCTGTGCTGCCCGTCCCATCGCAGCAGCTGAGTCCCCCCCAATCCCCCCGGTCAGCGCGGTCAACGCGGCGGAACCTGCTGCCTGTCTTCGGCACCTTGGCCGTGCTGACCGCGGCCGCGGGAACATCTGCCGTGCTGCTAGGCAGCGGGAAGGTGAGTGCCAGCTCGGCGGATCATTCGGCTGAGTACTCGACGAGGACGAGCTCTGTGACAGCAAAGCCACAGCCAGCGATAGCGGGTTCGCCCGTCATGATGGGATACGCCGGGATTGCGGGGATCTCCCCCACGGGCCATCCAACTCATTCGTCCTCGCCGCGGAAGGTAACTTCATCGGCAACCTCAACGCCCACAAAAGCACCCGCGACTCAAGCACCCAGTATCGCGTCAACCTTGCAGGACCTGCCGATCGATACCGAGCTGACCGGATCGCAGGCAGTAGCGTGGGCCGACGCCGCCCTCGCGGCGCTCGGCGCCCCGGCCACCTCTGCAAACGTACAGACGATGCAGGCCTGGTTCGCCAACGAGGGCACTCCCCACGACTACAACAACCCGCTGAATCTGAACGTGCCGTACGGCGGAAGCACCACCAGCACCGCTGACGGCGACTCGCCCGATATCCACATCCAGGCTTACCCGACGCCAGCGGATTTCGCGAGTGCATTCGCGATCGAGATCGGGGACAACCCGAGTTACCCGGCGATCACCGCGGCACTCAAGTCCGGCGTAGGTCTCGAAGGTTCCAATCAGGAGATCGCCTCCGAACTGGAGGTCTACTCCGGCGGGGGATACGACAGCATTCCGGGCCAGTCCGGCGGGGGCGGCGGGGGCGGGGGATACGGCGGGGGATACTAGAGCTTCCCGGCCAGCCCTGATCACAATAGTTAGGTCTGGCAGGAAAGCCTGAGCGACCTGCCCTAGGTCCAGTCCGGTTTAGCTACTGACGGGCCGGGCTACACCTGCTGTTCACGAGCGAGATCCCCTGGAATGCGGGACTCGTCGCACCGGCGTCAGCCGGACGGTGTGGTAGTGGGCGCCGTGGTAGACGGGGCCGAAGTGGACGGCGCCGCCGAAGTCGGCGTAGGCGTCGGAGCCGAAGTGGACGGCGACGGCGTGGGCGTCGGAGCCGAAGTCGGCGTGGGCGTGGGCGTCGGAGCCGAAGTGGACGGCGACGGCGACGAAGACGAAGACGAAGCTGAGGGCGATGCCGAAGCTGAGGGCGAAGCTGAGGGCGAAGCCGACGCTGAGTGCGAGGCCGAGGAGGATGCCGACGGCGAGGACTTAGCAGACGCTGGCGATGACTTAGCAGCCCCCGGTGAGGCCGAACGGCTGGGTGAGACTGTCGCCGCCGGAAGCGTGACGAAGAGGGAAGGCACAATGGCATTCGCCGTAGGCGCATACGGGGCCAACGATGACACGGGCGAGGACCGCGACGGCGCGGCAGTAGAGCCACCCGCGAGCGCCTGTACCGAGCTCGCGGATCCCGTCGGTCCGGTCGTCGGCGACTGCCCGCCAGCGGCGGATGGGGCACTGCCCTGGCTGGAACTGTAGTCGATGTAAGACATGCCGCCACCGAGCAAGGCCACGGCAGCGGCGGCTCCAGCGACCGCCGTTACGGAGATCCCGCGCCAGCCTGGCCCGGCGGACGTGGTGAGCTGGAGGGGGAAGCCGTTAGCACCGAACCGCGGAAGGCGCTTTACCACGTCGGCGCGATGGGCGACGGCACTCGGCAGCTCACCGGTGACGGCATTCAGTGTCCGCTGCCGCAGGTACCCCGGTGGCAGCGCCGCCGGGAGCAGGCCAGGCAGCACGGCTGGCTTGTGGCTGCGGGGGGGCTCGACACATATCTCGCAGTGTCTGATGTGCCGCTTCACCCGCCTGCGCAGCAGCCGAGCGCGTTCCCCGCCCTGGCCGGCGAGGACAGCCCCGAGTTCCGGGCAGTGCTCGGGCTCGGATACGACGACAGGCAGCGCTTCCAGCGACTTCTCGAAACGGGAGCGCGCCCGCGCGGACAGCGCTTGCGCCTGGTTGCCCGTCACGCCGAGAATGTCGGCGAGATCGGCCCCCCGGAACCCGTGTCTCAGGCTCAGCTCGGCAACCTCTTGGTTCGTGGGGTCGAGCATGGCCAGCGCCGCATTGGCCAGGACGCGGGACTCCGTGTCCCCGGTAACGGGCGCGAATATCTCGGTGTCATCGGTTGCCCGGAGGGCTTCATAGAGTTGCGCAGACGACGCGCCGCTCATCCGGAACTGGCACTCGTTGCGGGCCACCGCGAACAGCCACGCCCGGAGCCGATCGGGATCGGTCAGCCGGTAGACGCTGGCTGAGGTGACGATGAAGGTGTCCTCGACGGCGTCGACCGCGTCGGCGGGCTCGGGGAGCCGGAATCGGCAGTACGCGTACAGGTCTTGCGCATAACGGTCGTAGGCCGCGGTAAGCGCGGCGGCACCCCCGGCAACGATCGCGATCACAAGGTCGCGATCGGGCGCGGAGATGTCTCCGTCATGCACAAACATCACGGACATACCGTACCTGGTCGGTGCCTGTTCTGTCACCGCGCCGGACCTGACGGCAGCACTCCGGAGCGGCCGACACCGATCGCGCCGCGCGCGGCCTCCGGCTGATGCCTGCCGACTAGCTCGCGAGACCCCACCGTAACACCGGGCTTCGGTTCAGGCGGGTCATGACGCCGACAACGGACACCTCATCCGCGGTACACCTCGTTGTTTCATTCCCCCGACTCGAGTTCATGCCACCCCCCTGAAGGACCGACCCGTGCTTGCGTGCGCACGCTTGTGAGGTAGGCCTTGGGCCCGGCCAGCAGGCCCCGGCGCAGGCAGCCCGCGAGGCTGGCCGGAAGGTCGCCGGCGGTCGTTGTGCCGGTCACGTCGCCGCCCCGCAGGTAGCGCGCCGCACCCGGGACCAGACCGAGTAGCGCGGGTAGCACGCGGGGCCGGTGCCGCACCATGGCCAGGTAGTAAGCGGCCAGGCCGACGCCATAGCCGTGCAGTTGCCGGGCCAGGCTCTCGATGTCCTGGCGGTGATGGTGGCGTGTCAGCGCCGCAGGTTCGTAGGCGATGCGGTATCCCGCCAGCAGCACCAGCGTGAAGGCGAGCGTGTCTTCCGAAGCCTGGGTAGGCGTGCCCGCTCCCATGGCAACGTCGAAGCCGCCGATCCTGGCCAGCGCGTCGCCCCGGAAGGCCATGTTGGCGCCGGTGCCGAACGGCGGTAGCGGGAACAGCGGGCTCTGCGGGCCGTGCCGGGAGAACTCGGCGGCCGTGAAGCCCCGGCCCTTGCTATGCCCGCCGTACCACTCGAACCACTCCTGCGCCTGGGTGTCAAGGCGCGCGGGCACGATCACGCCGACCACGCAGCCGATGTCACCCGCCCCGGCGAAACCTGCCGCTAGGCCTGCCAGCCAATGACGATCGGGCTCCTCGTCGTCGTCGATGAACGCGATGATCTCCCCCGCGGCGGCGGCTATTCCCGCGTTACGGGCCCAGGACAGCCCGGGCCGCGGTTCGACGACGTAACGGTAGGTCACCGGGCCCGGCCGCTTCTCCCTCATCTCCCGGACCACCGCACGGACGGCATCGCCGGACGGGGCATTGTCCACTACGACAACCTCGAACCGCGGGTATTCCTGCTGCTCGAACTGGCGCAGGCAGTTGGCTAGCTGTTCGGGCCGGTCGCGCGTGCAGATGACCACGCTGATCAGCGGGGCCTTGGCCAGCGCCTCGCGGCGACGAACCAGGAACGGCCATATCGCCTCGTCAGCCGCCAGCCCGTCGCCGGTCAGCGTGCCTGGTGCGGACATCCCGGCGGCCAGGAACCGTTCGGCCACCGGCTCCCGCAGTTCCGGCCATAGCAGCGCGCCGAGCTGGTCGGGGGCCAGCCCGTCCTCGCCTAGCCCGACGATGCAAGCGCCGACGGGTTCGCCGTGGAGCCGGCCGAGGACCCAGGCCCGGCGGTGCAGCCCGTCATAGCTCACCGCCGGAAGCGGCTCGGTGAGCTCTATCTCCAGCATGAGGGCCGGCGAGAACGAGGCACCGGCCGCTGCTGGTGCCTCCGGATGGGTCGCTGCAGGCATGGTCACGGCACCAGTTCCCGGCTGGCCGCAGCAACCACCCCGCGGACTCGCGCCCGGACGCGCAGCACGCTCGCGCCCGACCGGTCAGCGAGAAGTGCCACCGGCTGCCGCCCTTTCCGGCACGTCTGCCGGCTCTACCGGCTCCACGGGCACGGCCGGACCGCTTGCCGCCATCAGTCGCGTCTGCTTCGGGTCCGCGCGACGAAAGATCCCGGCCGCCCGCCCCGTCAGGAAGCCGGCCGCAGTGAGCGAGAAGCCGGCCGCGATAGCGAGGCTGCGCAACCCGCCGGACACGTCGCCGCGCACGGTCTCCCGCAAGCCACGGGCCATCCCGCCAGGCAGCACATGCCGGGTGTAATCCCGTTCCGCGGACGTGCTCTCCGCGGCGCCATTCAGCGCCGCCAGCGCCGCCTTCCCGGCGCCCTCGTTGAGGCACCGCCGGAGGAAGAAGCCGACGGTGGCGCGGCCCTGCGGCACGCGATGGCCGGCGACCGCGGCAGGCTCGTACCTCCAGATCCCCCGCTGTTGTGCCGCGGCAGCACGCAGGCACAGGTCGGTGTCTTCCGGCTGCGACCGGGCGCCGACCTTGCCGAAGTCCTCACGGAAACCCGCGACCGCGTCGAACGCCCTCCGGCGGATCGCCATGTTGTTGCTCCACACGTTGCGCACCTGGGTGGCATCCTCGGGCATCCCCCGATAGGAGGCGCCGACCACCCAGTCGAACTCGCCGGGAAACCAACGAGGCCGCGAATCCGGCCACAGCGGGACCAGCTTGCCGCCTACTCCGACGACACTGGGGTCCGGGAAATGCTTGAGCAGTCCCTCCAGCCAGGTCGGCGACGCAACCGCATCGTCATCGAGGAAGGCAACCACTTCGCCGCGGGACGCCGCCACGCCGCTGTTACGCGCGCCTGATGCGCCCCGGCTACCGGTATTAGGGATCACGATGGCATCGCCGAGCTCCCGTTTGGCCCGGTCGAGAAGGGCGGGATTATGGTCGATGACCACGATGGTCTCGAGCGCGGGAACACTCTGGGCCCTGACGGACGCTACCGCTTCCCTGATGTCATTCCAGCGTTCGGTCGCGAACGCCGCGATGACCACCGAGACCGTCGGCAAGCCCGCCGGACTTGCTTGATTCCCGTTCAATGATCGCTCCCTGATGTAGCTCCGGCTGCCCGTCTAGCCACTTTTGTGCCGGTCGTCCGTGGTCCCGGTGACCGCCACGGTCACCTGAGTCCGTGGCGGGTACAACGGCAGCGGCGCCCCGCTGCAGGTTCCTGCGCCGCCGCAGCAGCGGGACGCATTCCGGCAAACCCGCCCATTAGGAGACGCGCAGCGCCGTACTTAGGTTGACGGAGATCTACTGACACTCGGTGCTATTAGATGACTTTGAGCAGTGATCGCCGTACCGAGGAGGGCAGAGCCCGCTGATGCTGGCTAAACCGGATAGTGCGACATGAGGTCGCATGTGACGAGTGGCGCTCGTTGAAGGGAGATCGGCTGATGTCGGTGACGTAGCTCCCGGTCCAGTGCGCAAGGACCGTCCCCGCCCCGGCGTGCGCTGCGGGTAACTGCAGGGTGCGAAGCCCGGGGAAAGGCCCAAGGGCTCCCGTTCCACCCGGGAGACCACCGAGCCGGAGATCACCTGGGCCAAGCTCGCCGCCCTGGCCGAGGGCGCGGCTCGCCAGCGCGCGGCCCTGGAACACCCGCGGGAAGCCGGTGGCAGCCCCCGCAAGAGCGGATCATGCCGCCGCCAGGTACCGGTCTGTTCCTCTGCCGGCGGAATGGGGCCAGCCGCCCTCTGCAGCCAGGATTTCCGGCAGGCCGAACGGGGCGTGGTTCCCGCCCTCGGCAGTCTTTCCAAAGCCCGGCGGCCCCATGCCTCACGCGGCCTCCGGAGCCGACGGGGCCAGCTCTCAGGCGACCGGGGACATCATGGTGCAGGCCGAGTGCCGCCGCTGGGTGCTGTACTCCTCGATCCAGGCATGTGAGCTTCCGGCTGACCGGATCGGCCCACTAGCGGCCGCTTGGGACGGAGGGCTGACGGTCACCGGCTGGCCGACGGATCACCTTGCCGGTCGCGGTGGTTTCGAGGATGTCGACGCTCACGAATCGGCTCGGCTGCTTCGCCGGTGATAGTCGCTGCCGGCAGAAGGCCTGCAGCGCGGACAGGTCGACGTCGGCCGGAGTCACCGTGGCCCGAATCCGCTGGCCGAGCCATTCGTCCTGCTCACCGTCGACCAGGCAGGAACGCACCGTCGGGAACTCCAGCAACACGGCCTCGAGCTCCTCCGGGCTTACTTTCGTACCGCCGACGTTGACGCAGTTCGCCAGCCGGCCCACGATCACTAGTCCCTCCGGGGTCATGCGGCCGATGTCGCCGGTGACAAAGCCATTCGCGACCGGCGCGACATCGACCTGATCCGGGTATAGGTATCCGGTCATCGCGGTCGTCGAGTGGACCGCGACCAGGCCTGACAGTGAGTCGGCCGCGTCGTCGGCCGACGGCTGCGGCCCTAGGGGCCGCAGGTCGACCCGGACCCCCTCGAGCGGCTGGCCAAGCGAGTGCGCATCCTGCCAGGGGCTCGGCGGCCGAACGCAGATGGGGCCGGTTTCCGTCGTGCCGTACACGTCCCCGAGCCAGCCTCCGAGCACGGTCCCGACGAGTTCGGCTGTCCGCAGGTCCATCGACATGCCTGCGGACAGGTAGCCGATGCGGCGCGTCGGTCGGCCGGTGGCCGCCTCGGCCAGCGCCCGCAACAGCGGCGGCACGCCGGCGACCAACGTGACGTCGTGTTCATTCAAGGCACGCAACAGCATCCATGGCCGGTCCACGCTGGTGACGAGCGTAGTGACACCGGCCAGCGGAGCGGCCAAGGCGGCCAATCCGAAGCCGTACGCGTGATGCAGCGGCACCGGGGAAGCCAGCACCGTACCCGGACCCAGGTCCAGTGCGGTGCGGTAGTTCTCCGCCTCTGCTATCAGGGCGCTGACCGGACGCAGCGCCACCTTGGTGCGTCCGCTGGTGCCGGAGGTGAGCTGAGCGCTAGCGGCCCCACCAGGCGGCGCTTCGCCGGGCGGCTTGCGGGCGATCAGTCGCTCTCCTGCCACCACGTTGCCGACCCCCGGCAGCAGCGGCCAGTCGAGCGGTGCGGCCAGGTGCGTTACCGCGGCAAGTTCCTCGGCCCGCTCTCGTTCCCACTCGCTCATCTGCCGCGGTAGAGGAACCACCACTGCATCAAGCGCGAGCACCGCGAGCACGTCCGCCACGAACGACGCGGCCGGCCAGGCCACTGCCCCAACCCGGCAACCCGGCCCGATCCCGGCCCGGCGGTAGGCTTCGAGGCGAGTTCCGGCCAGGCCGACGAGGTCCTGCGCTGTGGTGTTCCCCGCTTCCTCGGCGAAGAGCACTGCCTCCGGGGATCGCGCGGCCGTCTCCCGCAATAGCTCGAGCGGCGTGTCGCCGTTGCCGCGGCTCACCGCGACCCGGGCACGCTGACCAGCGCGTCGCGTACAACATCCACCACGTGATCGAGGTCTTCGGCGCTGTGTGCTGTGCTCAGGAACCAGGGCTCGACCGGGCTTGGGTGGAAATATACGCCCCGTTGCTGGGCTCCGATCTGCAGCGCGCGGTGGGCGGCGAAGTCCATCGCCTGGGCGGCCGCGCGAGGGCCGCGCGACAGGTCCGCGGGCCGGCGCAGCAGCGACACGGACAGCAACGAACCGACCCGGCTGACCAGTGCTGGGCGATTCACCTCGGCGAACATCGCGCGCAACCGCTGCTCAACGTAGCTTCCGTGCTGCTCGAGCCGCTCGTAGATCTCAGGGGAACGCTCTATCTTCGTGAGCATGGTGACGACGGCCCGCACCGACACGTGATTCCCGGCGTACACCCCGAGATGCATCGCGCGGTGGTCCGCGAGCATGGCCATCGCGCTGCGTGATCCGCCGAACGCCGCCACGGGGACGCCGCCGGCCATCGCCTTCGAGAGCACAGTCAGGTCCGGCATGACCCCGTAGCGCTCCTGGGCCCCGCCGCGTCCGAGCCGGAACCCGGTGATCACCTCATCGAAGATCAGCCATGCGCCCCAGCGGTCGCACAGCGCGCGCAGTTCCTCGAGCTGCCCAGGCGCCGGCGGAACGACGCAGGCGTTGGCCATCACCGGCTCGCAAATCACCGCCGCGATCCGGTCGCCATGGGCCTCGAACACGGCGCGCAGGGCGGGCAGGTCGTTCCAGGGGACCTGCAGTGTGTGGGCGAGCGCCTCCGGAATCATGCCCGGCACGCCGGGCTGCGGTGCGGTGGAGTCTGGCGCGGGCTCGTGGAAGTTCGCCTTCCCGGCGCGCATTATTGTCTCGCTCCACCCGTGGTAGTGCCCGTCGAAGGTAAGCACCTCTGTCCGGCCAGTGGCGACTCTGGCCAGGCGCAGCGCGGAGGCGACCGCCTCGGTTCCCGAGTTGGCGAAACGTACCTGCTCGACCGACGGCACCAGCCGTGCGATCAGCTCCCCGGCCTCCTGGTCGATCCGATGCGGCAGCCCGGTCATCGAACCTTCCATCAGCTGCCGGGCGAGCGCAGCGGACAGCTCAGGGACCGCGTATCCAAACAGGTGGGGACCGTACCCCATGTTGAGGTCAATCAGCTCCTTGCCTGCGACGTCCCAGATCCGATCGCCCTCAGCCCGCTGCACGACGAGCGGCACGGGGATAGCTTGGGCGCGCATGCTGCTGCTCACACCTCCGGCGATGACCTCGCGGATGGAAGCAAACTGCTCGGCGTTCGCGGTACTGGTGTCTACGTCTGTCGCCTGTGGCATGAGTGACTGAACCATTGGGCCCCTCCTATGTTCTCGCTCAAGTTCGGCCTGACAACTTGTCATTAGAGTTCGGCCTGACAACCCCTTGGTATTACAGACGCCTGGTCAGATCTCCTGGTTTACGGGCACGAGTCGTAACTTACCGTGACATGCTGGCGTCGCTGAATTCACCGGGATGCCGGCTTCCAGCAAGTCGTACACCGCGGCCCGCTCCGCCACTAGCGACCCGTGGGGCGACGGCTCGGAATCACCGGCCGACCCGCCCGGTTCTAGCGGCTTCCCGGGAGACAGGGATCACACGCGCCGGGTGCTGAGCGCTGTACGCGCTAGGCTGATGAGCGTGTCCGCGCTCGGTCAACTCCATGACACGGCAACGTAGAAAAGGTGAGGGAAGGTGTGACCGGGCTGACGGCCCTGATCCTCACGGCCTTGGCATTGCCCCCGCTGCTAGCGCGGCTGACAGGCGGCCATCCGCCGACTCGTATCACGCAACTGGCAGCCCTGGCACCGGTGGCAGTGGTGCCCGCGACCGCCGCCGTGATCATTGCCGCGGCCGCGGCTCCATGGCTCGCGGTTCTCCTCGCGGTTCCCGCGGTGACGCTGTGGATCTGGCAACTGCCTCCGCTCAAGCGGACCAGCTACCAAGCCGCAGCAGGACCGTAACGCGAATCAGGATCTGATCAGGCAAGGATCGGGCTGCGCCTGCTCACCGTCAATGCCCATGGCGGTGCCGCCGACCCGGCGACGCTCCTGCGCACTGTGCGGCAGCACGACGTGGATGTGCTCGCGATTCAGGAACTGACCCCGCGCATGGTAAGCCGGCTGGCGGCGGCCGGACTCGCGCAATGGCTGCCGTTTTCCCATCTCGATCCCCGGCCCGGTTG
>Ga0182030_10027206_pt1 | contig 10300 bp, 8 predicted proteins | sample 812S3MmetaG_FD_121299 | JGI IMG/M metagenome (GOLD analysis project Ga0182030, IMG submission 121299) | Permafrost microbial communities from Stordalen Mire, Sweden - 812S3M metaG (Illumina Assembly) | ecosystem: Environmental > Terrestrial > Soil > Wetlands > Permafrost | place: Sweden... | reverse complement strand
CGACGGTCGCGAATCGCAGCGCTTAAAGCGCTGCGCCACCCAAAAACAACTCCATCCCGAAAATAACTCCACCCAGAAAAACTCCATCCCAAAAAAACTCCACCCAAAAACAGCGCTCCCAAGAACAGCGGCTCCAGAAATTTGTCAGCGGTCCGGATTAGCAGTCTAGGCGCGCACCAACCTGGCAGCCAGCCGCGAAAGCCGGACCAGCCGGTACAACGGGAACAGTGCTGCAGGAAGACGGACGGCCTGCCATTCGCCCGGTCCGGGCGTGAAGACTAGACGCTGCAGAAATCGCAGGCGATCGGCGGGACGTTCGCGCAGGCGCAGCATCAGCTGAAAGTACTCGAAAGACTCTACGTTGAATGTGGCTTCACTCGCGATATGAGATTGGATCTCATCCACCAGCCCATCCACAATTCTGACTGTCGCAGGATCTTCGCCGAGTTTGGCTTGCGCTGCCGGAGCAATCGCAGCGCCCAGCAGGCGATTTGCCAAGAGCATGCTGACGCGCACGATGCGCATAATTCCCAGGTACCGCGCCTGGGATTCGATCCAGCTCCAGTTCAAAGTTGTAACGGTCATGGTGCGCGCAATGTCGCACAGCCACACCAGGCGTCCCCATACATGTTTAGCCGCGTGCGCCGACAGGATGAGCAGCAAGTCCTCGGGCGAAGGCGTCTTCATGGCGTGACCGGCGACCATGACCGTCGCTGCCCGCAGGAACACGCCGTCCATAGCAAAATCGATGGCGTAAAAGCGAGGCTGAATCGCCCACTGCACTTCGAGTAGGTTAGGTCCGGCCGTGCCGTCGAAGGCACATTCGTAACCCGATCGCAGATAGGCGCGTTCCTCCGCCGGAGAAAGATTCAGGTGAGGCGTGTAGCCGAGTTCGCGAACCGCATCGCGAATACGGGGCAAGTCTTGCGGGTGAATCAGCAGATCGATGTCCCCGGACTGGCGCAACGCGATGTCGCCGTAAGCCACTTCCGCCAGCGCCAGGCCTTTGTAGGGCATGACCTCAATGCCAACGGCAGACAAACGATCCACGATTTGAATTAACTCGCGCGACAGAAATAAAGCTTTGTGCAGATTCGTCTGATAGCTCTGCCGCAGCGCCGACATTTCTGCAGCCGGAACCATTTCGCCAAGCTCGACCAGGGCCTGGTGGAGAAGCGGTCGAGTACCGTGTCTTTCGGCAAGGTCAAAAAGAAGTTTCCAGCGAATGGGTTTGCGCGACAGCTGACGCAGATGCTCCGTTTTTTCCTGTCGGGGAATCTGGGAACAGGCGGCTAGTAAGAAAGACCACTCGGCTTCGAGTGTGGCGCTGCCGGCCAAGAATTTAGTCCCGGACATGTTTTTCGGCTGGAGCGTTTTCCGACAGGGCGGGGGACGCGAGTCCGAATCACGCACTAACGCTCGCCAAACTGGGGAGCGTTCGAATCTGCACCAGATTATGCCGCGCCTGTGCCGCAGCTTCTTTCTTGGCCAGCATGTTGGCCGAAGGAATGCCGGTTCTGGCGAAAGATTTCTCGCAATCCTGCGACGACGGCCCGCGCATGTTCCCTTCCAGAAAAGCCAGGCCTGGACAGCGCGTACAACTGCCAACGTGGGTGCAAGACGGGCAAGTCGTGAGATCCTTGAGACGAATGGCGCGAACTTCTTTCATCTGGTCGGAATGCCGCCAGATGTCGACAAAGCGCTGCTGCCGCACGTTTCCGGTGGGTAGCGGAAACTGGACGCAGGGGAAAACTTCGCCATAGGGCGAAACGTAGCAAGCGGTATGGCCGGCGCTGCAGGGCGTGGCTTCGAGTTCGCTCTCGCCGGCCGGCGCGGGGATCGCGCAAAATTCGTCCGCATCTCCCACCAGAGCGGTGTCGCGGAAAACCTGCCGCAGCGTGCTTTGGTCAACGCCCAAGTCCAGGGTGGAGCGGTTGCCGTCCATCATCGGCGTAACCGTCGGATCGAGAGTGCATTCGACGCCCAGTTCCGCGGCCAGAGCGCGCACCCCCGGGTAGTCCTGCATGTTCTGGGTCATGAGAACGTTGGCGATGATGACTTTCAATCCCTGCGACTTGAGAAAGCGGATGGCGTCAACCGAGCGCTTGAGCGACCCCGGAATCAGAGTGATGCCATCATGCACTTCCGGCCGGTGCGAATAGATGCTGATCTGGATCGATTCAACGCCGAGATCGCGGAGCCGGGCGGCCTCGCGTTCGCGGATCAAGACGGCGTTCGTCTTGAGCTTCACACAAAACATCAGACGGCGGGCGTGCTCGAGAAGTTCGAAGAAGTCCTTGCGCAGGAAAATTTCGCCGCCGCTGAGCGTCAAAATAAAAACGCCCGCCTCGGCCATCTCATCGAGCAGGTGCTTGATTTCCGCGGTCGTCATCTCACCGTGATCATCGTGATCGAGATAGCAATGAACGCAGCGCTCGTTGCAGCGGTAGGTCAGGTCGAGCTGGACGCTGAACGGAATGTTCAGCCGCTGCGCCTTCTCGGTCATCTCTTGCAGCAGCGCGCTCATTGGGACTCTCCAGTTCGATACTCTCCGGCCACGGCATTCTGCGGCAGAATTGGCTCTTCGGAGATTTGCAGTATCTCATGGCTGGCCAGCTCCCGCGCCAGATTTTCAGCGTCGTGCAAGGCCTCGGCGGGCTCAACCTCGAACTCCGAGCAGATGCGGCGTTCGACGATCTCGTCTAGCGGAGCGGTGCCGTCGGCGGATTGCCACAGGATCGTGGCCGTCTTGTTCAGGGTGAAGAGCGTGGAATCACGGCCGGACATAATCATCATTTCGCCGTCGAGGCTGCGCGCCGCCACCTTCGGATTGCGTGCCATATAAAGCCTGCTCATCCGATCAACTCCCAGACCCGGGCGTCGGGCACGAACGTGAGGCGCGAAACCGGAACCCGGCTGACGAACTCGAACGCGGAATGAAAAGTCGCTTGCACCAGTTCCTCATCCTCGGCGAAAAACAGAAGATTAGCAAGCAGAGATCGCGCCGCCTCTGCGGGCGGGATGGGGTCGATGCGATTCTCGGCGCCCTTAGCGAGCAGGTAGAGGGCGGCGATGGGCGCGGAGACATTTTCGCCTAGCTTAGCCAGTTCGCCGGTAAACGGAGTACCGAAGGCAATGTAGCTGGCATCCTGCTTACGAACGTAAGAAATTTCGTCGGTCAGAAGAGTGGCGTCGGGAGGAGCCAGCCGGGAGATGGTCGTTTTGCCGGCCTCGGAAACACCGGCGAACAAGAACGCCTTGCCGTTGCGGATGGCGCTGGCCGAGTGCAGCAGGAAGCCTCCCTGGCGCGCCAGCACCAGCGTGTGTACGATGCGCAGCACGGCATCAATCGAATATGGATTGGCGCTCTGGCGAATCCAGCCGGTACGCGACGCGGGTTCCCACTCGGCGCGAAAATCTCCGCGCTCCAGCGTCCACCGGCCCCGGTGTTGGGTCACACGCACCACGGCATCAGGATCGGCGAAGCGAGCGGGCGTGAGTTCAACGTCGAACTCGATCTCGGCAGCCCCCGCGTGCTCTACGGAAGTTACAAAACCGTCATAGCGATTCCGCAGCATGCCGAGGAAGCTCGGGTCCGTGGTACACACCCGCACGGGCATGCCCCCGATTTCAATCACCAGGCTGAGACGTTCGACTTCGGTGGTTAACTCGGGCAAGGGAGGGCTCGATCCTAATAATCTTTAAATCGGCGCGGTTTGGACCCGTGATGCCTGAACCCGCGACGTTGGAACAGGCGAAGGACTGTATGACTTCTGCAGCATGCCGCGTATCGCCACAACGAAACGGGCAGCAAAGGACGAGCGCCGAAGCACAGCCGCGACGGCGCGCTCGGAAACGCGCAGGCGCCGGCTCGGCTCGATCCATCTCTCATTCCGCAGAATGAAGGAAACTTTGCCCAGCAGGTCGCTTGCAGCAAGCGGGCAATCGGGGCGGGATACTGCGTCGCCCTGAGTCTGAACCATTGACCCTGAAGCGTCGTGGCCAAAAGCCACTACCCGATGAGCGACGAACCGGCGACCGCTGCTGAACATAACGATGTCACCCTCGCAGAGCTGGTCGCTGCTCACCTGTTCGATTACAAGCGTGTCGCCGGGCCAGACGGTGGGCAGCATGCTCCATCCCGTGACGCGCAGATGCAAACTGCCGGAGGAGTGCAACACTTCTCCCGCCAGCTCACATCGGAGAGCATGAGTATCTCCCAAGGCTTGAGCCGAAAGCTTCATGACACCTTTGAGCTGCTCGCGCACGACATGGAGGTGTTGCCAACCTTCCCACACGAGAGGGCGGTCGTCACGAATACCTTCTCGTAGCGAAAGGAGGGCTTCTCGTAGGGCTGCCGGGTGACCGGAGTGCGCGGATGATCGTGGGACAAATCGTTCATAGTCATAAGAGGAAACCTTGTCTTCTAGTCTCTAATTTAATCCCGATTGCGATGCTTGTACCGCGCAACCGCCCGTGCCGGTGGAAGTGACACAGGTCTGGTTGCTGAGCGTCGAAAAATACACCTGGGACGCGCCCGCCAGAGTCCCCGTCCCCACGTTATTGTCGATAATAATCCCGCTGGTGCCGCCCGTAGCCGCAACGCTGAAAGTGCTAAGAGCTCCCACCATTCGCCAGCTGACGCTGCCGTCCCCAGTCGTGCCGGCTAGGACCAAACTCCAGGTGGGGTGCCCCAGAGCCGCAGTTCTCGACGTGCCTGCGGTGTGCACCCATTCCACGTTGCCGTTGCTGTCAAGAATCTCCTGGCCGACGGTATAGGGGTGGCTCGGCAGCCAAGTGGGGTGCGAAGCCAGATGGGGGCCCTGGTTGGTCCAGCGTAACGTACCGGCGTCGGTCGTGCTCCCATCGATGGCGGCATTCCAGGTGGGGTGCCCCAGCACGGCGGTTCTCGACGTTCCCGCGGCTCGGCAAACTTGAACATTGAGGTTGGAATCCAGCACGATCTGGCCGATGCTGTAGGCGTGTGAGGGTAGCCAGGGCTGAACGTTGAAGTTCATGACGCATCCGCCGCCCGCGCAGTTATTACCCGACCCGCTGCTTTGGGCGCTGGCGAAGATCCATTCGGCAATGCCCCCGGTGGCGTTCGGATTGGAAATGTCGGTGACCGGAGAGCATCCGGTGGTGGCGCCCGCCAGCGTGGGCCCGGTGATTACGGTTCCCATGATGCCGGCCGCGATCGGAATCTGATACAGCGTTGGCGCCCCTGCGGTGTTTCCGCAAACGTAGAAGTTACCGGTCGCGTTGCCCGATGCTTCATACGTGCTGTCGAAAGCACCTTCATACATCGCGCTGGGACTGCCGGGAAAAGCCACGCTGGTTCCGGCAATCGCTTCGGTGCCAGTCGTCCCGCCGCCGAAGGTCGGAACGAACTCGAAGACCGCCGAGCATGGGGCGGTGCCTGCGGCACACGTGGTACTGCCGTCGCTGGAAGAAAACACGTAGATCTTATCCGCGGTTGAATCAATTACTGGCCCCGCGACCAGGCCGGTGCCATGATCTACCTGGCCGGATGCGGTCACCGCTCCCGTAGAACTGACCCGGTAGAAAATTCCGCCGTAGTCGCCCACGAAAACGTTGCCCGAAGTGCTGTCGTAGACCGGGCTGGAGAGGGCGTTGCCGGTGTTCACTTGAACGGGAAACCCGCCAGTGGTGACTTCTCCGGGGGTACCAATAAACGCGCCGCTGATCTTGTGAAGCCAGCCCAAAGCTCCGCCGACCCAGAGTACGTCGTGACTGTAGTCGGGGAAAGCCGACGAAGTGGTGTCATTGATCTGAGTTCCGCTGCCATCCACCAGAAAGATCTGGGTCATGCAGGGCGCAGCGCAGGCGCGGTAAGCGCTGTTAGTCACAGGCGTCAAAGTTTTGGGGGCGCCTACAGTCTCGGTGGTCGAAGCCGCCCATTTCAGCAGAACCAATATTCCCAAGCCACCGTTGGTTTGGACGAATGCCACCTGCGTCCCATCCCGCGAGATCACCGGTGAGGTCACAACTGTGCCCCCGGTGTTGTAGGCCCAGTACGTTTTCGGCACAGGTGCGGTGCATCCGGTGGCGTACAGATTTGAGTAAGCGACTATGCTGGCCTGGGTTGCCGAACCCGCCAGGCCGGTATTGAACACGACATAATCAGTGCAGCTCGCCGTGGTGATGCTGGTGACATACTTCGCGGGATAGTTGCCGGCGCCGACTGTGGCGCCGCTGCCCAGATCCTCAGACCAGGCTCCCGTAGAGCTCGCTTTTGTGCTAAGACGACCCACCGCAGCGTCTCCGACAGCCGCATCGCCGGGCATTACCGAAACCGTTGGCAACGCGCGCGCCGCGTGGTTCCGGTACCACTGCTGCCAGTAGCGCGGATCGCTGGTGACCTGCCGGACTTGCTCGAAGGTTGACGGCTCGGAAAAGATGACATGCCGATGAGACCAGTCGATCGGCATCCCCTCGCGGGCCGGTTCCGACGCCTGGCCGGTCAACACCCAGCCCAATACCGCTAATCCAGACAGGGCCACACCCAATCGGAGAAATCGTGCGGTAGTACCATTCATTGTCCTGACTCCATGGGTCGCGCGAGATGCAAAGAGTTGCGGGAGCTCAAAGTTTGCGTCGTTAAGTCCGTCCTGGTTCACCCGGTTTAGTTTCACCCGGTTTTGTAAAGCCGCGGTCGGGAAGACTTAGTGCTTCGCTCTGGCGATGGTCTTCCCACACTTGCAAGCTCGAAACGCCAACAGAAAGTGGACGTGTGCCTTCCGTTGGTTGGCTGGAATGCCGCTGATTTTACTCTTTGTTCGAGGCGCAACGCAAACGAGTTTTCCTCAAGAAAAACTTTACAGCCGACCGCAGCCACGCTTCCAGACGCGCGCGCCAGAGCGGGTTTCGGCTGGAGGATTTGGAGTGCGTTTCCGATTTCATCCGTAACCCTTACAATAGGGGAACCTCGGGCCGACCACGACGCCGTCCAGCAGGGAACCATAAATTTGAGGGCCAAGAACTGCCCGGAGGCTGGTAACCCGATTGGAAGGATACGAAAAGGTAGCAGAGGACATGGAACCAGTAGGACATGCCGGCAAAGTCAGGAATGTGCTGACCCTGGAAGAGATTGCGAACCTTGCCGCCGAGGGCGGCCAGCCGGCGGAAACGCTGATGAATGTAGTCGCTCTCATCGCCAAGAGATTCCGGACCGATGTGTGCTCGGCGTACCTGCTGGAGCCGGACCGCGCCAATCTGGTGTTGGCGGCAACCGTCGGACTGCGCAAGGAATGTGTTGGCAGTCTGCGGATGGCGGTGCATGAAGGGCTGACTGGCCTGGTGGCCGAACTGGTGCGGCCGGTTTCGGTCGAACAAGTGAAGACCCATCCCCGCTTCAAATACTTCCGCGACGCGGGCGAGGATGCCTACCAGTCGTTCCTGGGTGTTCCTTTGATCGATCGTGGAGTGTTGCAAGGGGTTTTGGTCGTCCAAACGATCGAAGCGCGCGTTTTCAGCGAGGATGAAATCAGCATGCTGACCGAAGCGGCCACACAGGTCGCTCCCGTCGTGAGCGAAGCTCGCACCCTCGATCGCTTCATTGCCCCGCTGCAGGAGCGGCTGTGGGCGCTGGCGCGCAATTTGTGGTGGAGCTGGGACCACAATTCCTCCAGCCTTTTTCTCGATCTGGATCCGGCGCGATGGAATGAACTCAATCACAATCCGGTGGCGCTGCTGAACGAATTGCCTCTCGCCAAACTGGAAACCCGCGCCGCCGAGCTCATGTTGCACAGCCGGGTGAACTACGCGTACCGCCGCATGCTCGAATATCTGGAAGCCGATCGCACCTGGGGCGCGAAGAACGCCGGAGTCCTGCGGCCGCATCCGGTGGCGTATTTTTCCGCCGAGTTTGGAGTGCACGAATCCCTGCCAGTTTATTCCGGCGGCTTGGGAGTACTGGCCGGAGATCACATCAAGAGCGCCTCCGATCTCGACATTCCCCTGATCGGCATTGGATTGTTCTATGGTCAGGGCTATTTCCGGCAGAGGCTCGACCTGGGCGGATGGCAACGGGAAGAGTATCTCAAGACCGACGTTAATCAAATGGCGATGGAAGTGGCGATTGGCAAGGATCGCCGGCCGGTCGTAGTGGAAATCGAAACGCGCAGCGGGCGGATCCGCGCGAAAGTCTGGCGCTTGAAAGTAGGACGCCGCGATCTGCTCCTGCTCGACTCCGACGTGGAAGGGAATGCTCCTGAAGACCGCGAGCTTACGTCGCGGTTGTACGGCGGCGATCTCCGCATCCGCATTCGCCAGGAGTTGCTGCTGGGTGTCGGCGGATTGCGCGCCCTCAAAGCGTTGGGAGTTTCTCCGGGCGTGCTTCACCTGAATGAAGGCCACAGCGCGTTTGCCGTGTTGGAAGCGATTCGCATGCGCATGGAAGAGGAAGGCCTGGCGTTTGATGCAGCCGTGCCACGCGTCTCTCGCGAAGTCGTGTTCACGACTCACACTCCGGTGCCTGCCGGGCACGACCGCTTCGATGCAGGACTGATCGAAGAGCACATTGGACCGCTGCGCGAAGCGCTCGGGCTCTCCCGGGAAAGTTTGATGGGACTCGGTCGCGAGAACACCAACAATGGCGATGAATCATTTTGCATGACGGTGCTGGCGCTGCGGCTCTCGCGCCGCGCCAATGCAGTTTCGGCGCTGCATGCGGAAGTGTCGCGCGCCATGTGGACCGGGCTGTTCCGCGACAAGGTCGAAGACGACGTTCCCATTGGACACATCACCAACGGCGTGCACGTTCCCTCGTGGCTGGCGCCGCAGATGTTCCGCCTCTACGATCGCCATCTGGGCACGGACTGGCACCAGCGCAGCAGCGAGGCAAAAATCTGGCTGGGTATTGAAAACGTGGACGATGGCGAGCTTTGGGAAACGCACCTCAACCTGAAATCGCAGCTGATCGAGTTTGTGCGCCGGCGCGCCGTGGAGCAGGCGCAACACCGCGGCGAATCGCGGGAAGTTTTGCAACGCCTGGAGCGCGTGCTCAGCCCCGATGCTCTCACCATCGGATTTGCCCGGCGGTTTGCCACCTACAAACGGGCTAACCTGATCCTGACGGATATCGAGCGGCTGGCCTCCATGGTGAATGACCCGAACCGGCCGGTGCAGTTCGTGTTCGCCGGCAAGGCCCATCCCCTCGACGAACCCGGCAAGCGAGTATTGCAACAGATTGCCGAGTTGATGCGCGACCCTAAGTTCCGCGACAAGTTCGTGTTCGTCGAAGACTATGACATCAACGTGGGGCGCCATTTCGTGCAGGGCGTCGATGTCTGGCTCAACAATCCGCGCCGCCCGCTGGAAGCCTCCGGCACCAGCGGTCAGAAAGTGGTGCTGAACGGCGGCCTGAATCTTTCCATTCTCGATGGCTGGTGGGCCGAAGCCTTCGACGGCATGAACGGCTTTGCCATTGGAACCGGCCGAACCCACTCCAACATGAGCGTTCACGACACGCGCGATGGCGAAGACCTGATGCGCACCCTGAGCGAGGAAGTGATTCCGCTGTATTACACGCGCGATCGCGACGGCCTTCCCCGCGGCTGGATCAAGCGCATGAAGCGCACCATCCGCACGCTGGGCTGGCGATTCAATGCCGACCGCATGGTGATGGATTACACCCAGAAGTGTTACGTGCCGGCTGCGGGAGGAACGTCCAGCGAGATGAGAGCCGGTTCGTTAGAATCCTGAAGTGGAGCCGGTTTATTTTCCTGGAAACCACGGAAAGAATACGCTGGTCCTTCTGGCGTACTCCGCGAATCCGGGATTCTCGGCCATCTTTTTCTCCAGCATGGGAATCCCTGAAACCTTCAGGATCAGGAAAGTGATGGTAAGCGGTCCGACGATTGCAAACCAGCCGCCGGGAACGCCGAGCGAGATCAGCCAAATTCCCCACCACTGCACCACCTCGCCAAAATAGTTGGGGTGCCGGGTGTACTGCCACAGTCCGGTTTGCAGCAGCTTGCCCCGGTTCAGCGGATCTTTCACGAACCGGGCCAGTTGTGCATCCCCGGCCGACTCGAAAAGAAAACCAGCCAGCCAAAGGCAAACGCCGATGAAGTTGACGGCACCAAGCGGCTCACTCGAGTTTCGATTGATGATCAGTACCGGCAGCGCAATGAGGAACAGGAACGCGCCCTGCAAAAGATATACCTGCGCATACGAACGCACATAGAACCACCGGCCCCACTCGCGTCTCCAGGCCAGGTAGCGGAAGTCTTCCGCCTTGCTGCGATGGCGCGCATGAATGTGCCATGCGAGACGT
>Ga0182030_10027205_pt1 | contig 10300 bp, 15 predicted proteins | sample 812S3MmetaG_FD_121299 | JGI IMG/M metagenome (GOLD analysis project Ga0182030, IMG submission 121299) | Permafrost microbial communities from Stordalen Mire, Sweden - 812S3M metaG (Illumina Assembly) | ecosystem: Environmental > Terrestrial > Soil > Wetlands > Permafrost | place: Sweden... | reverse complement strand
CGGCAACGGCGCGCAGCAACGGCCCGCAGCACCGCCTGCGGCCGCGGCGCTGGCCGACGTCGCCGGCCAATGGCACGCCAAGCGCGCGCTGATCATCGCCGCGGCCGGCGGTCACAGCCTGCTCATGGCGTATACGATGGACCCTATGGGACAATCCGTCCCGGATAGGAGTACACGACCATGACCCCCGCCGCGCCCACGCCTCGAGCCTACAGTTACGTCCGGTTCAGCACCCCGGAGCAGTCCAAGGGTGACAGCAAGCGCCGCCAGTCGGACCTGGCTGCCGCCTACGCGGCACGCCACAAGCTCACGCTGGACACCGAGCTTACCCTTGAGGATTTGGGGGTGTCCGCGTACCGCGGCAAGAACCTGGACGGCACGGCTAAGCTCGGCATGTTCCTGCAGGCGGTGCGAGCCGGGGACGTGGCGCCGGGCTCGGTGCTACTGGTCGAGTCTCTTGACCGCATATCGCGTAAGGAAGCCCGCAAGGCGGTCCGGGTGCTCGAGGAGATCGTAGAGGCGGGCGTTGATGTCGTGACCCTTGGCGATGGTGAGAAGCGCTATACCAAGGACTCGCTGGACGGCTTTGACTTCATTATGGCCGTGTTGATCCTGATGCGCGCCAACGAGGAGTCACGGACCAAAGGCAAGCGCGTGGCGCAGGCATGGGCCGCCAAGCGCGCACGGCAGGCGCAGAGCGGTGAGACGCTCACACGTCTGACGCCGGGATGGATAGAAGTCACGGCCGCCGGCAAGCGGGTGCTGATTCCGGAGCGCGCCGCCGTGGTCCGTCGCATATTTGACTTATTCGTGAAGGGCAGCGGGTGCGAGGCAATCGCGCGCACGTTGAACGAGGAGAAGATTCCGCGCTTCGGCCGTGCAACGCACTGGCATAAGTCATACGTGCAGAAGATCCTGCGCTCAAGCGCCGTCATCGGCACGATGACACCGCACACCGATGACTCAACCACGCGCACGCCACAGGCACCGGTTGAGGGGTATTACCCGCCCGCGGTCAGCCGTGAGCTGTGGGAGCGCGCGCAGGCGCTGATCGACACTAACCGCTCGCGCCGGCCGGCGGCCTCAACGCTCAAGACGCAGAACGTACTGGCGGGCCTGGCGCGCTGTCCGGCGTGCGGCGGCACCATGACGCGGGTTTACAAGGGCGCGGGACGCAAGGGGGGCATACCCAAGCTTGTGTGTGTGGCGGCCAAGCTCGGAACCGGCTGCAAGTACGTCTCCGTCGATTTGCCGCTCATTGAGGCGGCGCTGGTGCGCACGGCGCGCGACGCAGTGCCGGAAGCCGGTGAGGGAGTCGCGGAGGAGTTGCGCGGCGCCCAGGCCGGCGCGGAGGCGCTTGACGACGTGATAACACAGCTTGTGCTGCGCATCGAGCAAAGCGGTTCCAAGGCGCTCATGGCGCAACTGGCAGAGCGCGAGGCGCAGCGCGAGCGGGCATGGGAGACCGTCGCGCAGCTACAGCGGCAGGCTACGGAGTCCGAGACCCGCACGCTGCGGCGCCGTAAGCTTGCTTACCGCACGGCGATGACGGCCAAGCCGTTTGACGCGGGCGCGGCTAACCTGGCGCTGCGCGAGATGGTGTCGCGTGTCGTGGTCGACTACACCCGGCAGGCGCTTCAAATGCACTGGCGCCATGACGGACAGACGGAGATTGTCTATACCGTTTGAACTCACCGACCGGCAAGGACGTAGCGAATCCCGCGGCCGAGCCCGTAAATCGCCAGCGCAAAGATGATGCCAGCGATTACATAGAAATGCTCCGGCCCCGATATGCTCATGAGCACGCCATACAGAACGATCAGCGCCGCCAATATGTTGCACAGCCAATAGAGAGCGTTACCCAGCCGTTCAATCATGCTGACGTATCTTGAATATGTAGCTGCAACTCCTCAAGCTCCCTTCGAGCGGCGCGATCTTGGAAGCGTTTTCCCACGTCCTTGTCGGAGAGCAACAAATGGCCGAGATTCTTCCCAACAGAATCGTTCTCTATAGGCTGCCAGCTCTTTTCCCTGACGACAATGAAATCGTGGTTACGAACACTATTCACTCTGTCGAAGAGTTGGACCCAAACCGAGTCTACCTGCTCGACTTCAGTCGCCCCCTAAAGAAGAAGCGAAGTCGGTTCGGGCTTGCCGTAGAAGCGCTGTTTGTTCCGGTGATTCATCAAGGCGAAGAACGCGGCGAGTTCATTATCGGTTGTCATGCGGATGACCTCTATTTCAAAGATATTCAGAAGTTTTGGAAGAAATACTATCCTTCAACAAAGAAACATCGATTGTCTGATGCGGGCGGCTTAGAAAGAATCGCCGACTTCGCAACACATTTTCCGGCCTTTTGTCAGTAACTATTGCGAAGCGACCAAGGGTTACACCGCATTCTAGGGGCGCGAGCGGGTAGGGGGCTGCTGCTGGCGCCTCGCGGTGGCAAGCACACAACGCTCATGACGCGCGCCGCCGTTTTGCCTTCCGCGTCGCGGCTACGTTGCTACCGGCAACGACCGACAACAGTTTGCATGCGGCGGCGATGGGAAACTGCGCAATGATGCGTCGTGCAAGCTCCTCAGCCGTCTCTAGGTTGCCTGCCTCGACTTCGACCTGAAACTCACGAACAAACGTCACACCGAATTTCACGGAATGTGTCTCCCTGTCTTGGTGTTCTGAGGGGAGGGCGGGCCGTTGCACCTCGCCGCGCGGCTCGCACCGCGTGGTCATCTGCTCCTATGCAGTGCGGGCTCTCCCAACGGCGCAATTATAAAAACGAGCGCATGGGGCAACGCAATAGAGCGCTACCCGTGGATAGAGTTTGGGCAGCGCTTTCGTGTGGGCTTAGCTAACAGTCATCTAAGATTGAAAACGGGGGTCGATTCAACTCCAATGATTGAAAATATTTCTTAGCAATTACCGTTCGCGTTTAGCCTTGATGTCGCGCGTCAGTCCGCCACTCCCTCGGTCAACATGAAATCTCCGTCCGCCCAATTGCCGTGCAAACTTAGATCTACCAAATGCATCCAGGACCCGGATGAATTCCACGCCACAATGCGAATCCGACCGGAAACCCTTATTGTTAGGCACAGGTCTATGCTTATACGCAACCTCGCGCCTTCCCCTGGGACCGCCAAAGCTCCACGATGAATTGTTCACATCGAATTGCAAATCTACACCGCACTTCTTCCCGGCTGCATTAAACTGAGAAATCTTAACGGCGCAGACCGCAACGTCACCGTTACCATCCTGCAATACGTTTCGGTAGTAGTCCGCAATTTTGGCCATACTCTCAAGCGCCAAGTAGTTGACTGAAAGATGCTCCGCTCTTTTGTCCGCTTCCGATGCGGGCACGTCCTCAAGGAATGCTGCATCGGCCGTTCTATTGCCTTTCAGTCGATGAATGGCGCGGACGTAGCGGAGCAACTCTTTGCTCAAATAAAATATCGGGTCCGCCACGTGACACCTAGATTGACCACCTTAAAGGTTTCGACGGATGAGCTTTGAGTGTAGCCGCCACAATCTCCGCGGGTTGGGCGCCCTCATTGATGGTGTTCCCGTCAATCAATCCAAATATGACTGCTCTAGGTGTGAATCTGAGGTCCAACCGCTGACGGCGAGACTTGAACCATTCCGCATACAATGTGCCATCCGGAGCGACCGTTAGTTCCGGCGCGGTAGCCGAAAACCGCACGAGTTTCCAAAAATCCAAGAAGTCGTTTAGGGACCTCGAAGTAAGACTGCGCGTAGCACCCGCCGCTGCTGCGAGTCGCATAATCCTAGCGAGCATTTCAGGGTCAAGATTGAGTGAGCCTATTTTCCCCCAATTATCCGCTATGGCAGTTGGCAATGAAGCAGCGCTAGTATGTGCGACGGATGCCCGCAACGGAGCGGCGCTAGTAGTCCGCATATTAGGAGGGACTGTCGCAACTGGCGATGTGCCAATCGCCTTCGGCAAAGATACGCCCGTTGTCTGAGCGGGCGACGGCTGCGACCCAATGATAGTCGAGAAACTATTAGTGCTCGTCGAATTTGTCATTTCCGTACTTGCTTAAATTTAGCTATCACTTCACGCGGAATAAAGTCCTTGAAAAACGGGCTTAAAATGCCATGCGCGAAATCCAGCCAGTTGCCCACGTCTTTGATAAATGCCCGATGATTTGTGAGGACAGGAACCCCCGGCGTGGACGAAGTGACTTTTGAAAGCACCTGGATAACATTGTCATTTGATTCGGCACGCTTGCCGCTTGCCACATTAACGATAAATACGGACCCCTTCCTGTCCCTTAGATCCTTCTGGAAAAGTAAGTTGCCTGTCGCGTCGCCCCAAAACTTTTTCCTATCATCTAGGAATGTCGGCGCCTTCAAACGAAGCGAAGTCCCGGTCTCCGTGAACTTAAACAGGGAGGCGCTGCCCAGATTGGCCTTATCGAAAATATCTATATACCGAAGCTCAAGGTAGTTGGGCAGTAATGGGTAGCCTAAATTAGTTGGATACGATTCAAGAAGTGCCTTCACGCCAACTAGTACGTGGGCCCTGAATGCCTCCCACTCATATTGAATCGAATCATTTGCCGCATAAATGCCCGCGCCAATTTGATGGATAGGATAAGGCGAGTCTTGGTCCTTATAGAACCGTCGCACGACACCATACGGTCCAACTTGCTGCGGATGTAGGATGTCAGTGGCGTGGAAGAATTTTTTCTCCTCCATTGCCTTAGAAAAAAGCGGCAGCAGCGGCATAAGCAACGGATCGAATTGCCAAGCAACCCCTTGAGCAAGGGCCCACCGCAACTCAAATACTACCTCCGCTAGAGGCGCATTTGGGAGGCGCGCATTCTTTGCCGCTTTCTTCCGCGCATTCTTCGATCTTTTTGCTGATCTCGGCATTTAGCCTATCCCCGCCTAACTTGACAGATTCTAGCACGCACCAAAAACCTCGCTGTTCGACTGTCGGGATTACCACCTGAGATCACAGCGCCCCTCCCGAAACCCGAAGGGGACAGACTCGCCGCCCGGTTACGGATCACGGTGAGCCCTCCCTTTGCCTTTCCGCTCGCGACGCGCGGCAGCCTCCCCGGCCTTGCGTCGGCACTTCTGCCCGCGGGTCTCCGGATAGTCGCGTCGCGCGACGTTACGCACGTTCTTGCGTCCGTTGCGTTCGCAAACGCGCTTGAGCTGCCGTAGCGCAGACTCGATGCTGCCACGCGTACATTCGACGCGACAGCCGACGAGTAACGGCGCTGGCGTTATCTTCTGGACTGACGACAGGGTGAGGGTGCTCACGATGCCACCGGGCGGGCGAACCCTGGCGCACTCGCCGGGAGGATTCGCAGGTATGTAGCAGGGTTCGTCCCTACTGCGCGATTGACGCGCCACTTCGCCCAGGTCGCTGTGCCATTCGCGTTGACGATCGCGAGTGCCAGCAAGTTCGCGACGTTCTGCCGCGTGTTGCCGACATTCAACGAGCCCTGCTGCAAGCATCGTAGGCGGCACGCCAACTGGAACGGCAGCCAACGGGTGTAGGAACTCACGACAGCACCCACGCGACGATCGCCGCAGCCGCGGCCATGAACCAAAACGGCGGACCGATCACGCCGCAGGACCACACCGCATGGCCGTCAACTCGCTCGGCACGAGCCAGGAACATAGGGAGCCTCACGCTTTGACCCATCCGTCTCTGACCGCCTGCGCCCGGATAAAGTCATTGAGTTGCTTTTGCGTAACACCGCTTTGTCGAGCATCCGCCAATTGTCGAATGGTCGAAACGGGATAGCCCCAACCGTCTGCAAGCTTTGGAAGCGTATAGCCAGACAGCGCAGAAACGTTGAAGCTTTCGACACGCACCATTCCGTGCTCATTGGCGACAGTCTTGTGCGCCGCCTCCCACTGCTCTACGGTCGCGGTGTTCTGAACGGGTGCGGTCTCTTTTGTTTTCGGTACGAACGAATCGACCTTGCCAAGACTGCCTTTCAGCGTCGCGATCTGCTTAGCCGTTAGCTGTTTGCCTTCAAGAATCGACTTAACGTCTTTCTCATAGGCAGCCTTGAACCGTGCCGCGGTCGCCAGTGATGCCGCGTCAGTCTTGCCGACCAGCGGACCGACAAGCGCCCGGTAAGTCGTGGTGAGCGCGTCAATGGCTTCCCGGTCAATCTCTCCGTCAGCGATAACCCGACCGTCGGGGCGCTTCTGCAATCCTCTTGCCTGTAAGTCTGCGTCAAGCTCCGCTTGCCTGGATGCAGACGGTGCGGCTTGCGGTTTGTTCGCCGCTTCGAGAGCTGCCGGCGATGGCGGCGCGGGATTGTTGCCGATCGTACCGGCTTCCGCGTCCGGTACTACCGTGTGGGGATGTCCCTCCGGGCCAAAAGTAATACCCGCTGGCCGGGATGCGGTCGGCAGGCCCATTGCCTTCGCCACGGCATTGTGACGCTCAAGCGGGCTCATGTCGGACGTGATCTGCGTCCCGCCTGGCAGAGTGACAACCGCGGGCTGTATGACTGCTGCGGGTAACGTGGCTGTGCTCATGTGTGGTACCTCTTAACAACGATATCGCCGCTGCCATCGTCACCGTTGAAGAACGCATACGAACTGTCAGCCGCGGGCGCCCCCATGCCGCCACCGTCGGCTGCGTGCTTCGCGGCCAGTTCCTGCTTAGTGGGCTGCCGCTTCTCGCGAACCCATGCCGGGGCGCCATCGGCAAGTGCCGCTTTCCTGGCGAGGGTCACGATTGCGCCCCTTGCACGTTCAGCCACGCATTGCCCGCGTCAGTGCCCGGAAAGGCTGGCAGCGGGCCGCCCTTGCCGGATGGTCCCATTCCGCGCGTTTCCCGATACGTGCCATCAGCGGCGCGAGCCTCGGCGCCCCGCGGCTGAATGGTTGTGACGTTCTTCGGCATGGCGTCTACAGGCGGATCATAAGAAGGGACACTGACCGCCTGCCCAAATTCGTCCGCCAAAATTTGCGCCAGCCGTGTGAGCCGCTGATAGGTGCGCTCGTACCCGGCTTTTGCCGCCTCAACGTAGCCGCGCTCGGCACGGTCCTTCATACGCCTGAGATTGCGAATTTCGCCCTCCAGCTCGCGCTTACGGTTTTCAAACTCCTGCTTCCGCGCCGCGGTCATATTGGTTTGCAGCGTCGGATTGTTCGCCTGCAGCTCGCGTTGCCGCTCTACGGTATCCAGCGCCGGATCGGCCAAGCGCTCGCGTTTTTCTTGGCGTGTCTCGCTTGCGCGCGCCGCTTTGTTTCGGTGTGTGGTCATCTTGATTGCTTCCATTGTTTGATTCGCTCGGCCTCAGTGCTTTGGGCCTCACGGTTACTTGATGTGATCGGACTAACTATCGGCTCCGGCTCGGGTATGCCGTGCTCTTGGCGCAGTAGTCTTGCGGCCAGCATGTGCTGTTCGTGCTTCGCTGGATTGCGTTTCGCCGCTAGCTCGTGCGCTGCGATCTCCCGCTCGGCGTGGGTTTTATCCATGACCCTCCATTGCGGCAATAACCGCGTCCGCGCCAAAATCCAATAGTGACGTAACCAACGGCTCACCAATGTATCGCTGAGTCTTGGGCCGCACTCGCTCGCGCTCGCGTAGCACGTCCAGCTCCATCGGGGGCCCGCGTTCGATGCCCGCAGCCTTTTGCGCTTTCAGGCGCGCTAGGTTGTCTCGTGCAAGCCGCGCGCCCGCCTCGAGTTGATCGTTGGTCAGATATTCGCTTTTCTGCATGGGTAATCCTCGTATTGGTTAGCGGCCAGCTACGCGGGTGTAGAAACCAAAGGGGCCTTGATACTCACCGCTACCGGGTGCTACGCCGTTGCCGGGAAAAGCCCTGGCAAAGAAGGGTTCGGGGCCTAACCGCTGCTCCCGAGTTACCGCCTCCGGCGCATGACCGTTCTTTCGTCCTGTGCGGGCTTCCTGCCATGCATCCCACTCCGCGCGCGTTGGCTGCCTGTTCGCGCGCATCCACGGCGGCCGATTGTCGTCCGATGGAGCGGTAGGGCTCACTTGCTCCGGTGCGGACGCGGCCTTTTGCGGCTCCGCGCGCTTCGCTTTGACCGGCTGACCAGTGCGGGGATCGGTCAATATCTTGAGGGCTAGCGGTTTCCCGGTGCTGTCATACCGCTGCGGCTCATATTCGTACCTGGGCGTGTCTGTGGCCGGCTCTTGCGCCTGCGCTGCCGCTGCCTGGATCGCTGCGACCCGCTGGCGCTGCGACTCCTCGAACTGCGCACGTATCTGCGCCTGCCGCTCTGCTTCCTGCCGTGCAACCTCGGCAACCTTCACGTAGTCGATGACGCGATAGATTCGCGCTTTACGCTTGGCCGAGTACCTACCCTCAAGCCGCAGCGGTCCGGCCGTTTTGCCCTCGCGCTCGCTCAGCCATAGCCCTAGCTTCGGCGGAGTAGGTAGTCGCTTGCCGTGTGTCGCGCGGAACGCATCGCGTAGCGCTGCATGCTCTTGCGCGAGGGTCAGCCATTCCGACACGAGCCGGGGCGTGCTGCCGCCTGCTTGATGCATGGCGCTAATCAGCGCATCGGCGGCGCTCACCCAAGCCAGCCGGCGTTATCACGAATGAGACCCACGCGCAGCGCAAGCTCCTCGCCGTGTTGAATGAAGTACTCGCCTACCATCCCCTTTAGCGCGCGGCGCACATTCTTCGGAAGTGCCTTCGGGTTGGTGGTCTTGCGCAGGATGTCCGTCGCATCATTGACTAACGCATCCTCTGTGAACCGCTCCCCAAGCGTCTGCGCGTGATCCCATAGCGCTCGTTCTGTCGGCCCTTTGGGCGGCTTGATGCTGACGGCAGCCTCCGCAGCCTCTACAGGCTCCAATACAAGAGATGACTCCGGCTCGCCGTGCTTGTTGAACCCGAGTTGAACTGGCACAACCTTGAACGTGTGCTCTATGTCGTCCTCAGAATCTTTCATCTTGCTAGTGGTCAGCGTGCAATAATCTCCGGTGCGCCGCTGCGTCAACTCGACATCTACGGCTGCATATTGCGAATTCGAGCCGCGGACACCCTTGCTTTCGTCCTTTCCGAGATGTGCCACGCACATCACGAAACAACCGAAAGCCTTGGCGATGCGATCTATCCCCGCGAACACTTTCGCCTGATCGGAAGCGCTGTTTTCCTCGGAACCGAGTGCGCATCTCCATTTTGTATCGATCGACACATAAGTGACGTCGGAACAGAGCACCCGCACGGCTTCGATGAACGCGGTTACTTCGGTCGGCTGGAACAGATTGACAGCCATCGGTAGCACCGTGGGCATCTCTTCAAGCGCGATACCGTGATGCTGTGCATAGGCTCGAATGCGCCGCTTGTAACCGCGGGCACCCTCGGCCACGATCATCAGCGCCTTGCCGCCACGTTCATTTATTTGCGCGCCGATGTGAAGCTCTGCAAAGCTCTTTAGCGTGCCGGATGCACCTGTGTGCAAGCCGCTGCCTGTCGTCGGGATTAATCCCGGCAACTGCCATTCGGGTTCGTTGTCACTCTCAGTCGAGAACTTCTCCGCGCGCTTGATGTTGAGGGCAATTGTTTCGAAGAGTTTGGCGGCCTTCTCACCGTGCAAGTTCCGAATGCGCTCGCGTGCATCGTGGGCAGCATCATTGATCCGGTCGGCATAGCGGGCGCCTTGCTGGGCAAGGTGAGCCTTATGCGCCTCGCGCTCCGCGTCAGTGAATAGCGATTCGGCACTCTGTACCTTGAGCGTCGGCGCGTTCGCGGCATCGGTGACAAGGCTATCCAGATAGGCCACGTACTCGCGGCCGGTCATGCTTAGGTACCGCTCGCGGGCTTGGGCGCTCATCGCCGGCCACCGAGCGTAGGCGCGCGATAGGGAACGCCAGCGACAGGCGCAGGCTTCGGCGGGTTCCACGCACCGCCGATCCTCGGCAGCATCCAGCGCCGATCAGCAAGGTAGGTCCAAAGGGTGAAGTAAGTGTCAGCGGTTTCGGTATCACCCGTGACCTGTAGCACCTCGCCGTCCTCGAGCACCGTGCGGAACTCGGCGGCACGGGCGATAGGAATCCAGTCGCCTGGTGTTGGTGACCAGACTACGGACCCTTTTTCATTTCGGGCAAAGCGTTTAGTTTTGATGCAGACCGCAACAAAGGATTTGGCGGTTGCGTGGTTCGCGGCGTCCTTAAGTCGGAACTCAAAGACGGGAACAGGGGCGGGATTAGAGGCTGGCATAACAGTCCTTGATGGGAACGCATCCCATAAATAAACGCATGCCTTCGGGCATACGGTTGAAGGTCGTTGATGGATCAGTATTGAAGCCCGTACGCGAACGTGCGGATT
>Ga0182030_10027204_pt1 | contig 10300 bp, 7 predicted proteins | sample 812S3MmetaG_FD_121299 | JGI IMG/M metagenome (GOLD analysis project Ga0182030, IMG submission 121299) | Permafrost microbial communities from Stordalen Mire, Sweden - 812S3M metaG (Illumina Assembly) | ecosystem: Environmental > Terrestrial > Soil > Wetlands > Permafrost | place: Sweden... | reverse complement strand
CTCGGTCGTTGCCTCGGTCGTCGTCTCACCGGTTTCGGTCACTGGGCCACCTGCTTGATCTCGAACGGAACCGGCTGCTGCGCGATGTGCGGATGCTCTGGGCCGGCGTAGACGTGCAGCTTGCGCTGGATCTGGCTGCTGAGCTTGTTGTGCGGCAGCATGCCGATGATCGCTTTTTCCACCACGCGGTCAGGGTGCTTTTGCATCAGCTCGCCGGTGGTGCGTGAGCTCAGCCCGCCCGGAAACCCCGAGTGACGGTAATTCAGCTTCTTGTGCAGTTTGTCGCCGCTGAGGGCGACCTTTTCGGCGTTGATGACGATGACGAAGTCCCCGCCATCGACATTGGGAGCGAACGTCGGCTTGTGCTTGCCGCGCAACAGGGTGGCTGCTGCGACGGCAAGGCGGCCAAGCACCACGTCCGTGGCGTCGATGACGTACCACGACCTCGTGGTGTCACCCGCCTTGGGAGCATAGGTGGGCACAGTGCTTACCTTTTACTTTCTCTCGGGTGGATCCGGTGTGACCCGGGTGCCGGTCAGGCGTGCACGGTGGGGTTGATCTCGGCGACCGACGTTGACCCGAGCCCCGGCGTACCGCACGCCAACCGAGCAGCATACCGACCTGCATCCCCGCAGGTCAAAACGACTGTGTGGTCCCGACGGCTCTCCTCCGTCGGGACCACACAGAGTCCGTTGGCACTATCGCCGAACACCGTCCGTTCGGCGGGCCTGTCCAGTGCCCGCTATCTTGCCCAGACGCCGGCTGCCCGGCGGTCGGCGTTGGCAACCTCGTCGGTGCCGTCGCGTACCGCATTCCCGAGGTCGAAAAGTATCTGGTTGAGCGCTGTGGCCGCCTGGTGCCACCTGAGCTGCTCCTCTTGGTAGGCGGCCGCCGCTTCGCGAGTCCAGAGCTGTTGCAACGGGGCGATCTGCGACTTCAGTTCGTCGAGCGCGGCGTTGAAACGGGCCGACGTGGTGTGGATCTCCTGGCGTACTGAGTATTCGATTTCGCCAAAGTTGTAGGACAGCATCGGGTCCACAAGAAATCCCCCTCCATCAAAGGTCTCCGCCGGCGGCGGCAATGTGGTCGGCGTGGTTGTGGCCGGCCTCCTGCAGCACGGCCTCGTTGTGCCGAATGGTTTCGGCGATCGTGTGCAGGACCTGATAGAGCCGCGTCGACTCGGCGTTCCACCGGTCCACCACATCCTTGAAGCGGACGGCGGCGAGCCCGCCCCACACCGACGGCGGCACGCTGCTCATTTGGCCGATGAATGCCTGCAGCATGGAACGGATTTCGTCATTTCGGCTGTCCGTGGTGCTCGCAACCGAGCGCATCAGGTCAAAGTCGGTGCGCAGTGAGTTGGCACCCGCCGGTGTGCGCATCTGTTCTCCTTCCGGTCGTATTTGGTATGAGAGCTCTCCTTCCGGGGCTGATACCAAATACGACTGCCCCAACCGTCATTTGGTTCCATCCGATATTCGGATTCATGTCCCGCTCATCCGAGGGCGTGCGCGGACCGCACCGCCTGCTCGCACGCCTCGCGGACGGCATCCTCACCGCCGGGCCTGCTCTGGCATCCGATGCTGATCTGGACCGCTCCGTCGAGCAATACCGTCCACCGCACCTGGTGTCCGGCGCGAATTTCGCGGTACGTCACCGCAGACCGGCCGACGCTGACTGCGGACGGGTTGAAATCGACAAACACACCAGCCGGCTCCGCGTCGATGGCCCGTTTCACCCGCGCAGCGGTGGCTTTGAACGTCTCAAGCGCCTCGGGCGTCGTGTCGGGAGCCGGTGATTGTGTGACATGCAATGCCACTTCAGGATCCGATGGCGACGTGACCTGTAGCCGCGCCGAACCGGGCCCGCCAGTGACGCGCTGGGTGGGCCAGTTCGCGGGAGCCGTCAGCGCTACCCGCCCCTCGACCAGAAATGTCGTGGGCGCTGCCACGGTGACCGGCACGCCGTCGCGGCCGACCGCGGCTACAGCCGGCGCCGCCACGGCCAGGACAAACCCAGCGGCCGCAACCCCCGAGCGCTTCCAGCCCCGCGACCCAAAACCACCGGCATCGGCGGCCGGCTGGGTGGGTTCGTCCTCGGGCAAGCGGACCGATTGGGCCAGCCGCGGCAACCGCGCGTCATCGACCACCACTGCCGTCTGTCCGTTGTCCGCGTCCCGGACCGCGGCGACGATCAATGTCGCGAGCGCGGCGGCCCCGGCGACCGCGCTTGGCGTGTCGATCAGCACGAGTGAAGTCGACCCCCGTCCCATCCGGGCGACGGCAGTCGCGACCTCCTCGGCAACGGATCGCAGCCCCGTCCTACGGGGCACCGCGACAAGTCTCCCTCTTTGCGAGTCACCCGCGATTGACACCAGCCTATCGGCGATCTCGACTACCACCGTCGCTTCCGGTGAGGCGGTGGATGCCGCAGTGAGCAACCACGAGCGCGGTTGCGTCACCACGTCATTCGCGGCAGCGGTGACCACACCGACACGCGACGCCGGCCACCACGACGGGTGCACGACGATCATCGCCTTCGTCGCGTCGGGGCTCCCGCAGTCCAGTGAGCGCAGCGCGTCGTGCCATAACGATGCGACGGTGACCGGGCACCCGTCGACCAGCGCCACATGATCGTCTATCGCACCCAGCGCCGCGGTATAGCGCTCGGACATCTCAGCGTCAGCGGGCGCACGTGTCCCACAACATAATCGACGGATCGTCCCCGGACCCGCCTCGATGATTGCGCGGTGCGTGGTGACGCTCACAGGGGTGAGCTCCAGCCCACCTGAACCAGCTGCTCGTCGCCGGTAGGAGAGACGAGGACGCCACGGCCGGGTGGCAGCGGCGCTGGACGACCCGTACCAAAGAGTGCCCTGTCGTCGGGACGCCCGCTCATCATCAGCCCCATGCAGCCAAGGTCACGCAGACCCGCGAGCAGTGGCTCGAACAGGGCGCGCTCCGCGCCCGCGCTGCGCCGCGCCACGATCAAGTGTAGTCCGAGATCCCTGGCATACGGCAGGTATTCAAGCAGGGCTGTCAGTGGATTAATCGCCGGCGTGGCGACCAGGTCGTAGTCGTCGACGACGATGTAGATCTCTGGCCCGGACCACCAAGACCTGGCTCGCAACTGGGCCTGACTGGCATCCGGCGGGGGCATCCGCCGGTGCAGCAGACCGAGCAGATTCGCCAGCAACGCGGCCAGTGCGGGCGGCGACATGGCGTAGCCACCAAGGTGTTCAGACTCGACCACGCCGAGCAGGGCACGCCGAAAGTCGACAACCAGCAGTTGGGCTTCCGCGGCGGTGTTAGTCCGGGTGATCTCGCGGCACAGGATTCGCAGCGCGGCGGTCTTGCCGCACTCGTTATCTCCGAGCACCAGCAGGTGTGGGTGATGCCCGAAATCGACTGCTACCGGCTGCAGTCGACGCTCCTCTAGACCAAGCAGAATGTGTGGGAAGAGCTCGTCAGTGGCGCGCGTTAGGACGGTTTCGTGGTCCACCCGGGTGGGCAGCAGCGGCACCGGGGGCGCGGCCGAGTCACCGTGCCGGCGGCGCAGCAGTTCAACCACTCGCACACCGGCTTCGGCGAGTCCGGTGTGCGACTCGATCCCGTCCAGCCGGGGCAGCGCGATCAGCATGTGCAGCCCGTCGCTCGAAAGACCGCGGCCCGGTCTGTCGCGGGGCACCTGGTGCGCCCGCTTGCGATCATGTTCGGATTCGGCAGGATCGCCCAGCCGTAACTCGATGCGGGTGCCGATCTGATCCTTCAACGATGGTCTGAGCTCCGCCCAGCGCGACGCTGACAAGACCACGTGCAGACCGAGCGAAAGCCCTTGAACAGCAATGGCCGCAACCGCTTCTTCAAGAGCCCCGAAGTCACGGCGCAGGCTTGCCCAGCCGTCGACGACCAGGAATACGTCGCCGAACGGGTCGGTGGGCAATATTGCGCCCCGCTCCCGCCGCAGCTGACGGTATCGGGCGATGGAGTCGACGCCTCGCTGGCAGAAGATGACTTCCCGGTATTGCACGACCGATTCCAATTCGGCGATGATTCGTCGGGCGAGCTCCGGCTCGGCTCGGCCGGCGACGGCACCCACATGCGGCAATCCATTGACCGAGGACAGGGCTCCGCCGCCGAAGTCCAGACAGTAGAACTGCACCTGGCCAGGATCGTGGGTGGCCGCCAAGGCTGTGATCAATGTGCGCAGTGCCGTCGACTTGCCCGATTGAGGCGCGCCGACTATCGCGACATGGCCGGCGGCTCCGGACATGTCGACCACTAGCGGCTTCCGACGCTGCTCGAACGGGCAGTCGACGATTCCGATCGGAACCACCAGATCGGCGGCAGTGGATCCCACATCACCTAGCAGGGTGTCCACTGCGGGTGTCGCTCCCAGCGGAGCGAGCCAGACCGGGTGTGCGGGTGGTCCGTGTCCGGCTATCCGGTCCAGCACAGCTTGCAGGACGGTCCGCTCCGGTGAGCCGCCGGCAGTGCGTGTAACCGACCCCGACGCTTGCGTGGTGAACGGCCGCACCGCAGGGGGTGCGGCCTGTACAGTGTCACCGGCTCGCCCGCCCTCATCCAGCGGTCCCGACACGAATACGGTCTGGAAGCAGATGAGCTCGCCGGCCCCGGAACGCAGAAAGCCGGCGCCCGGCGTGTTTGGCAACTCATATGCATCGAGTGTGCCTAGCACGGTTCGTGATTCAGAGCCAGACAGAGTTTTCAGGCATACCCGGTAAGAGAGGTGGGCTTCCAGCCCGCGCAGCCGGCCCTCGTCGAGCCGCTGACAGGCCAGCAACAGATGCATACCCAGCGACCGGCCGAGCCGGCCGATGGCCACGAACATGTCGGCGAAATCGGGATGTTGGCTTAGCAGCTCGGAAAACTCGTCGACGATGATGAACAAGGTGGGCAGAGCCGCCAATTGCGCACCGGCCCGGCGCGAACGCTCGTACGTCGCGACGCTGACTTGACCGGCCGCACGCAGCACCTGCTGCCGGCGGTTCATTTCACCGGCCAGCGCATCTCGCATCCGGGCGACCAGCGGCGCTTCATCGGCGAGGTTGGTGATGACCGCGGCCACATGCGGGGCGCGCGCCAGGTCGAGAAACGTTGCACCTCCTTTGAAATCGACGAGTAACAGGTTGAGCACCTCAGGAGAGTTCCGCGCCATCATGCCCAGGGCGACGGTGCGTAGCAGCTCCGACTTTCCCGACCCAGTGGAGCCGACACAGAGCCCGTGCGGGCCCATACCGTTCTCGGCTGCCTCCTTGATGTCCAGCTCGAGCGGACTGCCATCGACGGAGGTGCCGATTGGAACGCGAAGTCGATCTTGGTGGTCCTGCCTGCGCCACAGCGTGATCGGCTCGAAGCGGGCGACATCGCCCATCCCGAGCAGACTCGGCCAGCCCGATTCGTCATCCACAGCGGACCCGACGACCCGATATCGGGCGAGCCGGCGAGCGCAAGTCAACGCGTCTATGGGGTCCATCCGATCGGGACGCGCCAAGGCGTGAGATTCGTCTTGATATCGGATCGTCAACACCGCGCCATCCCCAACGGTTCCCGCCGCAAGGATAGTCACACCATCTACCGCGGCAGCGGGCGTGCGATCCTCCGCATCGACGATCACCACCACTTGGGCCGGTCGCGCACCGACGAGCGCCCGGTGCGCCTCGGCCAAACTCGGATACACCATCCGGACCGGCCCGACGGCATCGGTCGCGGCTGGATGCCGATTGTGCGGCAGCCACTTCAGCCAATCCCAGTGGGCCCGACTGCGATCGCTGATCACGCCGACGATCAGCAACTGGTCCGGCGCATGCAGCACGGCCAACTGGCAGACGATCGCGCGGAACAATCCACGCAGCTGGCCCAAATCCCCATCGACGGTCACCGTGGCCGTCCCCTGCAATGGGACCGTGATCGGCGCGTCGGCGATCGTGGAATGCGTGTCGATGAAGCCACGCAGCGCGGCAGCGGTGACTGGGTCCGACCGCTCAGCGGGTGGGGTCTCCGGGCTCACCAAGCGCGTGGCAAGGGCCAAGGTCCCGACCGCGACGCGGACACTGCAGAAGTCGGGGTCGCCAGGCCGGCGCTCCCACATCCGCGGGCCGCCGATCAACGTCCACAATGTATCGGGGTCGGGATGGTCCGACACCAATGACAGGCGTTGTGCCGCAGCCGTTTCACTGACCCGTTCGCGCAGCGCGGCCAGGTATCCGAAGTAGTCGACACGGTTGGCCTCAATACGCCGACCCCGCTGCGGGCCACGTCGGGCTGCCGCTGTCACCACAACCGAGATCAGCATCATCACCGGGAACGCCAGAAAGGTCGGGCTTTGAGTAACGGCGGACCGCGAGAAGAACAAAACCGCCATGACGGCCGCCGTCGCGGCGGAAAGAACAACCGGAAGCAGCCGCTGCAGCGGGCCCTGCGACGCCAGCGGCGGCAGCTCCTGCGGCGCTTCAACGGCGATCTCCGTGGTCGCCGACGCAGTCGGCAGCCGCCTTCGTGAGAGCACGAAACCCTGCATCATCCCGGACCCTCCCATCGCTGGACGACGCTAGGCGGCACCGGAACGGGCTGCAAGTCAGCTGTGGATAGCCGGATATCAAGGGGGCGAAAACTGGCTAACGTGGCGACTATCCGATTCTGAGGGGACCACTTTTGTCTGCAATGTTGTCTGCATCAGATCCGGGGCTGCGCCGCGTGTCAGTTAATGCCGGCAATGCCGTCGTCGACCTGGTACTGCCCGCGGGGCTGCCCGTCGCCGAGCTGGTCCCGGAGATCGTCGCCATCCTGGATGGCCACGGCGGCGACAGGATCGGCGATCCGCCGGCTAAGCGCTACCAGCTATCCCTGCCGGGCGCGTCCGCGCTGCCGGCGCCGTCGACGTTGGCGCAGAACGGTATCCGAGATGGCACGATTCTGGTTCTGAGCCAGTCCGCCACTCCCCTACCGGATCCGCGTTACGACGACGTGGCCCACGCCGTGTCGGCAACGGTCGATGCGATAGCCCGCCCCTGGACCGCCCAAGCGGCCCAGCTCACCGCGGCGGTGGCCGCGGGCTCTTTAACCAGCATTGGGTGCTTAGTGTTGATTCGAAATGCGTTCAGCAATAGCGCTATTTCTGGCTTCGGCAGCACCGCGGCTGTCGCGGCATCGGCCGGCTTCGTCGCTATATCGGCCGCGGTGGTCGCGCACCGGGTATATCGGAGCCGGGTCGCCGGGGTCACGCTGAGCCTGATCGCCAGTGGGTTCGCCGCGGCCGCCGGCTTTCTGGCGGTGCCTGGCGTCGCGGGCAGCCCCAATGTGCTGCTGGCCGCGAGCGCGTCGGCCGTCACCTCGGTGTTAGCTAACCGCGTAACGGGTCGCAGCGTTTTCGTTTTGACGGCGATGGCTTGCTTCTCGACGGTCATCGCGGCGGCCGCATTGGTGGTGGTCATCACCGCCGCTTCGCTGCACACGATCAGTTCAGTGTGCGCGCTGATATCCCTCGGTCTGCTCGGTCTAGCCGGGCGGGTGTCAATCATCATCTCGGGTCTGTCTCCACAGCTGCCGCCCACACCACACCCGGATTCCCCTGCCCTAGCACGGGTGCCCGAAAGGGATCCCCTGACCGCCAGGGCCGTCCGTGCTGATCGCTGGCTGACCTGCCTGCTCGCTGCATTCGCGTCGTCAGCGGCCGCCTGCGCCGTCACCACCGCACTCGCAGGGACCTCGCGCACTGGCTGCATCGCCTTTGCCGCGATCGTCGGCGCCCTGCTGCTCCTGCGCGCACGCCACGACAGCAGAAGGATGCCGGTGTTCGCCATCGCTGGAATCCTCACGACCGGAGTAACGTTCGCTTTCGCGGCGGTCAGCGCGCCCGAGCACGGTCCGTGGATAGCCGCGACAACGGCGGCTTTGGCCGCTGTTGCGATCTACCTAGGATTCGTCGTTCCCGCGACGTCCTTCTCGCCCGTGGTGCGACGTAGCGTCGATCTGTTGGAGTATCTGGCGCTGGTCGCTGTCGTGCCCCTGACTTGCTGGATATGCGGTCTCTACGGCGCCGTTCGCGGCCTGAGTCCAAGTTGACCACGGCATGCCCGGCGCGCCTGCTGATGGCAGGGGCCCTGACGGGACTGTCTATCTTCGGAACGCCTTCGGCGCACGCGGTTTCGCCGCCGCGGATCGACGATCGATGGCTGCCCAAACCCGCGTTGCCTGCACCACCGCAGCCGACCGCGCAACGCGAGGTTTGCGCCGTGCTAACGGCGAATCCACCGCCGGGGCAAAACCAGCTGACGGACCTTGACCTGCCGCAGGTGTGGCAGCTCAGCCGCGGCGCGGGTCAGCGTGTCGCGGTCATCGACACCGGCGTTTCGCGGCACCCCCGGCTGTCCGACGTGGTCGCCGGGGGCGACTACGTGTCGACCGGCGACGGCACCCAGGATTGCGACGCGCATGGCACCCTAGTGGCCGGAATAATCGCGGCCACACCGGATCCCAAATCGGATAGCTTCAGCGGCGTGGCGCCGGAAGTCACCTTGATCAGCATCCGCCAGTCCAGCGCGAAGTTCACTGCCGCCAGCGGCCGGTCCGGCACCGGGACGGGTGATGTCGACACCATGGCAAGAGCCGTCCGGACGGCAGCGGATCTTGGTGCGTCGGTGATCAACATTTCTTCGGTGGCATGCGTTCCGGTCGGGTCGGCGCTCGACGACCGGGCGTTGGGTGCTGCGCTCGCCTACGCCGTCGACATCAAAAACGCTGTCGTTGTGGCCGCGGCCGGCAATGCCGGCGGCGCCACGCAGTGTCCGCAGCAGCGGCCCGACGCGTCGTGGGAAACCGCGACGGTCGCCGTCAGTCCGGCCTGGTATGACGATTATGTCCTGACCGTCGGTTCGGTGAACTCACAAGGGGCGCCGTCGGCATTCACTCTTGCCGGGCCCTGGGTAGATGTTGCCGCGGCCGGCGAGGCGGCGACCTCGCTCGGTTCGGCGCCGGTATCCGGCACCAGTTACGCCGCACCCGTTGTCACGGGCGTTGCGGCGCTGATCCGCGCGCGGTTTCCGGCGTTGACCGCGCGGCAGGTGATGCAGCGCATCGAGTCGACTGCGCATCACCCGCCCGCCGGATGGGATGCGCTCGTCGGCCACGGCACGGTCGATGCCTTCGCCGCGGTCAGCACTGACTTGGCACCGGCCGCCAACGCCTCCGCACCCAGCCCCGCGTCAGTGCCGATCACCCCGCCGGCGACACCCAGGCCACCCGATCCGCACGCGCGAAACACGGCCTTCGGCGGCGCGGCGTTCTGCTTGGTTGCGCTGCTAACAGCGCTGACCATCGGCGCAGCCAAGGGTGGGTTGCGGCGCCCCCGGGATCGTGTCGCGGGCGACTGACGCGGTCTGCCTGCTCAGTTCCGGTCCGGATGGCAACGCCGCCAACACCGGCCACGGTGCCAACGTCGCCGCTGGCAGCCCGAGATCGTGCGCCGCGTCATCGTCGCGAATCGCGAACCGCACCCCGATGTCGGTGACGAGGTATCGCGTGCCGATTCGAGCGCTCCCCCGCACATAAGCGCTGCGTCCGGGTGGCAGGTAGACCGCGTCCAGCGCGGGACCATTGCCGTCGGCTTGTGACAGGGTCACCGGTGCCTGTCCGGCCGGCACCGGCAGGCCGGTCCCCGCCAGGTACGCGATGCCGGCTTGGCCGGAGGACCCGGGTGCCGACGGCGCCCACGCCGCGCACACCGTGGTAGTGGCGCTGTCCACGCCGCCCTCGCGTGGTGGTCGGTCGGGGAAAGTCGCCACCGGCAGTGTGTCCACTATCGGGCTGGCGCGGATCACATCGGGTGCCACTGTGATGACGTTGGTTGTGCCGTGCGAGTTGCTGAAGCGCAGCAGATCGGCGGCAACCGCTCCGATCCGCTGGATCCCGGTGGCCAGGACAACGTAATACTCGTCACCGTCGCCGCGTGTGATGCGCAGCACACTGCCCACCGGAAATCCGGGAAGCCCGGCGGCCTCGGCACCCGCGTCGGGAATCCGCGGCGCCGCGATCGGTGCAGCCTCCGGGATGGCATTCAGCAACGTCCGCGAGACAACGCGCGGCCCGTGGCCGTCGAGCCTCAATGCACGCACCACCGCACCGTCAGCAAGATCCACCGCAGCCCGCCGTCCGTCGTACAGCAGGTAGGCCGGCGAGCCCGAGGAGGGTGTGACCAGCATGGCGCGGTCCGGCTCCAGGCGACGGACCGACGAACCCGCCGGGTGGCCCACGACGACCGTCGTTGCCGCATCGCGGTCCGT
>Ga0182030_10027200_pt1 | contig 10302 bp, 13 predicted proteins | sample 812S3MmetaG_FD_121299 | JGI IMG/M metagenome (GOLD analysis project Ga0182030, IMG submission 121299) | Permafrost microbial communities from Stordalen Mire, Sweden - 812S3M metaG (Illumina Assembly) | ecosystem: Environmental > Terrestrial > Soil > Wetlands > Permafrost | place: Sweden... | reverse complement strand
TGACACAGTAATGAATTCCTTTTGGATTCCACAGCTTGGAGGACAAATTTATGCTATGCCCGGTATGTCGACGCAGCTTAACTTAATGGCATCGAAAAATGGTATATTTAGTGGATCGTCAGCTAACATAAGCGGTGAGGGATTTTCTGGGATGACATTCGCTGTTAAGGCTAGCTCGTATAATGATTATTCAAACTGGCTTAGTAAGCTAAGTAGTTCGTCGACGAAGCTTAACTTGAAAACTTATAACCAGTTAGCCAAGCCGAGCTTAAACAACGTCGTAACTGATTATTCTAGCGTGGTCCCAAATCTTTACAATTCAATACTCTACAAATACGTTACGCCAACTTACGGTAGTAACGGCGGACTGACGACTGTGTCTATACCTAAAGGCGAAAGCCTTAGTGGGATGGTGATGTAATATGGATTATTTTGCTGGAGTTTTAGGTAAGCTCAATACCCATGTTTTTCCGACCGATAAAGTAACCCTAGGGGCGGCTATATCTATAATATTAGGCGGGCTGCTAGCGCTGGCATTTTTGACCTACACTAAACGCTGGAAGTGGCTATGGAAAGAGTGGCTAACAAGCGTTGACCCAAAGAGAATTGGCGTTATGTATATAATCGTGGGATTGCTTATGCTCCTTAGAGGTCTGGTTGATGCTCTGATGATGAGAGCTCAGCAAGCAACATCCGTTGGTACATCTCACGGCGTTGTATCGGTAAGCACTTTCCAGCAACTTTTCAGCGCTCACGGCACAATAATGATTTTTTTCATGGCTATGGGTTTAATGTTTGGACTTATAAACTTAGTCGTACCAATGATGATTGGCTCGAGGGATGTGGCCTTCCCGTTCATGAACCTAACTAGCTTCTGGCTATTCGCGGCCGGGATGATTCTGATAAATTTGTCCCTTGGTATTGGTCAATTTTCAGCTGCCGGTTGGCTTGCATACCCTCCGCTATCGGAGCTACGTTTTAGTCCGGGTGTCGGTGTTGATTACTGGATATGGAGTCTACAGATAGCCGGGATTGGTAGTTTACTTTCCGGAATCAATTTCTTTGTAACGATTATTAAGATGCGTTGTCGAGGCATGAACTTAATGAAGATGCCTTTGTTCGTTTGGAGCGTACTGTGCACTAATCTACTAATTATGTTTGCCTTCCCAATTCTGACGGTCACGCTAACTCTATTATTTCTAGACCGAACAATGGGCATGCACTTTTTCACCAGCGGCTTTGGTGGTAACCCAATGATGTATGTGAATTTGATATGGGCCTGGGGACATCCGGAAGTCTATATACTGATCTTGCCGGCCTTCGGAATTTATTCAGAAGTAGTGGCGACTTTTTCGAGAAAACGATTGTTTGGCTACACCTCAATGGTTTGGGCGCTGGCGGCGATTACTATCCTGTCCTTTAGTGTTTGGCTTCACCACTTCTTTACTATGGGTGCCGGGGCAGATGTTAATGGCTTTTTTGGGATCATGACCATGGTTATAGCCATACCTACGGGTGTCAAAATCTTCAACTGGCTAGCCACAATGTTTAGAGGCCGCATCCACTTTGCAAGCCCGATGTATTGGTTTATGGGCTTCGTTGGTCTGTTTACGGTTGGTGGAGTTGCGGGTGTGGTCATGTCAGTGCCGCCAGCTGATTTTCAACTTCACAATAGCCTATTTCTAGTGGCTCACTTCCACACAATGATAGTCGGCGGAGTAGTCTTTGGTTACCTCGCCGGGATCACTTATTGGTTCCCGAAAATATTTGGCTTCCGCCTCAATGAGCGACTTGGTAAATGGTCGTTTTGGTGTTGGTTTATCGGATTCTTACTAGCTTTTATCCCGCTATATATTTTAGGTTTAATGGGTGCAACCAGAAGGATTGATCATTATTCAGCCTCGCTAGGTTGGCAGCCATTATTTATAGTCTCGGCAATCGGTGCAGCCATTATCGCAGTTGGTGTTGGTATATTTATACTGCAGATAATTGTCAGTATATTTAAGCGTAAAGATAATATTGATTACACTGGAGATCCTTGGAACGGTCGCACACTAGAGTGGTCGATACCATCACCTGCTCCATCTTATAATTTTGCTATTGAACCGGTAGTTAGCAGCCGTGATCCGTTTTGGGAATCTAAGCATCTAAGCAAAGACGTACAGCCAGAAGTGCCGCACTATAAATCTATCACGATGCCAAAGAATAGCTCCATTGCTCCAATTATTGGGGCTCTTAGTGTAGCTTTTGGCTTTGGAATGATTTGGCATGTTTGGTGGTTAACTATAATATCTTTGGTCGCGGTTATTGTGTCAATCATTATTCGTCTTTCAGATGATAATACAGATTATGTAATACCGGCTAGTCAGGTCGAAAAAATTGAGCTTAGTTACAAGGAAAAGCGAGCATTAGCCCCTAAGGAGAAATACGCATGAGCGAAGCGGCTAATCCTGCTATTAGCTTGGAGAAATCTAACGCTGATCAAACAAAAAATGCTAAGACGTTGTTTGGCTTCTGGGTATATATAATGACCGACTGTGTATTATTTGCTAGCTTGTTCGCGACTTACGCCGTCTTACACCGCAACACTTTCGGAGGACCATCCGGAGAAACGCTCTTTTCACTACCAAACGTACTAGCTGAAACTTTAATGTTACTAACATCCAGTTTTACTTGCGGGCTTGGTATACTAGCCGCCAGAGCTAAGCATAAAAATAAAGTTCTTTTTTGGTTTTTAGTAACATTCGTTCTTGGAGCCGGATTTCTTTTTCTAGAGCTAACCGAATTTAGGCACTTAGTGATTACTGGTAATAGCTGGCGCCGTAGTGGATTTCTATCGGCTTTCTTTACTCTAGTCGGTACGCACGGATTGCACATTAGTATCGGTTTACTGTGGCTCGCAGTATTACTAGCAAAGATTACAAGTAAAGGACTATCAAAAAATAATCTAAGACAATTAACACTTTTTAGTATATTCTGGCACTTCCTTGATATAATCTGGATCTTTATATTTACAATTGTCTATTTGATGGGAGCATTAGGTAAATGAGTAAACAAGCTGACATTATTATCTCAGAACACGAAGCAAATGAAGGTAGTTTCAGAAACTACGTCAGTGGATTTGTTCTATCAATATTTCTAACGCTTGGAGCTTACTTAATGGTTGTTCACCATAGCTTCAGTGCCGATAAAATTGTCGCAGCTATTGTCGGGTTAGCTCTTTGTCAATTTCTTGTACAGATGTTATTCTTTTTGCACCTTGGCAAAGAAACAAAACCGAGGTGGAAATTGTTTGTGTTGCTGTTCATGATTGTGATAGTTCTAATTTTAGTGTTTGGTTCGATATGGATCATGAATAACCTAAACTACCGAATGACGCCGGAACAGATAAATACTTACCTGAATAACCAAGGCGGTGGTTTTTAGTCAGTGGCTAAGTTTAACGACTATTACAATTTAACGAAGCCTGGAATAATCTACGGCAATTTAATTACGGCTATTGGTGGTTTTCTATTAGCCTCAAAAGATCATATTGATATCAGTCTAATGATATTTACCCTCCTTGGGACCTCGTTAATTATTGGTTCGGCCTGTGTTTTTAATAACTATATAGACCATGATATTGACGTCATGATGGACCGAACCAAAAAAAGGGCGCTTGTCAGCGGTATAATTAAACCCGCCGATGCACTTATATTTGGTTCAGTAATTGGGTTAGTTGGTTTACTTATATTGATTTTCCACACTAATGGTTTGGTCGTACTTATCGGCAGTCTGGCATTTATTATCTATGTGGTTTTTTATGGCCTCTCTAAGCGCCGCAGCGTTCATGGAACTTTAGTTGGTAGCCTATCGGGAGCAGCACCGATTGTGGCTGGCTACTGTGCAGTAACGGACAGTTTTAACTCGGGGGCTATTATTCTAATGCTAATACTAATTACTTGGCAAATGGCTCACTTTTACGCTATTGCTATTTATAGGTTGGACGATTATAAGGCCGCTGGTATACCGGTTCTACCGATTGTGGCTGGTATAAAGAAAACTAAAAACCAGATCGTTGCTTATGTGGTGGCTTTTATTTTAGCCACCACTTGCTTAACTTTTTTTGGATACACGGGTATCGTGTTTATGATTGTTGTGTTAGTTCTTGGTCTTTGGTGGCTACTTAAAGGACTTAAGGGATTTAAAACTACTACCAGCAAAAAATGGGCTAGAGAAATGTTTTTATTTTCGCTAATAGTGATTGTTGGTTTGTCGTTTATGTTATCAATAAACGCTTTAATTTCATGATAGTAACTTAACGTTAAGCATATATTAAGATAAAATATTAAAAGATTTATGAAAATGATGGGCAAGATAAAACAAAACGCGAATGGGTTTAGTGCAGTCGAGATCGCCTTCGTATTAGTTGTTATTGCCGGGCTGTGTTTATCTGGCTATCTGCTATTTAGTAGTCATAAAACTGCTAAGCAGGCATCGTCAAATACGCCGATATCTACTACAAACAATACTACAAAATCAACTAGCAACTATGAAATCCTATCGCCGGCAACTGTTCCGCCTAAGACAGCCGAGTGTAGTCAGCAAATTAGTTTTTCTAGCAATGGTGATTCTGGACCGATATCCTGTTCTGCCGGTGGGCTGAACATCCTGGAGTGGAATAGCCTAGCTGCGCTTGAGCCGAGCGTTATGACTCTTGGCTATAGTGCTACGTTCGCACAGGTTCAATCAGCACTTTGCGCCGACGTAAAAGAAAACATCAGCAATGCCATTGAAGCAACCACTTACCAGATTTCAGACTTATATTATGGATGGAACTTCTCTGCAAACCCAACTACCGTAATAACCAACGGCACCTGCGTCAATGCCGACGATTAAACTCGAACTTCTCTCTCGTAGCGTTCTTGGCTAAGATTACCACCAGAAACCATCACGACTACATTTTTACCTTTTACCAAATCTTTTGATCTCTTCAGTCCTGCTAGAGCCAATCCGCCAGCTAGTTCTGCGCGCAGCGGCCTAGACGGTCTTTCCCATAACTGTGTCACGGCCTGGCGGAGTTCTAGGTTGGGAACTGTTAGAACAAGATCGATTAGGTGGTTAGCCACCTCAAAAGGTAAATCACCCACCTGCCTGACTGCTGCGCCATCTACATACGTATCCAATCTACGCTTAAGACGCGATGGCTTGCCTCGTTGACGAGCGTATAGAAGCGAGGCCGCACCTTCGGGTTCAACGCCGATTATCATCGACTTTGGATATTTATTCTTAACGACTACACTCGTTGCGGCAATCAGCCCCATACCGCCGACTGGGCAAAGGATTACACCGATATCGTCGACTTCCTCGCAAATCTCTGCTGCCCATGTCCCTTGTCCGGCCATTACGTCCATATCATCGTAGGGCGAAATGAACATCGCTCCCGTTTTTTTAGCGTAGGCTATAGCCTTTTTTTGAGAACTATCAAAGTTTCTGCCAACCAATTCAATATTTACATCCGAACTGCTTAATTCGACTATTTTATCTATTTTTGCCAGAGGTGTGTCCTTCGGCATAAATTCATGAAGTGGTATTGACCTTTGAAGGCGTTCCATTGCCTGTCGTACGCTTAAGGCGATGCCGCCGCCGTGGTTACCAGCGGTAGCGACAACGAAACCACCAAGTTGTTCTTCATAGGTTCGGTTAGAGATATAGTTCTCAGCACCACGTGTTTTAAAAGAACCAGATATTTGTCCGAGCTCACTTGCAAAAAAAATATTTGCCTCAAATTCAGTAGATAGCTCTTTGTCGCGAATTATTTCAGTCCTTAGAACTGGGCTATCGCGTCGGTCAAGTACCCAACGTGCTTTCACTACTTGGTCGAGTAGTTGATGATTGTCGTTTAGTGATTGTTCGGGGTTAGTCATTGTTGGCTCTAGTATTAAAAAACTCTCCATTTGCGGAGAGTTTAGTTGTTTGCTAATAAGTTTATCGAAAAACTAAGCAAGCCTCCGCCCAGGAAGTCCAATAATAATCCCAGCCATTATTACTACACTCATTACATTAGACATCTTATCATATCCTCAGTTTTTGTCGGCTTTAGACCAAATGTAGTGCGCGTCAGGTTCATGTTCTTCGTTAGCTTGTCCATCTCTTAACTCTAACAATTCAAAGCCATTTTTTTCATAGAAGTCTCTAGCAGCAGTATTTTTCTGGAATACCCATAGATTTAATTCACTATTGTGAGCTTTTGCCTGGTCGAGTAATGACTTACCGATACCACGGCGTTGATACTCTGGAGTAATATATAAGTGGTTAAGCCAATTATCGTTATATGCGCAGAAGCCAACCACATTGTCCCCAATTTGAGAGACTATGACAGTTTGATCCTTAATTATTTCCGCGAAGTATTCTAAGTCTTCGTCTGGGCTGTGAAGGTCTGGCAGATATGGGAGATTTTCGTTTCTCGTTAACCGAAATAAAATAGCAATTTCTTCACCATCTGAGTCCGACGCTTCTCTAAGATTAATTTGTTCGCTCATTGTCTTTTATGATATCAAAATGGAGTGTTAATTATTATTTTAGTGGGACTTGAAATACTGTGGTATCTCGAATCTCCGCGCCATGTTTTTCGTAAAAACGATGTGCCTTTTCTCGACTTGGGCGAGATGTAAAGGTAAGACTTTTCCCTTCTTGTTCTCTAGTCCAGTCTAGCATCGCTTGCCATACTTTATCCCCAATCCCTCGTCCTTGAACTTCAGGGTCTGTAACGAAGTCCTCTAAATCACCTTTCTGGTCTGAAAGCGCTCCAACGAGTAGGTTCATTGTTGCTGTCCCAACAATCACTCCATCTAATCTTGCAACTAGTTGGGCGTGTTCGGGTGAATCTATAATCTTTCTAAGTAAGTCTTCCCTCACCGGGTCTCCACTCAGCGCTTCGTCTAAAAAGGGCCTTAACCTACCAATACCCGCCGCATCAGCTTCGGAATATTCGGTTAATCGTTCAACAGATACATCTGGTTGACTCATAATAATATATTAACATATAATATGCTAAATATCAATAGCTAGTTGTCGTATCTATATCGGTAGTAATATCGCATAGCAACACTTATAGTCGTCAACCCCACGATGCAGCCCACCACAAGAGGGGCTGATGTTATTAATAAAGCGTATGTAAAAGTACAGATGATTGCTCCTAGCGAGAAAAATAGCGATCGTTCAGATATACCACTCGTCTTTTTGGTTCTAATGACATGAACTAGCCACGGCGTTGATGCAATAGCGTTGTAGATTACCCCTACCCAGCCCGAGACTCCAGGAAATACTATTATTATATAGCTAGTCAAAGGTCCAACAATCGCAATAGCGATAAGACCGCGGATAAATTGCTTTTTATTCCCCAGTGTATAAGCCAAGGTAGTCGCCGTAATGACTAGCATAGTTAGATTAGTAACCATTGGAACATAGAGACGTCTTGACGCGAAATAAGTTGCCCAGGCTATGTTGCCAGCTCCATTAAGTGTTTGGTTTGGTGCTGATAAACCTTTTCTGTTCCTGGTTTTTACTAGACGCTTCAGCTGAGATGAATTGGATAAAATCCAGAAGCCTTCAGCGACAATGATGAGAGTATTTTCAACAATGGTTATGGTTGTCACAATACTAGAGTAGCAGATAGATTTTTATTTAATGAAACTCTTAGGCTAACGTTCATTACTGTAAGATAATATTTACAGGTTAATTAGACGTTCCTTTAGTATTATCCAAACTTGTTTTTACTTTTTCGAGTATATTATCAACAACGATTCTTATTGGTTGAGTTGCATCAACTAGAATTGGGTTATGCTTTCGGTATAGCTCTTCTAGATTGTGCTGATTGGCTAAAGTCTGGTCCAACTCGTGAGGTTGTTTACCCCAGTCATTGTTTGTCCTAGTTGTGAGACGACGAATTAGTGTCTTGTCGTCGATAGTTAACTCAAAGACCGCTTTAAATAGGTCTCTAATACCATCCTCGTTATGTGCAACACCGCACAAAAAGATGGTCTTATTTACTGCTCGTTGCGCTAAATCTTCAACTAATGAACGAGGGACAATCCAAGAATGAATTTTTAAAAATTCGTCGGTACGATCTTCTTTCTTGACTGACGACTTAGGGTGAATATAGTCAGTATTGTTATTGTGCCATCTAGCGAGACCATCGTCGTCAGTGTCGTACGCTTCATAACCCCTAGATTTCAACTCATTTGTCACTGTTGACTTTCCTGATCCAGATATACCCGTTACAAAAAATAGTGCCATTTAACAATCATAACAAAAAACACCATGTTACAAATGGAAGTTACAAATGTATTTGAGTTTTATAGTAATAAGCCATATATTTATGCAATGAGTTTAGAGAACTTCTTTCCGTACAAGCCCTTGGGCCAACTTGATATTGATGCCCTTACTGAGGTTTGTGGTGGTGCGCCAGTTATTGATATCGAAAAAATGCGTGGTATTTTTAAGCACCTAGCAAAACCCATGATCGGCAACGGAGTAGCTAAACAATTATTAGTTATTAGTGCAGAAGCTTGTACGGAAACCATGGACACCAACCCTAAGCGAGGTAAACAACTATTTAATAGAGGGGCTTTGCTGTACGCAGCTGTTCTAGCAGAATGTTCTCCATTATCTAAAGTTCCTTGTGAACCTGAAGTATTCTTAACCATTGGAGATATTGAAGGAGATGAGATTATTTGGGAATCTAATGAGCGTCTGCACGATGAATCTCCAACATTCGTTGCGTTTATGGGAAAAGTGTCGCAAGCCTTAGAGTTATTTAGTCCAATAGACCACCGTTTAGCTGCTGCTGGAGCGGGTCTCGTTCATATTATGACTACGGAATCACTAAAGTGGGAAGAAATTCATACACTCGAGCTACTGCATCCTGAGCTAGCCGACATTGAGCATGATTTTAGACAACTAGGTGAATACGAACAGTAAATCTATTACGAAATATTTGCTTGGTGTGTAAGTAGCAAGGGATTAGACAAGCAAAGCGAGCAATTTTTGATAACTGACCTGAGCCCAATTATCTATATTGAGAGTCGTTTCGTGCAGTGATGCTTTGACTGGATTATAACTCGTCACACCAATGACTTTTGCACCTGCTGCTCTGCCAGCTTCAATGCCCTGCGCTGAGTCTTCAAACACAAAACTCTTTGCTGGTGAGGCGTGTAGGCGATCCATCGCCACTATGTACGATTCGGGATGCGGCTTATGTTCAGTAATATCATCGGTAGTAATAATGACACTAAAGAATTTCTTAATTCCAAGTATTCGAAGTTTGTTCTCGGTACTCTCCCGAGTAGATGACGTCGCAACAGCCATGGGTACACCATGTGCCTTTAGCTCTCCTAAAAATTTAACCAAGCCTGGGTCTGCACGTATACCACTAACTTGTAAGTCCTTATAAATACCAGCTACGACTTTTGGAATAAACGTACTCTTGTTTATTTCTACCCCATTATATTTTTTGACTGCCGCTATTAGGGTGATGAGCGAACCACCTTTATGATCCTCTCCGTGTGGGTCGGGAACTAACTTGATGTCTATACCATAATCCTCTTTAAGGACCTTGGATTTAGCTCGAGATATGGATGGCACTGAGTCTATAAGAACTCCGTCCATATCAAATATTACGGCTTCAATCATGTGATTAGTATAGCAAAATGATTATATGAGATTTTACCAATACTCTCCTTGGTAGTTTAAAAATCTATAGTCTGCAAAAGTATAATTACGATATAGATTGAGGTGGATTAAGGTCTGTGGGCATAGGACCAATAGGCGGGTTATTAGAGGGTCGTGTTGATATATTATTATTTGAGGATAATATTGTAATTTCAGTTGATCCTTTGGGCTTGCTAACTCTATCACCTATTTTAACAATTTCGTACATTCCTTCAGATATAGTGTAATTTACCGTTTTACCCTGATCGGTTTTTACCTTGATTCTGTAGGTATGTCTAACGCCCCCGGAATTGCCAATCATAATCCCACCTGCTCCTATACCTGGATTACCAATTCCGTTATTCATAACTTGACTCTCAACTATATTTTTATCGATAACCTCACCATCAAATACCTCTTCGCGCCTTCTAATAGCGAGAAATATAATAATTCCTATTACCGCGACAAAAGCGATTAATACCACATAAAGTCCTTGATTTTTCATGATAAATCCTCAATTAGACGTTAATCAAAATTGTAACATAAAATTTGTTCTGGTTACTGGAATCTTAATGCTTATCCTTGGTGCTAAAAGTGGGTAAAAGTTTACAC
>Ga0182030_10027199_pt1 | contig 10302 bp, 8 predicted proteins | sample 812S3MmetaG_FD_121299 | JGI IMG/M metagenome (GOLD analysis project Ga0182030, IMG submission 121299) | Permafrost microbial communities from Stordalen Mire, Sweden - 812S3M metaG (Illumina Assembly) | ecosystem: Environmental > Terrestrial > Soil > Wetlands > Permafrost | place: Sweden... | reverse complement strand
TCGCCGTGCACCTCACGGTGCCCAACGCAAAACTCGGGGCCGAGTGGTTCGCTACTCCTTTCTCGTAGGACTCTTGCATTCCCTGCTTCATGCCGGTTTATCCCGGCGCACTGACTTGGCGATTCTGCTCTCGTTAAGAACTGCATCCAGGCCGGTAGGTGACGGGAAAAGCGCTTCTCGTCAGTTTGGTAGGATTCTGAGAAGCTGTCTGTAGAACGAAGTCCACGACGGGAAACCATTCGGCCTTTTGGCCCTTTGTCCTGCGTTCTGGGTCTCGCGCGCCCTCAAGAGCATGTAACCGGGTGTGAGCCAATTTGTATTGGTTGCATTCGCAGCCGGGATGAGGATCGCATGGAGCGAAGAGATTTTGTACGGCTTGGATGGGCCACCATGATCGCAACCGGTGCCGGCAAGCTGCGGCCCGCGTGTGGGGAGCCGCTAAGCCTCCAGCAGGTTCCGGGGCCCGCGCAGTCTGCGATGGTGGCGCCGTTGGAACCGATCGTCATCGCGCGCGCGGCGGAATTCACCCTGGAAATCGCACCCATGATGGTCGAGCTGGCACCTCAGGTCGTCATCAGCACCATCGGCTACAGCAACAAAATACCTGGTCCTCTTCTGCGGGTGCGAGAGGGGCAGCCCGTCACTGTCGACATTGTGAACAACACTGACGTTCCGGAATACGTGCACTGGCATGGCCTGTTCGTTCCCCCGGAAATGGACGGAGCCGAGGAAGAAGGCACGCCGCCGGTCCCGCCGCATGGCCGTCGCCGCTATCAGTTCGTGGCCAAGCCCGCAGGCTCGCGGTGGTACCACTCACACGCCATGGCAATGATGGACCTGCATCGCGGCTCGTACACCGGCCAGTTCGGGTTTCTCATGATAGATTCCGCCAATGACCCTGGGCACTACGATCAGGAAGTTTTTCTGGCCTTGCGTGATTGGGAGCCTTTTTGGACGACGATGGACCCGGATGAGGATCGGCCGGATCCTAACGACCCGATGCCCGAAAAACCCGCCACTCCAGACACGCGTCCCAACGGGCTCGAAGTCAACGCTCCTCTTTACTCCATCAATGACAAGATGCTCGGCGCGGGTGATCCCATCCGTGTGCGGCCGGGTGACCGCGTCCTGATGCACCTGCTGAACGCCAGCAGCTCGCAGATTCAACGCGTGGCTTGTTCCGGCCACAGTTTTCAGGTGATTGCCCTCGACGGCAATCCTGTGCCCACGCCGCAGTTGGTCGATCTGATCGAAATCGCCCCCGGCGAGCGCGTGGATGCAATCGTCGAGATGAATCATCCAGGCGTCTGGATTTTAGGGGCCATTCGCAATGTGGCGCGTCAATCAGGCATGGGTATCGTGGTGGAGTACGCCAATCAGCAGCAGCGCGCGCAGTGGCTTGCGCCTCCTCCGAAGTCGCGCTGGAACTACACCATCTTTGGCACGACGGGCTTTGGCAACACCGCGCCGCATCCGGCCCCAGATCGGATCATCGACATGGTCTTTGAAAAAGTACCTGGCGGGCCGCATGGGATCAATCATTGGCTCGTCAACGGCAAGGAATATCCGCATGAGGGGGAATTCGTCTTCCACAAGGGACGCCGCTACCGGCTGGTGTTTCACAATCGCAGTGACGATTCTCACCCACTGCACTTCCACCGGCACCTGTTCGAACTCGTCGAGCTCAACGGCAAGCCAACTGCCGGCATCCTGAAAGATACGGTGATCGTTCCCGCGTTTGGCCGGGCCGCGGTGGATCTGGTGGCCGACCAGCCAGGTCTCACGCTGTTTCACTGCCATATCCAGCAGCACATGGACTTTGGTTTCAAGGCGCTGTTTCGCTACGCGTGAGCGCCGCATCGCGTGCAAACCGGGCGATGCGCGATTCTGCGAACACGCTTGTGCTCTCGCCCAGCGGCACATGCTGGATATAGCGGTTTGCTGCCACCTGTTACATTGCTTCGCTGCCAAACTCAATCTGGTGCCAGCGGTGTTTTTCGGTGTATTCTACTCGCAGGAAAGGGGGCTTTCATGGCAAAAGCTGAACTGTATATCGAAAGGCGTGAGCAGGGAGATTTCGCGGTAAGAAAACCAGGTTCGGAAAGGGCCAGCGCAATCCTCCCTACCCAAGCTGAAGCCATTGAGCGGGCTCGCGAGCTAAACCCGAATGCAGCCGTTCACGTTGAGCGCGTTCGCGACACCAATGTTGGCGGCAGGGACAAATGGCGGAAAATCTAAAAGCCAAATGCATCACCGCGTCATTTTAAAGAACGGCCCTGATGCTCAGCATCGTCTCGGTCTGAGTTTCCGCTCTTGGCCTAGATTTTAGCCGACGTCCCAACTCCTGGAGTAACTATTCTTGATCCGGGCTGCAGCCTTGTCGATCTCGGGGAAAAGTGTGCTTTCGTTGATGCCAAGATTTGCGAGTGCCGTTCGAATAGGTTCCTTCGCTTTTTGGGGAACAAGGAATGATGTCTCTTCAATCTTGTACGGAAAGAATATTTCCTTGAATGGATCTATGCCATAGAGAATGAAGGCGCCGGATTGCGCCAGGATTCGCCTATTGCTCATTTTGGGATGAACATAATATGGCTTAAGCAAATCTATTGGGTTGATAATTGGTTGAAAATATGGTTTTTCTGACCTAATAAATTGATGAAGTCGTTTTATAACGCCATGCTCATTGAATTTCGCGATTTGTTCGTCTTCAGTGATTTGTTCGTCTTCAGGTAGATCTATTAGCGACTTTTTCAATCGATCGATCTCGTCCTTCTCCTTAGAAGTCATATTGGCCAAATTGGAAATGCAACTTACTGAATCGCTATCATAATACTTCTCGCGTTCCGGCGGAATTGCGAAAGCTGTCACCATGCCGTCACTCGATTTGCGCCGATCAGGGCCTGGGTCGGTTGCAAAATAAAGCGCAACCAGTGCGTTCAGCGAAACATCCAGCAATCGAGTCGGCAGTCCAAAATGCTGCATCCGGACGAGCTTATCAAACATGGTTTCGTCGGAGGCAAACTCATGAGGCTGAACTGAGATCAGATCCCGAACTGCCCTTTTCTCATTTTTAAGAAGCCCTCTGAGATCGCGTCGGAATATACCCGCTAAAATCGGCCAAGAGGCATCACGCTGGCCGCGATAGCAATTCAACGAATATTTAGGCCTCGACGAGTATTGCTCAAACTTCTCTATGAAGCCAGTTAGAGTTCGAGGCGGAACAGATCTGGTCGTGCTTTTCTTAGCCATGCGACACCTGAGATGCTCCGATAGAGAAAGGGCAGCGCGCAGCTTTCTGAACCAGCTGTTTATAGTAAATGGTAAAAATCAACGTCTGCAACGGTTCAAGGGAGCCCAGGTCCCGGAGAGATGATCTAATCACAAAAGATGGCTGCCCCAGATCCGCTCGCCTTTGGGGGCCTGGGAAACCTTGGGCCCAAACCGGCGGGAATTGAATCGCGATTTTCAGGATCAGTCCCGAAAACGCCGCAGGCTCCTGGAATTAGGTTGAGCCTGTATAGCCAGCGATTCGGAGATTTCCGTGAGCCCGACCATCGGGCCCAACCGAATTGGCCGGAGAATTTAGCCTGTCTGTTTCGCTACAGCTAGGGGCAGCTACCTCATCGCTGTAATTGCTTTTTCACACAATCGACATACAAGCGAAATATTGAAGAGATATAAGGGATTGGTTTGGCTAATTTCCCCAACCGCAAGTCTGCGCAAATATTCCCAACCGCAAGCCCAAACTAGTATCCACAGCCCCAAATCCCAACGGGAGGTCTACATGAAGACGATCCAAGGCAGGTTCCGTGCGGCAATGCTCATGGCAGCGGCCGTCTCGGTGCTGGCATCTGCAACTGGAGCAAAGGCACAGAATCAAAGCTCAACTAACAATCAGTGGTCGGCCCTCCCTGGCTGGTCAAGCGGCAATTGGGTGTCGAACGACAAGCCATGGCCATACAACGAGGTGCAGCATGTGCCCGTGCTGGCGGTGGTGGGCGATGTCGCCTGCCAGCCTGGCGAGGAAGAGAGTGGTGAGAAGGCGGGTGAAAACTGCAGCGGGGACACCGTTCAGAATCTGACCCTAACCCAGGCGGCCACCGCGCAACAGATTGAGAATATGAAACCTGACCGCGTCGCGCTGGTCGGGGATGAGCAGTACCAGGTAGCACAATACTCGGACTTTGAGAACTCGTACGAAACGACCTATGGCGCTTTCAAATTGATCACGCGGCCCGCGCCTGGCAACCACGAGTTTTATACCGAGCATGGCGCTGTCGGCGTTGCCGGCTACGGCTATTTCTCGTACTTTAACGGCGTCCAGCACAATACCGATGGAACCCAGATGACGGCCACGATCTCCGGCAACCCTGACACCGGGGGTGCCTTCACCCAACCCGTGCCGTTTTCGGATGGACAGGCGGGGCACTTCGAGCAAACGGGCGGACTCGGAACCAACACGGCGGGCGGCCCAGTCGGGGTCGGAGATGGCTGGTACTCCTATGATCTGGGCTCGTGGCATCTGATCTCGCTCAATATCGAATGCGAGACACAGCCGGGCGGCTGTTCGAACTCGGGCACATGGTTTGCCGCGGAACTTGAATGGCTGAAGAAGGATCTCGAGGCGAATCATTCCGCGTGCACACTTGCCTACTGGCACCAGCCCACGTTCAGCCCTACCAACGGCATCGCCGTACCCGAGGGCCCGACAGCTGTGGCCTTTTGGCAACTGCTCTATCAGTACCACGCCGACCTGGTGCTGAACGGGCACGACCACCTCTATGCCCGCTACCGCCCCCTTGACCCCTCCGGGAATTACGATCCAAAGAACGGCATACGCGAATTCGTCGTGGGCACCGGTGGCGAGACACTCGATCCAGTCGTCACAACCACAGTGACGTCCGGGGCAAACGAAACAAACCAGGAGGATCCTGGCGGCAACCCTAACTTCAACGCAGAGAATCTCGAGGCGGGAACCGGGGAATTCTGGGGCGTGATGGGCCTGACGCTCAAAGAGAACGGTTACGCGTGGGATTTCGAGTCGGCATTGAAGGATCCTGCACAGACAACCGGTCCGGCTACCTACAGCGACAAGGGTTTAGGCACTTGCCACGGTCAGAACAACAGGTGGTGGTGATTACCAGTTCGTCGCCACGTTCGGCTTGACCTTTGCTTCAGCACAAGTTCTCCCTTCGCGAGAAATCGCGGAGGGGGACTTTTCTTGCCTGGCTCTGAGTTCCTGCTTGCGGCCTTTCCTCATCCGCAGCCGCGCCCGAGATCTCGGCCAATCCAATCGCAGTTCCTTCGTGCCCGGTTCGTTTCAGGCTTCTTCCCTTCAATTCTCTCTGTCACAAACTGCTGCAAGTTGCGAAGACCTGAAGACCTCCCCAGCAATCGGTTGAGCGGGCTGTCTTGCATAGTCTCAGATCGATTCTCATCGATTGTTTAAGTCGCCAAGTCAACCCGTCGAATCAGGATTTGTAATCGGTAGTCGGTCAGTGTGGAGGGATCGCTTCCCACGAAATGTCAACTCGCTCCACCTGAATGAAAATGGGCACTGATTGGCCGCTTATGGCGATGATGCGCCCGTTGATGCCCGGTGCGAGATGGAAGCGGCGTTTCTCGTTCTTAATTGTGGATGTTCCCGCCGGTTACCAACACAATCTTCTTCGCGATTGTCATTTGACGGGAACTTCTCCTGCCTTCATCCTTTCATCTTCTTCGCTAATGGAAGGTATAGATCCTATCCTTATTCCCGATCCGGAGTTCCATGGGCCAGTTGCTCAATCCACGCCGCCATCGATTTTTTCGGCTCGCCCATCGCCGCATTCGACACGTCCTCCCACGCTTCCCACGTCTCCAGCCGCTCCGCATATGCGGCGCGGGCCCTGGGCAGGATAGAAGTGCCCAGGCCAAGTCGCAGCGGCGGATTTTCCGCGTCCACAAGCTTCAGAATGGCTTCTGCCGTCGCCTCCGGATCGCCGCGTTCAACATTCGCCAGATGCGTCAGGAACTGCTTCCGGAATTCCGCGTATGGTTCCAGCGCATCCGCGATCTGTGAGGATTTTCCGAAGTCGGTTGCGTAGGCTCCGGGTTCAACAAGTGTCACCTTCAACCCGAACGCCCTCACCTCCTGCGCGAGGGATTCGTGGAGCGCTTCGACAGCCCATTTCGTAGCGCAATAGACGCCGATGAGCGGCAATGCCGCTATCCCAAGCCCGCTCGAGACGCCGAGAATGTGACCGCTCCCTTGTTTTCGCAACAAAGGCAGAGCCGCTCGGAGCACTCGGACCATGCCGAAGTAGTTCGCATCGAAGAGGCCGCGGATCTGCTCATCGCTCGCTTCCTCTGTAGCCGCGAACAGGCTCGCGCCGGCATTGTTGACAAGGACGTCCAGCCGGCCGAGGTGCGCGTATGCATGATGAACTGCCTGCTGCACCTGCGCGGAGTCGGTGACGTCGAGGGCAAGGGGCAGCACCGTGTCACCAAAACGTTCCGCGAGATCGGCTACGTCTGCAAGTTTGCGGGCGGTCGCTGTAACCCGATCACCGCGTTGAAGAGCAGCCTCAGCCCAGATGCGGCCGAACCCGCGCGAGGCGCCGGTGATGAACCATGTCTTTTGCATGTCGATTCCTCCGTGATTGTGGGGTTAGGTTCAAACCTCGGAATAGCGCATGTTCCCGAGATCGGTCAGAAGCGAGGGGCCGGTGGGGTTCCATCCGAGCTCTGCGCGAGTCTGTGCACTGGAGATATGGGCGTCCCTCCCTGCGAAGAACCCGAGGAAGCCGAAATGTTCCTGGGCCTGTTCCTGCGCAATGGAAATGGCCGGCACATTCAGGCCGCGGCCGATAGCCGTGGCAATGTCTTTGAGCGGCACACCCTCTTCGGCGACGGCGTGGTACCGGGCTCCCGCTGTGCCTTTCTCCAACGCGAGCCGGTAGAGCCGGGCGACATCCGACACATGCGCGGCAGGCCAGCGGTTGTGACCATCGCCGATATACGCCGAGACTCCCTTTGCGCGTGCCACCGCAATCAACGGGGTGACCAGGCCCTGCTTTACGGTATCGTGCACCTGCGGCAAGCGCATCACAGATGCGTGGACTCCGCGCTCCATCAGTGCAACAGCCGTCACCTCTGATACACGAGGAAGGGATGGGGAAGATAGCGGCGGATCGTCCTCGGTGGCGGCGCGGCCCTGAGCCACTCCAACTCCGGAGCTGACGATGAACGGACGGCTCGAGCCGTGGAGCACGGCGCCGATAGTCTCGATGGCGCGCTTGTCCAGCTCGCAGCTCTCCGCAAACCTCGACCAGTCATGCCGGAAGGCGGTGTGGATGACGGCATCCGTCGCTGCTGCTCCGCTGCGCAGGCTTTCCAGGTCCTCCAGATCACTTCGATGCGCCTCGGCGCCCGCGGCCTCAAGCGACTTTGCGCCCGCATCCGACCGCGCCATTCCAAGGACGTGGTGGCCCGCACCGACGAGTTCTTTCACGATTGCGGAACCGATGAATCCGGTAGCGCCGGTAACGAATACACGCATATGTGCCTCCCTGATCTCATTCCAGCTAAGATTGACCAAAGGATGCCGTCTCAAGTAAAACGGAGATAGCCTCCGAATTAATAGATAACCGGAGACATCCTCCGGTTGCAAGAATTTTTGGAGATGACGAAGAAACATTCCACGACTGCCCGGAAACCGCGCATAGACGCGCTGCGCAACCGCAAGCGTATCCTTGAAGTCGCAAAGGCAGCCTTTACCCGACAAGGCGCCAATGCCAGCCTGGAGGAGATCGCGAAGCAGGCGGGTGTTGGAGCAGGTACCCTCTATCGCCATTTTCCTACGCGCGATGAGCTGATCGAAGGTGTTTACCGGAACGAAGTGGAGAAACTCGCGGCGGCCGCGGCCCGTTTCTCCGAGACCATGTCCCCTCTCGAAGCGCTTCGAGCCTGGATGCTGCTGCTGGTCGATTACATTGCGGCAAAGCACATCATTGCGCCCGCTCTCAATACCATTGCCGGAGGCCCGTCCAGGCTTCATGAAGGTTCACGCACCATGATCCATGCCGCAATCGATGGGCTGGTGAAGCGGGCTAAGAGGAGTGGCGATCTGCGAAGAGATCTGGATGCATACGACCTGCTTCGAGCGCTGATCGGCGTCTCGCATGTGGGCTCCGGCGCTGACTGGCAGCAAAGCGCCAGGAGACTGGTAGACATACTCATCGCAGGCTCACGCCCGCTCAAATAAACCGCGTCTAGCAGCACACGATCACTGGCAGTGGACATCCGTGCTTTCCTCATACCACCGCAACAGCAAAAGCCAACCGGCCTCGCGCTTTCGATTCGTGCTAACAGGGCAAAGCGCTCATTGAGGTTTTCAAGTCGATCAGTGTTCTCGGCAAGTGGCCGTAAAACCGGCTTTCCTCCAACATCGCGCACTCATTGACAAGTGGACGACTTGGCGACTATTCGGCCAAGTGGAAAGCCCCCGACTCGAACTGGCGATTTCGCATCAACCGAGAATCCGACGGTCGCCTGCTTTGTGAATGTCACCCGAGAAATATCCTTGACAGTATCTATATAGATCGATATACATATTCATCATGACCAAGAAGCAAGCGGAACGTTTCCTGCCCTTAAAACCCCAGTGGTTCCACATTCTGCTCGCCCTTGCTGGCGAAGAACAACATGGCTACGGCATCATGCAGGAAGTCCTCGAGCGCACCTTGGGCAAAGTCCGACTCTGGCCTGCTACGCTTTACGGCTCACTGAAACGCATGATTGAGGCAGAGCTGATTGAGGAGTCGAGCAAGCGTCCGCGACCCGAAATCGACGACGCCCGCCGCCGCTACTATCGGCTCACCTCGCTCGGCCGACAGGTGCTCGACGCCGAATGCGAGCGGCTCCAGGGCCTGGTCCACGCGATTCAGACAAAACGGAGAGTGGTGATGCAATGAATCGATCACAGCATGTGTACGAGCGGTTGGCGCAAGCATTTCCCCACGAGTTCAAGCTGGCGCACGGTGACGAGATGCTGGAGACAGGCGAAGCGGCCATGGCGCACCTGGCAAAGCGCCGCGGCTGGACCGGAATGGCGGGGCTGCTGGCCGATGCCGCGGTGCGCCTGCCGCTCGAGTACCTGACCGAGATGCGCCGCGACCTGCGATACGCCATGCGCGCTCTCACCAAGTCGCCGGGATTCGCGCTCGTCGGCATCGTCTCCATGGGGCTCGCTATCGGACTCACTACCAACGTCTACAGTTCCAGCTGGGCTCTGCTTACGCGGCCCATGCAGGGCGTCGCGCATCCCAGCCGCCTGGTCATGGCGGAGAAGCCGGTGTCCTACTTCTATGTCGAACGTTACCGCGAGCAGAAAAACATCTTCGCGGGTGTCGCCGCATTCCAGACGGCCGTGCCCTTCAATGTTCGCCTGCCGGGCCACGCAGAGGGCAAGCAGCAGCGCATCTTCGGTCAGCTCGTATCCCCCGACTACTTTCAGGTGATGGGCGTGGATGCCGAGCGCGGACGCCTCCTGAATCCTGCGATGGACCGCGCGGGAGACGCGCCGACGGCAGTGATCAGCGACAAATTCTGGCGCATGCGCCTCGGATCTCGATCCGACGTAGTGGGCCTTGCACTGCGGGTCAATGGCCAGGCCGTGACCATTGTCGGCATCGCCGCGCGCGGTTTTGAAGGCGCATTCGCAGCTGAATCGGCCGCCGAGCTCTTCGTGCCGGTGACCGTCTCCGCAGCCGTCGCGCCTGAGCTCGCCGATGACGTGCTTCATCGGCGCAATGCGCGCGAGTTTTTGGCGCTGGCGTTGCTCGCGCCGGGTGTCACGCCCGCGCGGGCAGAATCCGCGCTCGACGGTGTCACGCGCCGTCTCGATTTGAACGATCCTTCGGCCCCGCCGCAGACCGACAAGGCCAGTCGCGTCAGGCTGCTGCCCGCCGGAACCCGCGTGCCCATCCCGCCGGAAATCAAGCGAGCGATCGCAGGTTTCTTCGGCGTGCTGATGGGCATCGTCATTGTCATCGCGTGCATGAATCTGGGCACCATGCTTATGGCGCGCGGCGCAAACCGGCGCAAGGAGTTTGCCATCCGCATTTCGATCGGCGCCAGCCGCTTCCGCCTCGCGCGCCAGCTAATGAGCGAGGGACTGTTGCTCTCGCTGTTCGGCGGTCTGCTGGGCTTTGGCCTGGCCTGGCTGCTCAATGTGCTGAACACACAGTTGCACCAGGCCGTCGACACGCCGGGTATGCCGGAACTGAGCATTGACTGGCGCGCCGCGGTGTTTGCGTTCGG
>Ga0182030_10027197_pt1 | contig 10302 bp, 11 predicted proteins | sample 812S3MmetaG_FD_121299 | JGI IMG/M metagenome (GOLD analysis project Ga0182030, IMG submission 121299) | Permafrost microbial communities from Stordalen Mire, Sweden - 812S3M metaG (Illumina Assembly) | ecosystem: Environmental > Terrestrial > Soil > Wetlands > Permafrost | place: Sweden... | reverse complement strand
TTCTTGTTGCGAAAGACCTCGTGCAGGTTCTCATATCGCACCTTCGTGAAAGGTGGATACATCATCAAAATCAATCCCGCTGCAATCGGAATCGATGTCGTGCCGAGGTTGAAGCGATTCAGAAACGGTGCGATTCCGGGAACGAGCCAACCCAAGACAACGCCGGCGACCATCGAGGCGAAGATCCACGCAGTGAGAAAGCGGTCGAGAAAACCGAGATGACGAGTGGCCTTCATTTGTAATCCCTGTTTTGTAGTCCGTGAAGGGTGGCAAACGGGTAGCGCAGCCCCTTGTCGGTCCCTTCTATTCTTGGGCGACGGGAGCCATCGTCTGCCCGATATTGTCGAGTTCCCTCTTGAGTGCAAGACCGTCGAGAGTCTTCAGCGGGAGGGAGAGCAAGAGGCCGATTCTGCGCTCCAACATAAAAAACGCCTCGCGAAATGCCCGCTCCACCTCAGCTTCGCTTCCCTGGACCGCCGCTGGGTCGGGAATGCCCCAATGAGCGGTCGTTGGCTGTCCTGGCCAGATTGGGCAGACCTCTTTCGCGGCGTTGTCACAAACCGTAAAAACAAAGTCGAGCTTTGGAGAGCCAGGCAAAGAGAATTCATCCCATGCCTTACTGCGCAGACCTTGCGTGGGCAAGTGAGCCATTTCGAGCTGTTTCAAGGCTTCCGGCCGAACCGTTCCCGAGGGGTGGCTGCCGGCGCTGTAAGCCGTGAAATCAGGCCTGCCTTTGAAGTTCAGAATTGCCTCGGCCATGATGGAGCGCGCCGAGTTGCCGGTACACAGGAACAAAACGTTGTAATGTTCTTTCATGCTCGCTCTCTCTTAGTTGCAGCAGGTCGGTCCACAACAAGCCTTCGTTCCAGTGTTTGACGGTTTCAGGGCTCGAACGAATGCGCTCAGGAATTTGCCATTCACCTCGGGCGCAATCGCGTCCACATCGACGCCCGCTGCCGAGAGAAACTCACGCGCATCTTCTGCGCGATAGACCCGTGTCGGCTCGATGTCAATTTGCTCGAAGCCGGCTGCGGAGAGCTTGCTGCGATATTCGTCTTCACCGAGCGCCCCGGCCACACACCCGACCCACAGGAGAACACTTTGGCGGATTTCTGGCGCGATTGTGCCGCGGGTGACGACATCGGAAACGGCGAAGCGGCCGCCTGGTTTCAGCACACGAAAGGCTTCTCGCAGTACACGGTCTTTATCTGCCGAAAGGTTGATCATACAATTCGAGATAATCACGTCGACTGCGTTGTCCGGCAGAGGGATGTTCTCGATCTCGCCCTTCAGGAACTCGACATTCTCAGCACCCGACTTGCGCTTGTTCTCATTCGCGAGCGCCAGCATTTCATCTGTCATATCAAGGCCGTATGCTTTGCCGGTGGGTCCAACCCTTTGCGCGGATAGCAAGACATCGATGCCTCCGCCCGAGCCGAGATCGAGCACCACGTCTCCGGGATTCAACTTCGCCAAAGCAGTTGGATTTCCGCATCCTAGCGAGGCGAGAATCGCCTCTTCAGGCACCCGTCCCGCTTGGGAAGAATCGTACAAGTTAGAAGTGATCGGGTCGCAGCCCAAGCCGCTTGCAGCGGTGGCTCCGCAGCAACTGCTTCCACCACTTTTCACGCGGAGCGCTGCCTGGCCGTACTTTTCTTTAACTACTTCTTTGATATCCGCGCTGCTCATGATGTCCCCCTCGTTATTGGCAAAGCTGGATGATATTTTGCGGCTTGACTGCCTTGTTTCGGGTGCAGCATTCGGCGTAAAGGAACTGCAGAAGTTCCTGGAGAGCTTGCGTGTTGGCCGTGTACCGCAAGAATGTGCTCTCACGACGGACTTTCACTAGCCCTTCGTTCTTCAGTTTCTCCAGGTGATGCGAAAGGGTGGAGTTCGGGATGTCGAGTTCTGATTGGATATCGCCTACGACCAAGCCATCCGGATGAGCAGATAGCAGCAATTGCATTATGCGTAGGCGCGGTTCGGTGCCCATGGCAGAAAACATGTCGGCGTATTTAGCAACTTGCTCGGTGGTCTTCTTGTTTGCGGTCCCTTGCATATTTCGATATTTGCAGAAATATAGACCCATGTCAAGCCAGGTATCAAAAGGCCGCATTTCGACGGCGGACCAGGGGCGAACGAGGCTCCGAGACGCGGACCTTTTTCGAAAGCGAAAGGAATCGTGGGTCTCGTTTCTGTACATGCGTCCACGAAGTGGACACAAGCGGCAATTGTTGGTCTGGAGGCAAATCTGGGTACGGTTCTTTTCCCGTCAAACGAAGGTTGCGCGGCTGGGGAAGGAGACCATCGATGGCTAGCAAAATGCGGATATGTTGGGGGCGAGCCCCGTAGCAAGAGCGGGATGTTGACCAAGATACAGATCGATTAAACACTCCGGCAAGCCATTCAGGCATGGCACGAAACTTGCACCAGGACTTGGCACAAAGAAGAAACGCGCTAGTTCAATAGATTAAAGAAGGAGCGTTGTGTTAACGAAGGCGAAAGCGGTAAAAGTGATGCTGGCAAGCGACGATTCAGAAACCGTTGCCATTCTTTGCAATTGCATGGCGCAGATGGCAATGCAGGTTGACGTGTGCGCCGACATCGATTTGGCCGCCGGGAAGCTCTGCCATGCCAAGTTTGAAGCCGTCGTGATTGACTTTAGCTACGGCGCGAAAGCGTTGGAGATGGTCAAGAAGACGCACGAGATGACATCTCACAAGAAAGCGGTGGTGATTGCGGTCCTGAATGACAGCAGCGAAATGCCAGACGCCTTCCGAGCGGGTGCGAGTTTTACACTCGTGAAACCGTTACTCGCAGAAATCCTGGCGCACACCCTTCGAGCTTCTTATCCGATGATGGTACGGGAAATGCGGCGTTATTATCGTTGTGCGATCGAGATACCCGTTCGCGTCGCAAGCGATACCCGAACAGATTTTCTCGCTGAAGCCATCAATATCAGCGAGGGCGGGATGGCAATTGTGTCCACCACCCCCGTTCGTGTCGGCGAACAACTCTCTCTGACCGTCGTTCTGCCGGGCACGACCAACGAAGTGCAAATTACAGCCGAGGTGTGCTGGACCAAGGACCCCGGACACATCGGGCTTGAGTTCGTAAAGGTATCAGCGATGGAATCAGCGGGGCTACAATCGTGGCTTTCAGACCGTCTGGAGGAAAGCCTGGCACGTTAACGCGTGGTCTCTCTTCCGCTCGGGAGCGATTTGTCTGGGGATCGTCAACGAAAAATCTCGATGCCGTTTACCCCATAAAACGAAATCAAGCCATCCTCGCCGTCGGTCCGTTATGAGAATCTTGCCCATTGGGTTTCGGTGGGATCGCTATCCGAGCGAGCATGTTATACAGAGTTGATCTGGCGATTCCCAGAACCTCAGCGGCTCTACTTTTGTCCCCGCCCACATTTTCGAGGACGCGCAGAAGATGGCGCTCTTGCACCGCTTCCATCGACAACATTCGGTCATGGCTCATGTGATCAGCTACTCTGAGAAGCTGAGCCGGAAGATCTTTGGAATCGATCACACTGCCATCCACCATCATGCAGGCGTTGCCCAAGACATTCTCCAGTTCTCGAACATTGCCGGGCCAATGATAGCGAGCCAATTGAGCCTGCGCGCGGCGCGTGATGCCGGAGACTGGCCGGTCGTACTGCTTGGAGAATTTTTCGACAAAGAATCGCTGGAGCAGGGGAAGGTCTTCCTTGCGCTCAGCCAAACTGGGCAATCGAATTTCAGTCATCGATAAGCGGTAATAGAGGTCTTCGCGGAACTTGCCCTCTTGGACCAAAACGCGCAAATTCTTATTGGTGGCGGCTATGACTCGCACGTCCACTTTTCGAAGCGCGGGTGAACCGACTCGCTGGACCTCCTGATTTTGCAAGACTCGCAGCAATTTGGCTTGACCCGCCAACGGCATATCGCCGATTTCGTCGAGGAATACGATTCCTTGATGTGCGTACTCAAAAAGCCCGATCTTATCCTGAGTCGCACCGGTAAATGCACCGCGCACGTATCCAAACAGCTCGCTTTCGAAAAGGGTTTCGACCAGCGCTGAACAGTTGCAGATCGCAAACGTTCGGTCCGCAACAGGGCTGAGCCGATGAAGCGCGTGGGTGGCCAGTTCCTTTCCGGTTCCAGTATCGCCCGTTAAAAGGACTGTCCGAAAATGAGGTGCGATCCGGCGGAGAGTGGCGAAGACCTCCATGACCAGAGGACTGCGGCCCACGATGCCCTCGAGTTGAAACGTGTCGACAAGCGACTGATCGAGTTGAGTAATATAGAGGCGCCGACGGTTCTCTTCGATCAACTTAGCAACGCGCACTTGTAGAGCGGCAACATTGAGAGGTTTCGTCAAATAGTCGGCCGCTCCCTTCTTGATGGCTTCGACGGCCGATTCAGCTGAGTAATATCCGGTCACGAGAATCACTTCCGTTCTCGGATCGATGGCCACGATCTGTTCCAACAAATCCATGCCGCTAACACTCGGCATCATCAAATCGAGCAGCACGATCTCCGGCCGACGCTCCTGAAAAAGAGAGAAGCCGATCTCTGGACTCGTGGTAGTGAGAATATCCAGCCCCGTCTGCCGCAGAGCCGACTCAATCAGTCCCAGGTTTTGCTCTTCGTCGTCAATCACGAGCAAGGTCAGACCAGCGCCCTCTTCGATATTCATAGGGTTACCCTCAGGCACTTATCGATCACTGTAACGGCACCGTGGGCTCGTTGTATGTAGTGACATGTCATTACACATCAGACAGGACTTCTTTTAGAGACCATGCTAACCCAACAGTTAGTATGACAATAGACTTCCGGTTCGCTACTTATCGTTGATGGATGTGGACCCGGAGCGGCAGACCACCCGCGCATCTGACGACCTAATAGACTGCACTGTTAACCAGGTTAGATCTGGGTCGGACTGCCCTGCGAGCCAATACGCTTCCGCTCTTTCGCTCGCTGCCTCAAAGCGCCGCTCCGTCTCTTCGCAGAGACTCGTGTCCAAACTGGAACGCGAAAACGTGGCACACGACTCGACGGCTCGACCGACTTCCTCCGTGGACACAACCACAGACGGGGAGTGTGTCGCCGGGGCGACCGGCTTCAACCGTAATCCTGTTAGCTTTCATCTTCGCGCATCGGAGGAAGGAAAATATCCAGGAGTAGAGAGTAAACCTTGAAGAGAACAATCTCACGTCGTAGCGCTCCAGTCAGCGCAGCCTACAACTAGCAAGAAAACTTGTCTATCAGCCCCGGGCGGACAATCGTAGGCGGTTAGCCGACATTTTCACTGTTGAGAAGAAAGTGAAAGACGCTTTCGATCTCAGAATCTCCTGCCACCGCCTGCTCAGCCACGATCGCTCTTGCCTGGTCGATGTTTAGCTTCGTAGCCTTAGGGCTTTGATACAGGCTTCTGGCTGGGCTCGAAACTGGATATGTTGCGCCGCAATCATGATTGGTCGCCGGAGTAGCTTTCATGGTTTTCCGTTGCCTCGTTGTCGGGGATTATGCGCAGCTTCCAGAGGCCCTTGTAGCGAGTGCGAAACGCCCGCCCCTCCCGTTCCAGAAAAGCCAAGGCGGCTATTACATCCGCAGGCGATTCTCGCAGGCGGTAGGCAAGCTCTTTTACCTCGATGCGGACAGGATGATAGGAGTAAAGCTGGTACACCATTTCCGCGTGTTCCAAAATGGATTGCCGAAGATGCTGCAGTTCCGTTGTATCTTCCGCAGGATGTTGTGTCCCAGTTTCAAGCAGAGCTGCCAGGCTACTGAGTAAATGCGTAGGTCTACGTAAATGCATATCTCCTCCCGACCGAGAACGGAACTCCGGAGGGCGCGTACGGCGTCACGGACGCATCGTAGCTAGGGAAATCCATCGCCGCGATCGTTCATCGCGACATTTAATTGAGCGAACTTTACTGCAGCCCACCCGCGCTGTCTATCGGGAGTGCACTGACGAGTGTCAGTCTCTACCTGACAAGGGTAAACTGCACTACCTTCCAGTCGAGACGATTGGCGGTTCCGAGGTATTGATCGCCCTTGAACACTCAGCTGCTCGAATCAGATATCACATTCAATGTTTCTACTCAGGTTTCCGGGCTGAAGATCCCCGTTTCCCGTGCATATCTCACAATATCAGCGCGGGTTCGTAGACCCAACTTCTGCCGGCTCCGCGCCTGATATGTCTCGATTGACTTTCGACTTACATTCAACAGGCCAGCGATCTCTTTCAAAGTATGGCCATAGGCCAGCATTCGGAGAACCTGTTCTTCTCTTCGGCTGAGTACTTTTGTTCCCGTTTCCGCCTGATGGGCGAACATCGCGTAGAGTTCGTCGCTTAAAATTGGATCAATAAAGCGGCGGCCGCAACTGGCGACGCGGATCGCACTAAAGAGGTCCCGAGGGGAAGCGCGCACGAGAACATAACCAAGCGCTCCAGTCGACAAGAGCAGCGCCACATAGGCGTGGTGCGTCTCACGACCAAGGACCACGATGCCAGAAGCAGGAACCGCAGCGTGAATTGAACTTATCATTTGGGCGCAGCTAGGCCTGGTCGCCTCGGCGAACATAAGAATCACGTCGGGCGCCAGTTTAGCGGCTTCCTCGATCGCGGATTTGCTGTCCGCTTCGCTCCGAACATCGAAACCATCTTCGGATGCAAGCAAATGCTTGAGTCCAACACGCGGGATGATTTCATCGCCGACTATCAGCAGGGTGATGTCTTTCATGACGGGTCCCTTTCAAGCCGTAACACTCCACGAATCCGCGATGGGGCCCGCGGGACCAAGCCAACGCTCGAGTCTTGGAGACACAGCGAATGCCAAAAGGCGAAGCAGGTTGGTGCCGAGCTCTCGGTTGGTACGCGATATCGCCTGCGCTGGAAAGCCGGCGGTTTGTGGGCACGATGGTCATGGAACCGGGATAAACCGATGGGGCAGAGAAGAAACATTCTGATCGTAGGCTCGAAGGAATTCCGGACGTCGACAGCCGAGCTCTTCAAACTTCGAGACGGCTTCTGTACTATCTGTGCGTCTAGCATAAGTGTCCAGTTATTCCTAACACAATGGCGGCCTGACTGTGCGATTGTCGATTTCGACCCGCTGCATCCAGATACGAACGCAGAAATCAGCGCCCTTACTCTCTTTAGGTTGAAGCTTCCGATCGTTCTGATCACTTCACATCCCGTTTCGCTTTCTCTTGTTTCGTCTCTTGCAGCTGTACTGCGTCCCAGCGAGGTACACGATCAATTGGCACCCTTGGTGAAGTCCCTCTTCACGCCGGAATCGGCAAACATAACGTGACGAAATGAGCGTCATGAAGACCGAGTGTGGCGACTTGTCAAATGACTCTTTGTGAGCACGCCTTTCTAAACTCGTCGGCGACACTCACGCGCTCTCCTCCACCACTTCCCTACAATGAAGAAGATAGTCGGGCCTTATTATGTTTTCCGGAGATACCCAAGCTAGAGTGTCACGCGGAGGACGGTTTGTCGCGTAACAGATAGCATCGCGGCTATGCTGCTTTAGTTTACATTCTAGTAAATAACTTTTAAGTTATAACATCGGCGAGAATCGCGAAGCCACAAAGAGTTCGCTTTAGTTCGCGAGTTATCCGCGCGGATTAGTCGACTGACGCGGAGATTATGATTGCGCCTTGGCGACCATCCTAACGAGGTCGGCGAGAGAGTGGGCCTGCATCTTTTGTAGTGCGCGACTGCGATGGACTTTGACAGTGTTTTCGGTGACCCCGATTTTGGAGGCGATTTCCTTATTAAGCATCCCCTTTACGACCATGCCGATCACCTCCCGTTCCCGCGTCGTCAAGGATTCCAGGCGCTCGAGCACGACTGTAATTTCCGCTTTTTGCCGGCGGCGGGCACGATCCTTTTCCAGTGCCACTTGGATCGCGTCCAGCAGGTCTTGGTCGCGGAATGGTTTAGTGAGAAACTCGATGGCCCCGGCTTTCATCGCCCGCACGGCCATGGTGATGTCGCCATGTGCGGTAATAAAAATCACCGGCAAGTGGATGTCGGACTCCGCCAGATTCTTCTGGAAATCGAGTCCGCTGATCCCAGGCAACCTGATATCAAGAATGAGACAGCCGGGTTCGCCCAAGTTCTTGCTCTTTAGCAACTCCTGCCCCGAAGGAAAAACCTGAACATGCAAACCCACGGACGAGATGAGACGCTTGATGGCACGCCGAACCGAAGGATCGTCGTCGACCACGGACACGACTGGGGCGGTCTCGCTCATAGTTCTTTATGCTCATCAACGGGCAGGGCGAACTGGAATATCGCACCGTCCGCAGCCGGCTCCGTCCACAACTGACCGCCGTGGGATTCAATGATCGAGCGACTGATTGCCAATCCAAGTCCAATGCCATGCCGTTTTGTCGTGAAATAGGGCTCAAAAACGCGACTCGCACGTTCCGGATCGAGTCCGACGCCCGAATCCTGCACTCGTATCAACACCCCGTCGGCATGGGCCTCAGAAGTGATATTCAATTGCCGAGGTCTGGCATTTACAGTCTGCATGGCTTCGATCCCGTTCATGACGAGGTTGATCAAGACCTGCTGCAATTGAACCCGGTCGCCGACGACGCACGGTAATCTGGTGGCTAGACGGAGTCGCACTTGAACTCGATTGCGGGAAGTTTCATCGCGCACCAGAACCACGACCTCCTGGATCGCGTCGTTAATATCGATTTCGCTCCGACACGGAGCATCCTTCTTCAACAGGGAACGGATGCGAGAGATAACGGCGCTGGCGCGCTTGCCGTCCTCCACCATCCAAGCGACTGCCTCCTGCACCTGTTCGAGCTTCGGGTTCTCATTCGCCAGTTCGCGGAGAGCGAAATTGCCGTTGGTGACGACTCCCGTGAGTGGCTGGTTGACTTCGTGAGCTATCGCAGCGAGCAGTTCTCCCATCAGCAGCAAGCGGGTCGCATGCGCGAGCTCCGCCTGCGTTTCCCGAAGGGCTTGTTGTGCCCGCTTTCGTTCCGTGATGTCAACAAACACACCGATTGCCCCTTTCACGGTTCCTTGTTCATCAAGGAGCGGAGCCGCGTTGCCCAAAAGGTCGCGGCTGGAACCGTCGTCAAAAACAACTGTCAATTCGGAATTGCGAACCGGTTGCGCAGTGGCTGCGGCCATCTGCATGGGCAACTCGATGGCAGAAAGCTGCTGTCCATCCCTCATAATGCGGAAGCGAGCAGGAAGCTCTTCTTCTGGTCCGGATTTCGAGATGTTTGCGCCCTTAGGCATTCGGAGTAACTCATAAGCTGCGCAGTTGCCAGTTATCCTTCGACATTCGGCATCGCGGGCAATCAGAGCCATGCCAGGGAATGCGTCAAGAATGGCAGCGATTTCTTCGGCATTAATCACGACCCACCACCGGACTCGGCCAGGGGCGTGCGGGGGCAACGCCATGCCGCAGATGCTACTCAGCCACGCCCGCAAATTGCGATTCGCGTATAGCACCGTTCTTCAGAACGAAGATGTGCATCAGCCGTTTGCTTTTGGGAATGGCATATCGTTTCGTTTGCGAACCAAGATCGTCTCGCCTCTTCGACTAACTGTCCCTATCAACAAAGGTCTTTGCACTCAGACGAACACTCAGCCTCGCGTAACCAATATGGTCATGATACATCCACGGGAAAGAACCTAGAACTGTCGCTAAGAACATCAATCGGCGGGCGTTACATCCCGTCGACGCCAGCGCTGTCCCGGTCACTTCTCATGTCGCGATCCTTATATCACACTTTCGATCGGGTAGCCGTTCTTATTCGATGCACAGCCGAAAACCGAACAACAACATGAAACGCGGCAAATTTCCTCCTCTCTCAAACCAACAGGGCGTCTTAGAAGAAGGCGCTGTTCCACAATTGAGACAGCATCGCTGCTTCCGAGAGTCCGGGTTTCGTCTTGGAGGTGCAGCATTCGCTGGCGACTTTAGGTTCTCAGCAGATTGGGCTGTCACGTGCGGACCGAATCGGTGGTATCTCCACGTGCTTAGGAGCGACCTTAGCCGGGGTCCGGAATAATCTGCACTGAGAAAACGATTTTCAGGCAAGACGGCTTGCGGTTCGTCCCGGCACCCGAAGGATTAAATCTGGCATGAAGATTCTGGTAATCGAGGATAGCCGCTTTCTCCGTGTCGCAATGGAAAAGGTTCTGACCAAGGCAGGCTACACGGTGTCCGGTGTTGCCGACGGACGGGAAGGCTTGGCCGCGGCCCACGCCAGTCTTCCGGCGCTCATCTTGTTGGACATGATGCTGCCGGGATTAGACGGCACG
>Ga0182030_10027196_pt1 | contig 10302 bp, 8 predicted proteins | sample 812S3MmetaG_FD_121299 | JGI IMG/M metagenome (GOLD analysis project Ga0182030, IMG submission 121299) | Permafrost microbial communities from Stordalen Mire, Sweden - 812S3M metaG (Illumina Assembly) | ecosystem: Environmental > Terrestrial > Soil > Wetlands > Permafrost | place: Sweden... | reverse complement strand
TTGGGCTAAACTGGCATGAAGCTTCTTCAGTTGTTCTAGAGCACATGGGACCAGAACCGACCGAGAGTCTTGAACTTGCCAATCGCTTGCGGCTTAAAATGGCTTCTATCGACCAGGTAGTGATGCGCGAACCTGCTGATGACGTAAAGAAATTGATGCAGTTTGTTTCGCAAACGATGTCGATTCCTGTAATAACCATGCGCGTTCACCGACGGTTTCGTATGCCGCGTTTGCAGCCTGAAGCTTTTATGGCTTTAAGTGATGAGCTCAGCCAGTTTATCGTTGAAACCGGAACAGAATTGTTGCGGAGCGCAAGCTAATGTCCGGCGAACTTGTCGGTTTTGTCACCTGTCCTGTGGGAAAAGGGGCTGAGCTGGCGCGCATTGTTGTTGGCGAACATCTGGCCGCCTGCGTTAATATTATCCAGACAGTCAGATCGATTTATCTCTGGAAAGGACAAATCGAAGATGATGCCGAAGAACTACTTGTTGTAAAAACACACGCCGATATATGGAAAAAGTTCGAAGCAAGGATGAAGGAAATTCATCCTTATGATGTCCCAGAAATCATTTGTTTTAGCATCGCAGATGGATACGCACCCTATCTCGATTGGTTAAAATCTAATGTGGTGTAGTAGATCTGCAAGGGCGACAGAGTGGCTGAACAAACGGTAATTCACATTTTTTGGGATAGAGTCGCGACAAGCCCTGACCGCGCTTCCATATTGCATAAACTGCATAAAGAGTACAAGTCGGTAAGCTGGAAAGGCTGCGCTTCGATCGTTGAGAGAGTCAGCGCGGCTTTATTAGAATTGGGCATCGATGCGACTCAGAAAGTGGCGATTGCTTCTGCCAGTCGCGCTGAATGGACCTGGGCTGATCTGGCTATTTTGACAATTGGCGCAGTTACTGTGCCAATTTATCCCTCGCTGAACGCAGCTGAGTCTGCTTATGTTTTGGAGCATAGCGAATCTAAAGCGGCGTTTCTGGAGAATGCCAGACAGGTAAATAAGCTAGCCAATCTGCCGGCTTTGCCGCCGAATCTTAAATTCTTGGTTTTGCTCGAAGGCGAGTCGCAAGATGAATTTTCTATTCCGGTTTATACCTGGGAGCAATTTCTTGCTCTGGGGCAGAAACGTTTAGAGCATGATTCTGACTGCGTCAAAGAGTGTTTACCCAAACTGGAGGCAGGCAATCTTGCCACCATTGTATATACCTCTGGTACGACGGGCGTTCCTAAAGGCGTGATGATCAGTCATCGCAATATCCTTTATGTCTGCCAGAGTTTGAGCACTTGTGTTGGTTTTCATCCTGATGATCTTGGCTTATCGTTTTTGCCCCTCTCTCACATTTTTGAGCGCGTAGGCGGGCAATTCCTATCCATATATGAAGGCATTCCGCTGGCATTTGCAGAGTCTATGGACACTGTCGCCGAAAATATCGCTGAAGTGCGCCCGACAATCATGAATGCTGTGCCGCGTTTTTACGAGAAGGCCTACAACAAAGTTCAAGCTCAAATTCGCAAGTTGCCGACGCCTCAACAATATTTTGCTCGCTGGGCTCTTTCAATTGGCCGCCGGGCGCTGAAAGCTGAAGAAGAGAACTCAGCCAAACAACGTGAGTTGGCCAGGCAGATATATAGGACTGAATTACGCGTTGCTGATCGGTTTGTGTTTCGCAAAATTCGCCAGCGATTCGGGGGAAGATTGCGTTTTCTGGTATCAGGGGCGGCACCACTTTCATCTGAGGTGCATCAGTTTTTTGAATCGATCGGAATTCCCATTCTGGAAGGCTACGGCTTGACTGAAACGACCGCGCCAATTGCCTGCAATAGCCCGACCAGTAATAGGCGCGGCACTGTCGGACGTCCTTTGCCTGGAGTTGAAGTGCGTATTGCCGGCGATGGTGAAATTCTAGTGCGTGGTCCAAATGTTTTTGCGGGCTATTACAAAAATGAAGAAGCCAGTGCGGCTGCTTTCACTGAAGGCTGGTTCATGACTGGAGACATCGGCGAGTTCGATGCTGATGGTTTCTTACGCATTAAAGATCGCAAAAAGGACATCATTATCACCGCCGGGGGCAAGCACGTCGCGCCGCAAGTTCTTGAGAATATGCTGGCCGGGCAGGGCTTGATCAGTCGAATTCTGGTTTATGGAGATCGGCGCAAATACATTTCAGCGCTCGTGACCCTGAGCATCGATGAGCTGAAAACATTCGCCAGGCAGCACAATATCACTTACACCAATCCAGAAGAGTTGAGCCAGAATCCGAAAGTCTTTGAGTCAGTGCAGCTGCAAATAAATGACGTCAATGCTCGCCTGGCGAGCTTTGAGCAGATCAAGCGCTTCCTCCTGCTTGATAGCGACTTCAGCATTGAAACAGATGAATTGACACCGACGTTGAAAGTTAAGCGTAAGTTTGTCACTGAAAAATATCGGCAGCTCTTGGACGGCCTCTACGAGAAAGAGGATATTTTGGCTTAGTCTTATAAAAATCCTTGCGTGGCTTATAAATAAGGCATATAAATGAGTTAAATTCGCTTTACATTCGCTTGGCAACTAATTAGAATAAAGGCACTATTTTGACTGGGCTTATCTTATCTGGGTACAGGAAAAGTCTGCTTTTACTATGATGCAACCCAAGCCAGTGTCAATTGTCTGCCCAACCCTTGAGGGTTCTTGCTATGTTTGACTCTTTTGCCAGAGGCTTCCGGATGATCTGGGCCAGCGTGAAAATGGGCTGGCAGGATAAACGTCTGTTGATTCCTTCGATTCTTACTGTTTTTACAAACATGCTTTTTGGGCTCATCATTTTTCTTGACGAAGTCAAGAAAGTCGGGCACCAGGCGGGTAAAGCCGGAGCCGCGGCGTTACATCCCGAGCATGCAACCCAAGTTGTGGGAATGCCCTCGCATGGACTCTTAGCCGGCAGCGCACCCAATCCGGGAATCTTGCAGCTGAACGGACCTGCCGATCCAGGTGGCTATGGCTTCAGCTGGGATACGGTTTCACCATTTCTCACGACCGACAACGTTATTATTCTTACTTCGCTTATGTCAATCTGGTGGTTGACCAATCGATTCCTCGAAGGTGTCACGACGGCGATGGTTTACAGCCATTTGACCGAAGGCAAAGGTTCCGGCAAATTCTCAGAAGCTTGTGCTGCTGTATTTCAGAGCTTGCCCGCTCTTGTGATGCTTGGTGTTGCCACTTTCATCGCCAAGAAAATTGCTAGCTGGCTGCGTAATAAAACTCATTCCGGCATGCTGGGCATGGGATTCAACTTCCTCTCCGGCATTGTTGAAGTATTCTGGACAATGGCTGGACATCTTATTCTTCCAGCTATTGTTATCGAAGGATGCTCATTCTTCGGCGGTCTCAAACGCGCTGACAAAATCGCTCAAGGTAGCTTGCTAACAATCGGCATCGGTGAAGTCGGTGTTGATCTCATTTGTCGCCTCACTACCTGGGGATTGTGGAGCCTTGGCGGCGCAGGCGCTGCTACTGCCTTCTACGCCCACATGCTCTTATCGCCACCGGTTCTCATCTCTGCTCTGTTCTGGGGCGGTGCGATGATTCTGGCTACGGCAATGTCCATCTATATAAGGTCTGCATTCTATACCTGCCTTTATGTGTGGGCTATTGAAATCGAGGACCTCGAAGAAACTGAACGAGTTAAGGTCAAGGCTCCAGGTCCGCTTGCAGTGGCTCTGGCCAGATAAGGTTCGGTATTTGAAGCTGTTGAGAGGAAGGAGTTGTCTCCTTCCTCTTCTTTTTCTCGAGCTCAGTTTTCGGAAGCGACCCTGCGGTGAGGCGAGGTTGATCCGTTAAGCTGGCAACGCACGGCGTCGCGATGCGTCGATGCGATGCGTGGATGAGATATGCGTCGATGAGATGCGTCGATTTGATGCGTCGCCTTCCAGACGGCTTTAAGTACTTCGTGATTGTCGATAACTGTTTAATGGAGATACGGGCGTAGAGGGGCGGTGCCCAGTCAGCTACCAAAAGCGAGGCCCACTACAACCGCTTCGTCTCGATTTCAGCAAAGTGCTCGATAGAATAACGGAAGAAAATTTCAAATATTTAGGGAGGATCTTAATTGGCGGACTGCTGCCAACTCCTTGTGGATTTGCACATTGATCCCCGAGACCGCCTGAGCGCTGTCCTGTGCAGCCGCTAATGCCCTGATAACAGGCTGAAGAGGGAAGATGTGCAGATTTTCATGATCGTATTCTTACCATAGCTAGCTACAGCTAATCTTAATAGTATTAAACGTGGTGTGTAGCACGTCGTCACGGAGCCAGAGACGATGCACGATTCAATGAAAAAGCCTTATCTAAAAAGAGCGGAACCAAATGTTATGCAGTCTATTTGTCAGTTAATTCAAGATTTCTGGACGGTTATAACTGGCAAGAGCCAGCCGGCACCAGTAGTGACTCGGCAGCCTGGGGCTGTGGGCACGAAACGATGGAGTTCGACGCAATTAAATAAAGCGCCCGGTCGCTTGAAGCCGATGTCTCACTTGCAGTTTGCTCGCCAGCAAAAAAATTGTTCGGGTGAAACGCGCGGACAAGAATTGAAGCGAACCGAGCTCGAAGATATGGTTCGCGACGGCGTTTGCCTCGATGGCACTTACCTCGCTTTCGCCGATCTTTCATATGCATTTTTATCGAATGGACGTTTCCGCGGTTCGAATCTTGCCGGTGCAAATCTTGCGCGTGCAATTGTAATCGGCGGAAATTTCATGGATGCTAACTTGCGAAACGCTTGCCTGGTGTCATCTGACCTTCGTCACTGCAATTTCCATTATGCTGATCTATCTGGTGCAAATTTGCGTGGAGCAAATCTATCTGGTGCAGATCTATCTGGTGCCAATTTGTGGGGCGCAGATTTATATGGTGCCAATCTCGAAGGTGCACTTCTCGCTGGAAGTAATTGGAATCCGCCTGGGAGCTAGAGCCTGGCGAAGTGCTTTGCTCAATATTTGAAATTCAGTAATGAAAAAGAAGGAAAGATTCGTGCACAGAGAATCTTTCCTCTTTTACTTTTTAGGAGCGCGCTGCTTGAGCCTTGATGCTTTAGTGGTTTATTCGTCCAGCAGAAATTGAATGTTGATTCCGAGAAGTTTGCTTTTGTAGACGAAATGCACGAGTCCTCTTGGGAACTCGCGGTGATTATCGCCATCTCACTTTACAACTACTAATTGCAATGGATGACTTTATTCGTCTTTGTTTTTTCGTTTCTGCGGTGAATTTCGTATAATCACCACGCAAAACTCATTAAAGGATCCGAAAAACGCTTTGCAAGCAACAATCTTGGGCTTATACTTTTGCCATGAACAAAACACATACACTTATTTTGATTTCTCTGATTTCCCTGGTGGGCTTTGCCCCTTGCCTGGCTTCTGAGCCCGACACAAAGCAAGCTATTGCTTTGATGGGTACGCAGCCAACTCCCGTGCTTGTGGACGATGTAGCCATCCAAAAGGCCATCGATACGCTAATCAAGCAACAAAAAAATCATACGATTGATATCAAGAAAAACATTCCGAACAAACTTGATAATCCAGTTGGAGAACATCCACTGAGAAACAGCGAGAAGATTCTCATCCTTGGTGGTTCTGAAGCCATCCCGATGTAATCGAAGCTGCGAAAATAATACGAAGCACGAACTGAACGGTTCGTGCTTTTTGTTTTGTTTGAAGTGTGTTGTGGTTTTCACTCACACTGAATATCTTCGATTGTATGTTGCGGTGCCGTGCACCGCCCGGCGTCGCTCCTACGATTCGTTTTATGGGGATGCCGAACGTTTAGCGTCTCAGTATTTCTGAAAGCTGGAGTCTATCTCGTCGCTCCAGGCCAAGATGCCACCTTTCAAGTTTTTTGCCTTTGAGAATCCTAGTTCTTTCATAAACTCAGCAGCGATGTTGCTTCGCCTTCCCGATCGGCAATAAATAACGATCGGAGTGTCTTTGTACTTCTCCAAATCGTCAAGTTTGAAACGGAGCTCGCCAAGTGGAATGTGTACTGTGTAGTCGAGCCGACATATATCAAGTTCGTGCGGTTCACGGACGTCAAGCAATACGGGCTTTTGCCCCTGATCCATTGCTTGTTTCAATTCCACGACTGAAATTTGCTCTACGACTTCTTGAGAATCCATGGCCACCACTCTGAACCGAACCTTTTAAGTATAATCATTGCACGCCAGTTTATAGGAGATATGCAGTTGGCCACTTTAAAAAGTCTAGAACAAGCACTCAAAGAACTTCTGCAAGATGACCAAAAGATTTCTAAATACGATGCTCAGGTCATCAAAGAGTTGATTCTTGCTGATGGCAAAGTATCAAAAGAAGAACAGGCGTTTCTAGAAAAAGCCCTCAAGTCAGATGTGTTTGAGGAGAAGGCTTATGAAATGCTGTCTCAATTGCTTTTGCGCAACGAAAGCTAGATCTATTCCCAGAGCATGCGTTGCGCAATGCTTGCTCTGGCTCCGAAATAGCGAGTTAGCAGCTCTGGGTCATCCTCGCTACTGACATAATCTCCATGACTAACATATTTGTTCCAAGCTGATTGAAAAGCCTTTCTTCCTTTCTCAGTTTTTGAAAACAATGTCGGAATTGGATAATAATTAGCCACACGCGCTTCTGCTCGTCCCTTGAGATAGGCTTTGAAAAAGCGATCTTCGCTTTCGGTTTCTGCATTAGTTGCAAATCTGTTTTTTCGGGATTCTAGCTTCCTTATTCTCCGTCTCGATTCCCGAGATGTTCTTATCTCTAGGCCCTTTGGGTAGGACTCGTTCGTTTCTACGTTCGTCTCTGCGTTGCTTTCTTCGTCGGTATTTTCGCTGTGAGCAGCAATTTCTACCGCCTCCTTTTTCATCAAATCACGCAGGCGGGCAAGCAGCTCGTTTGCAAAAGCCGATAATCCGGCTTTCTCTGCCGGTTTTCTTGGTATTCGAACGCGGCTCGGGGGAAAGGCGTATTCGTACTTTGGCACCATATACGGTTGCTTGCGAATCGGAGCAAAAAGCTCCTTTATACATTTGACGAATTGTTGAGATTGCGTTTCGTCCAGACCTTCGAGGAAGAGCCGATAACTGCCATCAGAGCGCTGAGAAACGCAGATCGAATCATGGCTTATATGCGCAGGCAAGATCTTTGCCTGCTTCAACGCAGAAAGCACGGCGCGACAAATATCAAACAGGGAGGAGTCCTGAGTGTTGGGGCGGCAATTCTCAAGTCTCAATCTTTTGTAGAGCTTCTGATATCGGCGAAATGAAAGCATTCCAGCTGCGATGATTGGCAGGCTTGCAAGTGCAATCGGCTGGCTGATGTAGGAGAGCAAGCCGGCGTTTAACGCAGAGCAGAGAAAACCAAGCAGCGCGTATTCGAAAAGTACTCCATTAAGATTAGTTCGCAGCAATCTAGCATGTTCGTCATAACCTATACTTTTGCGAATAAAGGGTGGTGTCAGATTGAAACGTCGTAGCCGTCCAAGTTCTACGCAAGCAACTGTACGGTTTTCATAGGACTGCCCGACTTTCCACAGCTCGTAAACGTCTTCACGCTCAACTGCTCGCACTTTCATTTCTTGATTGAAGTCTTCCAAATTGCGGAATATGTCTGCGGCACTCAGCTCTGAAAATGAGGCGTGCACGTGGCCGACGCCGCATTCAATCTGACCATCGTCGCAAATGCCGAAGAAACCTTCATGCTTTCGGGCAAAGCGCTGATAGTCATTCAATCCTTTTTCCAGGTGAGGAGCTATACAAACTACGTCCCAATTATTTGCGACTTTACGAGTGCCAAGTGGATCTGCGGTATTTATGCGAATCGATCTTCCTCGCAGTTGTTTGACTGAAACCGGGGTCGTCGTTGTCGTCAGATCAATAAGTGTGTTTAGCGCCTGGCAATCCCAACCTTCGCCAAATATGCCTCTTGTTCCGATTAAAACTTTTGTGATACCACGTTCAAGAACTTTGGTAGCGAGCCCAACATAAAGTCGCGATTCCCATTGAGAAGAAAACGCTTTGAGTTCGGAAAAATCCTCATCGGGAAATCCATATACTTCCAGTTCGAATTTGTAGCCGTCCTTTTTGAGCAATTCATTCATGGCGTCGCGAAACTCGCCGGCGATGCGGTTGTCCATTAATATCAATGAACCAGTCACGAGACATGGATTTACAGACTTACTGATTTTGGCGCGCAAAAGTTCGCGCAAAACGGCAATTGCGCCACCTGATTCCTCCGTCAAAACACCCTTCGCTTGACGGCTCGCGGTGGCTGACATGCGCTCAAAATCTGTGACTACGGCGGTTCGCAATCTGTCGCCCAGATTTCTATGCTCAACTTCGAGTATCTCTGTTACCGAGCGTGATTTTGCCTTGCTGAAAGCAAGCACACGATCGACTGGCGAAGCTTGTTTTCGGATTCCTTTTTCGGTTAAGCCATAACCAAGTTTGCCTATGGCAAGCCGTATGCGTTCGTAAAGCTGGTGGTTCTCGCTGGAAGCGCTCGTCTTCAGATAATATAGCGCGAAGTCTTCCAACAAACAGATCCAGTCATCAACAAATGGTGCCTGCCACAGTAATTCCGAAATTTCCATATCCATTGGTAGCGGCAATCGTTGTTTATACATAAACCTGACAAAGGCGCCCGATAGCTCCGGATTGGCTTCGGCAAAGGCTTTCCATCCACCGTTTTTGCAGGCACTTGTAATACGCTCATCTACCCAATTTCGCAAAAGTGAATTTTCACCTTGGGAAAGTTCTTCCAATAAGAGGTGAAATGCGGCATGCTGCTCTTCTAAAAATCGTTCTTCTTCTATTGTTGGTAGGGTAAAGCAAACAAGATCTTGAAACGGTGCCAGCCCACCTTCGCGCACCAGCGCCGGTGTCGGTACCTGGTAATCTATTTCGCCGACTAGCGAGAGGTAGCGATTCTCCTGGCTCTGTGACCGGCCTTCCGGGGGGGTACCAGTCAATCCAATCACCAGTGGATTATCCAGGCGACGCAAAACATGCGTCATAATCGCTGCCCAATAATCGGTAAGATGGTGGCACTCGTCGAAAATTACTGTTTTGAATTTTTGCCGACGCAGTGCTTGAATCAAATCGTGAGCATTTTTGTGGATGACTTCCTGCAGATCAAGTATATCCGCCAGCTTTCGGCGCAGGCGCGTAATGTGCCTCGACATCTCTTTCTCATACGCTTTTTTGTTGTTATGCATGAGTTCAAGAATGCGAATTTCGCCGTCACCCTGAGAAAGACCGGTGCTCATTATCTCGTCGATCCAGGCTTGATGTGCCAAACGCTCCAAATATTCCTGTTCGCGGGCAGGGGTTGATAGCACCTGATAGGTCAACAGCGTAATTGGCTTCAGTGGTAAATTTTCGTGGGTGCCGATCAAGTGCTCTGTGCTTTTGCTCAGAGCGTTTTCCGGCAAAAACAGGTCGAGCTTTTCACCCCATTGTGCCTGAATGGTTGTCGTTGGCGAGATGATCAGTGTGTTGTGCTGCAGCTGACCCGCTAATTGCAAACCGATAATGGTTTTGCCTGCGCCGGGCGGTGCGACAATATGCACTCGCCGCTCTCCGCGCTCGAATTTCAGTTTTGTCAGTTCTATAATTTCTTGTTGATACTTCCGCAGTGGAAAGCGAAAGTTTAAACCCTGAAGTGGACTAATTTCAGTCTCAATGTTCTGTTCTTGATTTTCTAACTGAGGAGATGCAGGAACGAAACTTGATTGTGATTGGAAACCTAACAAATTCGAACGCTTTCCAGGGACAACTGTCCATTTTCTTCGGCTGTAATTCTTGAGATAGTCTGCAAACTTTGAGGCAACTCTAGAAAGATAGATTAAATCTGCTCGAAACGCAAGATTCTTCGCTGCTAAAGCATATTGTTTAATTGACGAATTAATTAGCTTGTCCAGAACTTTAGATGGCGGTTGGCTTTTCAGTATTGTCACTGAAAAGCTGTCTTTCCGGAGCTTCTTTCCACAAGCCGGATTTAATCAAATTCTTTGCTCTAAAAACTCACGTATTCATCACGCACCGGGCATAACATCATTGTGTAACGTGATTGGAGAGGAATTTATGATCGGCATCAGGAAAGTTTTGGCATTCGCTTCTGTTCTTGCTTGTGTCTCAATGCCCATGGCAATGGCTGAGCCGTTCATCGACGACCGCGCCGGTGTTTCGGACGAGTATTTTCAGAATTCGTTTTCGGGTTTCAACAGCACTTTGGATAACATGGGTTCGAAGATGCGTCGCGACTACGACTACAGCACTCTGTCCGACGCTCA
>Ga0182030_10027195_pt1 | contig 10302 bp, 6 predicted proteins | sample 812S3MmetaG_FD_121299 | JGI IMG/M metagenome (GOLD analysis project Ga0182030, IMG submission 121299) | Permafrost microbial communities from Stordalen Mire, Sweden - 812S3M metaG (Illumina Assembly) | ecosystem: Environmental > Terrestrial > Soil > Wetlands > Permafrost | place: Sweden... | reverse complement strand
GTCGGCGGTCGAGTAAAACGCGACCGTACCGTCCGTAGCGGGCACCGACGCCGTACAAGTTGTATTGGAGCCGAGACTGATGGACGAAGGCGAACAACTCAGCGTCACGGCCGGAGCCGCCTGCCCGATAGTGAGAGTTGTGAAGGCGCTGGCGGGGTTGAAATTACTGTCGCCGCTGTAGTTTGCAACAATCGTGTACGAGCCCACGGGCATATTGTTGAACCCGCTCGCGGATGCGGCCCCACCTGAAACAGGCACGTTAGCCCAATTGGTGCCGTTATAGAAGAAGGCGACACTGCCAGTTGCCCCGGCGCTGACTGCGGCCGTACAGGTCGACGTCTGCGGACCATAGGTGATCGGGTTTGGCGCGCAGTTGACATTGATGCCAGGCGCTGCAGGCACAACGACCAAAGTGACGAGGATCGTCAATTGGTTATAGTCCGTCGAGTCTGTTGGCGTGAAGGTTGCCGACAAATTATGAAATCCCACAGGCAACACGGTTCCCGCTGCAGGGGTGAAGACAAAGGTTCCGGCCACTCCGCCACTCGTGGGGTCGAGCTGCGTCGCGCTGAGGGGCGTTCCGTAGTTGATATTGGCTGGTGTGATCCAAGTAAGAGGCGGGTTGGCCTTGTTGATTGTCAGTGTGGTCGAAGCGGCACCGGGCGCGTAGTTGCCGTCGCCGCTATATGTGACGCCGATTGTGTAGGAGCCAGCCGTGTATCCGCTGAAGCCTCCAGCACTGGTCGCGCCTCCGCTCAGTCCCGTCGAAGTCCACGCGCCTCCGTTGATAGTCCAAGCCACGGTACCCGTCGCGGAACCGCCCACGGTCGTCGTGCAGTTTGTGGTCTGGGAACCGTAGGTGATCGGGTTAGGTGAGCAGGAGACGCTCACTCCTGCGGTCGCCTGGTTGACAGTCAAACTCACCGCGGCTGTCTGGTTGTTGTAGTCGACGGAGTCTGAAGGCGTAAAGGTCACGGAAAGGGAATGGGTGCCTGCTGACAGCACAGTGCCCGAAGGCGGCGCGTAGGCGAAGCTGCCGGCGAGGGAGCCGCCGCCGACGCCAACGGCCGTCGCATCCAATTGGGCGCCACTGAGTGGCGTGCCATACGTGATGGGCGCTGGAGTGGCCCATGTAACCGTTGGCGTTGCTTTATTCACAACGATGGTCGCCGTCACTTGCGGAGCTGCTGAATAGTCGGCATTCCCCGGCTGATTCGCGGCCACGACAACTGTACCGGCTCCGGTGATTGTCAAGATGTTTCCGGAGACCGTGCCTGGTCCAGAGAGGATGCTGAAGCTAACGCCTAGACCTGAGCTTGCCGACGCTGAAAGCGTGATAGGCGCTACTCCAAAGGTCAGTGGCGACGCTGGGGGCGTAAACGTGATTGACTGCGTTGCTTGCGTCACGGTTACCGTCGTCCCTGCACTCTCCCCGTTATTATTGGCATCGCCGTCATAGTCGACGGTTACCGAATAGGTTGCCGGGGCCTGCCCCGCAAAGCCTGTGGCCGAAGCCGAGCCTCCAGAAATTGGAACGTTCATCCAGATCGAACCGTTGATATAGAAGCCGATTGTCCCCGTCGCGCCGTTTCCGATGGTCGCGGTACAGGTGGTATTCGCACCGTAAACAACAGGATTGGGTGAGCAGGATACTGAGAACGTCGGCGTGGTTCTGTTGACGACTACAGATTGAGTTACCTGGGGTGCGGCTGAATAGTCGGCGTTCCCCGCTTGATTGGCGGCAACAGCGATTGTGCCCACGCCGGTTACGACCAGCGTATTGCCAGAGATATAACCGGGACCCGAGAGAACGCTGAAGATTACAGGATTGCCCGTCCCGCCGCCCGTTGCCGATAGAGAAATCGGGGGGACGCCGTATGTAACGGGCGAAGCAATGGGCGCGAAGGAGATTGTCTGAGTCAGTAACGATGTCCCAGTCAGAGGTACAGTGGGGGACTGACTTGGCGCATTACTGGCATCCCCAAGATAAGATGCGAGAACGTACTGCGTACCACTGCCTATAGCACTAATTCCGCTTTGACTATAGTTCGCAATTTGCTCGCTGAACAGGATTGACACAGTATTTCCCGCAGCGTTGGTAACAGCTAAATCCGGAATGCCGTCGCCGTTGAAATCGCCAACAGCAACACTGTAAGGGCTACTCCCGACACCATAGCCTATCTCGGGTTGAAACGTGCCATCCCCGTTGCCGAGTATGATCCCCACGGTATTGTTACTAGGGTGTGTCACGGCGAGATCAAGCTTGCCGTCGCCGTTGAAATCGCCAACGGCAACAGACAGAGGGTTGTTGGTAGGGATGGTTATCTCGCCACCAAACGAAGCGGCGCCACTTCCCAGCATGATCGTAACTTTATTGTCGTACGGGTCGGTAACCGCGAGATCGAGCTTGCCGTCGCGGTTGAAATCGCCCACGGCAATAGAAGAGGCATAATAAGTCGGAGCGTAAGTATCCCAGTCGAAGTGGCCCGGCAGAGAGGCAAAGAAGCCGGCCGGACTCCCCTGAAGGATGTTTCCCCCTCCGATCTGGCTGTATTCGACGATCTCGAGCCAGCCGGAGCCGTCGAAGTGGCCCGGGGCGATAGCTACAGGCGCCGTCCCTGTTGACGCAAGTCCAGGCTGAAACGTGCCATTCCCATTCCCAATCATGATCTGCACGGTGCTATAAGGGTAGTCAGCGATGACGATGTCGAGTTTGCCGGCACCGGTAAAATCGCCCACGGCAATAGAAATAGGCGTAACCCCCGACGTACTGTAGGTGACCTGGGGTCGAAACGTGCCGTCGCCATTCCCGATCAGGACCGATATGCTTTGGCCTGTAAGGTTGCCGATGGCGAGATCAAGCTTGCCATCGCCGTTGAAATCGCCAACCGCGATGGGACCGGGTTGACCGCCTACATTGTAGGTTGCCTGGGGCTGAAACGTGCCGTCCCCATTCCCGAGAAGGATCGACACTGTATTATCGGTAGCGTTTGTTATAGCAAGGTCAACCTTGCCGTCCCCGTTGAAATCGCCCACAACAACGCCGTAAGGAGTATGTCCGACAGGATAGGGGACGGATGAATAAGTGCGCACAGAAGCGCCGAGCGAACTGGTGCCAATCTGGGCGTTGCCGCTCGTAGTGTCGATGAAGTTGACTACCCCAGTCAACGGTTGGGTTCCGAAGGCTGTTACGGCCCCACTGAGCGTGTAATTGCCCGGACTGCCCGCAGCGGTCAGTGTTGTGTTGGTTATAGCTCCAGCCGCGACTGTCACGAAATTTGTCAACGAAGTACTGCCGGCGTTCGCGACGGTGGGGGCAAACACCGCCTGGATATTGTTTGCGCCATAGCCAAAGACTTTGAGTATTGACGCCGTCCCAGAGCTGGTTAGTTGCGCAGTTCCGTAAAGCCCGCTTCCTGGACTGCAATCTGTGGAATCCGCGTTACAGAAATCCACAGTGCCCGCAGTGACGCTGCCTGGGTTCGTGACGGTTGCGGTCAACGTCACAACCGTCCCCGCCGCAACATAGTTGGCCGGACTGATCGAGAGAGTAGTAGTGGTGGGTGTTTGGGCCGCCATGAGTGAAAGTAGGGCAAACGGTAAGGCGAGGCCGAAAGAAGCTTTCTTCAAAAAGGAACCCATGGGTCGTGCTCTCCTCGTGGTACCACCACAAATGCAGACTTGCCTTGTATGGAGTCATTCCATGCAGAAAAGCTAGAGATGTGGCTCGTCTCCGCTCTGGGCAATTCGTACTCCTAGAATATACCACTGCCACTCTTGAGCTAACACGACTAATTTTGCATATATGTAAATTATGGGTGCAGAATGTACCGCTGGGGCGTCCGACCAGACCGGACCGAGTAGCGAGGAGATTAAATTGCTTGAAGCGCAGTCCCGTCCCAAGCCAGATGCCTAAGAGCTAAACCTTCGACGCCGGCCGGTGTGTTAGGTGCGCGCAGGCTGGCGTTTAGGGCGGGAGAACCACACTTCAAGAAACGGAGGCTCCACAGAGAGGCTAGGGCTAGCTACAGAACCATTTCAGATGGTGCTGCCGATCCCTGACGCTTCCGCCGTGCCTCTTTCCGTAACCGATCTTTTTCGATCTCGGACTCACGATGACGCTCAAGATATTCACGCACCGCTCCGTTTGGCGATTCGAGAACCGGAATAAGCTTCCGAAGAGCGTCCCGGATCACGTCCGAATACTGCAATCGCCAGCCCTGGCAGGCCTCTTTGAGGCGAAAGTACTCAGGCAACGGTTGCTTGAACGTGACGCACTGAAGGGGCCTACGTTCGCTAGGAATGCCGATTCCATTGAGAATCGCGAGCATCATCTCTTCCTCTATCTCACCGGGAGGAGGCGGCTGTAAACAAAATTGCTGATCTTCGGGTGCGAATTCGGTCGGGTCCAATGCCGGCTCCTTTTGCTTTCTGTTCGCCTCTGTCGCAAGGCTAACATAATCAAAAGCATGAAGAGCAAATTTATTTAAGCGATTAGTAGAAATAAGGTAACGCGAAAGTAACCCGAGCTTTACGCCGGTGTGACAATCCACACGGTAATGGATGGTTATTTGTTTTGGGTTATTAAGAGAGAATTGGGCAGCTTCGGGAAAATGCGAAGCTGCCCAATAATCAAAACAGTCAGCGATACAGGCTTGATTCACTGAACGACGACTGTGAGTTGTTTGCTGTGTGTAATGATTCCCGAAGCCCCGGTGACCGTCACTTGGTAGGTGGCTTTCGGAGTGAGCGGGTCCCATTGCGATTTCCCGCCAGATCCACACCCGGTTGTGCCAAATAACAGGACACAGCTAAACGCGAGCCCTGCGAATAGCTGCAGCCTGCGTCGCGACTTGAAGGAGAAAGCAAACCCCAAGAGGAGCAAGCCTGCTGCTGGGATGAAGTCACCAGGAGACGTCACGATCGTCAACGGGTAGGTTTGGGGCGTGTTCATGTTTGCCGCTGTGAACGTGGTAGTGGGCCATTTCCCTGTTATTGGGCAGCTGATCTGCGGTGGGACATTCTGGCAAGTCCACGCGATTGTTCCGGCGAAGCCGTTCAGCGAGACTACTTGCATGTTGCCGTTCCATGTGGCGCCCTGAGCAACCGTCACGTCAGGAAGGCTGAAATCAAAGTCTTCCGCCGGAGGGGCTGGAATGGTGACGTTTACAGGTAAATAGTTGATATCGCCGGCGTAGCTGGCAGAGATGCTAAAGCCTTCGGGAGCAGGCGTGGCGGTCCAACTTGCCAGCCCTGCGGCGATGGGGCCGTTCCCGGAAAGAGGAGCAGATGTTCCAAGAGACGTGACAGTAAACTGGATCGAGCCCGTGGGCGCAGCAGCGGACACACCAGTGATGTGCATATCGAACTCAACTGGTGACCCGGCAACCCTTGGGACATTATTGGCTGGAACGGACGTGAGCGCCACAGATGGGGCTATCCTCTTCACAACCTGCGTCAGAGGTGCTTGAGACCATGCCCGCGTACAGGCTAGTGCCGTGATCGCCAGCAGGATTCTCGATGTTGCTTTAATCGTCATGAAAGAGGCCTCACCGTAAGAAAAGGATTTGTGGGGGCCTACCGAGTTTTCGGCAGGCCCCCACGTGTTAGTTAGTGCGTGTAGTTTGCATCGCCGCTGTAGGTGAACAGTAGGGAATGAGATCCGCCTGTCAGCGTCGCAGTTGTGAGGACACCCTTACCGCTCGCGTCGAGAGTAATGGTTCCCAGTGTGGTTGCTCCATCCGCTACTACCACGGTCCCAGTTGGGGTAGCCCCGGCACCTGTGACTGTTGCGGTGAAGTCAACGCTCTGACCGAAGCTGGACGGGTTGATCGAACTGGTGACCGTCACGGTTGCAGCTACGGCATTTACGGTTTGAGTGATTGAAGATGAGGTCACAGCACCAAAGTTGCTGTCGCCACCATACTGGGCGGTGATCGGGTGATTGCCCACAACAAGGGCAGATGTTGCCATCGTGGTTTTGCCGGTGGCATCCAGCGTTCCAGTGCCGATGACCGTTGCTCCGTCAAGGAACGTAACCGTTCCCGTCGGAATAGTGTTCGGGCCAGTGAGCGTTGCGGTGAAGGTAACGGATTGGCCATAGTTACTCGGGTTTAAGGAGCTCGCTACAACAGCGGCTGCAGCGCCCTGGCCTACGGTGAGCGGGTTGTTCAGTGCGCCGGTGTTACCAAGGTAGTTGGAATCACCCGAGTAAACGCCGGTCACAGGATGAGAACCGCCAAGCAGTGACGATGTGGTAAAGGTCGCAATGCCACCCTGACCAGCCGCCGATGCGCCATTCGTCATGACATAGACGCCTGCCGTTGCCGCTTGTTCGAGTTGGGCTCCGTAGATCGAAACGGCCCCGGCTGCCTCATTGACCGCCTGGATCGAAACGATTGCATTCGGGTTCGCACCGGCAGCCATTGTGAACGGCAGAACAAAGCGCTGCCATGTGGCCGAGGTGTTTGCGGTTGCCGTCTGCGTGTTTGCTCCGCTGCCATCCTCAAGGTTGACGGTGAGCACTGTGGACGAACTGGAGAGAGCCCAGAACGACACAGCCATTTGCTGACCAGCAAAGGTGCCGGTCCCTGTCAACTTGAGGCCTGAGTGGTTGCCGCCAGTCGTGTCGGGGAAGGTGAGGCTCGTCGCTGAATTAGCTCCGTCCGGACCGACCGTAGCTGCTGCGACCGTGGGTGCCGCAACTCCTGCGCTGTCGCTGGCCCACTGAGTGAAGTCAGACGAGTACGGCAAGAGGTTGGTGGCCGTTGCGGATGCAACCGTACCAGTGCCGAGAGTAGTTGCACCATCCATAAAGGTAACGGACCCGGTTGGGAGGAGGGCTCCGGTATTTACGAGAGTCGTAAAGGTGACGCTCGATCCAACCGTGACGCCGGTGGGCGGAGTGGCAAAAACCGACTCAACCGTTGGGGCCTTGTTGACAACCTGAGAAATGCCCGTACTTGTTGCGCCGTTAAAGTTCGAATCGCCGCTGTAGACGGCGGTAATGGGATGCGTGCCAGCGACGAGGGTCGATACGGAGAAGGTCGCGCTGGTTCCGACCAGAGGAGATGTTCCCAAAGCCGTCGACGCGTCCATGAACGTTATGGTTCCGCTAGATCCAGCCGGCGCCGTTGCGGTAAGAGTGACAGCGTTCTGGTAAATGCTCGGGTTCAGGCTCGAAGCAACCGTGATCGGTGCAAATCCACCAACTCCTGGCGTGGCCTTATTGACCACTTGGCTGATGGGTGCCGACGTCGCCCCGGTGAAGTTCGAGTCGCCACTGTACACCGCTGTGATTGAGTGCGTCCCAGCGGTGAGAGTCGCGAAGGGCATCGATGCGCCGGCCGATGCAACTGAAACTGGGCTACCGATCGGTGTAGCTCCATCCATCCACTGGACGGTGCCGGTAGCGGAGTCGGCCAGGGCGGCGGTCAAGGACGCGGAGAACGTTACTTGCGATCCAAACACCGAGGGGTTGAGGGAAGAGGTTGCTGTGACTGATGGAGTGGATTTGTTGACTACCTGGATTAGGGTCGCCGTAGATTGGGCTATCGCTGCGGCCACTGCCACAGCTCCAATCCACACTAACGGGGCTGAGTAACGCGTCTTACGAAGGAACCAATTCAAGTTATTTCACCTTTCGCTATACCTGAAGTCCCTCGTCGACTAGTTCAATCGGAAAACCCTTGAAACAGGCATCCTCTCGATTACGAGAGCAACGGCATTAGTCTTTTGCCACTATATACCACTGCCACTGTTTGTGGCGCTACAATCTTTTAGCGGGCGGTTACCGCACTAGGTCGCGCGGTTACTTTAGTTCGTATCAAACTTCAGGCGCGTCATGAGATCACAGAACAATTTCTTGCCGTAGGATATATTCGCTTGGAACCGATGGATACCCTACCGGTTACTAATAGGTACCTTGCCGAGGACGAACTGAATGCCTGCTTTACCAGCCACAAAGAAACTAGATGACGAGACGATCGCGCTTAAGCGTCAACAACATGAAAAAACCAAAGCAGAGCGCCTCGAGGTTTTGGGCCCGCATTTTGAGCTCCTAGGCAGAATGAAGGCTTTACTACCCCCAAACAGTCCTGACCTCTTGGCGATCGACGCACTCCGCTATCTGGTTGAAGTGACGCCGGTGGAGCAAGCGAAGTCCGCAGCATTGCGTGCCAACTGGGAGATCGAGCGGAAGCCCGGCGTAGTTGCCCGGCTGATGGCAATCGACGCGGCATGACATGCTAATATAAGTGGCATGATTGATAGAGGACCGTGGGAAACTCTACGGCCAGGATCTGACTTGTATGCCATCCCCGAAGACTAGCGAACAGGCGCTTTACATCTACGTTAGCGAAAGCCTTCGGAATAGCCTCACGTCGCTCAAGACCAAATCTAAGCTGACCTATCGCAAGCTAACGCGTCGGATGATTGAAGAAGTGTCCGCAAATGAGCGGCTCGAGGAAGCAATTCGCTCCTACCTACTCGATCACATGTCGGCAGACAGCAACCAAACAATCAAAATCAGGATTTGCCAGGACGACGAGACGTTAGCACTCGCGTCAGCACTTGCATTTCGCATATGCGGGACCGGCAGCATCTCCGAGGTGTGTCGCGTAATCATTCGCTATTATGTAGATCACGCGCTTGTCCACGGCCTAATGTCCTCACTGAAAGCTGCGCCCAAGAAAGTTGTCGCCGTGGCGGACAAGTCCCCGTCAACCATCGTCCAATTTGTGGATCGCTCTCTAGCGAAAAAGAAGTCGAATGCTCGAGGTGCGGATGAAGGGGTTGAATACATTGCGACCAGTTTCAATCTTGATACTGAGACAGTCGACCTTCTCGCAGAATTGGTCAAGACGATGCACATCAAGTATCTGGCGCTCATGAGTGAACTGATCGAGCAGTATATGGCGGATGATGTTCGGTACAAGATTCTCAGCGAATCAGATGTTTTGCTGGAAGACCCGCCCAGTACGAAATCCATCGTCGTGAAGCGGTTCAATTTCACTACCGAAGTCAATGCATTGCTCGAAGCGCTGTGTGAGAACGTTTTGGCTTCGTCGAACAAGAGCGCGATGATCCGTGCTCTGATCAAGGCGGAAGCTGAACTCCAGGGACTACGCGGGAAGAAGAGAATAAGCCGGCGGCTGCCCCGCGCGCGGGGAAGACAATTCGCACGAAGCTCTAAGTAGGGATATACCAGTGCCACTGTGATGCGTATAATCGCGTCAATGGACTTCCGTTTAACTAAGGTACCGAAACCTAAAGCTCCGCCGAATATGGCCACAACAGGCCGGACGACGAATGTCGGCCTGACGCCGTATATGCAAAGGCGAGGGCAGCAGTCGCGCTCTAAGGATCCGTTTTGCTGTGCATACTGCGGGTCGAGGACCTATTTGAAGGCTTTCGCAACGGTATACGGCAATGGCTCGATGGTCGCTCACTCCAAGCGCGGCTTGATCCTGAAGACCGGGTGGTCGGAAACCTTCAGGCAAAGCATTGCGGCTCAGAAATGCTCCCCGCCAAAGCCGCGGCGTGCGTTTTGGCGAATCTGTGTCGTGCTTCTCGGAGTCTCTACGCTTGCTGCAGCCGCGAGATACCAACTGCGGTCGGAGGTCTCGGAGATTGCTCGCGTCGTGTTTCTCTTTGGCATATTCCTTGTCTTCGACACCATCCGGTGGAACAAGCGGAAATACCCTGTCCGCATGGCGAGATGGGAAAACTCCTACCTCTGCAGCCGTTGCTCAAAAGTCACCATCATCGAGCCGGTCTACGAACAATAAGGCGAGCTCTCCTCCTCGAAGGGAACTCCGCTCCTGCTTACACATGGGGAGCGGCGCTGTTTGGGGGGACTTCGTTACGGGGTGATTCCGGGTTCTTCGCGGGGGCTTTCCTGCCTACTCTTTCCGCGCTGCGAGCAGTTTGAAAAATAAGCAGATGGATAAAGAGTAATGAACGTGCCTGGAGGTTCACCTCCCTCAATCTGGCTCAGCTGCGCGAGACGAAAGTATCAAAATGAAGGTATTTTTGAACATGCAGCCGGCTGGCGTCCCGTGGGCGATTTCCGGACGGGATGCGCCTGAAAGTTCCCCGTCTTGGGGCAGAGTTTCACGATGTAAGCTTAGACAAGAGGGGATCATGGCGAGCGAAACGATTGCGGCCGATCAAAAGCTTGCTCTTGAAAGGCTCATACAGCATGCCTTGGGCAACACCGGACAAAGCGGCCGGGTTGCGAACTTCCTGCTTGCTTGGTGGAACGCCGAGGAGTGCGGCGGCTTCGACCTCACGGACCTCTGG
>Ga0182030_10027193_pt1 | contig 10304 bp, 6 predicted proteins | sample 812S3MmetaG_FD_121299 | JGI IMG/M metagenome (GOLD analysis project Ga0182030, IMG submission 121299) | Permafrost microbial communities from Stordalen Mire, Sweden - 812S3M metaG (Illumina Assembly) | ecosystem: Environmental > Terrestrial > Soil > Wetlands > Permafrost | place: Sweden... | reverse complement strand
TCCGGAGCCTGCCGCAACACATACATCGATTTCTGCTTCGCAAAGTCTTTGAAACCGCCCGCCATCGCAACCGCGTCCAGCACCGTTGTGGCACTCGTCAACAAGTAAGCCCCGGGCCGAACTACCATTCCCAGGATATTTACTTTCTGACTCTTGCTATCGGTAACAATCACCGTGACTTCCGGCTCTGAGATGTAGTTGCGCAAGCGTTTCGTGATCTCCTGCTCAAGTTGTTGCGGCGTCTGCCCACCAGCTTGCAACTCTCCAACGAGGGGCAAAGAGATCTTCCCATCGGAACGCACGGGAACAGACCGAGATACATCTGGTTCCTTCCACACGCTGACGGCGAGAACGTCGTTCGCGCCAATCACGTAGGAATCATCCGAATGCGACTTTCCACCGTTCGGATTACCCGCCGATGATTGCGGAGCAACCACCGCAGGTGGTGGGGTAGGCTGCGCTGCGGAATCAGACTGCGCCGTTGCTCTCATAGAGACAAGTGCCATTGCCACAAGCACCAGCGTTGGCATCGCTCTATAGGCTTCAATGATTCGCATTCTCTTAGTTTGCATCGTAGGCGTGCCTACTTCGCTTCCCGCATCGCATCGGCGGCAATCAATCGGGCCGAGCCCGCGGGCGGTGAAAGATGATATTCCTGAATCTTGTAGAGCAATGCGCGATAACTCACATTCAGCAAGCGGGCAGCCGCCTTGCGGTTCCAGTTTGTCTGCTCCAACGCCTGGGCGATCGCGCCGCGCTCCGTCTCACCTTTTGCGTTTCTGACCAGCAGTTTCAGGGACGAGTGCTCTTCCGCCGCATGCCCGTTTGAGCCGTGCGCGCCATTTCTTGTGTGCCCGTTTCCATTCCCATTTTCTCCCTTATGCACGCCCGAGTCGGAATGAGAATGCAATTCCCGGAGCGCCGCTGCCTCATCGCCATGTGCCAGGAACCGTTTGGCAAAGTTTTCCAATTCGCGCAGATTGCCGGGCCAGATATAACGTTGGCACGCATCAAGCAAGGCGCTCGAAAACCGCGGCGCCGGGACACCATAACGCCGCGTCAAACGGTTCATCAAGTGACCCATCAGCAGCGGAATCTCCTCCTGCCGATCGCGCAACGGCGGGACACGCAATTCGAAAACGCTCAAGCGGTAGAACAACTCTTCCTGAATTTTCTTCTCTTCCGCCGCCCACTCCAGATCGCCGCATGTCGCGGCAATAATTCTCACATCCGCCCGAATCGGAGTCTGGCCTCCGCAGCGCACGAACTCCCCCGTCTCCAGCATCTTCAGAAGCCGCTTTTGCACCGTGCCCGGCGTGGCGTCGAACTCATCCAGCAAAATCGTTCCCTTGGCACACTGTTCAAACTTTCCTGGCGTCGATTCTGGCTTCCCGTTCGCCGCCGAGTGCTCGTATCCAAATAGTTCATTCTCCAACAGGTCTGAGGTGAGCACCGCGCACTTGACACGCAGGAACGGGAAACTCGAGCGGATCGACAACGAATGGATGAGCTGAGCGGCTGTTGTCTTTCCGCTGCCGGCTTCTCCGGTAATCAACACCGGAACGTCGGTCTGGGAAAGCAATCCAGCTTGCGTGCGGAGCCGGCGCGTGGCCGGACTCGCCGCAATGAAGTACAGCTCTTCGTTGATTCGCTCGATCTCTGGTTGATACATTTTTATAGGGCCCGGTATTGAAGATGGTGGACTGGCTGTGGATTGTCCGAATCTTGCAGAACTGGAAACATCAACTTGCCGAAGCGGTGTGCAGGAAACTAGACGGGCTCGACGTCGTAACCATCAATCCGCACGGCCATCGAACGCTGAATCGCATCCACAGAGATAATCAGACTGTGGTCGCCGTTTTCTGAGAGGAATACGCCTTCAACTCCGTCCATCGCCCCGCCGCGCACGCGAACCCGTTGTCCGACCTTCAGAAAAGGATAGGAACGCCACGGCGCCGTTTGCGTCAGAACCTTCTGGATACTTTCTATCTGATCGTCGGGAATCGGCAGGCTTGAGCCCCGAGTCCCCACAAAACCGTGTACGCTCTCGATCTGGTAGACATGCGTTCGATCCTGTTCAGTTAGGGCTGACCGAACGAACACGTAACAACTGAACAGTGGCACTTCCACTTTCTTCTTGCGGTCACTCCAGCGATGGACTTCCATCGTCGTCGGCACAAAGGTTTCAATGCCCCGGTCACGCAAGCGCCGTTCGATCGCCTTTTCGTGACGCGCTCTCGTGTGCAGCGCGTACCAACGCAATTCGCTAGGCGAGACGAACTCGGTCGGCCGTTCGCTGATTTCGTAAGTTGGGTTTGAGGTACTCATAGCTTCGCCCTCTGGGTCCCATTGGTCTGGGTCCGCCTGTTCGACACACGAAGACACGCCTACACGCCAAACGGGGGAGAGAAAAACACCAGGAAAAAGTAGGGGGGAAGTTCTAGCTGTCTGAACTTAACCTCCCTTGCAAGACCGTGCAAGTGGTAGGAGTTCCTAGGACGGTTTGACTCTATCGGGTCGAGGGCTATTTATCTCATTACGAAGGTGTATGTCTCGGAGACTTTCTTCCTTGGCACAGGGGTGGTATGAGGCACTTCCGCGGCCAAAGAGGACAAACCAACTCTTCGGCTCACTCCCCAAACAACGTGGCTATCCTATTGCAGTAATTACACCTTATGGAACTCGACCCAGCCGCTGTGGTCAGCGAAATGCAACCCGGGCGGGAATCGAAAGCCTTGCACCCGTGTGCAACCATTACCAACTTTTACATTGCCTCGTTGGGATTGCATTTCCTTGCATAGGTTGCAGTCTGTTTGCTTGCTCAGTCGTCGTTTTAGTGCTACAGTCTCGACTGTAGAGGACTGCTGTTCTCACAGTAGCAAGAGACTCTGGCCGGCTCTGACTGCTGCACTGACCTTCCCCCACCGCTGACCAGCGTTTCCGCGAACGGAGCAAGTTCACGTCCCCCATCCGATTCGTACTAGTCATGTAGCTAATATTAAGGAGGCCTCGATGCCATCGCACGAGGAAGTGGACTCGGATTTTGTCAGTATTGTGGTTGCAGACGGCACACGCATCCATACTCAACTGTTGGCCGACGCGCTTCGCAATGACCGGGGATTGCAAGTCGTAGCCGCTGCGTCGAACTCTAAAGAACTCCTGGCCGCGGTCACCCGTGTGCCGATCGACGTAGCCGTCATCAGCCACAATCTCGACGACCAACCCGGTCACGGCACACAGGTCCTGCGCGACATGCGCGTGCTTAGGCCTCAGATCAAGGGCGTTATCCTGCTCGATGGCTCGAAACCAGAGGAGGTGCTGGAATGTTTTCGTGCCGGCGCCCGCGGCATTTTCTCTAAGCAAGAACGAATTGAAATGCTGTGCAAATGCATTCGCAGTGTGCACGAAGGCCAGATCTGGGCTCGCAGTGTCGATCTGGATCATGCGCTTGAGGCCCTTGCCACTTCGCCCCTGGTTCGTACTACGAATCACAAAGGAATCGAACTACTCTCGACTCGCGAACGCCAGGTGATTCAACATGTGGCTGGCGGCTTGTCTAATCGCGAAATCGCCGAGGCTCTCGCACTCAGCCCACACACCGTCAAGAACTATCTATTCCGCATTTTTGACAAATTGGGAGTTTCCAGCCGGACGGAGTTGCTCTATCTGACAATGAACCAGCCACAGCCTCTTCCCTCGACTATCGACGGAGAAGGAAAAGCCTTTTCCGCGATCGTCGAAGCGGCTGAGTTCGGGGACCCGTCGGCGCAACTTCTGATGGCGGAGCATTTCTCGAAGATCAACGACATCGACGGCGCACCGGATGACGAAGTGCCCGGTTTTCAGGCAGCCTCGGTCTCAGCGTACATGTGGTACCTGCTGGCCGAGAAAACGGCTGCCCCGCTACAGGAACGGATCGAAGAGGGTAAGAAGATCGCTCGCTTGGCCATGTCTGCCGAGCAACTGGCGAAGGCGGAAAACCAAGCCGCTGTCTGGCTGAAAAACATGAAGAAACCCTTTAGTGTCGCAATTGAGACCCCAGGTGGAGCTCACAAAATGCACGCTCGGGCTCGGTAACGCAGCTTCCCAAACGATATACAGAACAATGGTCGCTCTTTGACTGCGACACATTTGCCAGATACCACGAACAGGCAAATCAAAGGAAAATCAGCGCATGATATTTGTGGATTCACCGTGGAAGAATGATCCGTCCGTACGTTCTGACGCATGCTAGAAGTTGTGACGTCTGCTTGGGTTTTTTCGAAGAACCAGCTAATTTGTAAGGAGTTTCTTGGTTCCATCGCTTCGAATCGACAGGGCTTTACTAGCGATCAGACCAAACCCCTTGCCACCCGCAAGTTTCTCCAACGCAAGAAGATCAGATTGGGCTTCGATTGTCTGGCCAAGTTTCTTTTTCAATTCCGCAAGGGCTAGCTGAATCTCGAGTTCAATCCCAACGAGATGATGAGCACGCGCGCTTTCGAGCGTTCGGTGCATTTGGGCGAGCGACGCCGTCGGATGTCCGATAGCCAGTTCGACACGGGCGGAAATAAGATCGAATGGGAGCCGGTTGAGCTGATTTGTACTCTTCGCGGCCAGCGCCTGGTCCGCTTGCTTTTCGTTGGCCGCTTCGACGTACTTGCTTTCGCTCAATAGCCCTTGCATCAAGGCGACGCTAGCGGCAAGTTCATCGTCGGCCTGGCCGTCCTGATGAAATTGTTCTTTGCACTTGCGGATTACGCTCTCGGCGTCACTGGCAAACCCTTCGTCAAGCGAGAGCCGTGCCAAGGCGAGTTCCGTTTCGGCTACTCCTTGCTTATCCCCAATTTCTTTCGAGAGAGCGAGCGATTCCAGGTAAGACTTGCGTGCTGACTGCAACTCTCCCTGATCCGCAAGCACGTCGCCGACTCCATCTAGCGCATAGGCCATGGCACGTTTGTCAGCAATCTCCTGCCCAATGGCTCGGGCCTCCTCGTAACCGCTAAGGGCTGCTTTAAGTTCGCCACGCAGTCTTGCAATTTTGGCGAGATCGGCGACGGTTAGTGCGACGCCGTCTTTGTCTCCTATTTCCTTGTAGCCGGGAATTGCATCCGAGAGCGCGCGTGCCGCTTCCGTCAGATTCCCGCGAGACAAAGCAATATCGCCCAGGTTGCCGGAGGCCGTAGTGATACCTTCCACATCGCCCACCTGACGAAAGACTTTGATCGCTTCCCGGTACATGGCTTCTGCACGATCCAAGTCGCCCTGTTCATAGTAGAGGATGGCGAAATCGGCTGTTGTGCGAGCTTCATTGTCGAGATCTCCAACCTCCGCATAGCTCTTTCGAGCATGGTCACAATCTTGGGCGGTGGAATCCCCATTGCCGATCTGACAAAGAATTCCGTAGGCTCGTGCGACGAAAAGTTGCAGGCTCTGGGCGTTGCCCTTTTCGATAGCGCGCTGAGCGGCGGACCGGGCCTTGACGACATTGTTATTAATCCATGCGCGCGCTTCCAGGTAGTCGATCCGTGGGTCGCCGCTGGAAGGCGGGGAAAGATGGCGAAGCGTTTCCAAAGTGTGAAGCGCATCGTCCGGACTCACCCATCGCTGTTCGTCCGCGAGTCGAAGACCGTAGTCCAAATTATCGGGAAACTGATTAAGCAGTTTCTGATAGGCATCGATAGCTCGTGTTCGATCTTGAATCGCGGAATAGTACTGACCATCGATCAGCAAATGGTCTTCCGGGCCCAAATGCCCGGACAGCGCCCGTGCCCGCTCGATCTCAGCGCGAGCCTTCGATGCGTAGCCCAGATGACTCCATGCATCTGCCAAAGCGGCGTGCGCGAGGGGATAATCAGGGTCGGCAGCGACGGCCTTTGTCAGCAGGTCACGGGCATGACCATAATCGAACGCCCATAATCGCTCCTGGCCCTCGGTGTAAAACCGTACCGCCTCCTGATTGGACGGAAGAGCGGCCCGAGCCTGAAGGCTGGCTTGAGCGGACGCCGAACTTACCCCCAGGCTCTGCCGAAGCGCCTGACCCGCGTCGGTAGCGAGTTCGAACAGGCTTCCCTCGCTGCCTGTAAAGGATTTCTCCGCTATTGTTTCTCCGTGAACCGTTTCTTGCGCCCGGACGTCGAGCCGGATTCGTTTCCCCTCGTCTCCCGAGAGGGCGGTATATGAACCTAAGATCACAACATCCGCACCCGGGTTAATCCGCAGACGATCCAGAGTCGTTTTAGCCAGCGTATCTTCGTCGGCTAGGGGCAGCTGGTGTTTGACGCGGGCCACATCTTCGCCTGGTAGCATCCGAAGCACACCATCGGACGCCAATTCCGTATTGAGCATTTCGGAAAACGCCGGCGACAGCCAGTCGTCTTCGGAGTGACCGGCGAGATTACGGAAGCCAAGAACTGCAACCGAGCGGCGCGTTCGGATTGGGCTCCCGGAGCCATCCGATGTGAGTTTGGTAGACGCGCGCCTCGGAAGCGAACGTAAACCATAGATCGTAGCCCCAATGAAAACGAGGAGCGCGAACACTCCAGCGACCCAATAACGGCGGCCACTAGCAGAACTGATCTGCCCGAGCGTCGCCGCGTTATCGGACAAGACCATCGGCACCGACGTCTTACCTTCTGACGGCAGATTTGCTTGAATCGGGATATCAGAACCCAAAACCGTCACGGGGGCCACGAACCGGTATCCGCGCCGCGGAAGGGTTTCAACATAGCGCGGCGCCTCGGCATCATCGTTAAGCGCGTCCCGCACTTTTCGTATGGCTACGCCAAGGCTGTTATCGAAATCTACGAAGGTATTCTCTGGCCACAGACGTTGCCGGACTTCCTCGCGAGTCACGGTCTCTCCGGGACGCTCCAAAAGCATGACGAGCAGTCGATAGGGAAGGTCCTGGACTTTCACGCGGATGCCATTCCGCACCAGCGACTCCTCGCCCGTATTCAGTTCGAACGGGCCGAAGCGGTATCGAGACCCGGCGGGAACCACTCCTGGCATGCCCTTCCCCAAGTTGGAAGATGGTAGCACAGCCGGGGCAACCCGCACTCCCGTTAAGACCAACCCGTAAGTTTATGTGGGGCAAGAACTTTTCAGTTAAGGGAGACTTAAAACCCAGTTTCATTGACCGGGTCGCCGATTTGAATCACAGTCGCGTTCGCCAGAGGCCGGATGTCGCGTTCGGGAGAGCGATTTCTAGGACGGGGGACGACGGGGCCGGCCTCTGGAACTTTTTCCGATACCCCGGCCAAGGAGAATAATAATGATCCGCCAAACTACACTGAAAAACACCTTAAGCCGCCTGCATCATGCGGTTTGTGCATTCGGGTTCTTGATCGCACTCGCCGCCCTGCCCGCACTTGGGCAACAGATTCACCAACTCTCCTACAACGGCTCCACTTGGACCGATCAAGATCTCAACGGCGCTCTAGCCCAGCAATGGGCAATCTCCGCGTTCTACACAACCCCAAACGATCAATTCCATGTCTTCTACGGCGGGCTTGATTCCGCCGACCTTCAGCAACTTTTCTATAACGGCTCGAGTTGGTCGAATTTGGACCTGAACCAGGCGGTTGGCCTGTATCAATTCAGCGGGATCAGCGGTTTTTCCGTGGGCAATTTTCAGTACGTCTTCTACACCGGCAGCGATGGGGACGTTCACCAAATGCTCTATAACAATGCAAATTGGGCGGACACCGATGTGACCGTTGCCTCGGGCACGTCCGCAATCGCCTCTAACGGAAGCAACATGGTTGCCTTCACCACCTCACCTGCCCTGCACGTCTTCTACACCAGTTCCGACTCCCACGTTCACCAGCTCTATGCCACCAACGGCACCAATTGGCAGGACCAGGACCTGACCGTCACCACGAAAGGTCCTAACGCGAACTTTGCTTACGGCATGGCTGGATTCAACGTCGGCAACTTCCAATATGTCTATTACCTGGACACCGCCAACCATGTTCATCAACTTTTTTACAACAATGCTTCGTGGAGCGACGAAGATCTAACCGCGCTGACCAAATCTTCGCCGACCGCTGAATTTTCTAACATGAGCGCATTTCTGATTCCAGGGACCAAGAAAATGCGGGTTTACTTCGTCTCCGGCAAAACCCGTCACATCACGCAGTTCGCTTCGACAAACAACGGTAAGTGGAGCAGCTCTGACCTGACGAAGAAGGCGAAAGGCTCTGTGCCCGACGAGCAGATTGTGGCGTATCCGAACGCGACTGGCGGCAAAGTGAATGTCTACTACATCACCGGACACGATATAAACCGCATCTATCAGCCCACCGCTACAACCTGGGCCACCGAGGACCTCACCGCCCTCACCAACGGTGGAGCGGCCGACTCCATCGACCAACTAGCCGGCTTCTCTTTGAATAACGATCAGTTCCTCTACTACGTCGTCGACTAAAACCTGTCGCACAAGAAGGCGCCACCAGTCCCTCTTTTATGTTGTTGAAGATTTGCGATAGAGCCGAGGAGGCATTCATGACCAGCACAACTATCTGTCCAAGGACCGAACGCCGGTTGTTTTTCAGATCATGCATTTTATGGACTCTGATTTCACTCGCCGCTCTGCCCGCCTTTGGCCAGCACGTCCATCAACTTTCCTACAACGGCTCTACCTGGGCAGACCAGAACCTTGGCGGAGCCCAAGCGTATGTTTTCTCGCAAGTCTCTTCCATTCTGACAACGCCCAACAATCAGGAGCATGTCTACTACTTTGCGGGCGAGCCCTACCATCTGCATCAACTTTTCTATAACGGCACAAACTGGAGTGATGAAGACCTGACAGCTGAAACGGGTGCTGCGGAGCCTAACGAGTATGCGGTTTCCGCCTTCTCGATTGGAAACTATCAATACGTTTACTACATCGACCTTAATTACGACCTCCATCAACTGCTATACAACAACAGTAATTGGGTCGATACCGACTTGACGAAAATAGTCGGAGGTCCACAAGCATTTGGGCAACTGGCGGCCTTCACCACATCGCCCGCAGTCCATATCTTTTATAAAGACGTCAACTCGGGTCACGTGCACCAGGTTTTCAATACCAACGGCACCAACTGGCAGGACCAGGATCTCACGGTGATCACGGCCGGCGCTTCGGCAGACGGAAATGCAATGTCCGGATTCAACATCGGCAACTACCAATATATTTACTTCCTCGATTTTTCCGGCCACGTTCATCAATACCTTTACAACAACTTGAACTGGTCCGACGAAGATCTAACGGCTCTAACCCACAGTGCTCCTTCGGTGTATGGAAATAACCTCGATGCGTTCGTTCTGCCTGGCACGAAGAAGTTGAGGGTCTATGTCCAAGCTGATAACAACCACATCTTGCAGCTCGCTTCCACCAACAACGTGAAGTGGAGCAGCTCCGATTTGACGAAGAAGACAAAAACTCCACCAGCCTATCCGGGCACGTCCATGGCGGGCCTCAACACTGCGAATCAGCTTGGGGTCTACTACATGTCGGGGCAAGCTCACGTCGATCAGTTTCTACTTCCCTCCCACGCAACAACCTGGCAAAACATCGACCTGACCGCCCAGAGCGGAAACGCAGGTGTAACACAGTATGGCGGAATCTCTGTGCTCTCTCTACAGAACTTGCCGAGTGTGTTTTATCTGGGCGACTGAAGCGTGGCTTGCGGAGACTAGCCGGCGGCAGGCGGCGACTTCTCCGCAGGCATTGATCTTGACGGAAACCATAATTCAGGAGGCACTATCATGCTATGCAATCGTCGCTTTCCTTTGATCACTCTTTTGCTGCTCGTTGCCATTGGATTGCTGTCGCTTTCTAGCCAGGCGCAACTACCGGCGAAACGGGTTTCCCGATTCGGCCGCAATCTTGACACGCTGCCGTTGCCGGCGCCTTCCGTTGCGGGTTCAGGAACGGTACCCACGCCGCAAGGCGTAACTGTCACTTTCGGCCTCATAGACTTTCCGCGTTCCCCCGACAGCACTGCACAGGGTCTAAACAGCCGAGGCGATATCGTCGGACTGTATGGTCCCAATCTTCCCGCGTACGAAGGAACCGAACAGTCCTACGTGCTTGAGGGAAATAACTTTCAGGAACTCGTCTATCCAGGGGCTTCTTACACACTAGGACTCGGAATCAATAAGGACCGGAAGATCGTGGGTTGGTATGCCGGCTCGGACGGCAATCCCCACGCTTTTTTGCGCACCGGCAAAAACTACAGCAACATTGACCATCCCGGTTCCGACTATACGATCGCCTCAAATATCAATAATGCCGGCGCAATCATCGGCACTTACTCCCTGAACGCGAGCGATACCCT
>Ga0182030_10027192_pt1 | contig 10304 bp, 6 predicted proteins | sample 812S3MmetaG_FD_121299 | JGI IMG/M metagenome (GOLD analysis project Ga0182030, IMG submission 121299) | Permafrost microbial communities from Stordalen Mire, Sweden - 812S3M metaG (Illumina Assembly) | ecosystem: Environmental > Terrestrial > Soil > Wetlands > Permafrost | place: Sweden... | reverse complement strand
TTCCGCGCTGCCAGCTCGGTCACGATGACGCCAACGACGAAGAGGCTCACCGCTGTCTCGATGTCAGGCCGATGGGTGATGGCGAATTTCTCGTAGGGCCGGGTCAAGAAGAAGTCGAACCACAACGTGGCCGAGATCGTGGCCACGAACCCAGAGACCCGGTTGCCCAGCGCGGCGACGGCCACGATGACAGCGACCAGTAGCAAGGCCGATGCGGTCGTGGCGAAACTCGATCGGAATGGCACAAGGATGGCCGCCACACCGAGCGGCATGACCACCGCCGCGACAAGGGCGATCTGATCCCGGTAAGCCCGCATCGTGTCCATGGGTTCCTCTCTTCGATCGCTTTTTCCCATTTTCCCACGATGCCCCGCAGAATGCGCAGGGTCGGTTCACCACTTCACTCTCGGGGCCGACCGCAGGATAGAGGTAGACCGGGCACAAGTGTGCCGTCTCGGCCCGATCGGGTTGCCACTACACGTCAGGGTCGACCAAGGACGCATTCCCCAGCCGAGATAGATCGGGCTCTCGACCGATGACCGTCAGGCGGTCGCCGACCTCGAGCGTGTCGTCGCCGCTTGGCAAGAAGGCGCGTTGCCCCCGCGAGAGCGACGTGATGAGGAGACCAGGTGGGAGGCCTGCGTGGCGAATCATTCTTCCTGTCAGGGGCGATCCGGCGTTGACCGTGACCCAACTGGCGCCAGTCGTCGTACCGAGCTCGCTGATCCGTTGGGCGCTCGTGAGCAGCTCCTGGCGATAGGCCCGCACCACGTCTGAAACGGACAGAGTCCCAGTGACTCGACGCTCATGGTCGAGGACAGGGACCCACGACTGTGGTGCCTCGGTGAGGCTCTCGAGCGCCACGTCAAGCTGACTCGAGATCGAGACCGTCGGAGCTCCTGTATCGACAAAGTCACTGATGGGACGGCCGATGCCCGGATCCGCGAGCTTGGATCGGGCGATGGTACCTACCAGCCGCCGATTCTCGTCCACAACGGGGGCCCCGGCGAGACCCGACCGCTCAAGCGCCCGTTTCGTGCTGGCGGCGCTGCTCGCCGCGGTGACGATCAACTTCGGCTCGGCCATGGCTCGGGTGACCGGTATCGCGGCCAGGAGCGGCAACCCGGTCAGGAGCCGCTGCGACGGCGCATCAGAGCGGCTCTTTAGCTGGCTGCGGTAGATGGTGTCGTCTCCTCGACGCACGATGAGCCATGAGATGCCGACGCCGATCATGGCCGGCGTGAGGATGGACAGGCTCCCGGTCATCTCGGCCACCATCAACATGACGGCAAGCGGCGCTCGTGAGATGCCGCCGAAGCAGCTCATCATGCCGACGATCACGTAGGGGGCCGGATTGTGTCCCACTGATGGAAACAGTGGGTCGAAGACCCGCCATACCGACGCACCGAGAAAGGCGCCGATCACGATCCCGGGACCGAAGATTCCGCCCGACCCACCCGAGCCGATGGAGAGGCCGGTCGCCAGGATCCGTGCGAAGGGGACGATGAGAACGATCCACAGTGGGATGGATTCGAGGGCATTGTGGGTCAGGGACTGCTGCACCCAGCCGTAGCCGGTGCCAATGACCTGAGGGATGGCTATGGCGATCGCGCCGACCATGACGCCGCCGATGGCCGGGGTCGACCAACGGGGCAACGACGCGCGCTTAAAGAGGTCGGCCAGCCCGTAAAACCCCTTGGCGTAGAGGAGCCCGATGCATCCGGCAAGCAGGCCGATCAGGGCGAACCACACCAGCTGGACCGGGTCAGTGAAGTGGTAGGTCTTCACGTAGCCGAAAAGCGGCGAGAAGCCCTCGACTGCGCCGAATACGACGAAGCTGACCACCGAAGCGATGAAGCTCGGCAACAGTGCGGCCGGGTCGAAGTCATCGCGGTAAAGGATCTCAGAGGCCAGCACGGCCCCGCCCAGAGGGGCGCCGAAGATCGCCCCGATGCCCGAGCCAATCCCTGTCGCCACCGCGATCCGTCCGTCGGCGGGCTCGAGGTCGAGGATACGGGCCAGGAGTGATCCGAAGCCAGCGCTGATCTGACCCGTCGGGCCCTCTCGGCCGCCGGAGCCGCCCGAGCCGATGGTGAGGGCCGACGCCACGATCTTGACGACGATGACTCGAAAGCGGACGCCGCGCGGATTGTGGTGTACGGCCGAGATGGCGGCGTCGGTGCCATGGCCTTCAGCTTCGGGCGCGATGCGAAAGACGAGCACCGCGCCGAGGAGGGCGCCTGCGCCGGCGATGAGAGGGAGTGCCCACGGACGGGCTGCCGAAGATGAAGCCGCCAGGCCGCCTTCACTCGCCGGCGTGGGTACCTGATACCCGGCGCAGATGTTCAAGAAGAAGTGGGTCGACAGAACCAGCGCCTCATAGAACACAATGGCGCCCAGGCCGGCCACCGCCCCGATCACGACGCCGAGGACGCTCCATTTTTTGAGGTAGGAGGCCGAGGAGATCCAACGGCCCACCCGCGCGCGAAACGCCCGAGTGGCGGTGGACCTTGTCGAGCGAGCTGTCGTCACGGGCTCGTTCACAGGTCCCACCCAGCGCTCCAGTCCTGTTCGGGCACCTCACCCGCAGCCTCGGCCAACTGCGTGAGAGCTGCGACAACCGAACGCTGGGTCCTGGTCGGCACGGTGGCCAGCAGGTCGGCGATCTCCTGGCGGCGGCGGTTGGTCACGGCATCGACGAGGTCCCTGCCCATTTGTGTCAAAGCGATCTGCACTTGGCGGCGGTCGTTGCGGTCGGTCCGTCGACGAACGAGCCTCTTCTTCACCAAACGGTCACAGAGCCGTGACGCTGTAGGTGGGGTGACTGCGACGGCCTCGGCGAGCTCAGCCATGCTCTGGGGCCCGCGTGAAGCGAGGATGACGAGCGAGCGGTACTGGGTGAGAGTGACCTCTTCGCCGGCGTCGGCCAGTGAACGGGCGGCGATGGCCACGAGCACCCGGCTGGCACTGAGAACGGCATCGACCATCGACTCCTGGCCAACGCTCGGAGACTGGGACATTAGTTACTTATACTAATGATTGCTACAGGCAATTGAAATCCCAGTCCTCATGAGCGGGCAGCCACAGGTCGGTGACACCCAGTCACGCATGCGAGGCGTCAAATGGTTATGGCCTGATCGGCGGTCGCCACGGCACCCACCTCCTACCCTCCGACCTGCAAGGGGGCGACCTCGCGACGCCGTGCTCGCCCCTCGAACGCGGAGCGCCTGCGGGGCAGTGCCGCCGCAATGGCGGTCGGGGTCACTTCTTCAACGTGGCGAGAGCCTCGTTGAGCTGGAGCACGTTGACATACGGTGAGCCCAAGAAGCCGAGCTGCGCCCCCTGCGTCTGCTGATCGATCAGCCGGGTGAGCGTAGCGGCGGAGAGACCGGTGGCCCGCGAGACCATCGGGATCTCGGCCTTGGCGTCGGTTGGCGTGATGTCAGGATCGATACCGCTCCCCGAGGTCGTGACCAGATCCGATGTCGGGTTGACCCCCCGGCTGTGCCAGTAGGCGATGAGGATCTTCGTGTAGTTCAGGAGTTCGGCCGAACGTGGCCCGAGGTTGGTCGCGCCCGACGATCCCGCCACACCGTTGGCCACCAGAGGATCGTCTCCGGGGTGGCCCGTCGGGTTGGGCGTCTTGGAGTTGGCATCGGAGTAGGGCCCGAGGTCGTCAGGGCGGCCCTGGAAGACGCAACTGCCCAAAGCGTGCCCCGGGCACTTCGTGTCCGACCAGTTCTGGCCGATCAACGTGGAGCCGTTGGCCGTGATGGAACCGTCTGCCTGGTGCTTGAAGAACAGTTGGGAGAGGCCGACACCGAGAAGCGGGAAGACCAGACCGAACAGGACCAGGCATACCAGGCACAGGACGGCAGAACGTCGGAGTTGGGTGAGCATGGTCGCTTTCCTTAGTAGGCGTGCAACGCCACGAGAACGAGGTCGATCAACTTGATGAAGAAGAACGGGGCGATGATGCCGCCCACGCCGTAAATGAAGACGTTGCGGCGCAGGATCGACGCCGCACCCGAAGGACGCCACTTCACCCCGCGCAGTGCCAAGGGGATGAGCGCCACGATGACCAGGGCGTTGAAGATCACAGCCGAGAGCACCGCGCTCTGGGCGTTGTGCAGGTGCAGAATGTTCAGAGAATTCATCTGCGGATAGGTCACGACGAAAAGCGCCGGGATGATGGCGAAGTACTTGGCCACATCGTTGGCGATCGAGAACGTGGTCAGCGAGCCACGGGTGATGAGCAGCTGCTTGCCGATCTCGACGACGTCGATCAACTTGGTCGGGTTGGAGTCGAGATCGACCATGTTCCCGGCCTCCTTGGCCGCGATGGTTCCCGTGTTCATGGCCACGCCCACGTCGGCTTGCGCCAACGCAGGGGCGTCGTTGGTGCCGTCGCCGGTCATGGCCACGAGCTTTCCGCCCTGCTGCTCCGCCTTGATCAATTCCATTTTGGCTTCGGGCGTGGCCTCGGCCAGGAAGTCGTCGACCCCGGCCTCCTGGGCGATGGCGGCCGCGGTGAGCGGGTTGTCGCCGGTGATCATGACGGTGCGGATGCCCGAGGCCCGCAGCTCGGCGAAGCGCTCCTTGATCCCTTCCTTGACGACATCCTTCAATTCGATCACGCCCAGAATGGTGGGGCCTTCTGCCACCACGAGCGGGGTCGATCCGGCCCGGGCGATGCGATCGACGATGTCCCCGAAACCGTCGGGCACGGACCCTCCCTGGTCCACCACCCATTGGCGCACCGAATCTGCGGCGCCCTTGCGGATCTCCCGGCCGTCGACGTTGAGCCCAGACATGCGCGTGGTGGCGGTGAAGGGCACGAACTCATGGGCCCCGGAGAGCTCACGCTCGCGGATGTTGAAGCGCTCCTTGGCCAGCACGACGATGGAGCGGCCCTCGGGGGTCTCGTCAGCCAGGGAGGCGAGCTGGGCCGCGTCGGCCACCTCCTCCTCGGTGTGGCCCGTCGCGGGGTAGAAGTCGGATGCCATGCGATTGCCCAGGGTGATGGTGCCCGTCTTGTCCAACAGCAGCGTCTGCACGTCGCCCGCGGCCTCGACGGCCCGCCCGCTCATGGCGAGCACGTTCTTCTGCACCAGGCGGTCCATCCCGGCGATGCCGATGGCCGAGAGCAGTGCGCCGATCGTGGTGGGGATGAGGCACACCAAGAGCGAGACCAGGACAACGACGGACACGGTGGCGCCGGCATAGTGGCCAAAGGGCTGGAGCACGACCACCACCGGCAGGAACACGATGGTGAGCGCGGCCAACAGGATCGTCAGTGCGATCTCGTTCGGCGTCTTCTGCCGGTTGGCCCCCTCGACCAGGGAGATCATGCGATCCAAGAAGGTCTTGCCCGCCTCGGCCGTGATCTCCACCACGATGCGGTCCGAGAGGACCGTGGTCCCACCGGTGACAGCGGAGCGGTCACCACCCGACTCTCGGATGACCGGGGCCGACTCGCCGGTGATGGCCGACTCGTCGACCGAGGCCACGCCTTCGACGATCTCACCGTCAGAAGGGATGTGATCCCCGGCCTCGCAGACCACCCGGTCGCCCTTGTTCAACGAGGCCGCGGCGACCAGCTCCTCGCCGCCGTCGGGCAAGAGACGACGGGCCATGGTCTCCGAGCGCATCTTGCGCAGGGCGGACGCCTGCGCTTTGCCCCGCCCTTCGGCCATGGCTTCGGCGAAGTTGGCGAAGAGCACGGTGAGGATGAGCCAGATGGTGATCGACCAGTTGAACTTGCCGGGATGGGCGATCGCCTCAATGAGGGTGACGACCGAACCGATGAGGACGACGAACATGACCGGGTTCTTCACCTGTACCCGGGGGTCCAATTTGGTGACGGAGCCGACGAGCGCCTCTTTGAGGATCTCGGGGTCGAAGAGGCCCCGGGACTCGGCCACGCCGTGCGGCGCCTCACGGGGTGCATTGGGGGTAACGCTGACAGTGGTCATTAGAAGAACTTTCCGTGGCTGAACTGCTCGACGATCGGACCGAGTGACACGGCGGGGAAGAAGGTGAGGCCGCCAATGATCAGGATGACCCCGATGAGGAGCCCGATGAACATCGGACTATCGGTGCGGAACGTGCCCGCTCCGGCGGGCACGGGATGCTTGGCCGCCAGTACCCCACCGAGGGCCAGGGCGGGGATCATGATCCCGAAGCGGCCGATCAGCATGTCGATGCCACCGAGCACGTTGTAGAAGGTGGTGTTGCCGGTGAGCCCACCGAAGGCCGACCCGTTGTTGTTGCCCTGCGAGGTGAGGGCGTAGAGGATCTCGGTGAACCCGTGGGGACCGGCGTTCTCCGGGCCGACCCTCCCGGCATGGAGCGACACCGCTAATGCCGTGACCACCAGAACCGTGATGGGCATGACAAGGGTGCCCAAGCCGGCCAGCTTCACCTCCGTGGCCTGAATCTTCTTCCCCAGGTACTCCGGCGTTCGGCCCACCATGAGCCCGCCCAAGAAGACGGCGATGATGGCGTAGATCAAGATGGTGTACATCCCGCTGCCGACGCCACCGGGCGTCACCTCGCCGATCATCATGCCGGTGAGGAGGGCGCCGCCGCCGATCGGCGTGAAGGAGTCGTACGCGCTGTCGGCTGAACCGGTCGAAGTCTGGGTGGAGGCCACGCCGAAGAGGGCCGCGCTCGGCACGCCGAAGCGGGTCTCCTTGCCGACGGTGTTCCCGGTCGGCTGGTGGACGAGGCCGGCAGCTTGGACGGCCGGGTTGGGCTGATGCTCGGCCGCCACGGCAAATCCGACCCAGGCCCCGAAGATGATGGTCATGGCGGCCAACACAGCCACGCCCTGGCGAACGGCGCCGACCATCTTGCCGAAGACGTAGGTCAGGGCGACGGGAATGGCGAGCAGCAGGATGATCGAGAGCAGGTTGGTCAGCCCGGTCGGGTTCTCGAAGGGATGGGCCGAGTTGGTGTTGAAGAACCCACCTCCGTTGGTACCCAGTTGCTTGATCGCCTCCATGAAACCGACCGGGCCGAGGGCGATCGTCTGGCTGACCCCGTTCAGGAGGTTGTGGATGTGGACCGGTCCGCTCAGCGTGTCGATGGCGCCCTGGCCCACGAAGACCAAACCGGCGACGATGGCGATGGGGGTCAGGATGTAGAGCATGCCGCGCACCGCGTCCACCCAGAAATTGCCGATGGTCGGAGAGCCCTTGCGCGAGAAACCACGGATGACACTGAGGGCCACGCAGATGCCGACCGCCGGGGTGACGAACTGCTGCACGGTGAGCGCGAGCATCTGGGAGAGGTACGACATCGTCGTCTCGCCGCCGTAGTTCTGCCAGTTGGTGTTGGTGACGAAGGAGGTGGCGGTGTTCCACGACAACGCCGGGCCGACAGCACCGAAGTGTTGCGGGTTGAGGGGAAGCGAACCCTGCAGCCGCAAGATGGCGTAGGTCAGGCCGATGGAGAGGCCCGAGAAGACGACGAGGGAGCCCGCATAGCGCTTCCAGGTCTGCTCCTTCTCGGGGCTGGTACCGAGGAGCCGGTAGATGGGCCGTTCGATGAAAGCCAGGTAGTGCACCCGGCCCTCGTAGACCGCGACCATGTAGCTCCCGAGGTACCTCCAGCACAGCGCCAGGGCGACGATGAGGACAACGATGGTCCAGAAGAAGCCCACCTAGAACCACTCCGGTTTGAACATGTCGATGCCCAGATAGATGAAGACGAGGCCCGAGATCGCGAGCAGAACCGCCTGGACGGCGCTCACACCCGGTCCAGTGCCCAGATGAGAGCCGAGAAGACCGCGATAAACGCGACCACACTGACAACAGCGAGAAAATCAGCCATGGCTTCATCGTGGCGACCCCGGCGTCAACAAGAGATGAACAGATGCGGAAATGCATTAATACGGTGTCAACAGAGTTCTCGCCCATGCCTCGCCAGGCGTGCGACCACGCCGACGGACGGTGAGAGGGATCCCACTCGAGCCGGCGAGGGAAGTTCAACTACGCTCAGGACGAGGGGTGTGCCGGGAAGACTGGTCGGCGTTCGGAGGACGGCGCCCTTGACCAGGAGAAGTGACCCAATGATCGGCGACTCACGGAGTGACGAGCGTTCCGCCTCGGACGTGGAGTCCCCCGATGTCCGCAACGAGGGAGCTGCGATGGACGACCTCCATGGATGAGATCGGCGCCCGTGCCGGTGCGCCTCCCGGATGTGGACCCCCCCATCGTGACGACCCAGAGGAGGATCATGGCTGAAACGGAAAGCAATGCGCCGACTACCAGATCGCCGCTGACCACAACCTCAGATGACGTCGACGGTGTCGAGGCAGCCGGTCACTTTCGCATCTACCTGGGCGCGGCGGCGGGTGTCGGAAAGACCTACGCCATGCTCAATGAGGGCCACCGGCGCAAGAAGCGCGGCACGGACGTGGCCATCGGATTCATCGAGTGCCACGGTCGACCGAACACGGAACAGTTGATCGGGGATCTCGATGTTGTTCCCGTTCAGAGGATCGACTACCGCGGCAGCGTCTTTGAGGAGATGGATCTCCACGCAGTGCTCGAGCGCCATCCCACGGTTGCCCTGGTCGACGAGTTGGCCCACACCAATGTGCCGGGATCGAGCTCCAACGAGAAGCGATGGCAGGACGTGATGGCGTTGCTCAACGCGGGGATCGATGTCATTTCTGCCGTCAATATTCAGCATCTCGAGAGCATTGCTGACGCGGTGGAGCAGATCACCGGCGTGCCGATTCGCGAACGTGTCCCCGATTGGGTCCTTCGCAAAGCCGACCAGATCGAACTCGTTGACTCGTCCCCCGAGCAGCTTCGACGCCGGATGATCCACGGGAACATCTATCCTCCCGAGAAGGTGCCCAAGGCCCTGACCAACTTCTTCCGCGAGGACAATTTGATGGCGCTGAGGGAACTGGCGCTGCGCTTCCTGGCCGACGAGACAGAAGAGGAGCTCCTGGCCCATCTGGAAGCCCGGCAGACGAATGCTCTCTGGGACACGAGTGAGCGCATCCTCGTAGGCATCACCGCGGCCCCAGGAACCGACGCGATCGTCCGCCGGGCCTCGCGGATGGCCGCGAGGATCAAAGCCGAACTTCACGTTCTGCATATCATCTCGGGGGACGGTGCCAACCGATCGCACGATGCCCAGCTCGACCTCCTACGCCAGTTGACGACTGATGTCGGAGCCCACTGGTACGAGATCCGCGCCGATGACCCGGCGCAGGCGCTTTTCGACTTCGCACGGGCGCATCAGATAACGCAGATCGTCGTGGGCTCCAGCGGTCGCAGCCGGTGGCAGGAGCTCAAGAGCGGCGGGTCGATCGTGCGAAAAATATCCCAGCTGGCGGCTCCTGCCGGGATCGACGTGCATATCATCGCTCGCCGTGATCCGAAATCGTCTGCCACCGAGACGATCGGCCATTCCGAAGAGCCTTGACCAGGCCGCGGGGTCCTGATGCAGAAGTACCTGCCGTGTCGTGCACAGCGACGGTGTCACGGCGTTTTGAAAGCGTCACCGACCGACTTCGTCAGCCTGCGTGACGTCCCTACCGCAGGCTGAGCTCCTTGCGGTAGACGCGGGCCGGTCCGAGAGAAGCCAAACGGTCGGCAATGGCAATGAACGCCTGCGCCGTCTCGCTCTGTGGGTCGACCGCGACGATCGGTCTGCCCTCGTCCGCTCCCTGCCGGACGGCGGCCACCAAGGGCACTTGTCCAAGCAACGGGATACCGAGGTCGGCCGCCAAGGTGGCGCCGCCACCGGCGCCGAAGAGCTCGTAGCGTTTGCCGTCGTCGCCGGTGAACCAGCTCATGTTCTCCACCACGCCACGTACGGAGAGCTTGAGTCGACGGGCTGCAAAGGCCGAACGCTGGGCGACGCGTTGCGCCGCCGCCTGCGGCGTCGTCACCACGATGATCTCCGCCCGCGGCATGACGTCGGCCAGCGTGAGTGCGACGTCGCCCGTGCCCGGAGGCATGTCGACGAGCAGGAAGTCCGGCTGACCCCAGAAGGCATCGGTCAAGAACTGCTGAATGGCCTTGTGCAACATCGGGCCACGCCAGATGACGGGTTGATCGTCCGGCACGAAATACCCCATGGAGAGACACTTCACACCGTGGGCCGAGGTGGGAATCACGACGTCACCGAGGATGATCGGGTCGTGGTCGGTGCCGAGCATTTTCGGCACAGAGAACCCATAGACGTCCGCGTCGAGCAGGCCCACACTGTGCCCGGCCTGCGCCAACGCCACGGCGAGGTTCACCGTCACCGTGGACTTGCCGACGCCGCCTTTTCCG
>Ga0182030_10027191_pt1 | contig 10304 bp, 7 predicted proteins | sample 812S3MmetaG_FD_121299 | JGI IMG/M metagenome (GOLD analysis project Ga0182030, IMG submission 121299) | Permafrost microbial communities from Stordalen Mire, Sweden - 812S3M metaG (Illumina Assembly) | ecosystem: Environmental > Terrestrial > Soil > Wetlands > Permafrost | place: Sweden... | reverse complement strand
GGTGTATGACGTGATGCAGGCCTATGCGCAGTCGAAGGGCTATACGGTGGTCCTCGACATCTCGCAGCAGGAGTCGCCGGTGCTGTTTGCGGGCGAGCAACTCAACATTACCAAGGAAGTTATCGACGCCTACAACGTGAAGTCCGGAATTCCCGCGCCCGCGCCTGCTGCACCCGCAGTGCCGGATGCGCCGAAGCCGGCTACCAAGTAATACAGCCCTGAGGCGATAGCTTTTTGTAGTGCTGAAAAAATCCGGTGGGCGGTTCTTCCGCTCATCGGACTTTTCTTTGTTATTCGGAGTCGGATTTCCCTACTGCTTCCCCTGCTTCTCCGCAAATGACTTCTTCAATCCGAACGCGCCAACTGTAAATTGCGGGCCTTCGCGGGTTCCGTCTACCTGAATGGAGACCTCTGTCCCTGCTCCGTCTTTCTTGAAGAGCCTGTCGGCGGGCTTGAGCAGCAGCCCCTTCCATCCCCCTACAATCTCGCTCACCGTGGCTTGCAGCTTTGCGTTGCCGTGGAAGGCCAGCTTGCTATCCACCACGGCATAAGTACCAGCCAAATCAATCTCCGCGCCCGGCACGGTGTACACCAAATCTGGAAGTGACACGACACCGGTAGCCATGGTGAAATCCGACTGCATCGACGAGCGCACCTCGTCGGCTGCCGCGCTCTTCAGGTCCTCCGGCTTGCCTTGGCCGCGCAGGCTCAGCTCACCAATTTTCTGTTGGACGTTGGCGCTTGCAAACACGGCATCGTCCAGCGTGAACTGGCCCTTGATCCTGATCCGCTCTTCTACCTTCTCCGCTCCAGGCTCAAGATCGACGTTGGCCGTGGCCTTCACGTCTCCCGACAGCATCGCATTGCCGGTATGGCTGGCAAGGCGGAGAAAATCCTCTATCCGCCCACGGTCCACGTTGACCGACAGAGTAATTTGATGCCCAGAGCCCGGCACTCGCAGCACCTCGCCCTGCGTAGTAAAGTGCGACCGTCCCAGCGTGGCATCCACGGGCTGGAGCCAGGTGTCTCCATTCGTGCCATCCACCAGGGCATGGAAGTGTGTGTTGAGCGGCAACGGCGTACCAAAGGTCGAGAGCATGAATTTTGGAACCGAAGCGTCACCGTCCACCTGCAACTGGCGCAACGCGCCAGTAAATGCGCCGGTCGAGTTCAGCGTGCCGCCGATTCCCTTGAATGTTCCCAGGTCGGCATTCTCGAATGTGTAGCTACCCGCAACTGCCGTCGCGCCCGGATCATCCACCACCCACGGCCCAAACTTTCCCTTGGCAAGCACCGTACCCTTCGGCTTGGGATTGATGAGCTGCGCATCGAAATCCATCGCCTCAGTTGTACTCACGTGCGCCAGCACCAGATGGCTAATGTCGAACTCCAGCGGCAGCTTGCCCGGTTTGCTGGTCTCCATGGTAAGCTTGGCGTTGCTGCAATCGACTCTGTCCACCTCTACCCGAACCTGCAATTCATTCAGACCAAGACCCTCCATACCAGCCACGCCAAAGCCTGAGTTGACGGGCACGTTCGGCAGCACTTCAAGATGTGGTCCGCTCGGTTTACCTGTCATGTTTCTGGGCTTGGCAGCGCTACGGCTCGCGGCCGGGTCTCGGCTCTCGACAGCCGGAGGCCGCGCCGGTACATCTACAACCAAGCCCTCCAGCTGCACCTTCGCAATCCGGATCGGCGCTCCCGGCTTGTACTCGAGCGGCGCATGAAATCGGAACTCAGCCAGATTGATGAGGGGCCCATCCGACCCTGCGCCTTCGGGAACAGCACCACCATGTGCCGGAGGCCAGATGCGCAGCCCTTTTCCTTCAGCCCACAATCCGCTCCTTACCGAAAAGTGAAAGCTGTCCAACTCCACCCTGGCATGAAAGGCGTCTTCAAGACGCTGGACGATCAGTGCTCGAAGCATCGGTTCCGCCCGCCGCATCAACACGGCCACAGCGATGCCCGAAGCGGCAAGCACGACGGCCAGCGCCGTCACTGCCCACTTCACCCACCTCCGCTCTCGTTTCGCCTTCAACTCATGCCCCCTGCATCAACAATAATCCCACTCTGCTGTGGTGGTCTTTAAATTTCCTATTCCCTATTCCCTATTCCCTGGTCCCTGATGTCCGCCTTCCCTTAACCGCGCCAATGACTTAGACTCATTGCACGGATGCAAGAGCACATTGAAAATCTGGTAAAGCTTCAGGCGGTAGAAGTTGAGCGGGCGCGGATCGCGCAACAAGTGCGCGCGCTGCCGGTTGAGATATCGCAGGCGCAGGCCAAGCTTGCCGCCGCGGAACAGGTTTCCGCCAAGGCCTCTGCCATAATTACGCAAGAAGAAACCCTGCGCACGCGGCTTGAGCGGGAGATTGCAACCCATCGCCAGAAAGTCGCCAAGCTCCGCACCCAGTCTGACATGGTGACCACGCCGGCGCAGGCCGAGGCCATCGAGCACGAGATTCAGTTCGGAACTTCAGAAGCCGATCGGCTGGAAGGTGAAGAGTTCACTAGCCTGGAACGAAGCGAAACCGCGGAGGCTGCGCTCGCCGAGGCCCGCGCCCAGGTGGAGCTGCTCGCAGCATCGCTCGAAACGGTTCGGGCAAGCGTGGCCGTGCGCGAGCAGGAGTTCAAGGCCAAGATTTCTGTCCTCTTTTCGGAACGCGAGGCGATTCGGGCACTGATTGAGCCGGATCTGCTCACTCGCTTTGACCGCCTTGTCGCCTCGCGCGGCACCGGGATCGCGCGGGTTGAAAATCAGCAGTGCACCGGCTGCCGCATGGGAATCCGCCCGCAGACATGGAACCAACTGCGCGAGGGCGAACTATTGAGCTGTGATAGTTGCAGCCGGATGCTTTACTGGGACCCGGCAATCACCGGGGCTCCCAAGGAGCCGCAGCCGGAGTTACCTCCCGGCGCAGGGCGCGCGGTTCGCAAACCGGGACAGGCTGGAGCCTGATCGGCATCAGGGCCGCACAGGCTAGCCAATCTACATCGACATATTGGCCGACATGTCTTGTTCGGCTACAACGAAAAAGTGGCGCAGGTCTGCCTGGCCAAAGGAAGTGGTCATGGCTACATCGGAGGCATCGCGGCCTGTCGCCATGAGAATGCGGCCGACGCGCGACTGGTTGTTGCGGGCATCGAATGTCCACCAGCGGTCGTCGAGATAGACCTCAAACCATGCGCTGAAGTCCATGGGGAGAACGACGGGAACTCCGATGTCGCAAAGATAACCTGTGGCGTAGCGGGCGGGAATGTTGAGAGCGCGGCAGAAGGTGATGGCGAGATGCTGGAAGTCCCGGCAGACGCCTACGCGCTCAGTGTAGACATCGAGCGCGGTCTTAGTGGGGCGGGCATGCTGATAGTTGAATTCCACCCTGGTGTGGACCCAGTCGCATATGGCCTGCACGCGGCCCCATCCCGGCGGAAACCCTCCGAAGAGCTCCACTGCAATGCGGGAAAATCGATCCACTTCACAGTAGCGGCTGTTGAGCAAAAAGATGAGAATCTCATTCGGCAGGTCGCCGACGGCTTTTTCGCATGCGAACCAGTTGACTTGATCCAGATCGCCGGAGTCGCGAATGAGCGTTGAGTTGTGCAGGCGCAACTGCCCCGGCGGCGCTACGAATCGCATGCAGCGGTTGCCGAAGCCGTCCAAGTAGCTGGTGGTGGAAAGCTTCGGTTCGGTTTGCAACTCATCCGGCTCCAGCAAATCGCTGGTCCGCGAGGGATGGACGTTGAGAAGCGCCACCATGGCCACTTCGGCGGGAATCTCGAACTGTATGTCGTATGCAAGCCGGATGAGCATGGTTCGCCTTTCGTAGCGTCGGAAGAGCGAAATCGCCGCTGTGTTGAGAGACTTGAAAGCTGGGAAGCAAGCGCGAAATCTGCTCCGACCTTACCAGACAACTCGTGGATAATATCTCAGAATCTGCTCAATGGCGTCTGATCACTTGCGATCATTCCGGTTCGGGGCGGGAGGCGTAGCTGAGCACCAGCTTCGTTTGGGTGTCGTAGTTGCAGTAGATCTCAATGGGGCTGAAGACGCCGAAGCCGTTGGAGAGCCGGGCCTTGCGCGAGGTCAAGGTCAGCACGCCGGGGGAATCGACGGTGTGCTCGAAGCTGTCGAACTTGTTTTGGAACATGCCGGTGTCATCCCATTGGAAGCGGTGGCGTGCGATGGAGCGAAGGTAGTCGTCCGCGCCGGCGGCGCAGCGATCGGCGGCGCCTATCCCGTATTTCGCATCCAGAGCCTCAGCATTGTTTAGCGTGGCGGGGGAGTCTTCGGACTGGTTGCGCGGATTCTCGTAGGGAGTGTAGCTATTGCCGCTGTTGTGCAGCAGGACGTAGACGAGAAATACGAATGAAAAAACCCCGATGACGATGGGCGCTGCGTTGGAGTGGTATGGACCTGGAACAAGATGGGCTCCGGTGAGCTCCCAGTTGAGTTCGAACTGCTCTTGTGTGAACTTTTTCATGGCCCATGCGCCGGGAATCGTGGGCCAGCGGACGGTGATGGTGCGGTGTTCAGGGTCTGAGGCATAAACCTCTCCGAGCACACCATCAGCTCTACGCCGTGTCTGCAAGCCTCTGGTTGGGAAAGCCGCCGAGCTCATTGATATACCCTCCGAAATCCGGCGCGGGAGCGAACTATGCGCTGCACAATCATAGCCCGGATGCATGGAGAGGTACAAAACCGCACGGCGTGAGAGCAGAATCCGAGTAATAGTGCCCGTTGGGCGATAGAGAAAGGTATCACTTTTTTGCGAAAACGACACTTGACGGGCGTGCAGTCAGGTACATCTACTCGGATTCTGCTCTAGCTAGAGCGCTTTCTCCAACGCTGCGGCAATCGTTTGGCCAGAACGCAATTGCAACACATCTTCAATCAGGTCCGCGGCCATGCCTGGCCCATCGATCCGCGTAATCGCATCCTGCAGCCGTTTTGCCGCCTGCCGATAGCTGGGGCGTTCGAGAACCAGCGTCACTGCCTCGCGAAGTCTTGACGCTTTCAGCCTGCCGCGTGGAATCACCACGCCTGCTCCGCGAGCCTTCACTCGCGCCGCTACGCCGGGTTGGTCGTTGGCCAGCGGCACTGCCACTACGGGTAAGCCTTCTGCAAGCGACTCAAGCACCGTGTTGAGCCCCGCATGGGTAATCACCAGCGCGGCTCGCTTGAGAAGATCAAGCTGCGGAGCATAGCTTACTACAATCGGATCGCCGGCAAGATTGCCCAGCATGCGAGGGTCGATGCCCCCGCCGAGCGAAAGCACCAACTGCACGTCAAGCCCGGCACAGGCCTCGGCGATGATTTTAAAGATCGACTCCGAACCGTTCTGCAGCGTGCCCATCGATGCATAAATCAGAGGTCGCCCATCGAGGCGCTCCCAGGGGAATTCGATCTCCGGGCGCTGGCTGGAGTGAACCCACGGCCCGGTATAGTAAAGGCCGGCCGGCTTCTCGCCTTTCATTTCGAACTCCAGCGCCTCCGGCAACTGCGTAATCTGCGCCAGGGGTGACAGCCCATCTTCAGGACGGTCGTAAGGCCTCAATCCCCACGCGCTGCGCTGCCGGTTCACGACGTCGAAGATAGGCGATCCAAACTTGAGCAGCGAGAAAATCGCGATGCGGTTTCGCAGGCGGCTCAGCCGATCCTGCCCAGCCGCCCAACCCAACCAAAAAGGTGGAAACCGGTCATCGGAAAGCAAGGGCGGAATCAGCGCGATCGAGATCCAGGGCAGGCCCAGATAGTCCGCCACGTTTCCGGCAAAATCCACCTCATCCACAAGAAGAACGTCTATGTTGGCCTTGCGCACGGCCTCCGGCCCATCGCGCATCACCATCTGCGCCGTATCCCGTATGCGCTGCAATGTATACTTCATCGCGGCGAAGCCATGGAGCCGAGCCAGTTCTATGTCCAGTTTATCGAGCGTTCCGGGAGGATAGTCTTTGAGGCCAATGGCGCAAAACTCGATACCCGCGGCGCGAACGCGCGCTTCGGTATCCGCAATTCCGAAGATCACAACCTCATGGCCCCGCTGTTCAAGAGAATGGGCCAGCGCGGCCATCGGATTCAGATGACCCGTTCCCGGAAAACAGAATGCTCCGAACCTTGCCATCGCTTATCCTAACCAAGATGTTGTGGACTTGGTTAGATTATCTCAGGAACGCGCGCACTACGCAGTCAAGAGTATTCAGATGCCATAAGTGCAATGGACGCTGCATGCGAGCGGGTTAGTCGACCATGGAAAGAAATTGCGCCGTTGCCGCGCTCGCGTTGATATTCGCGTGCGGCGTCTTGCCGGTGGATGGCACGCGATACGCCGTGCCGGCAGGCAGCTTTCTCAATTCCTTGCCCAAGAGTATGTCGACGTCGCCCTCGGTCGCGATCCAGATCTCTTCCACGCCAGGGGCATCGCTCGACGGACGCGACATGGTCATGGAGGGCAGATCAACTTGAGTTACGGCGTTGTAACCGCGCAGACCGTCGCTCTTGGTGATCAAAGCGCGATCCTTGTCGTACCAGGCCTCGGCCACCTGAGGCTTGGCTGTGTTGTCGACGACGTTGAGCGTCGCATTGGGTAAAGAGCCTTCAGGAAGTTTTTGCGTGACGACGTAGAACGTCATGTAGTGATCGCCGGTTGCGGTCAAGCGGAAGTCGAGTCCAGGGGTGAGGATGAAAGCCTTGCCCTTGGATAGGTCGAATTTGCTGGAGCCGGACGTGATGACTCCGGTGCCGGAGTTGACAACGAAGGTCTGCTGCACGTCCTTCAACTCGCTGCCGACCGGATGCGCGGAGGAGCGAGGCTCAAGCATCGCGTAGCTCACCGCAACAGCATTGGTAAGCACCGCGCCTTTGTGCGTGGGATGCAGGGGGTCGGAGCCTTGAAGGGCTGTGAGCATGTCGCGGAAGTAGAGATTGCCGTGCATCATGCGCGGGAATGCGTCGCGCCAGTTGCCCATGAACATGTCTACGTCGGGCTCGGTAGCGGGGTTGATGGATGCGTTGTCGAGGCGAGAGTAGTCGAGATTGCCGAGTGCTCCGCCCGGAGCTCCGCCCTGCCCGCCGGGCTGCGCGCCGCCGCCGCCTCCGAATGCTCCGCGAGACAGCGGACCCATGTAAATCATCTCTACCGGCTCGTCGCTCAGATTGATGTTGCTGTGCGCGGTGAGTCCTGTCGGGGGAATTCTGTAGGCCTGGCCCGGGACCATATGGCGCAGGTTCTTGCCCAGCGAAAGAATCGTTTCGCCCTTTACCATGATCCATGCCTCTTCACCCGCGTGGCTGTGCGGCTGGGGCATGGTGTGCGGAGGAATGGTGCAGAGCGTCATGCCGTTGGGGCCGCCGTTGCAGGTATGCACCCAGTGCGCGCCGACCCTGCGGTCCATGTCGAAGCGGTTGACGAACACGAGGTCCGGGCTGGGCTTGGCGTTGGCCGGTGGCGGCTCGGTGCGGACGTAAAAGGCCAACGGCTCTTTGCCGGTCGAGGTCAGCTTGAAATCGAACTCGGGCGTGAGCGTGAATCCAGCGCCGTCTTTGATGTCGTACGATTTGGAGTTGACCGTGATCTTTCCCTCGCCCGCAACGGCCAGAAAAATCTCCAACTCGCCCTTCGGCGCTCTGCCGCTGGCGGTTGCGCCGGCGGCGAGCGTGGCGTAGCTGACCTTCTCAATGTCTGAAAGCACAGCGCCCTTGCGCGTGGGATGAATCGGATCGCCCTCGAGGCGTGTGAGCATATCGCGGAAGACAAGGCTGCCAAACTCCGTGCGCGGCTTCACGATGTGGTAGTCGCCGATGAACATGTCGATATTCGGATCAGTGGCCGGATTCACAGGCGAGGGGTCGAGAGCGTCTTCGCGGAAGGTGGGCTGCTGCTGGCCGCCGCCGCCGCGCTGTGCCTGAACTGCCGTGGCGGCAAAGCAAATGGCAACGATCGAAAGTCCGATGAGTTTTTTCATCTTGTCTCCAGTTCATGCTCTCCCAGGTCTCAAAGTCGAGACCTGGGGCACCCGGTTTTATTAATTTGCTCTAGCGATTGCGGAACTTCTTGTGCTTTCCCCGGTCTCAATATCGAGACCAGGGAAAGCAGTGTTTTGGAATGACATATTCAAATGGCTAGTGTCGGCGATAGACCCTACGGCAATGCGTAGGCGACCACCTCATCGGAACTGCCACCGCCTTGCCCCAAGCCGCCTCCTGTGGCTACGATCACGACGTACTGTTTGCCGTCCTTGCCCCTGTAGGTCATGGGTGTGTCTCCACCGGCGGCATCCAGTGTCGTATCCCAGAGCATCTTTCCGGTCTTCGACTCGTATGCGCGGAAGTGCTTGTCGGGCGTGGCGGCGATAAACAGCAGTCCGCTCGCTGTGGTGATTGCGCCGCCCATGTTCAGGGAGCCGGTGTTATGCACGCCAGCGGCATCCAACTCGGGTATGGTACCGAACGGTTCGCGCCACGCGTATTCGCCCGTGTCTAGATCGAGCGCCACCAATTCGCCCCATGGCGGCTTGTTGCAAGGCCATGCATTGGGCCCTGCCGCAAAGCGCTGGTAGCCCTTACGCTGATAGGGAATATCCGCGCCGGGCGTCGGTTCCATTTTGCCGAAATCGGCGTAGTTGTTGACGTTGAAGAACACGTAATTCAGCTTGGGATCGTAGGTGCCGCCCTGCCAGTCCACGCCTCCCCACGTGCCCGGAAACACGATCGAGGGTTCGAGGTTATAGCGCGTGAACGGGCCGTCGTTGTGAATGCCGGGATTCTTGGCGATAAAGTCCAGGCAGGCCTGATGGTGCTCCGGCGTCACATTCGAGAGCTCATCCATGGTAAAGCTGGTGCGCGAAAGCGGCGCCGGCTTCAGCGGCCATGGCTCCGTGGTAATCGCGTTGTCTTCGCCCGGCACGTCGCTGGGGGGAATGTGCTTTTCCTCGACGCCGTAAATCGGCGTTCCATCGCGGCGATCGAGGATGAACAACAGGCCAGTCTTGTTCGTCGTAATCACCACCGGAATGGTTTCGCCGTTGCGGTGAACATTGGCCAGAATGGGCGCTGCTTCGCCGTCCCAATCCCAGGTATCGTGATGAATGAGCTGGAAGTGCCATTTCTGCTTTCCGGTTAGCGCGTCAAGTACGACGAGCGTGTCGCTATAAAGATTCGCGCCCTTGCGGTCGCCGCCGTAGGCGTCCGTCGTAGCAGCGCCGTAGGGAAGAAATACGGAACCGGTCTCCTGGTCGACGCTGCTAAAGCCCCATACATTGGTTCCTGAGCGGTCCTTCCACGAATTGGCCGTCTCCCAGGTTTCGATGCCCTGTTCGCCGGGATGGGGAACGGAGTGAAACTGCCATATCAATTTTCCAGTCACCACGTCCCATCCGCGCGTGTCGCCGGACGGCCCAAGCGTAGGCGATTCCTGCACCCGTACGCCCGTGATGACAACATTCTTGTAGATCGAAGGAGGCGAACTCATGCCGATGTTTGTCTTGTATCCGTTGCTTACGCCGGACTTGAAGTCGACAATGCCGTGGTCGCCGAAGGTGTCGATAGGCGTACCGGCCTTGGCATCCAGCGCAATGAGCCGGCCTCCCGCGGTGCCGAACACAATGCGCGGCGCAAGCTTCAGCTTTGCATCTCCGGGCCAGTAGGCCACGCCGCGCATCGAAGCGTTGTCGTTGCTGGGCACCAGATACTCCCAGATCTGCTTGCCCGTCGAGGCATCGAGCGCAAGAACCCGGTTGAAGGGTGAAGGAAGATAAAGAACCCCATTCGCCATCACGGGCGTCGCTTCCGAGCGCCTTTGCTGAAGGCGAGCGGCGACGCCTCCACCGCCGCCGGCAGCTCCACCACCACCATTTGCGGGCGGCGCAGGCGCCAGCACGGGTGCTGCAGCCGCGGCAGCGGTGTCAGCGGGCTTCATGTGGAATGTCCAAGCTCGCTGCAGTTTGCTCACATTGTCCGCGTTGATCTGGGTCAGGGGGGAATAGCGGCTGCTGTCCCCGTCGTGGCCGTACATCGGCCAATCGCTCCCGGCCTGCGCAAATGCTGAAGCTGCAACTAACATGCAGATGCATGGCAACAGCTTCATTCCAAATTTATGAAACCCCATCACTTCCACCTCCAGGCAATTGCCTGCGAAATCAGTTTTTTCGTTTCGGTTTTGACGCAGGCGCTATCAGTGATACACCGGCAACTGGCCCGGAATCTTTACCTGCAACTTGTAAATACTCGTAGCGGCTGTAAAATAGGCCGTCTTGCCGTCTGCTCCGCCCCAGGCCAGGTTGGCCGCGGTTTCAGGAAAGAAAATCTT
>Ga0182030_10027188_pt1 | contig 10305 bp, 6 predicted proteins | sample 812S3MmetaG_FD_121299 | JGI IMG/M metagenome (GOLD analysis project Ga0182030, IMG submission 121299) | Permafrost microbial communities from Stordalen Mire, Sweden - 812S3M metaG (Illumina Assembly) | ecosystem: Environmental > Terrestrial > Soil > Wetlands > Permafrost | place: Sweden... | reverse complement strand
GCGACCTTGCCCGTGCGGGTGAGGTCGAGAATGCCGAAGGTCTCCATGAGCAGGATGAACTTCGTCACCTTCGATTCGTTGCCGGTGATCTCGATGGAGAGGTTCTTCGGCTGCACGTCGACGATCTTGGCGCGGAAGATGTCGCAAATCTGCATCACTTCGGCGCGGACCTTGGCGTCGACCTTGATCTTGAGCAGGACGAGTTCGCGATCCACGTACTCGCCCTCGCGGAAATCCTTCACCTCGATCACGTCGACGAGCTTGTTGAGCTGGCGGTTGACTTGATCCAGGACGCGGTCGTCGCCCACGACCACGAGGGTCATGCGCGAGGTGTCGGGATGGTGGGTGGGGCCGACGTTGAGCGTCTCGATGTTGAATCCGCGCCCGCTGAATAGACCGGCGATGCGCGTCAGAACGCCGAAACGGTTTTCGACCAGGACGGTAATGGTGTGACGCATGGCCCCGCCATCAAAGGAAAAGGAGGCGGCGCGGTCAATGCCCGAGTTTTTGTTTTTCGCGAAAAGGCCGGTCGGAATGACCGAAAGGAAACGCGGAGTCATCAATAAATGTGCTCGTCAGTAGCCCCAAAGGGGCGATCCAAGTTAGCCCAGGGCAACGCCCTGGGTTACCGGCGCAAATAAGGAAAGCCCTGAAGGGGCGACCTAATCTTAGACATTTTAGGACGCCCTTTCAGGGCTTTTCTCCTTGGGAATCTTATTTACCCAGGGCGTTGCCCTGGGCTGGGGTTAGGACGCCCCGTTGGGGTTTAAAGGGCATGGATCGACCTAGAAAAGAAAACAGGCGCCAATCGGAAAAATCAGCGCCTGTTACCAAGGAGGAGAATGAATGAAACTTACAAAGGGATAGACCCGCCGGCAGGTTCCGTGTTCAAAGAAAATGAAAATCTTTCTTGGGAACTCTTACGGCAAACGTAAGCGCCTAGACGTCAATGGCATCAGGTTGCCGGATCAGGCGGTCGAGATCCCGCATCTTGAGATCGGGAAAGGGAAACGACTTTTCCCAATGGGAGATGACCCGGCTGAGTCCGCAGCTTAAGAGGTTAAAGCGCCAGCGGATCGATTGCACCAGGTAGGGGTTGAAGCTGTAAAAGCCGATGAACTTCTTGTCCTCAAACTTCACGGCCCGGTTGACCTGCTTGCAGAGCAGGACGGCGCGGGCGTGTTCGCTGTCGAAAAGGACCAGCCAGTAACGGAGAAGCCGCTGTTCGTCGGCCTGGATGAAATCGACCTTGCCGCATTTTGGCGGGACTTTGCCGCAACCCCAGACACGCACGGCATCGAGGTCCTCGGCCAGGCCCGCGTAGCGGTTTTTATGGGGAAGGAAGTTTTTGAAATCCTGGAACGTGGCGATCAATTCGCCCCGGCGCTCTTCGGAGGCGATGTCCTCGATGGCATGGCTGATGGCCAGCATCGCCTGGGAGTCCATGACGTGATGGAGATCGCTGTCGGGGATGGTGACGAGGTCGCCCAGCCGCACCTTGTCCCGGGAACGGCCATGGTGGACGCGCACGGCCTTGGAGCACTTCTCGAAATGATGGTGATAGGGCTTGAGCTTGGCTTTGAACCGCTTGCTCATCGCCTTCTCACAATGCGTCTTGGCTAGCATGACAGGGCTAAGTACTTGATCCCGGTAACTAAACCTAAAAGCTGATCCCAGCAACACCTTTTTCGCATTTTCTTACACTTGCGCAATGAGGGATGGGCGAATGAAAACCAATCGCGCTTCCCCAAAGAAGCCGCTAGAAACAAAAAATGTCGGATGATTTTTACAATACGTTTGATCGGGAATGTCTTCGCGATGCGTTCAATCCCGAGCGCCGACAGGATTACCGGAGCGTCTTTCAGCAGGACCTGGGTCGAATCCTCTTCACCGGGGCCTTTCGCCGGCTCCAGGCGAAAACGCAGGTGTTCCAGGCCGGCGAATATGACTTTTACCGGACGCGCCTGACTCATTCGCTCGACGTGGCCAGCGTCGCCAAGTCCATCGCGGTTTGGTTGGAAAGTCGTTATCCCGAAGTCCGCGTCGATCCCCACTTGCTGGAGGGCATTTGCCTCGCGCATGACATCGGGCATCCGCCGTTCGGCCACGCGGGCGAACGTGTGCTCAACGAATTGATGGAGCCCCATGGCGGATTCGAGGGCAATGCCCAGACGTTGCGGATTCTCACCCGCACCATCTACAGCAACCCGGAGAGCCGGGGCGGGATGAGCCCGAGTCGCGCGCTCCTGGACGGCGTCTTAAAATATAAGCGGCTGCACCGGGACCGCGGCGGCGACACCCATCATTTCATTTACGATGATCAGGCCGAAATCCTCGAATTTTGCTTCGGCGAAGGCGATCTGACGGCCAGGCTGGGGGACGTCAACGTGAACGCCTTTCGAAGCCTCGAATGCCAGATCATGGACTTGGCCGACGATGTGGCCTACTCGTGTTTCGATATCGTCGATGGACACAACGCACGGTTTCTGACCCCGGAGCGGCTGCAGGCCTGGCGCGGAACAAACAACTCCAAGCTCGATGACCGGCAGCGCGCGCATTTGGAAGCGCTGGCCGCCATGATGACGGAAGGCAAGGTTGAGGCGCGCATGAACCGCGTCATCGGCGAACTGATCCAAAGCGCCTCACTGGCGCCCGAAGAAAATTTCATGAGCAGCCGGACACGCCGCCATGCTTATAAGATCGCCATCGAACCGCTTGCCGAAAGCCGGATCGACTTGCATAAGATGTTGTGCCGCGAACTGGTTTTCGGCTCGAGCGAATTACAACAGATGGAATTCAAGGGCGGGCGAATCCTCAGGCAACTCGGACAAATGTTATTCCAAAACTATCTTGAAACGAAAAGCCGGCCCGCCGTGCTTGTGCCCAATGACGTGCATCGCGGCGTGGTGGCATCGGAGGCCCCGGCGGAACGGGCGCGCCTCTTGTGCGATTACATCTCCGGCATGACCGACGCTTACGCGCTGCGCAGTTACAAACGGCTCCTCGATCCCGATTACGGCTCGATCTCCGAGTTGATCTGATACATGAAGAAGGCTGGGGAATTTTGACGGAATTACGGAATTAACGGAATTAACGGAATTTTTTTGGGAGGGTTTTGGACAGGATTAACAAGATTTACAGGATTTAAGGCAGGGGAACTTTAGACAGGAGAGACATGAATTACATCAAGGGGAAAACCTTTTCTCAGGTCTCTTTTCATGTCCTTCATGTTTCTCCTTTCTCAATTCCGTTTCCTCAATCTTTGTGTTCTTTGCGTTCTTTTGCGGCTAATTAAATTGATTTCTTATGCCTCCTCCTTTCATCGTCGTGCCGACCTACCACGAGCGGGACAACCTGCCGCGGTTCACGTGGCAATTGTGGCACGCCGTGCCCGACGCGCGCCTCCTGCTGGTGGATGACGCCTCCGGGGATGGCACGCCCGATTGGGTGCGGGCGCATCCGAAGTACGGCCGCGATCTTTTCCTGCTGGAGCGCGCGGGCAAGCTCGGGCTCGGCTCGGCCTATGTCGCCGGGTTCGAATGGGTCATCCAACGTCACGCCGCCGAACCTTGCCGCGCCGTGGTCCAGATGGATGCCGATTTGTCCCACGACCCGAACTCCGTGCCGGACTTGCTCCAGGCCTTGGAAGCCGGGGCCGATCTGGTCCTCGCCACCCGTTACCGCCGGGGCGTCCGCGTGACCAACTGGCCGCTGCACCGCCTGATGCTGAGCCTCGGCGCGGGCAAATACGTGAAATGGATCACCGGCATGCCGTTCACCGATCCGACCGGGGGGTTCAAGGCTTTCCGCCCGGACAAACTGGCCACCCTCGACTTGTCCCAGGTCCATTCCGACGGCTATGCCTTTCAGATCGAGGTGACCTACATGGCGTGGCGGCTGGGCTGGAAGATCGAGGAAGTCCCCATCGTGTTTGAAGACCGGTACGCGGGCGTCTCGAAAATGTCGGCCCGCATCGTGCGCGAGGCGATCTGGCGGGTGCCGTGGATCGCCTTGCGGGGAACGGTCTCGCCGCGCCGCGCCGCGACCGACGGGGAATCGCGCCCATGAGCCTCACGACCGTCGCCGCGCCCGTCCAGCCCGATGAGACGCTGCTCAATCTCCCGCCTTCGCGTCCGGAACGCTTTCAGCGCCCGGATTTCATCGCCGCCGGCCTGGTTTTTTTCATCACCCTGGGCGTTTATATCGCCACGCTCGCGCCGAACGTGACGCTCGAGGACTCGGGCGAATTGATCACCGCCGCCGCCAAGTTCGGCGTGGGCCACCCGCCCGGCTACCCCCTCTGGACGATGTCGGGCTTTCTTCTTTCCCACCTCCTGCCGTTCGGCGGCCTGGCCTGGCGGATCAACCTGCTCTGCGCGCTTTTCGGAGCGGCGTCGAACGCGGTGCTGACGCTCCTGGCCTGCCATTCGGGACGCTGGCTTTTGCAACGGTGGACGGACCCGGAGCACCAGGCGGCCGTGCGCCCGTACGTTTTTTACAGCGCGCTCCTCGTCGGCCTCGTCATTGGTTTCAGCGACGTGATGTGGAGCCAGGCGGTCATCTCGGCCGTCCATGGCACGCTCAACGCGCTTTTCGTGAATCTGACCCTGCTCTTCTTCTATCTTTGGATGCTGGAACCCAAAAAGACGCACCGGCTAATTCTGGCCGTGTTCGTTTTTTCCCTGGGGCTGACCAACCACCACACCCTCGTCCAGATCATTCCCGCCTTTTTGCTGGCGGCGGGCTTGTTTCAAATTGTTCCGCACTTTCTCAAGAACGCGCCCAAGGCACCCATGGCGATCTTTTTCTCGGTCTTCTTTGCCGTTAATCTCTTCAGCCTTTCGATCCTGGTTTATATCAGTTGGCTTTCCGGCGATAACGAACTGCAGACCATCAGTCAGGTGATGGCATGGGCGATTCTGATCGTCACCGCCGTCGTTTCTTTTTTCTATCTCAAGGAATTTCGCCTGCACCTCTTTCTGCTCGGGGTCATTACCGCACTTGTGGTCGCGGCTTATGGCTATTACTTGTTAGATCCCGGCGAAGATTTGACCCTTCGCTACACGTTGGCGAATGCGCCCCATTTCTGGCAGGTCGGCGGCTTCATTCACCAAGGTTGGTTGCAGGGCCTGGTAGGCAACGCGCATGACGCGAATGCCCCGATACCGCATCCTCAACTGCCGCGCCACGTCGATCTCCGCTATTTCGGCGGGATGCTCGCCCTCTCCATGCTCGCCTTGGGCCTCCTTTACACGTCGCAACTCAATCGCCGCATGATCATCGGCGTCTTCGTGGTGGGCTGGATCGGCCTCGTGCCCTATTCCTACGAGCCTCTTGCCTCCGCCACGCATCCGCCGATGAACTGGGGATTTGCCTCGGGACGGGCCGGTTTTTACTACGAGGTCAGCCGCGAACAATATCCCAAGAGCCTGCCGACCCTGATCAAGACGACGTTCGGCAAGGCCATCGGCGTGGTTAAGCCGGACGCCCAGCTCGACGCGACGATTGGCATGCCCAATTATTTTCCGCGCCTGTGGAAAACCTTCTATTATTACGGGGACAATCTTCAGTTGAATTTCACCGTTCCCCTGATTTTCCTGGTCCTGGCGGTCCTCTTCTACATCCGGCGTTGCGATTGGCCCCAGATCAACTGGTTCCTCTTCCTCGGCGCGGCCTTTTTTCTTCTCGGCTTCATGCTTCTGATCATCGCGCCGCAGGAGGGTTTCGATTTCGAGCGCAATCTCCAGTACAAGGTCTTTCACCTCCAATCGCATTGTATTTTCGTCCTGCTCATGGGCTATGGCGCGCTGGCGCTCATGACTTATCTCCATGAATTGATGCCCGAGGTCCCGGCCCGAACCGGCGTCATCGGGTTTGGCGTGCCTGCGCTTTTTCTGTCCCTCCTGCCGCTCTGGAGCAACTTCGACGGTTGCAGCCAGGCGGGCCATTGGTTTGGCTATGAGTATGGCGCCGACATGATGCGGCCCATGGACAAAAACGCGGTCTATTTTGGAGGATCGGACCCCGGCCGCTTTGTGCCGACCTTTATGGCCTTCGTGGAGAGCCAGCAGGACAATCGCTGGAAACGCGAGCCGGATTTCGACCGCCGGGACGTCGCCGTCATCACCCAGAACGCGCTCTGCGACACCTACTACGCCCACTACATCCGCGACCAGTACGATCCCCGTTTTCGTCCGTCAAGTTGGACGCCCTTGGAGCGTTGGCTGGGCCGCGATCGCGCCTATCCGGAAAAGCCCGTCACCTGCGTGAGCAACGACGAACTGGTGGCGTGCTGGGACGAGTACCAGCGCTGGCCCGAAGTCGCCGCCCGCCTGCAAAGCGGGGGGCCGGTCATACGACCCGGCTCCAACGATGTCTTCGACATCAACGGCATCGTGGCGCAGAAAATCTTCGAGAAAAACAAGAAGGACCACACCTTTTACATCGAGCAAAGCGTCCCGATCCAATGGATGTATCCCTATTTGCTCCCCTCGGGACTCATTTTCAAGTTGAACCCCGAACCGCTCGCCTCGCTGCCCGCCGCCGCCATCGAGGAAGACCGCAAGTTCTGGGACGCCACCAGCAAAAAGCTGCTCTCCGATCCCAGATTCCGCATCGACAGCGACGCCATCCTGGCCTTCGGCAAGCTGGCCTTCTGGCACGCGGATCTTTACCGCTGGCGCGGTTTGGCGAAGGAGCAGGAATACTGGCTGAGAATGTCCCTGGCCCTCTGTCCGCAGTTGCAGGACGCGGTGAACAGCCTGGCCCATCTTCTCATGGACCAGAAGCGTTTTGACGAGGCCGTCGCCATGGTCCAACAAGCCGAGTCGGACGATCCCCGCAACGAGGCCTACGGCCCCATGCTCGACTGGCTCAACGAAGCGCGGACCTACGGCAAGCGCGAGCGGGAGTTGTGCGCGGAACTGGCCAAGTCGCCCTATGACGTGCAGATCAATCTCGATCTCGCCCGGCTCCTGCAGGACGAGGGGAAGTTCCCCGAACTCAATGACCGGCTGCGGACCGCCGCCGGCCTGACCAATTGGAGCCATGACGCCATGGCCGGGATCATCCAATATTATGTCGACAAGGCGCATAACCCGGACGCCGCGATCGCCTTCCTCGAAGCCCGCGCCAGGATCGATCCCAAGGAAAGTGAATTGATCTACAGCCTGGCCGCGCTCGACTCGTCCGTGGGCCGCAAGGACGACGCGATCAAATATCTCACCCAGGCCGTGGCGATCGGCGGCACGAATGCCATGATCTCGGCGAGAATCGATCCGCGCTTCGCGGGCCTCCACGATGATCCCCGCTTCCAGGCCCTTCTCGGCGCGCTCTCCGCGACGAATCCGCCCGGCGCCGTGTTACCGAAACCGGCGAAGAAGTAAGGCGTTTCCTTGGGTGTCTACCCCAAGCCCAGCCGCTCGCGGCCATAAGTCCCCCGGGTGATCGCGTCGCACCAGGCGCGGTTGGCCAGATACCAATCGAGCGTCCGATCCAGTCCCGACTCCAGGGTTTCGCGGGGCGACCAGCCGAGTTCGCGCCGCGCCTTGGCCGCGTCAATCGCGTAGCGGCGGTCGTGGCCCGGACGGTCCTCCACGAACGTGATCAGGTCTTCATAACGGCCCTGGGCTCGCGGATGCCGCGCCTCCAACCCCGCGCAAAGCATCCGCACCAGCGCCAGATTGGCCACCTCGTTGCCCCCGCCGATGGCATAGACCTCGCCCGGCGAGCCGCGCATCAGGGCGGCTACTAATGCCCGCGCATGGTCCTCCACATACAGCCAGTCCCGAACCTGCCGGCCATCGCCATAAACGGGCAACGGCTTGCCCTCCAAGGCGTTGAGGATCATTAGGGGAATTAATTTCTCGGGCAATTGATGCGGCCCGTAATTATTGGAGCAGTTCGACGTCAGCACCGGCAGGCCATACGTCTGGAAATAAGCCCGCGCCAGGTGGTCGCCGGCCGCCTTGGAGGCCGCATAGGGGCTGTTCGGCGCATAAGGGGTCGTTTCGGAAAAGGGCGGCTCTTCGAGTTGGAGAGCCCCGAAGACCTCGTCGGTGGAGACGTGCAAAAAGCGGTTCCCTGCTCCGCGCGGCCATAAACGGCGGGCCGTATCGAGCAGGCGATAGGTCCCCTCGACGTTCGTCTTGACGAACTGGCCGGGATCGTCGATGGAGCGATCCACATGGGATTCCGCCGCCAGGTGGATGACCGCGGTAATATCGTGCTCTCGAAAGACCCGTTCCACGAGCGCGCCATCGGTGATGTCTCCACGCACAAAGCGGTAAAGCGGATGTCCCCGGACCGAATCGAGATTGGCCGGATTTCCCGCGTAGGTCAGGGCATCCAGATTCACGACGCAACGAAGCTTCAGGCCTTCCCGCCCGGCTTGGGCCCCCTCCGAAAGCAGCCACCGTATCAGGGCGGACCCGATGAAACCCGCGCCGCCGGTAATGAGTAAATTCATGATAGCCTCCATGGGTATACACCGTTTTGTTCAAAAAAAAGTGAAAATTTCCATCTCCCGAACTCGTTGTATAAGTTTTGGTTATAACAAAAGCAAAAAAATAACGAAAAAAAAGATTGCCCTATCTATCAGTTTGTCTACTTTCCGGGTCAATCGCTGACTAGCGATACATGTTCTTGGCAATCGGCTTTTTCTTGGCCGGTTCCCCAGAATCAGACCTGAGCCGGAGCTTTCGTTCTCGAAAGCATCTTTGTAGGCAAGTGTCTTAGACCCCACGATGTCAGTCAGAGTCATGGCATGTATTTTGCTCGCGGACAACAACTTAAAACAGATGATACGATATTTTTATAGTGTTTGCTTTTTGGTTATCGGCATGGGCTTGCCCCTGTCGGCCAAAAGCACGGGAACCGATAGTTCCACGCATTCGGCATCTTCGAAAGCCGGAACCAAGGGTATCCCCTCTGCCTGCGCCGCCCCGTCATCGTCAGTGGCTCAAGCGAAGGAACAAAGCCATAAAAAATCGGAAGTTGCCGTTACCCCTGACACCTCCAGAACGGCAGCCTCCTCGGCTTTGGTCGCAAAAAAGGAGTCGCCCTCGCCGACTCCGGCAAGGACCGTGCGCGGCCAAGCGCGCGCCGGCATGGAAAGGTCCCCCTTGGTTACAAGGAACTTATCGCCCGTGAGGACCGAATCAAACTCCGGCCAGACCAGCGCCGGCGGACGACTGGCCCGCGTGACCGCCTATTGGGCGGCCGAGGGGGATTACTACACCGAACGGTGCATCAGCGCGACGGGCGTTCGTTTGCATGACGGCCATTGCGCCGTGGATCCCAGCATCATCCCTTACGGCAGCGTCGTGGAAATCGCCGGAGTCGGCAAATTTCTGGCCGTCGATACCGGTTCCGCCGTGATTTCCCGCACCGCCGCCCGCGAAGGCGGTCATACCTCCGAAGAGCGCAACGCCCTCGTGGTCGATGTCTTTTTTGAGAGCCGCGTCGACGGCGAGAAGTTCGCCGCCAGCGCCTCGAAATATGTTTCCATCAGTTGGTGGACGCCGACTTCCACGGGCATGCAGGCCCAGGCCGCCCGCAGCCTTTTTGCCGAGGAAAATTGGAGCAAGATCCAAAGCAAGCAGCTTTAGGGAGCTTAGAACGTAGAAGTGAGAGCGTAGAACTCAGACTTCTAAGTTCTACGTTCTTCGCTCTACGTTTCTCAGTGGCTTTTTCCGCAATTTGCGTAAAACTTGCGGGGTGAAAAAGCATGGAGACCACGTCGATCTCAGCATCGACCATATCCTGGCGGACGAATCGCTCCGCCATCGCCTCTTTCCCGTCACGCAGAAGCGCATCTTTCTCGCCCATGCCGGGGTCGCCCCGCTTCCGGGCCCGACCGTCGAAGCGCTCAAGCACGAAGCCGAACGGGCTTCCTATGCCCAGGAAAGCGCCGATTTCATGGTCGAGATCGAAGCCATCCGGCGCGTGGGCGCCCGCCTGATCAACGCCAACAGCGATGAGGTCGCCCTGCTCGGCCCGACGTCCCTGGGGCTGAACCTGGTCGCCAACGGCCTCGACTGGCGGCAGGACGACGAGGTGGTCTGCTATCCCGACGACTACCCGGCCAACGTCTATCCCTGGCAGGCCCTCGCGACGCGGGGCGTGCGCGTCATTCCCCTCCAACCCGAGCGCGTGGGCGAAATCACGCCCGGGCTCGTCTTGAAGGCGCTGACGCCCCGGACGCGGCTCGTCGCGCTGGCCTCGTGCCATTTCCTGAGCGGCTTCCGCCTCGATTACGAAGCCATCGCCGAGGAGCTCAGCCGGCGCGGCGTCCTTTTTTGCCTC